>WPCJ01278849.1_pt1 | contig 162416 bp, 143 predicted proteins | sample 5399831 | NCBI WGS metagenome assembly WPCJ01 (sample SAMN12869470, study PRJNA574797) | sludge metagenome | isolation source: wastewater treatment of pH10 | place: China:Beijing | collected 2019-05-20
ATCCGTAAAAGAAAAGATCATAATTCCCTCCGCTTTTCAATGCTCTTCTGCGCTACCCTTAACTCTCGTCTTAAGTCCGGCAAAAATACCAACTATTTCCTTTACATTCCAAAATTATTTAACATAAAATTCATATTTAATCCATATCCATCTCTAACTATCTGGTTATTTGAAAGAAAAATTTTATAAAAGTGAAGGGTGAATAGTCAATAGTGAATGGTGAATGGTGAATGGTGGGAGGATGATGAAGAAAGAGGGGAGCTGCAGGCGGCAAGTGAGGGGCAGTCCGTAGGACTGCTATATTGAAAATGTCAATTTGATTTACTTTACACTTAAGGCACCTAATGATTACTTATCCAAACAAGCTCAGTTATTGAAATTCTTTCCTCTTACCTTCTTATTTATAACTCTAACTAACTCCTAATTCCTAACCCCTAACTCCTGACATCTCACCAAATAGACCCAAGTGAAACAGCTTCCTTTTTCTGAAACACCGCCAAAAAACGCCGCTCAAAAAGATACAGCCCAAAACGGAAGAGAGATAAGGGGAAAACTTAACAGCAACGGTAATAAACAAAATCCTCCTGCATCATGTGACACAGGAGGATTTTTATAATATATACAAAATTAAATTACTTCAATTTTTTCTTCACAGCTACCTCTTCATATACTTCAAGAATGTCGCCTTGTTCGATATCATTATAGCCTTTCAGGTTCAATCCACATTCATAACCTTTGGTTACTTCTTTCACATCATCTTTGAAACGTTTCAAACTTTCCAATTCACCATCAAATTTAACAATACCGTCTCTTAATAAACGAACTTTAGAATTTCTGGTAACTTTCCCTGTAAGAACCATACAACCTGCGATTGTTCCTACTTTAGAAATTTTGAATACCTCACGGATTTCTACATTACCAATTACCTGCTCCTGAATTTCAGGGGAAAGCATTCCTTCCATCGCTTCTTTCACCTCATCAATTGCTTTGTAGATGACTGAATATGTTCTGATTTCAATTTCCTCACGATCTGCAAGATCTTTTGCATTAGCTCCAGCTCTTACGTTAAATCCGATAATAATAGCATCAGATGCTGCGGCCAAGTTAATATCCGACTCAGTAATCTGCCCAACACCTGAGTGAAGAATATTTACACTGATTTCTTCTGTTGATAATCTTTGCAGCTGATCAGACAAGGCTTCCACAGATCCGTCTACGTCACCTTTAAGAATAATATTCAATTCTTTGAACTCTCCTAAAGCAATACGTCTGCCTAATTCTTCAAGCGTTGTATGTTTCTTGGTTCTGATTGATAATTCTCTTTGTAGCTGCTCTCTCTTGTTAGCAATTGACTTTCCTTCACTTTCATCAGCATACACCCGGAATTTATCACCTGCTGTAGGCGCTCCGTCTAATCCTAATATTGTTGCTGGAATTGATGGACCTGCCTGTTCAAGATTTTTACCTCTTTCATCAAGCAAAGCTTTTACTTTACCATGGTTTTTACCTGCTACTACATAATCACCTACTCTTAAAGTTCCGGTTTGTACGAGCATTGTTGCTACGTAGCCTCTTCCTTTATCTAATGAAGCTTCAATTACAACACCGTTTGCAGCGCGATTAGGATTTGCTTTTAGTTCAAGCATTTCTGCCTGAAGCAAAACTTTTTCTAAGAGCGTATCCACATTGTTACCAAATTTTGCAGAAATTTCCTGCGCCTGAACATTTCCACCCCATTCTTCCACCAAAATATTCATCCCAGAAAGCTGCTGACGGATATTATCAGGATTCGCATTCGGCTTGTCTACTTTATTGATTGCTATGATCATTGGAACACCTGCTGCCTGAGCATGGGAAATCGCTTCTTTCGTCTGAGGCATTACATCATCATCTGCAGCAATTACGATAATTGCAATATCTGTTACTTGTGCACCTCTTGCTCTCATCGCAGTAAACGCTTCGTGACCCGGAGTATCTAAGAAAGTAATTCTCTGACCATTTTCCAATTTCACGTTGTAAGCTCCGATGTGCTGAGTAATTCCTCCTGATTCTCCTGCAATTACGTTGGTTTTTCTTATATAATCCAGCAATGAAGTTTTACCGTGGTCAACGTGTCCCATTACGGTAACAATCGGTGCTCTAGGCAACAAACTTTCTTCTGTATCCATATCTTCCTCAGAATCTGCATCTTCAAGATCTGCATCCGAGAATTCTATCTTATACCCAAATTCATCAGCTACCAACAATAATGTATCAGCTTCCAGTCTTTGGTTCATCGTAACCATAACTCCTAAAGAGAAACAAGCAGAAATAACTTCTGTAGGAGAAACATTCATCAAGCTTGCCAATTCACCAACGGTGATGAATTCGGTTACTTTCAATGTTCTGTCTGCCGCATCTATTTCCTGCTGACGCTCGTCCTGCTCTCTACGGAAACTTCTTTTATCTTTTCTATGTTTAGAAGATTTAGATTTACCTCCTTTATTGGTAAGCTTTTCTAAAGTTTCTTTAATTTGATTTTTAACCTGCTCATCAGTTAATTCTACAGGCATTGTTCTCTGACCAGGTCTGTTTCCTTGTCCGCCTCTGTTGAAGCCTCCTCTGTTTCCGCCTTGTCCGCCCTGACCACCTTGTCCTGGTGGACGGTTACCCTGATTATTGTTTCCAAATCGGTTTCCTCCGCCTTGTCCTCCCTGACCTTGTGGACGGTTTTGTCCACCTTGACCCGGACGGTTTTGCCCACCTTGTCCTTGAGGGCGATTGCCTTGCTGACCACCTCCCTGCTGGTTATTTCCACCTTGTTGGCTGTTTCCGTTATTTTGATTGGAACTACCACCCGGCTTTTCTATTCTTTTTCTCTTCTTTTTAGCTCCTGAATTCGGTTTTGGAGCAAACTGAGTTAAATCTATTTTCTCACCAACGATTTTAGGACCATCCAACTTTTGATAAACCGTCTCAATCTTCTGAGGTTCCTGAGATTCTTCTGCAGGAGCCACAGGTTTCGGTTCTTCTGCTTTTTGTACAGGTTTTTCTACTGCCTTTGGAGTTTCTTCTTTTGCAGGCTCAGCTATTTTTTTCTCAACTTTTGGCTCTTCGGCTTTTGGTTTTTCTTTTTTTGCAGGTCTGTTCCTGTTTCCTTCTATCTGGGAAAGATCAATTTTATCCAATACTTTAAATTCCTGTTTCTCAGGAGTAGATTTTGGCTCGGAAACAGGTGCTTCTGTTTCTTTTACTTCTTTCACCTCCTCTTCTTTTTGCTTTTCTGCTGGTTGGGAAGGCTCAGGAACAGGCTCTTTAGCCACGGGCTCAGTTTTCTTAGGTTCAAGATCAATTTTACCTAAAATTCTGGTTTCCGGTTTTATATTAGCTTTAGCTCTTATTACTTCGGGGGTTTTCTTTTCTTCAATTTCCAGTTTTTCTTCCGGAACTTTAGATATCACCACCTCATGGGAAGCTTTGCGCTGTTCGCCGTCTTTGGCAAACTCAGCTTCCAATGCAGAATATGCCGCTTCTTCTAATTGAGCGTTAGGATTGCTTTCAACCTCGAAACCCTTAGACTGTAAAAACTCTACCAATCTGGACATCGAAATATTGAATTCCTTAACCGCTTTATTTAATCTTATTTTTGGCATCTATATTATTTACTGTTTTTTTAATTCTTAAAAATTAAAGTATCGTTTTTTACTTTTTATTAAAATTTATTTCTAAATATTAATCTTCAAATTCCTCTCTCAAAATACGTTTTACATCTTCAATGGTTTCTTCTTCAAGATCTACCATATTCAAAAGACTTTCTGTATCCTTATCCAACACTGATTTTGCTGTAGTAAGACCTACTTTATTGAATTCATCCAAAATCCACTGTTCGATATCATCATTAAACTCTTTCAAGTCTACGTCATCATCTTCGCTTGCTTCTCTGTATACATCAATTTCGTATCCAGACAGCCATGAAGCCAGTCTGATGTTTTGTCCCTGCTTACCGATAACTTTAGAAATCTCTTCAACCGGAGTATACACTAATGCATAGTTTGCCTCCTCGTTGATGTCAATTTTATTGATGGTAACATTTCCTAAAGCTCGTTTTACCATGATCTCAGGGTTTTTAGACCACTGAATCACATCTATATTTTCGTTTCTCAACTCTCTTACCACACCGTGAATTCTGGAACCTTTTACTCCTACACAAGCTCCTACAGGATCTATTCTGTCGTCATAAGCATCCACAGCAATCTTTGCTTTTTCACCAGGAATTCTCACCGCTTTTTTAAGGATAATTGTTCCGTCCTGAATTTCAGGAATCTCTAATTCCAACAACTTTTCAAGGAATTTCGGAGCTGTTCTTGAGATAATGATCTGCGGTTTAGAACCTTTAAAATCAACACTTTCTACGATTGCTCTGATATTTTCACCTTTTTTAAAGAAATCTGAAGGAATCTGATTTTCTTTAGGTAAAATAAATTCGTTACCCTCATCATCCAGCAAAATTACATGCTTATGGCGAATGTGATGAATTTCACCAATAACAATCTCACCGATTCTGTCTCTGAACTGCTCATAAAGCATTGCATTGTTATGCTCCTGCAATTTTGTTGCTAAAATCTGTTTCAGCGTCAAAATATTTCTTCTTCCTAACTGCGCAACCGGAATTTCCATGGTAAAATCCTCACCTACTTCAAAAGTAGGATCTATTTTTTTTGCAGCAGAAATTTCAATTTCAAGATCATCGTCTTCAGACATATCATCTTCAACGATTGTTTTATTTAAGAATATCTGAAAGTCTCCTTTATCCGGGTTTACAATCACGTCAAAATGATCATCAGAATCATATCTTTTTCTCAGCAATGTTTTGAGGGAATCTTCAATGATTGCCATCAAATCAATTTTACTGATCCCTTTCTCGTCTTTAAAATCACCAAAGGATTCAATCAACGCTATATTATCCATTTATCTTTTTTCTTTTTATTAAAATTTAATTACTACCAACGCTTTTTTTATCTCTGCGTAAGGAATCTCTTTCTCCTCTTCCACATCAACTTTACCTTTACCGATATCTTTCGGTTTTCTGTACCGAAGTATCAGAGTGATTTTTTCTTCATCGGCAGCGATTAGTTCGCCTTCAGTTTTAGATGAATCGTTCAAAAGAACTTCAATTTCACGTCCGATGTTTTTCTGATACTGTCTCGGGATGGAAAGCGGCTCACTGAGTCCTGCTGACATTACCTGAAGACTGAAATCATGCTCCTCACGATCCATATTAAATTCTATTGCCCGGCTTGCATCAAGACAGTCCTGAACCGATACTCCGTTGTCTCCGTCTAAGATTACTGTAATATCATCCGCAGCAGAAAATTTCAAATCAATAAGAAACAAATCATTTCTTGTTTCCAGAAATTCATTCAATAATGTTTCAATATTTTTTCTAAACTCCATATTCTATAATACCTGATTTACCAGTACGAAAAAAGGCTTTCTCTTAGAAGCCTTTCCATTTTTTCCGTAAATCTCCTGCAAAGATAAGACTTTTTTCTAAAAAACACAAACCTTATTCATAATCAATATAATATGTTGTCTATTTCAAAATTAGCATCTTATATAAGACAGCCGTCATCTTACACTTAAAGCTCTTTCATCAATGATTTTCTGTATGTTAACGAGGCATTTAAATTATATTGAAAGTATTTTAGTATTTTTGTTGCAGATTTTTTAAAAACATATATTTTGAATATAACAATAGTAGGAACAGGCTATGTAGGCTTGGTTACTGGAACCACCCTTGCAGAACTTGGAAATTCTGTATACTGTGTTGATATAGATGAAAAAAAAGTAGAAGGCATGAAAAACGGCGTAGTTCCTATCTATGAGCCGAATCTGGAAGAAATGTTTCTGAGAAACATTCAGTCTGATAGATTATTTTTCACTACTGACTTAAAAGAAGCTTTGGATAAAAGCGAAGTTATTTATCTTGCCCTGCCTACTCCACCCGGAGAAGATGGCTCTGCAGACCTCTCTTACGTTTTAAAAGTCGCCAATGATATTGGTGAAATGATGACAGGATATAAAGTGATCGTAAATAAAAGTACGGTTCCTGTAGGTACAGCAGATAAGGTAAGAAATGTTATCGCATCCAAAACAAAAATTCCGTTTGATGTAGTTTCTAATCCTGAATTTCTACGAGAAGGTTTTGCTGTAGAAGATTCTATGAACCCTGCGCGAGTAGTAGTAGGATCTAGTTCTGAAACGGCAAAAGATATCATGGCTAAGATTTATCAGCCGTTCACCAATACCGGAGTTCCTATTATTTTTATGGACGAAAAATCTTCAGAACTTACGAAATATGCCTCAAATTCATTTTTAGCCGTAAAAATTACGTTTATGAATGAAATTGCCAATTATTGTGAGAAAGTGGGTGCAGATGTAGACAAGGTAAGGCTCGGCATGGGAAGTGATGACAGAATAGGACACCGTTTTCTTTTCCCGGGTATCGGGTATGGCGGAAGCTGTTTTCCTAAAGACGTAAAAGCACTGATAAAATCAGGAAAAGATGATAATTTTGATTTTCAGATCCTTCAGGCAACGGAAAATGTAAATATTGCTCAAAAAGTTATTCTTGTTTCTGAAATTGAAAAATATTTCGGAGGAAATCTTGAGGGAAAGAAAATCGCAGTATGGGGATTAGCTTTTAAAGCCAATACAGATGACATAAGAGAAGCTTCATCTTTGGATAATATTGCTCTGCTTACAGCAAAAGGGGCAAAAATCACCGCCTATGATCTCATTGCAGAAGAGAATGTAAAAAAACTCTTGGGAGACAAAATACACTATGCCAACACAATGTATGATGCATTAGAAGATGCAGACGCTTTATTTATCGCTACAGAGTGGCCGGAATTTAAAAATCCAAATTTTGAACTGATGGCAAAAAAAATGAAAAACAAGGTGATTTTTGACGGAAGAAATATGTTTCCGCTGGAAGTAGCAGAACAGAATCGTTTTTATTATAAAAGTATAGGGCGAAAAACAATTTTAAATTAATCATGAAAAACATCATCATAACCGGAGGAGCCGGGTTTATAGGCTCACACGTGGTAAGAGAATTTGTTAAAAATTTACCCGAAACTAAAATTATCAATCTTGACGCATTAACTTATGCCGGAAATCTTGAAAATTTAAAAGATATTGAAAACGAGTCTAACTACGTTTTTGAAAAAGCAGACATCACCCAACCTGAAGAATTAAGGAGAGTTTTCGAGAAATATCAACCGGATGCCGTTATTCATTTAGCAGCAGAAAGCCATGTAGACCGAAGCATCACAGATCCGAATGCATTTATCAACACGAATGTGAACGGAACAGCCAATCTTTTAAATTTGGCAAAAGAATTCTGGACATTAAATCCCGATCACCAACACGGAAATTTCCCTGACGAACCTAGAACTAATCTTTTTTATCACGTTTCCACAGATGAAGTTTACGGCGCATTAGGAGAAACTGGATTTTTTACCGAGGAAACCCCTTATGATCCTAAATCACCTTATTCAGCAAGCAAAGCAGCTTCTGATCATTTGGTAAGAGCGTATGGTAATACGTACGGAATGCCGTTTATTGTCTCAAACTGCTCCAACAACTATGGTCCGAATCATTTTCCTGAAAAGCTGATTCCTCTTTGTATTCATAATATCATTAACGAAAAACCTCTGCCTATTTACGGAGACGGAAAATATACCCGGGACTGGCTTTTTGTAGTAGATCATGCAAAAGCTATTTTCAGGATTTTCCATGAAGCTAAAACAGGCGAGACCTATAACATCGGTGGATGGAATGAGTGGCAAAACATTGATCTTATCAAAGAACTCATCAGACAAATGGATGCTAAGCTCGGAAAACCAGAAGGTCACAGCGAAAAACTCATTACTTTCGTAAAAGACAGACCAGGACACGACAAACGTTACGCCATTGATGCCACAAAACTAAATAAAGATTTAGGCTGGAAGCCATCTGTAACTTTTGAAGAAGGCTTATCCCAAACAATAGACTGGTTTCTTGAAAATAAAGAATGGCTGGGAAATGTAACCAGCGGAGATTATAAGAAATATTACGAAAAGCAATACAGCTAATTCATATTAAAATGAAAGGAATAATACTCGCCGGAGGTTCCGGAACCAGACTTTACCCTCTTACCATTGCCGTAAGCAAGCAGCTGATGCCGGTCTATGATAAACCGATGATCTATTATCCGCTTTCCACATTGCTTTTAGCAGGAATTAAAGATATTTTAATCATCACAACTCCGCATGATCAGGCTGGTTTTATCAAGCTATTAGGAGACGGTTCGCAAATTGGATGTAATATAGAATATGTAGTACAGCCAAGTCCGGACGGATTAGCGCAGGCTTTCATTCTAGGAGATCAGTTTATCGGGAATGATTCTGCTGCATTGGTTTTAGGAGACAATATTTTTTATGGTTCCGAAATGGGAACTTTATTAAAAAATAAAACCAATCCTGACGGAGGCGTTGTTTTTGCCTATCATGTTTCAGACCCGGAAAGATATGGCGTTGTGGAATTTGACGATAACTTTAAAGCAGTTTCTATTGAAGAAAAACCATTAGAGCCAAAATCAAATTACGCTGTTCCCGGATTGTATTTTTATGACAATGAAGTGGTTGAAATTGCAAAAAACATTAAACCTTCTTCACGAGGAGAACTGGAGATCACCGATGTAAATAATGTGTACCTCAACAAGGGAAAACTAGAAGTAGGAGTATTAGACCGAGGTACTGCATGGCTGGATACAGGAACCTTCGACTCCTTAAATGACGCTTCAGAATTTGTAAGTGTTATTGAAAAGCGGCAGGGATTTAAAATCGGATGTATTGAAGAAATTGCTTTCAGAAACGGTTTTATTAATGAAGAAAAGCTTTTGGAAACAGCTTCAAAATATGGCAAAAGCGGATATGGTGAGTACCTGAAGAAACTAGTGAAGTAGTAAGTATAACATAAATAGATGAAGATATAAAATTTGAAAACAACAGTTTACACATCAGATAAAAGAACTCATTTTTTCCAGGAATTAAGAGGTATCTTTAAAGATATTATGCATTCTCATTTCTTGGCTTTTCAGATGGCAAAACGTGATTTGCAATCTCAGTATCGCCAATCTTTTTTGGGTTTCTTTTGGGCATTTGCCCCAATTATTACCAATTCTGTAGTTTGGATTTTTCTAAACAATTCGGGAACAGTAAATGTAAATGGAAGCGAAAGCATTCCGTATATACCTTTTGTAATTATCGGAACCACACTTTGGAGTATTTTCAACGAGGTTATGATGATTCCTTTAACCTCTGTGAACAGCTCTCGTTCACTGCTTTCAAAAATAAATTTTGCAAAAGAAGCACTGCTCATTTCCGGTGTTTATAAAATGTTGTTTAATCTCTTTTTGAAGCTTATTTTAATCATCATAATACTTGCTATTTATGGCATTTCACCAGGATCAGGAATTATATATTTTCCTTTTTTTCTTTTAGCTGTCATTGTTTTTTCTTTAAGTATTGGGCTATTATTTACTCCAATCGGACTGATATATACTGACATCTCCAGATTTATCACCACAGGTGTCTCCTTTTTAATGTACATTACGCCTGTTGTATACGCTGTTCCCAAGCAAGGGCTATTCAGGAAACTTTTCGAAATAAACCCACTCACCTATTTATTTAACGATGCTAGAAATTCTTTGGCAGGCATTGCTACAGAACATTTTATTTTTACCTTTATAATAATTATTTTTAGTTTTCTTTTATTGATGATAGGTTTAGTTGTTTTTAGAAAATCAATGCCAATAATTATTGAGAAAATTGCAGGATAAGATGAATAAAGAAAAGGAAATATTAGTTTCTGTACAAAATGTCTCTAAGAAGTTTTCACTGAATTTAAAATCTTCTTTGAAGTATGGTGCGCTTGATATCATCAAAAGTACATTAGGCATTAAAATAAAAAAAGAACTTCGTCCTAATGAGTTTTGGGCTGTTCAGGATATAAGTTTTCAGCTGCGCCGTGGGGAATGTATTGGTCTTATTGGTCATAATGGTGCCGGAAAAAGCACCTTATTGAAAATACTTAACGGACTTTATGCTCCAGATAAAGGTCAGATTGTCATGAAAGGAAAAGTAGGAGCTTTAATAGAGCTGGGTGCGGGCTTTAACCCTATTCTTACCGGCAGAGAAAACATCTATAACAATGCTGCTATTCTAGGGTTTACCAAAATGGAAGTAGAAGAAAAAATGGATTCTATTATTTCTTTTTCGGAAATTGAGAAGTTCATTGATATGCCGATACAGAATTATTCTTCTGGAATGAAAGTAAGACTGGGTTTTGCAATCGCAGCACATCTTGAGCCAGATATTCTTATTATAGATGAGGTTTTGGCAGTCGGAGATTTAGGATTCGTTTTAAAATGCTTTAAAAAAATTGATGAGCTTTTACCCAATACAGCGCTGATATTCGTATCTCACAGTATGCCAATGGTTTCTAGAATATGTAATGAAATTATTCTGATGGATCATGGCGTAGCTGAATATTACGGAAATGATTTAGGAAAAGGGATTCAATTATACTACAATAAATTTTCCAGCAATCATGAAAATGTAGTGTTTGACAACAAATCTTTCGAACTAATATCAAAAGACAGTGATCTTACTGAAAATATAATTAGTAGAGGGCAGGATTTCATTTTAAACTTTAATTTTAAAATTAAAACTAAAATAAACCAAATACCTACTCTATATTTAGAATTTAAAGATAAAGAACAGCGTCCTATTGCAGGAATATCTGTTAAAGAAAAAATAGAAGCTTCATTTGATAGCAATACAATACAATATAATATTAAAATATTAAATCCTTTATTTACTTTAGGAAAATATACTGCGGATGTAGGTCTTTATCATCATGATACGATGAGTCCTTTAATAAGAATTAATAATATTTTTGAATTTATTGTTGAAGGCAATGAAGAACAATGGGTACCTTTTGAATTAGAATCAAGCAACACAATAGTATTAAATTAAATTTTATGATCCCTGTTACTCAGCCCTTTCTTCCTCCACAAGAAGAGTACGAAAAACATATTGCCGGAATCTGGAAAAGAGGCTGGCTCACCAATATGGGACCTTTAGCCAGCCAACTGGAAATGGAACTGAAAGATTACCTCAAAGTGCAGCATTTGTTATTTGTCACCAACGGAACAGTTGCTATACAAATGGCAATAAAAGCTTTAGATTTAAAAGGAGAAATTATCACTACTCCATTTTCTTTTATAGCAACAACAAGCTCTATTGTATGGGAAGGCTGCACTCCTGTTTTTGTTGATATAGATGATCAAAGCTTATGTATAGATCCAAAAAGAATAGAGGAAGCCATTACGGAAAAAACTACAGCCATTCTTGCAACCCATGTTTATGGCAATCCCTGCGATGTGGAAGCAATAGAGATTATCGCAAAAAAACACAATCTGAAAGTTATTTATGATGCAGCACATGCATTTGGTGTTGAAGTAAACGGTAAATCTATTTTTGAATACGGTGATATTTCTACATGCTCACTGCATGCAACCAAGCTTTATCATTCTATTGAAGGAGGTTTAATAATTACAAAAAATCCCGATCTCTTAAAAAAATTATCATATATCAGGAATTTTGGAATTTCAGGATTTGATTCATTTGCAGAATTGGGATTGAATGGAAAAAATTCTGAGTTTCATGCTGCAATGGGACTTGCCAACCTAAAATATATATCGGAAATTTCTGAAAAAAGAACAGCATTAGCTAATCTTTATGATGAAAAACTTAAAAACTTAAAAGCGGTAAAACCGGTATGGCATTCTAAGTCTAATAACAACCATGCTTATTATCCTGTGATTTTGGAAAGTGAAGAGCTGCTCCTTAAACTTAAAGCAGAAATGGATAAGCAGGAAATTTTTACACGAAGATATTTTTATCCAAGCCTTGCTTCTGCCCTGCCTTATCTGCCAAAGGTAGAATTATCTGTTACTGAAGATATAGCAAAAAGGGTTCTTTGTCTCCCTTTTTATTATGATCTTACTTTTGCTGAAGTCGAACTTATAGCTCGTATTATGTTAAGAATTCAAAACAATTAATTATGCTTATCGTAGGTGCGAAAGGTTTTGCTAAAGAAGTTCTTGAAATATGTCATCAGAAAAATGAACTGGAAAATCTTGTTTTTTTTGACGACGTAAATCTTAATGAAGACAATATTTTGTATGGGAAATTTCCAATATTAAAAACAATCCAAGAAGCAGAACATTATTTTAGAAAAATAGACAATAAATTTACAATTGGCATCGGTAATCCATACTTAAGAAAAAAACTTGCTGAAAAATTCTTAAACCTTGGAGGTAAACTAACTTCTACAATCAGCTCAAAAGCAGATATCGGATCTTACGGAGTAAAAATAGGAGAAGGTGCAAATATCTTGGATGGCGCAAAAATTTCAAATGATGTTATTATTGGTTCTGCATCTATTGTTTATTATAATTCAATTATAACTCATGACGTTAAAATTGGTGACTTTGTAGAAGTTTCACCTGATGTTAAAATACTTGGAAGAGCAACTATTGGAGATTTTTGCCAACTAGGCTCCGGTACAATAATTCTTCCGGATATAAAAATTGGGAACAATGTAATTATTGGTGCAGGAACAGTCGTTACTAAAGATTTGCCAAACAATTGTACTGTAGTAGGAGTTCCTGGTAGAATAAAAAAAATTGACGATGAAAAAATTTGACATAAGCATTGTTACCATTACTTATGGTCAAGAAAATTGGATATTAGAAACTATAGAAGGTATTCTAAATCAAAAGTTTAATGGAACAATAGAATTCATTTTGGCTAACGATAATTCTCCAGACCAAACTCACGAACTTATTGAGAGCAAATTTCGCAATACAGGAATCCCTGAAAACTTTACAGTTAAGTATACGAAACACAATCACAATAAAGGAGCAATACCTAATTTTGTCTGGGCTCTGCAGCAAGCTAACGGACGATATGTCGCAATTTGTGAAGGAGATGATTATTGGACAGATCCACTAAAACTACAAAAACAAGTAGATTTTTTGGAAGAAAATCATGATTACAATATATGTTTTCATCGTACTGATATTCTGGAAAATGAAACAATTAAAAAATCTAAATACACCTATACTGAAAATAACGAGCAAACTTTTGGGATCACAGATTTGATTAACAAAAATTTTATTCATACAGCAAGTATAGTCTATAGAAATACAATTGAAATTCCAAACTGGATTGCAAAATGCACTGTAGGAGATTATCCTTTACTCTTAATACTATCACTGCATTCAAAAATAAAATATCTCCCAGATACAATGGCTGTTTACAGAACAGGATCTGGGATGTGGAGTACCATATCTATCGAAAATAAAAAATTAAATGTCATAAAATCTCTCTCCACAATTTGTGAAAACTTTCCAAATGAAAGCGTAAAGAAATTACTTGAAGATGATTTGTATTATAAGTCTCTTAATTTAATGAATTCAATATATCCTGATTACATTAAAATATCCGAAAGACATAACAATATTATTGATATCATGAAAAACAAAATTGCAAAAATAATTTATAAAAAATAAAAACTTGATTAGCGTTATAACAGTAACTTTTGGACAGGAAAAATACATTATCAATACTTTAAAAGGAGTATTGATGCAAAAAACTAATGAGCCTATAGAGTTTATAATTGCAAATGACAACTCTCCTGACAATACACATTCCATTATTCAAGAATTTTTGGATAAAGAGACAACTCCGCATAACCTGACAATAAAATATATTAGACACGAAAATAATAAAGGAGCAATTGCAAACTTCTTTTGGGCAATAAAAAAAGCCACAGGAAAATATATTGCTATATGCGAAGGCGATGATTACTGGACAGATCCTCTTAAATTACAAAAACAAGTAGATTTTCTGGAGCAGAATCCAGACTTTGTTCTTTGCTTTCACCCTGTCAAAATTTTGAATCTCGACGGAACAATCGTTGATGATTTCATAACAAAAGTTCCTGAGAACTACTCCGAAAGAAAAACACTTGCAGAAAATCCTAATTATATCCACACCCCATCTGTCATGTTTCGGAATATCACAGAAAAATACATCAACTCTATTGAGTTTCAAAATACACCTATCGGAGATTACTTTCTTTATATGGCACTTACAAAATTTGGCAAAATAGGATTTTTGAATGATGTTATGGCTGTTTATAGATATGGGGTAGGTATTTATAGTTCAGAAAAAAGAATTAATCAGGGATACGCAAATATTCTACTGTATACAAACCTCTATTCGTATGAAAGCGACCCTGTTATAAAACAAATATTCTATCAAAAGATCAAAGAGGTACTTCCAAATATTACTAATCAACTTGAATATGAAAACAGAAAGCTCAACAAAATTATTCAATCTAAAAGATATAGAATAACGGATAAAATTTTAAGTTTTTTTGGCAGATAAATTTTTGTGAAAATGAGTAAGTTAGCCATTGTCATCCCGTATTATAAAATAGATTTCTTTGAAGAAACTTTACAATCTGTTGCAACACAAAGCAACAGAGATTTTGTAGTATATATTGGGAACGATGCAAGCCCCGATAATCCCTTACCGCTTATTGAAAAATATTTACGTGATTTTTCATACTTCTATTTTGATTATAAAGACAATTTGGGTGGGAAAAATCTTGCTTTACAATGGGAAAGAATTTTAAAAAATGTAAAAGAAGACTGGTTTCAGATATTAGGTGATGATGATATAATTTCAGAAAAATTTGTAGAAGAGTTCTATAAAAATATAGACGACATTCAGCAGCAGCAATGCAATGTGATTAAGTACAAACAATGCTGGGTTAACGAGAATAACAGCATCATTAGAGATTACACATCATATCCAAAAATAATGGAAGCATGGGAATGCTGGTCAAAGAAATATTTGGATGGCAATCAGTCTAGCCTTTCAGAGCATATTTTCCGGACAGAGATGTACAGAAAGAAAGGATTTGTACATCTACCTTTAGCCTGGGGAACTGATGATTTGGCCGTTTTGGAATTTGCCAATGGACAACCAATATACTTCATAGAGAATGCCCGTGTTTCTGTAAGAATAAGCACTGAAAATATTTCCGGAAAAAAAGACAATATAAGTGAAAAAGAGACTGCAATAGTACAACTACATGATTACCTCTTAAAAAAGCATTTCAAAAACATCCCTCTGCCTTATTTTCATAAAATAATCGACGGGAAAATTCGATCTGCTTTTAAAAACAAACAAACAAAGCTGAATATCCCTTTATTCAAAATATATTTTTCCAGAAAACAATATTTAAAAATACTGCAACTCCCTCAGCTATATTTTTATCTTTATAAAAACAAATGAATATTTATGAAAAAAATCTTTACTGTTGAAGTTCCCAAAAACAGAAATTTCGGGCTTGACCTGCTTAGATTTATTGCAATTTTCACGGTTCTGATCAGTCATTCTTTGACGGTTTTGCCTCAAAATTTTCATTTCGCACATTATTTTATTTTTGACGGTGTTCTAATTTTTTTCGTTTTGAGTGGATTTCTAATAGGAAGAATTCTAATTCGTGATTTTGAATTTGGAATTTCTCTAAAAAAGTTAATCGACTTCTGGAAACGTCGCTGGTGGAGAACACTGCCTGCATATTATTTTACTGTTTTATTAATAATTGTTGTTAGCATCATTTTAAATTCAAGTTTTGACAAGACGGAAGCGATAAAATCATTATTTTTTATCCAAAATATCTCACATGAGCCAAAGTCTTTTTTTATAGAATCTTGGTCTTTATCAATTGAAGAATGGTTTTACTTGTCTCTACCAATATTTCTTTTTTTATTTAATTATTTACTTAAGTTGAAAATAAAAACAAACGTAATACTTGCTTGTTTTTTAATTTTAATACTTTCAAATGGCATACGACTATTTTATTTTATTAATATTAATGTAAATTCTTTAGAAATTTGGGATAACAGTTTTAGAAAGCCAGTCATAACTAGATTAGACAGTATATTAATTGGTGTTTTAGGAGCTTGGTATTTTCATTTTAAAAAAGATTTTTTCAAAAAATATCAAAATATACTATTCATTATAGGCTTAATAGTTTTCACATCTAATAAATTGTATCTTGATTATTTTTTAGACTTTAATTTTTACACTTGTGTATTGTACTTTTCTGTTATGCCTTTTTCAATTCTTTTAATGATTCCTAAAATTTATCATTCTAAAGAAACCAAACTTCATTTATTTAATAATATTATCACCAAGGAAGCTTGATTTCTTATTCTATGTATCTTCTGAATCTTTCTTTAATTTCATTTTTATTTCTCAAGTCGTTGGATGTTAATGTCTGGATCAAGTTTTTACTTTTCTGGGGTTTGACAGTCTACTGCTCTATTTTGATGTATAATTTCATTGAAATTCCATTCATGAAATTGAGAGACAAAAGCAAACCAGATACAGAAACAGCATCTTTTGTACAAAACAATTGATATATTTGCTACTAAAAATCTAGGTAATATTATGATTATAGGAAACGGGCTTATTGCTAAATTGTTTGCAGAAAATGATCGGGAAGACGTCATTTTTTTTGCTTCTGGCGTATCAAACTCGCTTGAGAAAGATTCGGCTCAATTTCTACGAGAAGAAATGCTCATTCGGAATACAATGGCAGAAAATCCGAAAAAAAAAATACTTTATTTTTCTACATGCAGCATTTATGATTCCTCTAAAGTAGAAAGCCCATATGTACTTCATAAGCTCAAAATGGAAAACATTATCAGTAACCATCAATCTCCTTTTCTTATCTTAAGAGTAAGCAATGCAGTCGGAAAAGGCGGAAATCCAAATCTACTGATGAATTATCTCACCCGAAGTATTCTAAATGAAGAACCAATAACGGTCTTTACCCAAGCCAAACGAAACCTCATCGACATCCATGATATCAGAGCAATTACTTTGGATTTTCTGGATAAAAATGAGTTTAATAAAATTGTTAATCTTGCTTATTTAGAAAATTTTTCAACAACAGAAATTATTGAGCAGCTTGCTGAAGTTTTGGGCAAAAAACTGAATCTTAAAATGGAAGATTCCGGTAACTCTTACATTGTAAGTATCCCACACGTAAGAAATTATTTTGAGAAAAACAATCTTACCGACAAAATGTTGTATCTTAAAAGAATGATTACCCGTTATTATCTGTAAGCAATAGAATATGATTACTCAAAAAGTTTCCATTATCGTTCCTTGCTATAATCAACAAAAGTTTCTTGACGAATGTTTGCATTCTGTTTCTGTACAGACGTATGAAAACTGGGAATGTATCATCATTGATGACGGCAGTACAGATAACAGCCAAAATATTGCTGAAAAATGGGTAGAAAAAGACTCAAGATTTTTTTATCATTATAAAAAAAACGGGGGTCTTTCTTCAGCAAGAAATTTTGGGTTGGAAAAAGTATCAGGCAACTGGATTTTGTTTTTAGATGGAGATGATATTATCCATCAGGAAAAACTCAGGCTTTCTCTGTATGGCATCAAAAACGAAAACCTTAGTATTTCTAATTTTGAGATGCTTAACGGAAAATTTATTTACGAGCCGTTTTCAGATATTACTAAATACGAAATATCTCTCCAAAATATCGTTAGCAGATGGGATATAGACTTTAATATTCCGATACATTGTATTATGATAAAGAAAGAACTGATTGAGGATATTAGATTCATGGAGGGGCTAAAAGCAAAAGAAGACTGGCTATTTTGGATTGAAATTTTCAGCAAAAACAAAGTTTCAATACAATTTGTTAATAAAAAACTTGTGCAATACAGACAACATCCAGAAGGTATTTCAAAAAACTTTCAAAACGTTTTCCTTGCTGGCAGAGAGGCAAACGAATATGTATTTGACCACTACGGAGAAGCTGTGAAAAGAGCGATTTTTGAAAGAATCAACCTGCAAAATTTCAATCTAAACAACGAAAACTTAGAACAAAAAAAATATATAAAGCAACTACAAAATACAAAAGTATTAAAGTATTATTTTAAATTAAAAAAATTATTCTAAATGACCTCTGTATCTGTAGCAATCTGTACATATAATGGCGAAAAGCATCTTAAAGAGCAGATAGAAAGCATTCTCAATCAAACCCTTCCCGCAAATGAAATTGTTATTTGCGATGATTGCTCTACAGATACAACAAGAGAAATTTTAACTCAATATGCTCTTCAATATCCTCATTTGATTACGGTTGTCTACAATTCTGAAAACCTGGGATATGTAAAGAATTTCGAGAAAGCACTATCACTTTGTACGAAAGACATTATATTTTTATGTGATCAGGATGATATTTGGATGGAAGATAAAATTGAAAGAATAATCAACCATTACCTAGATAAACCTGAGACCGATATAATATGCCATAATGTTTTGCTTTTTGGTGAAGCTGTGAGTAAAAAGATGACTTATTGGGAACTGGAAGGTTTTGATCCCGGAAAGTACATAACCAATAAGGATCTGTTGCGAAAACTGATCTTTGAAGGCAATGTTTTTCCAGGGATGAGTATGTCTGTAAAGAAAACTTTTCTAGAAAAAAATCTTCCGTTGAAAAAAATCAATCCTCAGATTATCCACGATTACGAACTTTTGCTTTTGGCTTTAAATAAAGAAACTTTTGAAATAAATCATCAGGTTCTCAGCAAATACAGAATCCATAAAGGTCAAAAGATTGGATTTAAAAGATTTTCAAAAAAAAGTGATGAAGATAAGCAGACCCGCCAAAAATTATATTCAGTTTTCAGAAAAGCAGAATATATAAAAAGTATTGTTGAGAAATTATCATTAAATACTGATCTTATTGAAGATTATAAAACAATCTGTATAATGAAATATCAGGAATATTTATCCCAAACTCCTGTTTTTAAAAGATTTATTGAGAGACTGAACTTAAAATACAGATATAAAATTTTTAAATTCTTATCGTGAAAATTTATACTATCATCGTTACCTACAACGCTATGAAATGGGCAAAGAAATGCTTCAGCAGCCTGAGACAATCTTCTGTTCCGCTAGCTTGTATAGTAATAGACAATGGCTCAACAGATGGAACGCAGGACTTCATAAAAACCCACTTTCCGGAAATAAAATTAATACAATCTAAACAAAACCTCGGGTTTGGAAAGGCCAATAACATCGGAATTGAAGAAGCTTATAAAGATAATGCAGATTTTTACTATCTGATGAATCAGGATGCGTGGCTGTACAAAGATTCTATTCAAAAACTTCTGGATGTATACACACATCACCCGGATAAAAAAGAAATTGGTATCCTGAGTCCTGTACACATAGATGGTACCGAAAAAAAACTTGATATATTTCTGGATAAATACATTGCTTCTAATTTTGAAAAAACAAGGCTGATATCTGATCTTTATTTTCAGAAAACCGAGCTTTTTTATGAAATGAGTTTCATCAATGCAGCGCACTGGCTTATTCCCAAATCTACCATAGAAACTGTGGGCGGGTTCAATCCTTATTTTTTTCATTACGGTGAAGATAATGAATATGTAAACAGAGTTCATTTTCATCAAAAAAAAGTTTTACTTGCTGTACATTCCAAGGCTGTACATGACGGAAAACAAACGCTGGGAAAAGTAGATTATACAAAATATCCGGATCTTAGTATTGAGACAAAAATACTTAATCCTAATAATCCCAATGCTTTATCACAAGAAAAGAAGGCATTGCGACAAAGCATGGTCAAAAATATGTTTTCAGGAAACAGAGTTCAATACAAAAAGCTTCAGGAGAAATACAGAAAAATCACTAAGGAAGAAAAAAAACTAGCAGAAATTGTTACACAAATTAAAAATGTAGGTTTAACATTCTTAAATTTGTAAATTAAAAACATAAAGAAAGAAAATAATGTGCGGAATTGCAGGAATCATTACTCAAAATGCTCAGAATTACCAACAGGAAATTGTAAAAATGACCGATGCCATAGCACATCGGGGACCAGATTCCGCTCACTTCGAAACTCTTAATAATGCTATTTTGGGACATCGAAGGCTCTCTATTATTGATTTGTCCGATAACGGAAAGCAACCAATGTTTTCTAATACCCGCAAAGAATGTATCGTTTTAAACGGCGAAATCTACGGTTATCAAAAGATTAAAAAAGAATATCACAACTATCCGTACCGCGGAAACTCTGATACCGAAGTTATTCTGGCAATGTATCAGCAAAAAAAAGAAAAACTCATCACGGATTTGCCGGGCATGTTTGCTTTTGCTATCTGGGACGAAGAAAAACAGCAGCTGTATTGTGCAAGAGACCGGTTTGGGGAAAAACCCTTTTATTATGCCATTGGTAAAAATGATGAATTTATCTTTGCGTCAGAAATTAAATCTATTTTAGCCAGCGGTCTTATTGATCCCAGTGTCAATCATGAAGCGCTTTCGCATTATCTTCAGTATGGCTATGTAAATTCTTATCAGAGTATTTATTCTAATATTTTTACTTTGCCACCTGCACATCAACTCATCTGGAAGAATGGCAAGATCACTATTTCAAGATACTATAAATTACCTGCAAAGGATAAAGCAATAAGTCTTTCAGAAGCTAAAGAAGAATTTGCTTTTCTCCTGAAAAATGCTGTTAAAAAACAATTGATTGCTGATGTGGAAGTGGGAAGCTTTCTAAGCGGAGGTTTAGATTCTTCTTCGGTTGTAGCGATGGTAAATGAGTTTCTCCCCCATCAGACAACGATAAGCTTCGGCTATGATGACAGCAATAGTGAACTAAAATATGCGCAGGAAATTGCAGAAAAATACAAAACCAACCACATTGAGATTCACGAAAAAAAGAACGATATTGCCGCAGATTTACTATCAATATCACCTTTTTTAGACGAGCCTTTTGCAGATATGAGCTATATTCCGCAATATAAAATCTGCGAAGCTGCCTCCAGACATCTCAAAGTAGTACTTTCGGGAGATGTAGGTGATGAACTTTTCGGAGGTTATCACTTTTATCAAGGTGAAAACCAGCTTAAAAACCACTTCAGCTATCAAAATAATATTATAAAATTTGGGCTGAAATTTTATCAGAAGTTCAGAGCTGTTTCTTTTGTTACAAACCAGAATTTACATTACAATTCTATTGTTGATTTTCACCAGAATCATGTAAGAAATTATTTCTCTCCTCAGGAACGCATTGAATTAGGAATTGAAAGTAATTTCTATCAACCTTTCAGTTTTACTATCAATGATAGCTCTCTCAATGATATTATGAGAATAGATCTGGAAAAATATGTACCCTCAAACATGATGGTGAAATCTGACAGGATGGCAATGGCAAACTCTTTGGAAGTGAGAACTCCGTTTCTTGATCTTGATTTTGCAGAATTTTGTATTCAGCTCCCTGAAAATCTTAAACTTACTACTCATCATGATAAAATTATTCTTCGGGAATCTATGCAAAATTATTGGACAGAAACTATAAGAAACAGAAAAAAGCAAGGTTTTGGATCTTCCGTTAAAAACTGGTTTACAGAAAAAAGTCTTCAACATCTTTCCGACAGTCTTTTAAAAGATTCTTCACAGAAAGTTTTTAGGTTTTTAGATTTTAAAAATACCCAAAAATTTCTCAATCAAGATGCAAAACACTGGAATATTTTGCAGTTGGCTCTTTGGGCAAATAATAATGAAAAACATTTGTAATTATGAACATATCCGTAATTATACCTGTTTACAATGCAGCTGAATTTTTGGAAAAAGCAGTCAATTCTGCATTGCAGTTTGAGGAAGTAAAAGAGATTATTCTAATAGATGACAAATCCACTGACAATTCTCTTTTAGTCTGCCAGAAGTTATCTGAAAATAATGAAAAAATAAAATTATTTCAGCATCCAGATAAAGGAAATCATGGTGCAGGAGCTACAAGAAATTTAGGGTTAGAAAAAGCATCGCAGAATTTTATCGCCTTTCTTGATGCGGATGATTACTATCTTCCTAATCGTTTTGATGCTGAAAAACAACTTTTTAAAGATGAAAAAATTGAGGGTGTTTTTGGAGCGATAGGCGTTGAATTTCTCTCTGAAAAAGGTAAGGATGAATTTCAGCAAAAATTTAAAAACAATACGCTGACGACCGTTAATTACCCCGCTGAAGGCAAGGATGTTTTTTTAGGATTGCTACATCTATCTGCTAAACAATTTGGTGTCTTTTTTTCACTGATAGCATTAACCATAAGAAAATCTGCTTTAGACAGAGTTGATTTACGCTTTAATGAAAACCTGAGAGTACATCAAGATACAGATTTTAACCTTAAGTTATCATACCTTTGTTATCTGAAAACTGGAATTATTGATAGAGCAATATCTGTAAGGGGGGTTCATGATAATAATCGAATTACAAAAATAAAACCCTATTCTCTAAAGTTTTATCATAATATGAATTTACTCTATCAATCTAGGGTAGAATGGATAGACAATATTTCATTATTAGAAAAAGAAGTGAGAGATATAATTACAATTCGTCACCTTGTATTTAAAACTGCAACAAAAAAAGGAATTTCGAAAATTTATCATTATATAATTTCTTGTTTAAAATACCCACAAATTCTTAAAACTCAATATAGATTTCATATATTCAGAAAATAAAATGATCGCAAAAAGATTTCGCCAAATAATAACTTTACTTCTAGACATTCTTTTATTCACAAGAATGAAACTTTTTGATGAAACTACCAAAAACGAAAAGGTAATATTTGTAGATTTTGAAAACCCCAATCTATATCATCGCTATTTTTATAATCTATTGCAAACATTTAAAATTGCAGGATATAGAATAATATACCCAATGAATTTTTCAAAATTCAGAAATCTCAGAAATGGAGATTATTATTTATCCTTAATGTTTAAGGAGAATGGGTTTTTAGAAATAAAAAACACTAAGCAAAAACCAGTCAATGCAATTGTCATAAAAGATGAGATGTTTTCTGCAGATTATTACAAAAACTATTTTCAAGATGGAAATATTGAGAAAAATGCATTTCATGTACCCATGACTTTTCACCCTAATTTTTACGCCTCCAAATTATGGAATCAGCCTTTAAAGAAAACAACTCAAATTAATTCTCTCTTTTCATTTGGAAATTTTGATAGAAATGCTTACAAAAAAATCCTTGATGCTCCTTTTGATGTAATTGATAGGGCAGAAATTATAGAATCTTTTTCTAAATTGAAAGATTTTGTTTCAGTAAAAAATAAAAAAGAACTAGAAAATTTAATTCTTAATAAAGAGTCTCATAAATTTGTATTTGTAGAAAAAGAGAATTTTGCAATACCCATAGAAAATGTAAGAAAATATTTATCTCAATTTAGATTTTTTTTATGTTGCCCCGGTGTTTTTGCTCCTTTGAGTCACAATTTTATAGAAGCTTTGTCTGCAGGTACAGTTCCTATCATACAGCAATCTTATGCAGATCTTATTTATCCTCATTTAGAACACAAAAAAAACGCTTTTATATATTCAGATTGGAATCATTTGTTGGAAATAATACACGAGGATGTTTTTTCTATTTCCGATGAAGATTATGTAGAAATAAACCAAAATGCAAAGAAATATTATGAAGATTATCTTCACCCTAACAATGCAGCAAAAAACATATTAAAACATTTAAACACACATACTGTTTTTTTAAACGCAAGTGAAAGAAGTGTAAAATTAATACATAAACACCCATAAAAATACTTAATCTCACCTTAAATTCTTTTTAAGAAAACATTTTTAATAATATAAAAAGTGAAGTTTTCTTATATAAGTTGAATTTTCAATAATATTATCAATCATTTTTAAGCATTCAAAACAATATGAAAACTTAATATAGTTTTGCCTAAAAAACATTTGTTTTTTTTAAATTGACCAAAGAAATACTAAATCCTCCTCAAAATAATTAGAAAAATAACATGAGTAAAATTTTATCAATTGTTGTAACCTTCAACTCATTAAGGTACGATTGGCTTCAAAAATGCATTGAATCTCTTCAAAATTCAACTATTGAAACTGATATTATAGTTATTGATAACAATTCATCAGACGAAACTTGTAAAATCATTAAAGAAAAGTATAAAAATGTTCAACTTGTTGAGTCTAATGAAAACTTGGGATTTGGTAAAGCAAATAATATAGGTCTTGAAAAGGCTCTAAATGAAGATTATGACTTTGTATTACTATTAAATCAAGATGCTTGGGTTGAAAAAAACACTTTAGAAAAATTAGTTGATCATTCTAAAAAAAATACCGAGTATGGGATTATAAGCCCTCTTCATTTGAACCCGCATGATGGTTTTTTGGATTCAGAATTTTTACGCCAAATCTCTCCTCAATTTTCTCCTGATTTAGTTTCAGATTTTATTTTAAAGAAAGATACAGATAAGATTTATAACTCCCCTTTTATTTGTGCTGCAGCATGGCTTATTACAAAAAAATGCTTGAAAATAGTTGGCGGATTTAACCCAAGTTTTTTTCATTATGGTGAAGACAATAATTATGCCCACCGTGTTTTATATAAAGGATTAAAAATAGGTGTATATCCGCATGCTAAAATTTATCATGATAGAAGGAGAGCTAAAGATTGGAATTTCGGCACAAAATCATATGCTTCGAAAAGAAATTATCTTATTAACCTCTCCGACCCAAACAAAGAAATAGATAAACACGAAATTTTTAGGCATCTAAGAATTAGTTTATTGAAGTCTTTTTTTAAAAATAACAAATCACAAACTAAACAAATAAGAAATGAAATTACTTTTTTTAAAAAAAACATTGATTCCATTACAAACAATTTAAAACAATCGAAAATACAAAACCATGCCTTTTTAAATATTAAAAATAATAAATCATGATAGGATAGCTATTACATTTTTTAGAAAACTACAAATTGCAACGATTATCTTGTAAATAAATACCAGGTCAATGGAAAATTAAAAACACTTCCTAATTAAAAAAGACATTATCGAACTGAAATTATCAACTTTTCAATTTCTACATCAAACCGTGAATGTACTTATTTGGAAATTGATGTTCGTAATCCAGCTCATAATTTTGATAAAATAAACTAAAGAAGAGTATAGTGTAGACCCTGGATTAGAACATGCGGAAAATAATATTGATTTTAAAGTAACGAGTGATGTTTTCTTTTCAGAGCTAACAAACAATAAAATTTTAAACTTAACTAAAAAATTTGATGAGATTTTTATAGATGTCTGTATTTAGCGGAACAAGTAAATAGAGATATTGAAAATTTTTTGAATTTTACACTTTTGAGAAGCATAGAGAAAAAGCACTTAATCTAATGACTTTTGAGAAATCAAAGTCATTGTCTTAGCAATAAGGGCAAATTCTAATTAGCCAACTCTTAAAAACCAAACAGGAAAAGTTAGCCATTCTGCAAGAAGCTACAGAAAATGGTGTAAAAGCCACTTTAGAAAAGCACGGAATTTACGAAGTTGCTTTTTACAATTGGCGAAAAAAATTCAAGAAATGGGAGAACAAGGATTAGATTATGGCATAACTAAACAACACTTCAAGCGCATAAAAGAACTGGAAAAGGAGAACACCAAACTCAAAGAAGTTGTTGCAGACAAGGAGTTGGAGGTTAGAATGCACGAGGAGATAAAAAAGAGACTAAAATCTATTTTTCTCTTTGGTTTTTCTTATCAATACCTCCACAGCCAATAGAACGGCATAGATAGTACACTAAAAATTAATTTAATTGTTCAATTGATTTCTTTAGAACCAGTAAATCAAAAATATTAAAATTTCTAATTTATGAAAATCTCCGTAATCATCCCCGTTTACAATGCCGAAAAATATATCGCTCAGGCGGTAGAATCTGCTTTGCAGTTTGAAGAGGTATACGAAATTATTTTAATTGAGGATAAGTCGCCGGACAATGCTTTGGAGATCTGTAAAGAACTAATCAAAAAGTATGACCGTGTAAAACTCTATCAACACCCGGACAAAAGAAATCATGGTGCTGGTGCAAGCAGAAATTTGGGAATTGAAAAATCAACTGGTGATTTCATTGCATTTTTAGATGCAGACGATTATTATCTACCAAACCGATTTGATGCAGAAAAAGAGCTTTTTCAAAATACTGCTGTGGAGGGTGTTTATGGTGCAATCAGCGTACATTATTATACAGAAAAAGCTAAAGAACAATATTATAAAGTGTTCGGAGATCGTTTAACTACAGTTTATAAAAAACATAAGCCTGAAGATGTATTTTGCGGACAATTAGGAATGATTGGCAGCTTTGGACTCTTCAGCATAGATGCTTTGACTATCAGAAAATCAGCCCTGCTTTCCAAAGTATCACCTTTGATGAAAACTCATTTGAAACTGCATCAGGACACCGAATTTTTATTTAGGTTATCTTATTATCTTGATCTTTATCCTGGTATTTTAGACAAGGCTGTTGCCATAAGAGGCGTACATGAAAGTAACAGAATAACGCAGGTAGATTCAAAGAAAATAAATCCGGCTAAGTCAAGAGTTTTACTTTGGAAGGAAGTAAATGACTGGGCATCTCAGGAAAAAACAATTCCACAGGACATTAAGATTCATATAAAAAGAATGCATAGAAGTTGGGAAATTGCCAATAATTCAGGGATAAGGAAGTGGACAATGATTTTAAAATATGCTATAAAAGATTATCCGGGAATCCGTTCTGGATTGTATAATATTAATTTTAGGAAAGAGTTATTTTAATTTTTTTGGCTTTGCGCTATAGAATCTGCGATCTGAGCAGAAAAAACTTTGGAAGACTCCTTATGCATATGATTTCCATCTGTAAATACATAATTACGGTGGTTTTTTGAAAAATCGAAGTAATCAACAGAATATTTTGCAGAAATATCTTCCATAACTTTGTTAAATTCCGGAAATTTTTCATTTTCGATATTGGTAATTTCCTTTGCTGCTGGAATTCTTACTATATATACCTTTCCTTTCTTCTGTAAGTAGCTAATGATATCATTGAAAACATTTAGCCTTTCGTTAGATGAATGCTGGTGTGTAACCAATTGTCTGTAAAATTCAACTTTTTCTTCTGTTCTTATTTTAACAGAATCTGATTCCATATTGATGTTCACTTCCATCCATCCGTCATCATGAAGATAGGTGTTGGAGCGACCAACTTCAGCTCTTTCGAGATAGATTTTGAACCAGCTTCGTCTATAATTCCTCAGCAGATATTCATAGTTGGGTGACATGCTATAAAACTGCATGCTTTTAAGCGGCGATTTTTGTTCGGGAAAATCTTCCTCATTCTTAACTCCATTATGTAATGCCAGATTCCAAGGATTGACAGTCAGAATAAAAATTCCATCTTTTGTCTTAGGATCAATCTTTCTTTTTAAAGCTTCAAAATAAATTTTACCGTATGGAGACTGTACAATATTCAGAGAAAAATTATCAAATCTCTTAGAAAGCTTGTTTCCTAAAACATTAGGTACTACTGCCTGAGATCCTCTTGAGTCTCCCATAATGATATTCTGTGGCTTAGGCACAGCAAAGTGCATGTAATTATCATCTGTATTGCCATCTGCATAGCTACCCAAAATGGAATGAAGACCAATGATCCCCAGAATGTATACAGATATTTTTATTAAAAACTTCTTCATGTTAAAACTGAAAATAGATAAACTCATTATTTCCAAAATTGGCATAACGGAAAATTATAAATAGTATAAAAACATATAGCAATCTTCTCAAAAATCTATTATAGCGACGAATTTCCAAACCATGAACCCTACTGCGGTTTATCCACTCAACAACCAACATAACGGCAGTAAGCGCAAATACTTTTGCAGGAAAAGGTAGCGAGAGCGAGAGTGAATCAAACTTCAATATTCTACCAATATATAAAAAAGCCTGCGATACCGATTCTGCTCTAAAGAATATCCATGCTATACAGGTGATTATAAATGTGATGCTCATCTGCAGCATTTCTTTTAAAGTTGGTAAAAGATGCCCTTTAGCAACGACCTCTATGTTCTGCCGGTTCTTTTTAGCAACCAAAAGCGGGAGAAAATACAGAGCATTAAGAAATCCCCACACCATAAATGTCCAGTTGGCACCATGCCAGAAACCGGAAAGCAAAAATATGATGAAAGTATTCCTGATTTTCATTCCTAAACCTCCGCTACTACCACCTAAAGGAATGTATACATAATCTCTGAACCATGACGAGAGTGATATATGCCATCTTCTCCAGAACTCTGCAATGTCTCGTGAAAAGTATGGATAGGCAAAATTCTTCAGAAGCTCAATTCCAAATAATCTCGAAACTCCTAAAGCGATATCAGAATAGCCCGAAAAATCACCGTAAATCTGGAAAGCAAATAAGACTGCTCCTATTATTAAGGTCACCGGATTTTGATTTTCATAGTTATTGAAAATATCATTGACCAAAGGCGCACAGTTATCAGCGATGACCATTTTTTTAAAAAAACCCCATAGAATCTGTCGCATTCCATTAGCTGCCTGTTCATAATTGAAAATTCTTCTTCTCTGAATTTGGGGTAATAAATGAGTAGCCCTTTCAATCGGACCTGCAACCAGTAAAGGAAAATAACTCACGAAAACTGCATAATCTATAAGATTTTGCTCAGCCTTTATACGTTTCTTGTAGATATCAATGATGTAAGATAATCCGTGGAAGGTGTAAAATGAAATTCCGACCGGAAGCATAATATTAAGTAGCCACATATTTGTTCTAAAACCAAATACTGACAGCATATCACTAAAACTTTCGATGAAAAAATTATAATATTTGAAAAAGCCTAAAAATCCCAGATTAATTCCTATACTGAGGATAAGCCAAAATTTCGCCGCTTTTTTGGTTTTACTTTTTTCAATTTTAAGGGCAGAAAAATAATCCAGTCCGATGGAGAAAACCAATAGAAAAAGAAATCGCCAGTCCCAGTATGCATAAAAATAGAAACTCGCCAATAGTAGAAGGCGGTTCTGATTCTGATATTTTTTATTAAAAACAAACCAATATAGAAAAAATACTATTGGCAGAAAAATTAAAAAACTGTGAGAATTAAATAGCATATGTCTACAAAAGTTTAAGTAAAAAAGTGCGTGATTAAAAGAAATTGTAATCTTATTACTTCACAAAAACTCCTACAAACTTCCCTTCAAACTCTACCACCGTAGGAACAATTTTTTCCTGCTCACAAAAATCCTGAAACGCTGAATTATCGTTAATATCATCAGAAATAAAGACTCCACCTTTTCTCAGTTTTGGATATAGTGTTTCATAAGCCCATTTCATGCCTTCGTAAGATTTATCAGAATCGTAATGTACAACATCAATTTCACCGCTTTCTTTAAAGATTTTAGGTAAAGATTCTCTGTCGGCATGACGATAAAGCTTCCAGTTTGTTTTTAAATTTTCTGCTACCACGCAACCTACATATTGATCACCATTTTGACCTAAATATGGCATATCTGAACTATATAAAGTTCCGTTTCTTTTTTGTAAAGAAGTAAGTGCTGCAAAAGAGCTCCACCCGTAAGCTACACCTGTCTCTATTACAGCTTTTGCCTGAGTAAATTCACATGCGCTATATAGAAGTTCTAAAGCTCCAGCCCCTCCCATTTTTATAGGACAGGCGTTCTGGATATCCAAAGCTTTTTGAAATTCTTGAGGATATTTTTCTGAGAAAGATTGGAAATCTACTCCAAATAATTTGTTAATTGCAGTTTGTTGGCTTGTGGCAATTTTTGAAGCCCAAAGATTGGTTCTTTCCTTTCCTTTAAAGGCACTGTTTCTGTTAAAAGTATTTTTAATAATTTTTCTTCCTAGTTCAGGATAGAGATCCGGCCTTTTAAGATAGCCTAAAAAAGTTTTGAGAACTCTGGTTATTTCGCTCACAGTGTTTATTTTAATTATGCAAAAATATAATTTTTTCTAATAAAACAGTATTTTAATCAATGAATTATAAAATTTCATTTAAATAAGCATCTGAAGTATTATTTTAAAATATTATCTTGCATGATTAATTACACAATCGTTAAAAAATTTATTAAAATGAGCATTTGGGTAAAAGCTTTACGCTTCATGATGCGAAAATCACTTTTAAAAGAACTTCAAAATGCAGGATCTGTGCATTCTTCATTAAAGTTGGGATATATTCATGATTTCGAGATCAACAGCAATTTAAAAAATTTGATTATAAAAAAAAATATTAAATTTTATAATCATGTAAATATTATAATAGGTAAAAATGCAGTTCTCGAAGTTGATGAGAATACTACAATTAATAAATACACATCCATTGTTGCATTAGAAAAAATCACCATCGGGCAAAATTGTTTAATTGGTGAAAACGTGAAAATTTATGATAACAATCATAGAGTCGACATCCAAGATGGAATTCAATTTGCCAGTCATAAAGAATTTACCACTTCACCTGTAAAAATTGGAAACAATTGCTGGCTGGGAAGTAATGTTACCATTTTAAAAGGTGTTACTATAGGTGACAACAGTATTATAGGTGCAGGCTGTACTATTTATAAAGACGTTCCTGCCAACACAACCGTTATCAACAAACAGGAACTTATATTCAAAAATAAAGGGTAATGAAATTCTCAATACTTATTGCTCATTATAACAATTCTGTTTATTTTAAAGACTGTTATGAATCTCTTAAAAAGCAGACTTATACAGACTGGGAAGCGGTTATTTTAGACGATGCTTCAATAGATTCAGAAAAAAAGGCTGTCATGGATCTAATACAAAATGATTCAAGATTTAAGTTTTACGAGAATGAAAAAAATTTTGGCGTAGGCATTACAAAATCTAAGCTTATTGATCTTGCTACTGGTGCAATATGCGGTTTTGTTGACCCGGATGACGCTATACTTCCTTCTGCCATAGAAAAGGCAATAGATGTTTTCAAACACAGCCAAGATACAGTACTTACCTATTCCCGTTTTATAAGCTGCGACCAACATCTGAACCCATTATTTGAATTCAAATCTGCAATGCAGGTTCCGAATGATGATATTTTTTTCTTTAATTACCCTGTGCAGATTGCTCATTTTGTGTGTTTTAGAAAAAGCACTTATGAATTAACCGAAAAAATGGACTCATCTTTGAAAATTGCTGAAGATCAGGATCTATATCTAAAACTTTATGAAAAAGGTAAAGTAAGGTTTATTAATGAATCCAATTATCTTTACAGAACCCACCTAAAAGGAATTTCTCAAAATGACAACAAAAAAGATTCTTATGAATATTGGGGACGGGTGATATTTAATGCTATGAAGAGAAGAAAAATTTCACATATTAATGACAAAAAAATACCAGCATATTACACTAATTCTGAAGAAATATTCAGCCTGTTATCATACCAAAACAAAATATCATACCGTATAATAAAAAAACTGAAAATATTATTTCAGAAAATATGACACAGACAGAAAAAATAAAAGTTCTCTTCAGACACCGTTCTATGGAAATGGGCGGTGTTGAAAAAGTCATGCTGAGCATTATTAATAATTTGAATTCTGAAAAATTTGATATTACGGTATGTCTTAATATCAATCAGGGAGAACTAAGAGATGAAATCCCAACCCATGTAAGGAAAGTGTTTTTAGTTGAAGGGAAGGAAGATTTTTCCCAAAATTTTTTGATTAAAAAAATCCAATTAATTAAACGTAGGATCAAACTAGATTTTCTGAGAAAAAATCCACAAATTATAGATGAAAAATATTTGGGAGATAAATATGATGTTGAAATTGCGATGACATATAACGATTTTGAATATGTATTAAATTCTTCCAACAAAAAATCAAAAAAAATAGGCTGGTTTCATTCAGAAATAAATCTACCTAAACTAAAACCATTGATTCCCAAAATATTATCTGAATTCCCTCTCTTTAATCACATGATCTATTGTTCACAAAAAATTAAAGATATGATGCACGAAGAATATCCCGAATTAGATTTCCCAAAAGAATCAGTGATTATAAATGCTATACCTATTGAAGAAATTAAACAAAAAGCAGCAGAAATAATTTATGATTTTCCTGATGCTGAGAAAGTTTTTATTTCTGTAGGAAGGCTTCACACCAGAAAAGGATTTCACAAACTAATAAAAGCTCATTCAAGACTTATTAAAGACGGTTATAGTCACACCATTATTATTATTGGAGACGGTGAGGAAAAAATGAATCTTCAGAAAATGATTAGAGATTATTCTGTTGAAGAAACATTTTTTTTACTAGGAAACAAAATGAATCCTTATCCATATCTGAAAAAAGCAGATTATTTTATACTTCCTTCAGAATCCGAAGCTTGGCCATTGGTTATTGCTGAATCTCTAATTCTTCAAAAGCCTATTATAGCAACCAATACAGGCGATGTTTCTCAAATGATCTATCACGAAAAAACAGGTTATCTTATCAACTACAATACTGAAGAGATGTACAATTCCATGAAAAAATTTATGACGGAACCACAATATGTGGAAAAAATAAGAGAAAACCTTGCCGACATTGAGCAACAGTTTGATAATGAGAAAATATTTAACGCAGTTGAAAATATCCTCACTAATTTAGTAATAAAATAAAATGCTTTTTTTATACAGATTAATTCTCAAGTTACATACTTCCTACCAATATATGATCCAACGGATTTACCTAAAGGTTTGTATTGCTAAAGGTTTGAAAGTTGGAAAAAATGTACGCTTTGTGGAAGTGCCGGAATTTGGAACAGAGCCTTTTTTAATTGAGATTGGTGACGATACTACTTTCTCAAACAATATCCGATTTGTTAATCATGACGGAGGTCAGAATGCTCTTCATTTTTTAGAAAAGTATAAAGATGTACGTACTTTTGCCAGGATAAAAATAGGAAAGCAATGTCTGATAGGGGCTGACTCTATCATTATGCCCGGCGTTGAAATGCAGGACAATTGTATATTAGGAGCCGGCTCTATTTTGACAAGTTCTATGCCAAAAGGAACTGTTTATGCAGGAGTTCCTGCAAAATTTATATGCACCATAGAAGAATATGACAATAAGGTTCTGGAAAACAATGTGGATGTATCCGCGTGAGCTAGAAGTCATAAGACCAAAGCTTGATGCTTATATAAAAGAAAACCTACCGCAAAAATATAAACCTATAAAAAAATAGATGCACCCCAAAAAGAAAATCCTCATCAGAATAGGTTCTCTGCGCCACGGTGGTGCAGAAAAAGTTTTGGCGACCTTTCTTAAAAATCTACCTGAAGATAAATACGAAATAGATTTGCTTTTAAACTTATACTCAGGAAAGTATTTGAGTGAAATCCCGAAATGGATCAACATTATCTATCTGAATAAAGGAGAGATGATTACTACTAACCGTTTGCAGGATCTTCCAAAGAAAGCTTTCAGAGTTTTTTACCAAGGTTTATTGAAAAAATTCCCAAAAATTCTATATTCCGCTATTCTCAAAAACAAAAAATACGACATAGAATTTGCCGCCATCCACGGAATGAGAGACGAGATTCTAAACTCCCCCATTTCTTCATCTAAAAAAATGGTCTGGATTCATAATGATCTCACCAAAACAGAATTTCACCATTATACGGATGATGAGTTTAGAAAATTCTTTGGATTTGATAAAATAATGGTGATTTCAGAGAAAATTCAAAACGATTTTGAAAAATTAGCCCGAAATGAAAAGGAGAAAAACAAAATCGTCAGAATTTACAACCCTTTGGATACGGAAGAAATTCTGAAAAAGTCCGAAGTCCGAAGTCCGAAGTCCAATGAAAAAGCAACAGATTTCTTCGTTCCTCGCAATGACAGCCAACAACCAACAACCAACAACCGACAACCAACTTTCGTAAGTGTAGGAACGATTTTCCCACAGAAAGGTTTTGACAGATTGCTGAAAGTTCATAAAAAACTTTTGGATGAAGGCTACCAACATCGGGTTCAAATTATTGGCGACGGTTATGATTTTGAAAACATCCGAAAATTAAAAGCAGAATTAGGCGTAGATAATACTGCTGAAATGCTTGGTTTTACAGACAATCCTTATCCCTATTTTAAAGCAGCAGAGTTTTATATTCTCAGTTCAAGATACGAAGGCTTTCCTACGGTTTTGTTTGAAGCGATTACGCTTAAGAAAAACATTATTGCTACAGAAGTTTCCGGAGTAAATGAAATGCTGGAAAACGGCAAATTAGGCTTAATTGTTGAGAATTCCGAAGAAGGAATTTATGAGGGAATGAAAAAGGCATTGACAACACCAGATCATTTTAACACCTATCAAAACAATCTTAAAGATTATCAAATGCCTTTTAGTCTGGAAAATTCTGTCAATTCTATTATGGAAATTATTGACGAGCTTTCTGTATAAATCTAAGTATTTTGCACCACCAGAAAGTACAAAGGCATCCCGATTGTTATATTCATAGGGAAAGTAACTGCCAGTGCCATCGGTAAAAATAATCCCGGATTGGCTTTTGGTACAGATATTTTCATAGCGGCAGGTACGGCGATATAAGATGCACTCGCCGCAAGAATAGCAAAAATAAAACGGTTAGAAACATCGGGGGTAACCCAAGAACTTATCCACGCAATAATACAGCCGTTTATCAATGGAATGATAGCCGCAAATAAAATAGGAAACCAACCAAAAGAGAAAAACGATTTTAGCTTTCGCCCGCTGGTAACCCCCATATCCAAAAGAAAAATGGCTAAAAACCCTTTGAATAAATCGTTGGTAAAAGGTTTGATGCCTTCTGCCTGTTTGTCATCGGCTAAAAAGCCAATTGCCAAACTTCCCAAAATAAGCAACACACTTCCGTTGGTAAATGAGTGTTTAATAGCGGTTCTTTTTTTGATTTCATTCCCCTGATCTTTCCCGAAAATTGAAATAAGCACTAATCCCATTATAATTGCCGGAGATTCCATCAGTGCCATAATGGCTACCATATGACCGTGCAATGTCAATTGCTGCGCTTCTAAATAACTTGCAGCCGTTACAAAAGTTACGGCACTTACCGAGCCATAAGCTGCAGCAATAGCTCCTGCATCATAAAGTGACAGCCGCTTCTTTAAAATAAAAAATGTGTACAGCGGAATAACCAGCGATAAAGCTATTCCAAAAAGCATAGACCAACCGATTTCTGCCGTAAAATGCTCGTGCGACAATTCCTGTCCGCCTTTAAATCCAATAGCAAAAAGCAGGTATAAAGAGATAAACTTAGAAGAGTTGGGCGGTATTTCCAAATCGCTTTTTACCAGCACAGCTATTACCCCCAACACAAAAAACAACAGTGCAGGATTGGTTAAATTTTCTATCAATAAATCAAAATTCATTCGTTTAATTTTACTTAATTTTTTATCTTTTCACGGCGCGGCTGAGCCTGTCATTTAAGGTGATTCCCAAACCAAAATCTGGTAATCGTTCAGCAATAATGATGTCCAAATCCATTGCATCCAACCGATGCAAAGCGGCATACAAATTTTTGGAGGCTTCTTTTAAATCTCCTTTTACAGAAAGAACTTCCTGATAAGCAACTGCTGTTTTCGTTTGATTTTTAAATATTAAAGCACCAATTCTTTTTCCTGAATTTTTCTGAATTTCGTGTTCAATATTTTCCGTAAGTACCGCAGGAGTTTTGGGGGCATAATGTTTTGAAAGCATTCCGGGTGCATCGGGCGTGGTATCGTTGTGGGTTATGGTTTCTATCTTGCCAATCACCTGCTCTATTTCTTCTACCGATACCGAACCGTGCCGATACAAAACAGCTTCATCGCCCTGAAATCCAATGATGGTAGATTCTACTCCGTTTGCACAATTTCCGCCATCTAAAATGATGGGCAGTTCTTCTTGAAAATAATTCCATACGTGTTGTGGAGAGGTAGGACTAATGCTTCCAAAAGGATTAGCGCTGGGTGCTACTAAAGGAAAATCTAACTGTTCCAATAACGCCAATGCAACTAAATGCTGCGGAATTCTTACCGCCACAGTATCTTTTTCTGCCGTTACCAAATCAGGAATATGAGACTGCTTTTTCAATACTAAAGTGAGCGATCCCGGCCAAAATTTTCCAGCAAGTATCTTTGCTTTTTCCGGAATTTCCCTTGCTACTTCTTCTAACTGTGCTACCGAATGCAGATGCACAATTAACGGATTGTACAACGGTCTTTTTTTAAGCTCAAAAATTTTTTTAATGGCCGTTTCGTTGTAAGCATTTCCTGCCAAACCATAAACCGTTTCCGTTGGCAGCGCTATCAGCTCATTATTTTCTAATGCTTCTATCGCTTTTTGAATATCTTTTGTAATCATTTTTTCTTCATTAAGGATTACAGAAATCGCAGTACATAGGATCTTCCAGTTGTTTTTGATGCGGATATTTTTCCTCTTTTTTAAAATCGCACTTTTTACAGGAATAAATGTAACTCAGCGTGCTTCTGGTAGGAAAACCACATTGTGCGCAAAGCAAACCTTTCACAGCTTCGGTAATATCAAAACCGGGTGTTTGGCAATTGGGGCAGGTGCATTTAACTTTTTCCACCAATTTTTTTACGGTTTTTTCAATCACGCTCATTCTGGTAGGATTGTACATTGCCCGCATGTCGGTTTCTACAAATGCTTTTCCGTATAGGTTTTGAAATTCTTTAAAACTATTGAGCAGCGTAGTTTCATCTGTAATTCCTTTTACCAAATGGGTAGCATCCTGCGCTTTTTTTCTAATAATTAAGCCGTGCTGCGGAAAACCTGCTTTGGCTGCAAACTCCAATAATTCCTTTTCTGTTGCCACTTCTGATCCTGCAAAATTGGTTTCCAAACTTATTTCTCGGGCTATAATTTCCAGCTTATTTTTTTCATCCAGCAACACCAGAAATTCTTCGTCTGCCGAAGCAAAAAACACACTGGGATGCGCCCCAAAAGAACCTTCGCTTGCAATAGCCAAATCGCATTTTTCCAAACTCATCGCTGCTATGCATTTTTCTTTTACCGTGGTAAGCGGATCGTTTTCGCGTTCTACTTCCCCCGTAAAAGTTCCTAAAACATCTGTATCAAACTGCTGTGAAACAATACATTTTACCCCAAATTCTTTTTCAAAAATTGGGGCAATCACCTTTTCTTTTTGATGTTTGGTTGCAATAAGCAGGGTTCTTCCTTCAAACATATTTATTCTTCAATAAAAGAAATATGAATTTCTGATGATAAATGAAGTCTTTTATGATGCTGTTGCGCCCAGGAGAAAATTTCGTTCAGCCGCTGCAATTCTTTTTTAAGTTCCGGAATTCTGCTTACCGCAGTTTCGTCATCCTTTCCGAACCGCTCAATACTGCTGAAATTCTTATGCTCATGAAATTTAATTTTAGTCATAAAAACATTCTGCAAAATTTCTTTGGCTTCTTCTGTGGTAAAATTCCCTTCTATAAGGGTCAATTTTTCTAAATTATTCATTGTCTTTATTATTTTGAGGTGAAAATTTCTGTAAACAATCTGCTCCGGTAACAATAGCCAGCAAAGTAAACAGATGGCTATAGATGGTATTTTCTATGAAGATTCCCAACATCAGGGACAACATCAGAAATCCTAATGATAGGGCAAGACTTAGATTTTTAGTTATCATAAAAATTATTTTAAATGATTTTTACTGTCCCTGCCCCAGAGAATATCCTGCTTTTCCATCAAATTCATACAGATTTTCTGTTTTAATGACATCAATTTCCTGATGCAACGCACTTTGCAATAACTGAATGATATGTTCTTTCTGAATTTTCTGATTTTCAGAAGGTTTGAATCTGCATCTCCAATGATCGGTACAGAAAGTTTCTTTAAAACCATCCGGCCAGACTTTAATACCACGATTGGTAATCATACTTAAGTTAATTCCGTCGGTCTCAATATTCTTCATTTTATTTGCCAATTCGTTAGGATCTGTTCCGCTCCAATGCACGAAAACATCTACTCCTGCCAATTCTTTTTTCGCCGAAGGTTTTCTCTGGTATTTTGGAAGATCCATTACCGTATTGTTGGCATAATGCACCGGTTTTAGCTGGGCTGGTTTTTGTCCCAGATTAGCAATTACGGCATCGGCAAACGCTTGGGTTCCTACTTTTTGTTTGCTGGTTTCATCGCTGAAAATATCTTGGGTATGAATACCGTCTTCCAGCGTTTTCAGCCACGCATTGTGTACTTTTTCGGCCACCTCGTTTTGTCCGATATGGTTCAGCATCATCACCGCTCCCTGCAATAAACCTGAAGGATTAGCAACATTTTGTCCTGCAATGGTAGGCGCAGAACCGTGTATCGCTTCGAACATAGAACATTCTTCGCCGATATTGGCAGAGCCTGCTAAACCAACAGAACCCGTAATTTGTGCAGCTATATCGCTGATGATGTCTCCGTATAAATTCGGCATCACAATCACATCAAAATCTTCCGGTGTATCTGCCACTTTTGCAGCACCTATATCAACAATCCAGTGTTCATTTTCTATTTCCGGATATTCTTTTGCAATTTCATTGAACACCTGGTGAAACAATCCGTCGGTTTGTTTCATAATATTGTCTTTGCTAAAGCAGGTTACCTTTTTTCGGTTTTGCTGTTTTGCATATTCAAAAGCATATCTTACAATTTTTTCGCAGCCCGGTCTGCTGATGAGTTTCAGACATTGTATTACCTCATCGGTCTGCTGATGTTCTATTCCTGCATACAAATCTTCCTCATTTTCTCTCACAATCACCATATCCATTACCGGGTGTTTGGTACTTACGAAAGGGTGCAAACTGGTGCAAGGTCTTACGTTGGCGTACAATCCTAAAAATTTTCGGGTAGTTACATTCAGACTTTTATATCCTCCGCCTTGAGGAGTGGTGATAGGGGCTTTCAGGAATATTTTATTTCTTCTGATAATATCCCAGCTTTCGGATGAAATTCCGGAAGTGTTTCCGGACAGATATATTTTCTCTCCAATTTCTATTTCATCAATTTCCAATTGTGCTCCTGCTGCTAAAATTATTTTCAGGGTTGCATCCATAATTTCCGGACCTATACCATCACCTTTAGCTACTGTAATTCTTTTCATTGAATAATTTTTAGTTTGTTATTTCTGTGGACAAATTTGAGAAATGAAATTCATAAATTTTTATTTATTTTTGTAATGTTTTATATAAACACATTTTATGAATTACACTTTAAATCAACTACAGATATTCCTGAAAATTGTACAGACTCAGAGCGTTACAAAAGCTTCGGAAGAGCTTCATCTGACGCAGCCTGCAGTTTCGATACAATTGAGAAACTTTCAGGATCAGTTTAATATTCCGCTTACTGAAGTCATTGGCAGAAAAATTTATATTACCGATTTTGGCAAAGAAATAGCCAAAGCAGCCGAAGTAATTATTCAGCAGGTACACGCCATTAATTATAAAACGATGGCTTATAAAGGTCAGCTTACAGGCAGATTAAAAATTTCTGTAGTGTCTACCGGAAAATATGTGATGCCCTATTTTTTGAGCCAGTTTATGCAGCAACATCCCGGAATTGAGCTGGAAATGGATGTAACCAACAAACAAAAAGTAATAGAAAGTCTGGAAAATAATGAGGTAGATTTTGCGCTGGTTTCCATATTGCCTAAAAATTTAAGTATCGAAAAATTAGACTTACTGCAAAACAAACTTTTTTTGGTAGGAAATGCGCAGCAAAACGTGGAAAGTCAGGAAAATGTAAAAGATTTTTTTGAAAGTCTGCCGTTAATTTTTCGGGAAAAAGGTTCAGGAACCCGACAAACTATGGAAAAATTTATTAACCAAAACCATATTTCTGTACTTAAAAAAATGGAACTTACCTCCAACGAAGCTGTAAAACAGGCTTTGTTAGCAGGATTAGGGTTTTCTATTATGCCGCTCATAGGAATCAGAAACGAGCTGCGGAATAAAGAGTTACAAATTATCCCGATGAAAGGTTTGCCTATCAAAACCAACTGGAGCCTGATCTGGCTTAGAGAGAAAAAACACAGTCCGGTTTCTGAAGCATTTTTAGAATTTCTGCAAAAAGAAAAAGAAACTATTGCCCACGAAACGTTTAGGTGGTATGAGAAGTATTAATTTCTATGACATAAAATCAATTTTTTAAAAATTAAATAGATTAGTTACAATTAATTACTTTTGTTTAAATTAATCAACATCAGTTGATCAATCTTCATTCTCTGCACAATATGAAAAATTACACTACAATACAGAAGGATTTCTACAGGGAAAGCGGAAAATGGCTTTCTGGCAAAGATATTTTGATAAAATGTATTAATCCAAACCTGCATTATATCTTTCTTTTGAGAAAGTGTCAAAAACATTCAAAAAAATCAATTCCGGGTATTTTCTGGAGATTTTTATTAAGACATTATCAGATTAAATACGGTTTTCAGATTTATCCTGAAACTGAGATAGGAGAAGGTTTTTATTTAGGACATTGGGGAGCAGTAGTCGTTAATCCCAAAACAAAAATTGGCAAAAACTGCAATATTGCACAAGGTGTAACCATCGCACAAGCCAACAGAGGAAAAAATGAAGGCGTTCCTGAGATTGGCAATCAGGTTTGGATTGGTCCTAATGCAGTAATTGTAGGAAAAATAAAAATTGGAGACAATGTACTTATTGCTCCAAATGCTTATGTTAACTCAGATGTTCCATCAAATTCTTTAGTTATCGGAAATCCTGCACAGATTATTTTAAAAGAAAATGCTACAGAGGGCTATATCAACCATTTAGTTTAACAAACCTTTTGCTGAAAGCAGAAACCACGCATTTATAAAGGGTTTGTTTAAATTTATTTTATTATATTTATACGTTTAAATTTAAAAAAATAACTAAATGTCTCAAAAGTACAACAAAATTTTTGAAAACAACAAAGCGTGGATTGACAAAAAGCTAGGCGAAGATGCCGACTTTTTCAAGAAACTATCTGCCGGTCAATCACCTGACTACCTGTACATCGGATGCAGTGACTCCAGAGTAACAGCAGAAGAACTAATGGGAGCCGGTCCTGGTGAAATTTTCGTCCACAGAAACATTGCCAATGTTGTAAACACTCTGGATATGAGTTCTACCGCTGTAATACAGTATGCTGTGCAACACTTAAAAGTAAAACACATTATTGTTTGCGGACATTACGGATGCGGTGGCGTAAAAGCGGCAATGACTCCACAAGATTACGGATTAATGAATCCTTGGCTAAGAAACATCAGAGATGTGTACAGATTACATCAGGCTGAGCTGGATGCAATAGAAAACGAACATCAAAGATACAACCGCTTAATAGAGCTGAATGTACAAGAACAATGCGTAAACGTCGTAAAAATGGCAGTGGTGCAGGAAAGATATATCCTCGAACAATATCCCATTGTACACGGATGGGTTTTTGATCTGGAAACAGGAAAAATCATTGATCTGAACATTGACTTTGAAAAAATATTAAAGGACATTCAGAAAGTATATGACCTTACCAATTCTGACTGGGTTATGAGCAGAAAAAACAACATCAATTTAAAAGATTAAGTCATCAATACATTACTGAAATATACAGGCATTTTAACGTTGGCAATTTTTGTCAACTTTATCGTTCTGCCTAGTTTATCCGTAATATTTGAATGGAATCTTACCACACTTAGCAATGATATAATCGAAGAAGAGGTAAAAACCAATACTGCGAATTTTAATGAAAAATTCCCACCTAAACCTTACAAATCCAGCGATTATATATTGGTAAAACAATCTATAGAAGATAAAAAAAACAAATTCGAGCAAAGAGATGTTTCTATACATCTGAACCCTTTTATCTCTATATTTTCACCGCCTCCCGAAGTTTAACATTAATATTTAGAGCAATTAAATTATTAGTTGCCTGATACAGTGTGCTTATATTTTTCATATAAGTGTATTGTCATTTTATAATTATTATATTAAACTAAGTAATGAAAAAAGTTTCATTTTTTGCAGATTTAAAACAAAATCTGCCATCCGGATTAGTAGTATTTCTGGTAGCTCTTCCTTTGTGTTTGGGAATTGCGCTGGCTTCCGGAGCACCACCATTATCAGGGATTATTGCAGGTATCGTAGGTGGTCTTGTTATCGGATTTTTAAGTAACTCTAATATTTCTGTTTCTGGTCCGGCTGCAGGTCTCGCAGCAATTGTTTTGGCAGGAATTACTGATTTGGGAAGTTTCGAGCTGTTTTTGGCAGCCGGAATTATAGCAGGAGCTATACAGCTGGTTCTTGGTTTTTTAAGAGCAGGCAGTATTTCCAATTATTTCCCCAATAATGTAATCGAAGGAATGCTTGCAGGTATTGGTGTCATTATTATTTTGAAACAAATTCCCCATTCTGTGGGCTATGATAAAGATTTTGAAGGTAACCAAAGAATTTTTGACGGTTTTAATCTTCAGGAATATCTAACCAACCTAACCAGTGCAATTTCCACAGGAGCGGTAATTGTAACCTTGGTTTCGCTTGCGATTCTTATCACTTGGGACAAAGTTTATATTTTAAAAAGAATAAAAATGCTTCCCGGTGCTTTGGTGGCAGTAGCGGTAGGAATTGTTCTGAATGAAGTTTTTAAAGGCACCTCTTTAGAAATCGCTAAAGAACATCTGGTAAACCTACCGGTTCCTCAATCTACGGAAGATTTTAAAAAATTAATTACTTTCCCTGATTTTAAAGGATTTCTGGATGTAAAAGTCTGGATTTTAGGAGCAACTATAGCTGTTGTAGCATCAATAGAAACGCTGCTTTGTATAGAAGCATCTGACAGAATGGATGTACACAAGAGAATTACAGATACCAATCTGGAGTTAAAAGCTCAGGGAATAGGAAATCTGATCTCTTCATTCATTGGAGGATTACCAATGACATCAGTTGTCGTAAGATCTTCTGCCAATGCCAATGCCGGTGCAACCAGTAAAAGCTCTGCCATCATCCATGGTGTATTTATGTTGATTTGTGTGCTTACAATTCCTTTCCTGCTTAATAAAATTCCTTTGGCTACATTGGCTGCAGTATTGTTAATCGTAGGTTATAAACTTGCAAGTCCTGCCAAACTGAAACATTTTTGGGAAAAAGGAAAGTATCAGTTTCTGCCATTTATTGCTACATTAATCGCTGTTGTTGCATTAGATCTTCTAAAGGGTGTTGCTATAGGAATCGGCTTCTCTATATTCTACCTATTGCAGGGAAATATGAAAAGAGCCTATTACTTCAGTAAAGAACAGCTGGAAGATGCAGATGAGGTGAAAATTGATCTTGCTGAAGAAGTTTCTTTCTTAAACAAAGCCGCCATAAAGAAAACGCTTAAAAATATCGAATCTAATTCTAAAGTAGTTATTAATGCCAGCAAAACCTCCTATATTTCTGATGACATTATCGAAATGATAGAAGATTTTGCCAATGTAAGAGCTGTAGAAGAAAATATAGATGTGCGTTTGGAAGGCTTTAAAACTTCATACAAAGATTACGCAAATGATCAGCAGTCACATGTAAAAGTAACACATAGACGAACAATCTAATCATTAAAAGCAGATGATTATTTTATAATACCGACTTATTTTAGCATTCATATTCTTTCCGCCGCAAGCAAAGCTTACGGCGGATTTTATTTTCCGTTAAATGCAGACATCGTATTATTAATTCCTGCAAAAACAAATGAAAGACAGGCTTTTGCAGACTTTTCAATTCTTTCTGGCAGCTTCTCACTTTCTTCCTGATTCCAGCTTCCTAAAACGTAATCTACCTGCCGCCCTTCTGAAAACTCTGCCGAAATCCCAAAGCGAAGTCTCGCATAATTTTGAGTCTGTAAAACTTCCTGAATATTCTTCAGTCCGTTATGACCTGCGTCAGAACCCTTCATTTTCATTCTCAAAGTTCCAAAGGGCAAAGCAAGATCATCAGTAACGATCATTACATTTTCTAAGGGAATATTTTCTTTCTGCATCCAGTATTTTACAGCATTTCCGGAGAGATTCATGTAAGTGTCGGGCTTTAGAACAAAAACTTTTCTACCTTTATATTTACCTTCTGCCATCCAGCCAAAATTGGTTGTATTAAAAGAAACCTCAAGATCCTCAGCAATTTTTTCAGCTACTTTGAAACCTATATTATGACGGGTATTTTCATATTCTGTTCCTTTATTTCCAAGACCTACAATTAAATATTTCATGAAATTATTTTTTGCAAAATTAAGGTTTATAAAACAAAAAGCTCAACCCCATAAAAGGATTGAGCTAAAATATTTTAATGACATTATCTACAGAGGTTTGTAAAAATAATTTACTAAAAAACCTTGTGTAACATACATCTGAGGATCATATCTGTAATCTGTTGAGAATATAATAGGATCAGGAATAGGCATCATTAAATTTGTAAACGATACTCTTTTAGGATTGTTGGGCGACAAAATCATACTTCTGTCATCATTGATCTCTGTAGAGATTAAATGTGAAACTTTGTACTCAAAAGGAAGCAATGTATAAGCATTGATTTTGGAGTCATAATTGGAAAATTCAAAGCCATACCTCTGCGTAGGAGGGTCAAATGTATTACCGTTGAGTACTCCAATTTCTTTTAGAACATAAGATACATTATCTCCTAAATAGGTAAAAGTAGCTTTAGAATAATCTGTATAAACAAAAGAGCTTCCTCCTGCGTCTGCTCCGTCTCTCATATCAATAGAAGCAAGTTTTCCGGTTGTAGAGCTATACGTAAGATTATATAATGCTTTTCTTTTAGCTGAAACTACCCATGGCTGTGGAGGAGTTCCGGGAGCTTTTGTGTAAGTTGTTCTGTTTTCTGAAATCAATGTAAGCCTTCCCAAATTTCCATAAGTAAATTGCTGGGTATATGCCGTACTGTCTGTATCTAAAGTACCGTCTCCATCAGAATCCAGAAAACCATAATAAGTAATTTTGCTTATTTTATCACCGCTCCATTCGATATTGGTTACAGAGCCTTTTTCAGTTAATACTTTAGTTAAAAGCAGACCGCTGTACTGATATTCTGCAATAGTACCAACATCGGTAACTTCTCTGGATAAAGCTCTTGGACCGATAAGCCCCGTATTATCATTCAGATCCAAAAGCGGATCCCCTTCTTCATTTACCAAATCTTTACACGAGTGTATAGAAGACAAACCTGCTATTAGTATAACAAAATAGAAAAGTTTTTTCATTTCTAAATGGGATTATATAATTTTCTACAAATATAATTTTTTTTTGTATAAAAATTACCTTTTTACAGATATTATCACAAGAAATACAATAAAAAATAAATTACAAAGCTTTGTAAATATATTTCTGTGACTGTGACTGATCAGAAACCGGATAATTCTGAGAATCATACAGATAGTTGATCGTTCCAGGAATTGCTGGAGCTGGAGGTGTAACAATACTGAAATCTGTAAGGTTATTTGCCGATAAAGAATAAAAATTAAAAGGATGATATAAACTCCAAACAACAAAAAATTCTTTTGGTAACGTATTGTACGGATTTATTTTACTGTCATAACTACTATAATTATAGGTTGATGTGAACACTGTTGACATATCCGGAACTCCCGCAGAATTGGTCATTCCATTTTCCATAATCATTTTTGAAATATTGCTGCCAGTATATGTGATATTATAATTGAAAAAGAATGAGTAAGCATTTCCTGATTTTTTCTTTTCAACAATTTTTGTCATTTTGCCGGCTCCGTCATATGTATAGGTATATTCACTATCAAAATTAGGAACACCTCCTATCGTTCTATAACAGGTCGTGAAATTAATTTTCCCGCTAGCATCGTAAGTGATATTATATTCTTGCGACATATTATTTGCAGGCACGGAGCCATTAACTTCCTGATCAAACTTAACTTTCGTAATTTTCCCTGATGTGTAGGTAACTTTTCCTATTATATAAGAATTAGCCGCACTTGTTTCTTTAAAAATCGCTTTTTCAAGTATTGTCCCATTGGTTACATACTCCTGATTAATGATGTTGTTTGCAGTGATTTTATGTAAAATCCTCGGTCCTGTTATTGTTGTAGTACTTCCGCCTCCATTGGGACTGTTAGGATTATTCTTATTGTTGTTGATGGGATCTTCCGTCGTGTTATCGCAAGAAAATACAAATCCCATCGCAAGAATTGCAACAGCTTTAATGAAATAGTTTTTAATCATGGTTTTAATTTATTTTGGCACAAATATAATTATTTTTCAATTCCAAAGGATATAAATTGAAAATTTCGCACTAAAAAAACAACTCTACTAAACATTAATAAAACAAATAATGATCACTGCCCCAAAATAGATCGAAGCAATACATTTACTTCATCCACATTTTTCACTTTATCTTTTCGCATCATCAGTTGATTTCCTTCTTTTGCCACCTTCTCTTTGAGTTGAGCCTGAGCAGGATTTTGAGTGAGATACGAAATAATGTGACGAAATTTATCCGTCTGATAAAACTTATCCTGCGGATTTCCGGGAAAATAACCAAGGAAAATTCCGTTTTTCATAACAATTTTTTCAAAACCAATATCTGCCGCAAGCCATTTTAGCGAGACACTTTTCAGTAAATTAACTGCTTCTTTAGGAAGTTCTCCAAAGCGGTCTTTCAGTTCAGATTCAAACTTTTGCAGGTCTTTTTCGTTATCAATTTCAGCCAGTTTCTGGTAAAGCTGTAATCTTTCTTCGGTGCTTGATACGTAAGAATCTGTAAGCATCAACTCTAAATCAGTATCAATATTTACTTCCTTTACAGATTTGAATAATTTTTGCCGTTCTTCTTCATTTTCAAACAAATTTTCAAAATCTTTATCATCTTTAAGCTCTTCCAAAGCTTCCTGCATGAGCTTCTGATACGTTTCAAAACCCATTTCATTGATAAATCCGCTCTGTTCACCACCGAGTAAATCTCCGGCTCCACGAATTTCAAGATCTTTCATTGCAATCTGGAAACCACTTCCCAAATCCGAAAACTGCTCAATAGCTTCCAGTCTTTTCCTTGCATCAGAAGTCATCATATCAAATGGTGGTGTAATGAGATAGCAAAAAGCCTTTCTGTTGCTTCGTCCTACCCTTCCTCTCATCTGGTGAAGATCTGCCATTCCGAAACGCTGCGCATCATTGATGAAAATGGTATTCGCATTCGGAACGTCTACCCCACTTTCCACAATGGTGGTAGAAACCAGTACGTCATATTTGCCTTCCATAAAGTCCAGAACATTCTGTTCCAACTGCTTTCCGTCCATCTGACCGTGACCTGTAATTACTCTTGCGTCAGGTACCAACCTTTGAATAAGTCCTGCAATATCTTTTAGGTTTTCTACCCTGTTGTTGATAAAATAAACCTGTCCATCACGCTGTAATTCGTATGAAACCGCATCACGGATCAGTTCTTCATTAAAACCGACAATCTGGGTTTCTACAGGCTGTCTGTTGGGAGGCGGAGTTTTTATCACCGACAAATCTCTTGCAGCCATCAACGAAAACTGCAATGTTCTTGGGATCGGAGTTGCGGTCAGAGTAAGGGTATCTATATTGCTTTTCAGCGTTTTGAGTTTATCTTTTACGGCAACACCAAATTTATGCTCCTCATCAATAATCAGCAATCCTAAATCTTTGAATTTTACTTTCTCGGAAGTCAGCTGGTGCGTTCCGATTACAATATCTATTTTTCCGTTTTTTAAACCTTCAATCGTTTCACTCTTCTGTTTTGCGGTTCTGAAGCGGTTCATATACGATATATTAACCGGAAAATCTTTTAATCTGTCTTTGAAGCTTCTGTAATGCTGAAAAGCAAGAATGGTAGTCGGAACCAGAACTGCAACCTGCTTTCCGTCTGTTGCCGCTTTAAAAGCAGCACGGATCGCAACTTCAGTTTTACCAAAACCTACATCTCCACAAACCAAGCGATCCATCACTCCGTCATCTTCCATATCATTTTTCACATCAATGGTTGCCTTTTCCTGATCGGGGGTATCTTCGTATACAAAACTTGCTTCCAGCTCATTTTGAAGATAAGAATCCGGGCTGAATGCAAACCCTTTTGCTGTTTTCCTTTCTGCATACAGTTTAATCAAATCAAAAGCAATCTGTTTTACTTTAGCTTTTGTTTTCTGTTTTAAAGATTTCCACGCAGGAGATCCCAGCTTACTCAATACAACTTCTTTTCCGTCGGGACCGTTGTATTTCGAAATTTTATGCAAAGAATGAATGCTTACGTACAATAAATCTCCGTTTTTATAAGTCAGTTTAAAACATTCCTGAATTTTTCCATCATTATTCACCTTCACCAATCCCATAAATTTCCCAATTCCGTGGTCAATATGGGCAATATAATCTCCTATTTTTAAAGACATTAAATCTTTCAGCGTCAACTGTTCAGATTTGGCAAAAGCATTTTTCGCTTTGTATCTTTGATAGCGGTCAAAAATCTGGTGATCTGTGTATACCAGAATTTTATAATCCTGATCTACAAAGCCTTCATGAAGTTCAGATTTAAAACTTTTGAAAGAAACCTTATGTCCCAATTCTTCAAAAATAGATTCGAGTCTGTCTTTTTGCTTTTCTGATGAAAAAGAAATCCACAGATCATACCCTTCTTCCTGCTTTTCAAGAAGATTTTCAATAAGCATTTCAAAATTTTTATGAAAAGAAGGCTGCGTAATCTGATTGAGTTTTACTTCAGAAGATTTCACAGCATCAATTCCGACACTGCTAAAATCTATGGTTTTGAATTTTTTATAATCAAACAAGAATTCTTCATCAGAAATAAAAAGTTCCTGCGGTGCTCTGTGAGCAATATCTTTGTTTAGATTTTCATATTTTTCCAGCGATTTTTCATAAAATGCTTTAATTTTCTGAAGACCTACCACTGCATTTTTAGAAACTATGATCGTGTCCTCCGGAAGAATTTCAAGCAGCGAAACTTTCGTTCCCGAAACTGAAAAATTCATATTGGAAACCAGTTGAAAATCATTCACTTTATCTACCGAAAGCTGAGTTTCTATGTCGAAAGTTTTAATATTTTCCACTTCATTGCCGAAAAATGTGATTCTGTAAGGCTTTTCGTTGGAATAAGAAAAAACATCTACAATTCCCCCGCGAACAGAAAACTCACCCGGCTCAGATACAAAATCTGTCTGATGAAACTGATAATGGTTCAAAAGTTCATCCACAAAATCAAAATCAAGCTGATCGCCAACTTTAATATGATGCGAAATGGCTTTAAAGTCTTCTTTTTTAAGAACTTTTTCAGACAAAGCTCCCATAAACGCCACAATCATTTTCGGAGATTTATCAGAATTGATTTTATTAAGAACTTCAGTACGAAGAACCAGATTGGCATTCTGGGTTTTCTCTACCTGATAAGGCTCAAGATGAGTGGCAGGAAAATAAAGTACATTCTCATTGCCCAGCAAATCTTCCATTTCGGTATTGGCATACAATGCTTCCTCTTTTTCGTCAAGAAGAAAAAGCACGGTTTTATTTGTTATAAGGAAAATTTCGGCTGCTATTACCGAAGGCGAAGAACCTGCACTTCCCCTTACCAAAAGATGTGAATGATTGTCCGTAGAATGCAGAATTTCTTTTCCAAATTCTTTTTTCAACAAATCCGGCAAAAATTTTTCGCTGATATTTTTTAACTGCATAAATAATCTGTAAAACGACAAAAACGATTTCGGGAGCTTTCCGAAACCGTACAAATGTCTCTACAAAGGTAAGGTTTGTTTTAAAGTTATCCCAACAATCCTTACAACAAGATGAATTTTAACATAAAATTTTATTTACCTTAAAATAAATCCAAAATATTCTAAAAAAAGTTAAATAAATAAATCAAAACCAAGCTTAGGCACAATGTTTGAAAATTGTTACTCCATAAACCAAAAAAATAAGTATTATGAAAAATGTATTAAAAATTTTAGGAGTATTTGTTCTCCTTTTTGCAGTAACGTCGATTACCTCGTGCAGAAGTGATGATGATCCCGCAGACAATGACTTTTTTGCAGGAACGTATAAAGGAAGTATTTCCTACACGGACGACCAAAACAATATCTCTACAGACAACGGAGAAGTATTCGTAACAAAAATTGCCAGCGGAACTAAGTATAACTTCAGGTTTTCAAACGGAATCCCTGATCTGAACGGTCTTGAGTTTGAAAAACAAGGAGACAACACTTTAGTTATGATTAATTCTAATGCTCTGGTATATGTAAGAATTGATAATAATGAACTAAAGATGCTTTACACTGCCGATGGTAAAACATGGAGAGCCAACTGTACCAGATAATAAACTAAAAAATAAGCTTAATAAAATCCGTTTCAATAGAAGCGGATTTTTCTATGCTATGAAAATTCGGATTTATTATTAGAAAAAATAATTTTTATATTAAGTTTTTCTTTAATTTTACTTTAACTAAAAATTCAAACTAATGAAAAAATTATTAACTGCCCTATCCTTTGTAATAGGATTGGGATTTGCTACAGCACAACAGACCGCACCTGCCGCTAAAACGTCTAAAACTACTGTAACCAAACAGATAAAACCTTTGAAAGCAGCCGAAACGCCATCTGCAAAACCTCCGGTAAAGCTTAAAAAAGACGGAACTCCAGACAAAAGATACAAGGAAAATCAAAAGCTGAAAAAGGACGGAACGCCGGACAAAAGATATAAAGTGAATAAATAATTCCAATGCTGATTCAAACATCGAATCAGCATTTTTATTTAAGTAAATTTTGACTATCACATACAGTAAACGGAAATTTTCAATACTATTGAAAAAATAGCCACATAATAGTTTATTGAAAGTAAATTAGCGAATCATACCAAATTTTTCACTCTCATATCTTATCTTATTTATAAATTTGAACCATGTTAAATTTCCTAAAGAAACAGGCGGCACTAATCTGGGCAAAAAAAAGCGTAAGAAAAGCACAGGATTTCAAACTAAATGCAGAGAAACATCAGGAGCAACTGCTGCTCTCGCTTGTGAGGCATGCAGAAAAAACGCTTTTCGGAAGAACGCACGGCTTTGAAGAAATACACTCTGTACAGGATTTTCAAAATAAAGTTCCTGTCGCAGATTATGAAGCTCTGAAATCTTATATAGAAAAAGTGAAAAAGGGACAGCGAAATATCCTCTGGACAGATACTCCTGAATATTTTGCAAAAACTTCCGGTACTACTTCCGGTGCAAAATATATTCCGATCTCAAAAGAAGGAATGCCTTATCAGGTAAAAGGAGCTCAAAGTGCACTTTTTCATTATATCGCAAAAAAAAATAATGCCGATTTTGTAGGCGGAAAAATGATTTTTTTACAGGGAAGCCCGGAACTGGAAGAAGTTTTCGGGATCAAAACCGGAAGACTTTCGGGTATTGTTGCCCATCACATTCCAAATTATCTCCAGAAAAACCGTTTGCCAAGCTGGGAAACCAATCTGATAGAAGACTGGGAAACCAAAGTAGATAAAATTGTGGAAGAAACCGAAAAAGAAAACATGACTCTGATTTCGGGAATTCCGCCATGGCTGATTATGTATTTTGAAAAACTGATTGAAAAGCACGGCAAAAAAATAAAACAGATCTTCCCCAATCTTCAGCTTATTGTTACAGGCGGTGTAAATTACGAACCTTACCGCGATAAAATGGAAGAACTTCTGGGCGGAAGTGTAGATATCGTTCAGACGTTTCCTGCCTCGGAAGGTTTTTTTGCATTTCAGGATGATTACACGAAAGAAGGATTGCTGCTTTTAACCAATCATGGAATTTTTTATGAATTTATTCCGCTGGAAGAATATGGCAAACCCAACGCCAGAAGACTGACATTGAAAGATGTTGAACTTAATAAAGATTATGCATTAATTCTTACAACCAATTCCGGACTTTGGGCATATTCCATTGGTGATGTGGTAAGATTTATTGACAAACAACCGCACAGAATTCTGGTAAGCGGAAGAACGAAACATTTTACGTCAGCTTTTGGAGAACACGTTATCTCTTTTGAAGTGGAAGAAGCCATGAAAGCGGCATTGGAAAAGCATCCTGCACAGATTACTGAATTTCATCTCGCTCCCCAAGTCAACCCTGAAAAAGAATTACCTTATCATGAGTGGTTTATTGAATTTGAAAAAGAACCGCAAAACTTCGATTTATTCAGCAGCGAGCTTGACGATCAGCTCAGAAAAAGAAACTCATATTATGACGATCTCATTTCAGGGAATATTCTGCAGAAACTCAAAATTTCAAAACTCAGAAAAAACGCCTTCAATGAATATGCAAAATCTGAAGGAAAACTGGGCGGACAAAATAAGATTCCCAGACTGGCAAATGACAGAAAAATTGCAGATTTGCTGAAAGTTTATAAAATTTAGCTACATTTTCTTCAATACAAAAACATATATTCAAAAAAAATTATAAATTTGAAAAACTAAAAAATTATAATGAAAGCATCTGTACTTTTAAAATCATCTTTATTAACGTCGTTATTTGTGATATCATCATGCGCTACTACAAAATATAGCGAAGATGTTGCACAAAATAATTACTCTAATCTTGAAGCAGGAAAAATCTATGTAGTAACTCCAAGAGACGGCTCAAAAAAGCAAACGATTTTATTCCGAAATGTAGCAGGTGATAATATCATTGGCACAAAAGGCAAAAAAGACAGTACGGAAGTGGTAATTCCAAAGGCTAATATCGCATCTGTGAAAGACAGATCAAAAGCAAGAGTAACAACAGGTGCTGTTGTAATAGGTGCCGCTGCAGCCGCTGCAATTGTGATCAGCTCATCACGTGCAGATTAAAATAGACTTTATCTCTCAATAGGTATTTTATTTATCTTTTGAAAATAAAAAATACAGATAGCCTTGAATGAAGATTTAAGGCTATTTTTGCACCATGATTTCATCTTTACCGCTCAAAACACTACAAAATACAGAATTCAGAAATCTTCTTACCGGAAGATTTTTTATTGTTTTAGCATTCAGAATGTTGGCAACATTATTAGGATGGTGGGTTTATCAGCTTACAAAAGATCCGTTTTCAATTGGTTTGATAGGACTTTCTGAAGTAATTCCTGCCGTAAGCTGTGCTTTATATGCAGGTCATGTTATTGACATGAACGAAAAAAAGAAACTGCTGCTCATCTGTAACTACGCCTATGTATTTCTCATCAGTCTTTTACTCATCCCTGCTTTTCTGAATGTTAAACTTCACTTTTCCGGACATGAAATTACCTATTTTATTTACGCCGTAATTTTTCTTACCGGAATTGCAAGAGCATTTATCGGTCCTATAGTACCTTCAATGATTCCTAAAATTGTAAAAAAAGTAAATCTTCCCAATGCAATTACATTAAATCAGGCAACATTTCTGATCTCATCTGTTTGCGGTCATGCAGCAGGCGGATTTTTAATTGAGTTTTATGGAATTAAATGGACGCTGGTTGCTGTAATTGGTTTCATGATTTTAGCTTCACTTTTCTTCTGGAAGCTTAAACCCCAGTTTTCTGAACACAAAAAAGACGAAATAAAAGTAATGGAAAGCATTAAAGAAGGAGTTTCCTATATTTTTAAAACAAAAGAAATTTTAGGAGCACTTTGTCTGGACATGTTTGCTGTGCTTTTTGGCGGTGCGGTTGCCATGATTCCTGTTTTTGCTACTGATATATTAAAATCTGGAGCCAATGGTCTAGGATTACTGAATGCTGCATCAGATATTGGCTCAATGATTATTATTACAACGCTTTCTCTGGTGCCGCTAAGAAAAAATCAGGGCAAAATTTTACTGGCTGTTGTTGCCGGCTTTGGGTTATGTATTATAGGATTCGGATTATCGGAATATTACTGGCTTTCATTCATGTTTCTTGTACTGAGCGGAATGTTGGACGGAATTTCAGTAGTGATCCGAGGCACAATTGTACAGCTGAAAACTCCGGATCATATTCGGGGAAGGGTATTGAGTGCCAATTCTATTTTCATCATGTCTAGCAATGAGATGGGACAATTTGAAAGCGGTCTGGCTGCAAAACTTTTTGGAGTGGTAAGATCGGTTATTCTGGGAGGCAGTATGACGGTGCTTATTGCCGCAATTGTAGGAATTTCCAACTCAAGATTAAGAAAAATGCAATATTAGGAGTGATCTATCGTTAACAATACATGCAAAATAAAAAACTTACCATTAGATTGTTATTTTTTTTATATTTGTGCTTAAAAATTTTTCAAAATGAAAAAAGCTTTACTGATATTTTTAATGATTATTTCTCAGATGATTTCTGCACAATCTGACTGTCCTACAGCGATTACAGTTTGTGGAAACTCGGGAATATCCTATACCCCTTCCGGACCGGGTAATATCCTTGAAGATTTAGGAGGATGCTTAACGGATGATGAAAACTTTTCCGTATGGTACACTTTCACTATTAAAACCGGAGGAACACTCACTTTTACAATAAATCCTAATGTTTTTGATGATGATTATGACTTTGGAGTCTATGGTCCTAATAAAGCATGTAGCAATTTAGGAGCACCTATTCGCTGTAACTTTTCCGGTCTTGATGGGCCGACAGGACTTAACCTTACAACAGTACATCCAGCTGTAAATGGGCAATGGAGCGGTTTTATGAATGTTTTACCTGGTGAAACATATTATTTGGTAATTGATAATTATTCCAACAGTCCGAACGGGTTTTCACTTACATGGGGAGGTACAGCTACATTAGCATCACCATTTAATGATCCTACACTGATTACGAATCCTTTTATTGCTCCAGGCTTGCCAAACGCAGACCCTACTCTTCCGAACGAAATTATTGTCTGCTCCAATCCTGCAACATTTGATTTTAGTTCTTTAACCAATGGAATCATCAATGGCAATACAAATTTTACCGTAAGCTATCATTATAACACCAATGATTTGCTGACCGGAGACAATCCTATCACAACTCCAATTACAGTAAATACGACAGACACTTATTATTACAGTATAACTTATACCGACCCTACCAATCCGAATAATCCTATCAACAAGTGTAAACAGACAGGTGAGTTTAAATTTAAAGACGGTACTATCGTTGCTACCGATGATACGCTTACAGAATGTAATAACAATAATACAGGACAGGCAGTGTTCAACCTTACGACAGCGAATGTAATCAATGATCCTACTTATGTTAAAAAGTATTATGCCTCAATGTATGATCTTAATAACAATATAGAAATAGCTAATCCTTATCAGTATACATCTGCTGGAGGTTCGGTTTTTGTATTGATAACTACTCCTTTTGGATGTTCAGATATTGCAGAGATCAAGCTACAGTTTTATCCTGTTATCACAGTGACGGAAGCCACGCTGCGAAGCTGCTTTATTGAATCGAACCCTTCAACAGGATCATTTAATCTGGAAACGGCATTAATCAATAACCCAACCGGAACTACTAAAAAGTATTTCCCATCTATGACAGATGCGGTAAATTCAACAAACGAAATTACCAACTTCACCAACTATGTTGCACCAACAGGAGTAGTATATATCAGAGTTACTGACGGGAACGGATGCTTTACTGTTGCTAAAGTGAATTTAATTGTTTTCCCTCCGGTATATTCTACAGTTTTACAGGATAAAGTCATTTGTTTTGAAGACAAGACTACATTAGATGCAGGACCGGGATTCAGCTCATATCTTTGGAGTACGGGTGCCACTACGCAGACAATTTCTAATGTAGGAGTAGGCACTTACTGGGTAAAACTTAAAACTGGAGACTGTACTTCTACACAGACTGTAAAAGTATATGCATCTGAACAGCCGGTAGTTTCTAACATTGATGTTTCAAATACTACTATTACCGTAAATACAACGGGCGGAACACCGGGATATATGTATTCTATTGATAATGTAAACTGGCAGGATTCTAACGTATTTACTGGCATAACAAGAGGGGATCACACTATCTATGTAAAAGATTCATACGATTGTGAGCCGATACAGGTAAACATTGTCGTTCCGAATCTGGTAAATGTCATTACACCAAACGGAGACGGAATAAATGATGTAATAGATTATTCCGCATTAGCAGGAAAAGAAAACCTTGTTCTTAGTATTTTTGACAGATATGGCGCAAAAGTTTATCAGGCTGATAAAACCAACGGTTACAAATGGAACGGAACTACCAACGGAAGCAAAAGGGTTTCTACCGGAAACTACTGGTATTCTGTTACATGGAACGAAAACAATAAAACTAAAACGCCAATCAAATATTCTGGCTGGCTAATGGTAAAAAACAGAGAATAAGAATTATTACCTTATAATAAAAGCCGCTTTTTGCGGCTTTTTGCATTTTTGATTGCAAATATTACATTCCACAAATAAATTTTTAAGTAAATTTGTTCTAAATATCATTTTAAAATGAAAAAAATATTACTTCTTTTTATTATAACATTATCGCAGTTCTTCTATTCGCAATCGGATTGTATTACGGCAATTCCGGTATGCGGTAACTCAGATATTTCCTTCACTCCTGGTGGTCCGGGAAATATTTTGGAGGACTTAGGAGGATGTTTAATTGACGATGAAAACTTTTCGGTATGGTATACCTTTACGGTACAAACCTCCGGAACATTAGCATTTACAATTGATGCAGTTAACAACAGTACCGATTATGACTTTGCAGTTTATGCACCAAACGCAACATGTTCCGCGTTGGGAACGCCTATCAGATGTAATTTTGCCGGAATTTCTCCCACAGGAAACACGGGTCTTGAACTTACACCAAGTGGTTCAGCTTATTTTGAACCTTATTTGGATGTTGTGGCTGGTCAAACTTATTATCTGGTAATTGATAACTATAGTAACGCAGCAAATAGTGGCTTTTCCTTGTTATGGAGCGGTACCGCATCATTATCTTCGCCATTTTCAGATCCTGCTTTAACGCCAAACCCCTTTATTACGCCTGGAAATCCTGCACCAAACCCTGCAGATCCACAGGAGATCCTCAAATGCGCATTACCAATGCAGTTTGACTTCACTACCTTAAGCAGTGGTATTTTAAACGGCAATACAGCTTTTACAATCAGTTACCATGATAATGTTAATGATGCAATTACAGGTGACCAACCTATCACAACTACTACAATAAATGGAACCACCATCTATTACTTTAGAGTTGAATATAACGATCCTTCAAATCCAAACAATCCTATTAATGGATGTTATCAAACTGGTAAATTCAAATTCAAACAAGGAAATATCGTGGCTAAAGACGCCACACTTACCGCCTGCAACAATAATAATGCAGGTACTGGAACATTCAATCTTACTTTAGCAAGTGTATTTGATGATCCTACTGCCATAAAAAAATATTATCCCACTTTAGCAGATCTCAATGCCGGGACTAATGAGATAACTAATCCCATAGCTTACGTCTCTGCTGCTGCTACAGTTTATGTAAAAGTAACTTCCGTAGAAGGATGTACAGACGACTCGACAATTACTCTGCAATTTTATCCTGTAGTGACTTTAACACCTGCTACAATAGAGTCTTGTTTTATTGAAAGCGCTATTACAACCGCAACTTTTGACCTTACTCAAGCGAATGTTACTACTTTGGCAGGAGCTACAAAGACATTCTTCAGAACTCAGGCTGATGCTTTGGCGGGAACCAATCAAATTACAAATCCTAACAATTTTATTTCAAACGCTACAACCGTTTATGTAAGAGTTACAAGTACAGATGCATGTTATGCCATTACAAGTATTACCTTAAAAGTATTGCCTCCTGTAAAGTCTACTGTTTTAAAGGATAAAACAATCTGCATGGAAGACAGAACTACTTTAGACGCAGGCTCTGGTTTTGATAGTTATGAATGGAGCACAGGAGCCATAACGCAAACTATTCAGGGTGTTGGCGTAGGTTCTTACTGGGTAAGATTACAAACTGGTAAATGTTTTACATATCAGCAAGTAAATATCTATCCTACACCTCAGCCCGTTATTGCAAGCGTTGATATTAAAAACAATACAATCACAGTCTATGCTTCGGGAGGAACTGCACCTTACGAATATTCTTTAAACGGAATCAACTGGCAGTCTTCAAATGTCTTTACTGACTTACCAAGAGGTGAAAACAAAATATTCGTAAAAGATACTTACGACTGTAATCCTATTCAGGTACAGCTTACAGTGCCAAACCTTGTCAACGCAATTACTCCAAACGGAGATAATGTAAATGATGTGATAGATTATTCTGCTTTAGCTTATAAAAAGAATTTAGTATTCACAGTTTATAACAGATACGGAAATAAAGTTTATCAGGCAGATAAAGTGAGAAACTACAAATGGGACGGAACTTCCGGTGGTAAAAAACTAAGTACAGGTACGTATTGGTATACTATTACATGGAATGAAAATGATCCTAACAGTACTCCAACAAAATATGACGGTTGGGTTCTTATCAAAAACAGAGAATAACCTTATATCTTTCAATAAAAAACTATCACCTCATAATCGGGGTGATTTTTTTATCAACACTATTTTAGCTATTGTTTTAAGGCTATTTTAAAGTTATCAACATAGAAATATTAGTTACTCATTTCAGATTATTTTTTTGAAATAAACTATCTTTGCAGTATGGCGCAGAAAGAAACACTCTCTTCACTTACACAAGGTAATTTTGCTAGAGAATTGTCGATTGCAGACGGAAAAATGCCTCCCAATGCAGTAGATTTTGAAAGACTGGTAATAGGTACTTTTTTAATTGATAAAAAAGGGCTAGATTATTCTATTGATCTTCTTACACCTGAAGTTTTTTACGACCCAAGACATCAGGTGATCTTTTCTGCATTGCTAAAATTATACGAAGGCAACCATCCCGTTGATATCATGACGGTCATTCAGGAGCTTAAAAAAACTGATAAACTGAATGCAGCCGGAGGTGACCATTATATCATTGAGCTTACCATGGGCGTAAGTTCCTCAGCACATATTGAGTATCATGTAAGGGTAATTCTGGAAAAATATATTCTCAGAAGCTTAATCAACGTATCAGCAAATGTCATCGACTCGTCGTACAAAGAGTCAACAGATGTTTTTGAACTTTTAGACAAAGCCGAACAATCTTTCTTTGAAATCACCAACGGAACCATAAAAAAAGGATTTGATACTGCAAATTCTTTAGTAAAACAGGCTATTGAAACCATCAAATCTTTAAAAGACAAAGAAGGACTTTCCGGAGTTCCTTCCGGATTCAGAGATGTGGATAAAGAAACAGGAGGCTGGCAAAATTCTGACCTTATCATTATTGCAGCCCGTCCCGCAATGGGAAAAACAGCTTTCCTGCTGTCAATGGCAAGAAATATCGCTGTAGGTCACAAAATTCCAATGGCTCTTTTCTCTCTCGAAATGGCGTCCGTACAGCTGATTACCAGAATGATAGCCTCAGAAACAAGGATTTCGTCAGAAAAGCTCAGAAAAGGAACTTTAGATGATGAGGAATGGCAAAGACTGTTCTCAAACGTATCTGAATTAGAGAATGCTCCACTTTACATTGACGAAACACCATCGCTTTCTATATTTGATTTCAGAGCAAAATGCCGAAGACTGGTAATGCAGCACGGCGTAAGACTCATCATGGTAGATTACCTTCAGCTGATGACTGCAGGTGGCGGCGGAAAAGGCACCGGAAACCGAGAGCAGGAAATCTCTATGATTTCACGTTCCCTGAAAGCAATTGCCAAAGAGCTAAATGTCCCTGTAATTGCACTTTCTCAGCTGTCCCGTAGTGTGGAAACACGTCCTGGAAAAAGACCTCAGCTTTCTGATTTGAGAGAATCCGGAGCTATTGAGCAGGATGCAGATATTGTATCTTTTATTTTCAGACCAGAATATTATAAAATTGCGGTTTGGGACAATGACGAAGAGGGACAGGAGACTTCTACCGAAAATCAGGCAGAGCTCATCATTGCAAAACACAGAAATGGTGCAACAGCAGATGTAAGACTGTCTTTCCTGAAACATTTTGCAAAATTCGGAGATATTGAAGCAGCCTTTAACGGTTCAGATTTCTCTTCGCCATCGGCGTCAGGATCTGGTTTTGGAGAACCAAGCGGTTTTGACAAAATTAAAACAACCATTCAGCCCGGCGCAGCATTCGACCTTCCTGACAATTCTAAACTTTCAGGATCTTCTATGAATGATTTTGACGATGAAGATGATTTTCCATTTTAAGATCAAAGTAAAATTGATTTAACAATTTACCTGACCTAATCCTCAATCATTTTATGAGAATTGAAATTTACACTGACGGAGCGTGCAGCGGAAACCCCGGAAAAGGAGGATATGGAATCCTGATGAAAGTCCCCGAGAAAAATTACCAAAAAACATTCTCTAAAGGTTTCAGAAAAACAACCAATAACAGAATGGAGCTTTTAGCCGTAATTACTGCATTGGAAAAACTGAAATCTACTGAAAATGATATTCACATATTTACAGACAGCAAATATGTTTCAGATGCAGTCAATCAAAACTGGATTTCGGGATGGGTAAAAAGGGGCTGGAAAAATGTAAAAAATCCTGATTTATGGAAAAGGTTTATCCCTCTTTTTAATCTTCACAAACCTACATTACACTGGATAAAAGGTCATGCAGGTCATTTCGAAAATGAACTTTGTGACAAACTTGCCGTTACAGCGGCGGCTTCAGACCGTTTAGAGGTCGACCATTATTTTGAAAATCCAGACAGCAATCTCTTATTTTAAGATCCTGAAAGCAATTGCAGATTCAATAACCTTTTTATTGTTTAACACTATATTCATTGAGGAATAACTATTAATTTTAGCAAAATTAACATAACACATTCATTTATTAGTGGATAATTAATATCTTTACCCAACTAATTTTAAGTAAAAACTAATACATGAATAAAAATCTATTCTTTTATGTACCTTTTTTCATATTTTGTACATTAGGAAAGCTATTCTCACAAACTTATCAGCTTACAGGAAACCCGGTCAATACAACCGGATGGGACGTAGTTCCTTCTGCTTCTGTGAATACAGATTTCATTCAGCTCACAGCAGACCAGACTTCACAGGTTGGAGGTATTAAGCTTAATGCTCCCATCAATTTAAAATATTGCGACAAATGGCGCGTAGAATTTGATTTTAGAATCGACGGAAACGGAACCCCAGCTTATGGCAAAGGTGATGGTCTGGCTTTTTGGTATCTCGCCAATCCACCTGCATCATACACTTCCGGAGGCGGACTGGGAATTCCGGCTAATGCAACAGGACTGATGGTAGGCTTTGATATTTTCAACAATACTACCGAAGCTCAGATGAGTAAAGTTCACGTACTGTACGGCACCAATAATACTGCAGGCTCTAATATTGAATTCAACAACACACCGGGAAGCACTTACCATACTGCAGATCTTATTGCTACACAACCTTTTACAGGGGTAGCTTATAAACATGTTGAGGTGACTGGTGAAGTTAACCCCGCTAATGTCAACAACTGGATTATAAAAATAAAGATCGACAACAATCTGGTAGTAGATCAATCTTTTGCGCCTTCTGGTGCTGCCGTTGGAATGACACAGGGATATTTTGGATTTTCGGCTTCTACAGGCGCAGCCAGTGCAAGACATTCAATAAAGAATGTGAAAGTTTTTACTGACAAAGTCACTATCTTACAATCCACCATTACACAGCAGGTCTGCCCCAATCCGACCACAGGTCTGGGAACCGTAAACCTCACTTCTCTTAATTCTCAGTTTGTTGCAAACCCTTCAGGATATACTTTTACTTATTCAGTTGGAGGAACTCCTATTGCAAATCCGGCAAATTATCAGTTTAATGCCAATACAACGGTAAATGTAATTATTAAAGATAACTCTGCTTTGCTTTGTGACAACCCAGACGGAAACATTCAGCTTACTTTAGGGAACTTCAGCGCAACCAACAGAACTATCTCTGCGTGTAATAATAACGGCGCAACCACAGCGGTGTTCAATCTTACATCTGCCAATGTAACAGCTGTAACCGGAGTCACTAAAAAATACTTTAAAACTCTGGCTGATCTCAATGCAGGAATAAACGAAATAACCAATCCTACAGCTTATGTTTCAGCACCAGGTAAAGTATATGTAAAAGTAACCACTCCGGAAGGATGTACCGGAAATGCGGAAATTACTTTAGCCTTTTTCCCTCTTCCCGTTGTACAGGATGCTGCGCTGGAATCTTGTTTTATAGAAACCAATACTGCAACCGGATTATTCAATCTCACCACAGCAAATGTTACCAGTGACACAGGAGTTACCAAGAAATTTTATACCTCCTTTGACAATGCTTTAAACGGAACCAATGAAATCGTCAATCCAATTGCGTACATTTCTTCCAACTCAGAAGTTTTTGTAAAAGTAACTGCCATTAGCAACTGTTTTATCATTAAAAAAATTACATTAAAAGTTACGCCGCCAGTAAAATCAACTGTTTTAAAAGACAAAACAATATGCATTAATGAAAGAGCAACACTAGATGCCGGTCCTGGTTTTTCAGATTATCTTTGGAGTACGGGCGCAACGACACAATCAATACAAGGCGTTCCCGCAGGGACTTATTGGGTAAGACTAAAAACAGGAAACTGCTATACTATTCAGACTGCTGCCGTAAAAGTTGCCGTAAATCCTGTTATTTCCAGTATTGATATCAAAAACAATACAGCTACAGTGAATGTTTTGGGAGGCACAGCTCCTTATCAGTTTTCCATCAACGGATTCAATTGGCAGGATTCTAATACCTTCACAGATCTTCCTAGAGGCGAAAACAAGTTTTACGTAAAAGATTTCTATAATTGCACACCGTCTGAAGTACAGATTACCATTCCGAATCTTGTCAACGTCATCACACCCAACGGAGACAATATAAATGATGTTATTGATTACACTGCATTAGCTTACAAAAAAAATCTTACTTTCACTGTGTATGACAGATATGGTAACATGAAATATGAAGCAGGAAAATTGAGAAACTACAAATGGGACGGTACTTCCGCTGGCAAAAAACTATCAACAGGAACTTACTGGTACACCATCACATGGGTAGAAAATGACAAAAATAATACTCCGACAACTTACAATGGATGGGTGCTATTGAAAAACAGAGAATAATTTTTTTCATCATTATATTAAAATTGAAACCACTCTCTATTAAGGGTGGTTTTTATTTAAATTTGCTAATAGTAATTTTCAAAACGATTTTATTCATATTCAATTGCTAAATTTGTGTTATGAATTATTTGGAAGCCCTCAGCAGAAGATATTCTGTAAAAAAATTTAATCCTGATATAAAAGTTCCGGAAAGTACACTTTTAAATATTCTGGAATCGGGTAAACTCTCTGCAAGCTCACAAGGACTACAGCCTTACAAAATTTTCGTCATACAGAGCAATGATATGCTGCAGAAGCTTATTCCCGCATTTTATAATCCTTCCCAGATCACGACATGTTCACATCTTGTTGTGATTATTTCAAAAAAAACAATTGAAGACCATTATATCAACGGATATTTTAATCATATTTCAGAAGTAAGAAATATTGCCCCGGAACAGCTTACATCATTTAAAAACAACATCAATCAGCATATTAATCAGCAAACTGAAAACGAACTTCTGAACTGGGCAGAAAAACAATCGTACATTGTTCTGGCAAATCTTATGTACGCTGCGGCATTAGAAAACGTAGACACCTGTCCGATGGAAGGCTTCAGACAGGATGTTTTAGAAAAAATATTAGAAATTGATTCCAAAATAGAAAAAGTTACCGTTACACTGGCTTTAGGTTACCGTTCGGAAGAAGATCAGTTTCAGTACATGAAAAAAGTAAGAAAGCCAAACGAAAAATTGTTTAAATTTATCTAATAAAAGAATATCTGAAATCTCCCCTATGATAAAAGCAGATGTATTAGTGATTGGCTCCGGAATTTCCGGCTTGTCTTACGCTATTAAAATATCAGAGCAGCTCCCTGATGCAAAAATCATTATCGTAACAAAATCTGATGAAGACGAAAGCAATACAAAATATGCACAGGGCGGTCTTGCAGTTGTTACCGATTTTAAAAATGATAATTTCGAAAAGCATATTGACGATACCATGCGTGCCGGAGATGGCGAAAACCAACGCAGCGTTGTTGAAATGGTAGTAAAAGAAGCACCTGCAAGGTTCAGAGAAATTGTAGAATGGGGAGCCAATTTTGATAAAAAAAACGGTGAATTTACCTTAGGCAGAGAAGGCGGACATACAGAAAACAGAATTGTCCATCACAAAGACATCACAGGATTTGAAATAGAAAGAGCATTGCTTCAGACCGTAAAAAACAGTCCTAATCTTGAAATTTTAGACCATCATTATGTGATTGATATTATTACCCAGCATCATGTTCCCGGAAGAGAATTAAATGAAGACGAAATTCACTGCTACGGTGCCTATATTTTAGACGAAAACTCTAAAACCATCAAAAAAATCACGTCTAAAATCACCCTTGTAGCTACCGGAGGAGCAGGACATGTTTATAAAAACACTACCAACCCCACAATTGCCACCGGAGACGGAATTGCTTTTGTTGCACGCGCCAAAGGAAAAGTGACCAATATGCAGTATTACCAGTTTCATCCGACAGCTTTATACAGTAAAATTGACGGAATGCTGTTTTTAATATCGGAAGCAGTACGAGGTGACGGAGCCAAATTGCGAACCAAAAGAGGCGAAAAATTCATGCACAAATATGATGAGCGTGAAGAATTGGCATCCAGAGATATTGTCGCACGAGCAATTGATGCCGAAATGAAGATTACAGGAGACGAATATGTTGGTCTGGACTGTCGTGAAATGAATCATGAAAAATTCCTGGAGCACTTTCCTAATATTTACAAGAAATGTAAAGATGAAGGTGTAGATCCTTTTACACAACTGATACCAGTAGTTCCGGCATGTCACTATCTGATGGGCGGGATTGAAATTGATAAAGACGGACAGTCTTCTATAAAAAACCTTTTCGCTGTAGGAGAATGTACTAATTCTGGTCTGCACGGAGCCAACAGACTTGCTTCCAATTCACTTTTGGAAGGTTTGGTTTTTGGTCATAACGCAGCCATTAAAACCGTAGAACTGCTAAAAGAAAATAATTTCAACTTTGATGATCTAAAAGCAGTTCCGGAATGGAACGAAGAAGGCATGAAAATCATTGATGAGATGGTGATTGTTTCCTATCTGAGAAAACAGCTTCAGGAAATGATGAGCGATCTTGTAGGAATTGTACGCAGTAACAGCAGATTGAAAATGGCATTGCAAAAACATGCTGAGATTGCAGCTGCCGTTGATGAAATCTACCACTACTCTATTCTTTCACCACAACTTTCAGAATTGAGAAATCTTACGACCGTTGCTCATCTCATCATTACCCAATCCATGGAAATGACTCAAAATAGAGGGGCATTTTACAATAAGGATTTAATTTAAAATAATTGATTATTATTCAATATAATGAAAAGACCAAATTACGCTACAGATAAAGTTCTGAAACAATTCATCAAACGGGCTCTGGAAGAAGATATTCAGGATGGAGATCACTCCACTCTTTCTACTATCCCAAAAGATCTTGAGCAAAGTGCAAAACTTCTGGTAAAACAAAACTGTATTTTGGCAGGAGTTGAGCTTGCAGAAATCATATTTAAAACATTTGACAAAAATTTAAAAGTAGAAACATTCATCAAAGACGGAGAAACCGCCAATGTTGGAGATGTTGCTTTTATTGTTTCCGGAAGTGCAAGATCCATTCTTTCCACAGAAAGACTGGTTTTAAACTGCATGCAGAGAATGAGCGGAATAGCAACCTTGACTCACGATTGGGACTCCAGACTGATCGGCTCTAAAACCAAACTTTTAGACACCCGAAAAACTACACCTAATTTCAGGGTTTGTGAAAAATGGGCAGTAGCAATAGGAGGCGGAACCAATCACCGATATGGCTTGTACGATATGATCATGCTGAAAGACAACCATATTGATTATAATGGAAGCATAACCAATGCTGTGAAAATGGCGAAAGACTACATCAAAAAAAACAAGAAAAAACTTAAAATTGAGGTAGAAACAAGAAACATTGCAGAAGTTCAGGAAGCGATCAACGCAAAGGTTGACAGAATCATGCTTGATAATATGGATATCGCCACAATGACGGAAGCCGTAAAACTCATCAACGGATCTTGTGAAAGTGAAGCTTCTGGAGGAATCACCAGAGATCAGCTCAAAGATATCGCAGCAACAGGAGTTACTTTTATCTCTGCTGGCGCACTCACACACTCAGCAGAAAATATTGATTTAAGTTTAAAAGCAATCAAATAAAAACATTATATTTTTATCAAAAACAAGCCCTAATTGTTAAATTATAAACAATATGATATTTTTCATGCTAAAATTGAATTAAATTATAAAATATTGAAAATCAATTATTTAAACATTATTAAGACTGATTAAAAATTAACATATAGTTAATAATAGTTAAATTTTATTTGCCGAATTTTGCAGAAAAATTAATTCTAACTATTACTTACGATTATGAAATTAATCAACAAATCAATGCTTACTGCGATAATTACATTATCCACAGCGAGCGTTTATTATGCACAACAAGTAAGAGATACTGCATCATCTTCCAAGGACATTGAAGAAGTTGTACTTACTGGTGTTGCCGATATTGCAAAAGACAGAAAAACTCCGGTTGCTGTTTCTACCATTAAAGCTGCACAAATTGTTGAAAGATTAGGAAATCAGGAATTCCCTGAAATATTAAACACTACACCATCAGTTTATGCTACAAAAGGCGGAGGTGGTTTTGGAGATTCTTCAATAAGAATCAGAGGATTTGGCAACGAGAATATCGCAGTAATGGTAAACGGTATGCCTGTAAATGATATGGAAAACGGGCAGGTATATTGGAGCAACTGGGCAGGTATTTCCGAAGTAACTTCTGCAATGCAGGTACAAAGAGGTTTGGGGGCTTCTAAATTAGCAATTCCTTCAGTAGGAGGAACAATTAATATCCTTACAAGATCTGCCGATATGCGCAGACAGGGTATGGTAAGTTTGGGACTAGCAAATGACGGATTCCTGAAAACATCCTTTTCATACAACACAGGTAAAAACGCAAAAGGTTGGTCTAGTTCATTTTTAATGAGTAGAACAGCTGGAGCAATGTATATAGACGGAAGTGATTTTGAAGCTTACAACTACTATTTCGCGTTAGGTTTTCAGCCAAATGAAAAACATGATTTTCAATTCACTTTTACAGGAGCACCTCAATGGCATAATCAAAATTTTTCCAGTACCATTGCAACATATCTGAAATTTGGAAACGGTGTTGATGATCCTAATAGAAGATACAATCCTAACTGGGGATATTTAACTGATGAAGACGGAACTGCACGTCAGTTCTCGACCAACAGAAACTTCTACTCAAAACCAATTGCTTCTTTTAACTGGGAATACAAAATGTCTGAAAAATCAAAACTATCCACAGTACTTTACGGATCTTGGGGTAGAGGTGGCGGAACTGGTATTCTTGGCTCTATTAACGGTAAAAACACAAACTTTGGCTCTTTACCAAGAACTGCTGATGGACTTATCAGATGGGATGATATCGCAAGATGGAATCAAGGAGGCAATGTTTCTGATTTTGGAAACAATAATACTTTCCCAGCAGGTCCTGGAATTGCAAGAAGCAACAATGGAATTGTAAGAAGAGCTCATATTAACTCTCACGACTGGTACGGAATTTTATCAAACTTCAACCATAAAATTAATCAAAACCTTAATTTCTCAGTTGGTGTAGATGCAAGATACTATTATGGTTATCACCCAGGAGTACTTACAGATTTACTAGGCAACACAGGCTATCAGGAAAGACAAGATTTAAACAGACCGGCTGGTTTTATTGCTAATCTTACGCAATCTGTATCTCCATCTGCAAACCCTTTTGCTAAAGCTATAAAAGATAAAACTCAGATTGTGAGCAGAAATTATGACGGTCGTGTATTATACTATGGTGCCTTTGGTCAGATAGAATATTCAAATGATAAATTGTCTGTATTTTTACAAGGTGCTGCCTCCAATCAGTCATTCCAAAGAATTGATAACTGGATCGTAGATGGTATCACAAGACAGCCAAACACTCCACAAGGTCAGATAGTAAACAGAAAAACTCCATTCAAAGACCTTTTAGGATACAACATTAAAGGAGGACTCAATTACAACATCAATTCTCAGCATAATGTTTTTGGAAATGTGGGTTACTACTCAAGACAGCCTTTCTTCAGCGGAGTTTACCCTAGCAACAGACAGGTTCTTAATCCAAATTTAACTAATGAGAAAATTTTTGGTGCTGAATTAGGTTACGGGTTTCGTTCTAGTGATTTCAGAGCTAATGTTAACTTATTCAGAACATCTTGGGCAGACAGATTTCAAAGAAGAACAGGCCTTACTGTTACTGATGTAAATAACGTATCAATTCCGAACGCTTACGCTGAAATTTCAGGAATTACTCAGGTTCACTATGGTGCAGAACTAGAAATGTTCTACAACTTAGGAAAATATGTTGAATTTGAAGGTATGTTCTCATGGGGAGATTATAAATATGAAGGCAATGCTGAAGGATCAGTTTTTGATGATAACAACCAGCCAATTGCAGTGCAAGGAGGAACAAATACTGTAACTTTAGCTCTTGACAAGGCAAAAGTTGGAGACGCACCGCAATTAACTGCTTCTTTAGGAGCTGTGGTAAAACCCGTAAAAGGATTAAGAGTTTTTGCTAACTGGAGATTTGTAGGCAACTTGTATTCAAACATCAACGTAAATGATTTTATGGTAAACATGACTACAGGTGAGCTTCCTGAAGCTGCTCAAAAAGGAACTTTGAGACTGCCGGATTACAACCTTATGGATGCTGGTGTTAACTATACATTCAGCTTCAAAAACAGAAATGCACTAACTATAGGTGCTAACATCTACAATGTTTTAGACACAGTATATATATCTGAAGGTAGAACAAGTATTTATAATAATGCTACCAACACAACCAACTATAAAGGTATTGATGTTAGAAACCAAGTTTACTTCGGTTTCGGAAGAACATGGTCTGCAAATCTTACCTACAAGTTCTAATAAATTAACTTTTATTACATACCAAATCCCGGCTTTATCGCTGGGATTTTTTTATATTTGCATCTAATAAAAATATACATTATGGATTTCAACATCATGCTTCAGGCACACCGTGGTTTTGCTTATTTAATCTTACTTGCCACTACAGTTTTTGTCGTAGCACTTTTGGCAGCCATGTTCGGATATTCCGGGAAAATTTCAAAGCTTTTGAGAAAGTCTACGCTTTTTACAATGATTTTCTTTCATACTCAGGCTTTGATAGGTCTGGTAATGCTTTTTTTCTTTTCACCCGGTTTCAAAGCTGCGAAAGAAGCAGGAATATTGATGAAAGATGCTGTTGCCAGAAATACCTATGTTGAGCATCCTACTGCAATGATCATTGCTGCTGTATTATTAACGATTGTCAACAAAAAGTTTAAAACAAATGACAGGCTCAATATGAGTTGGGTTATCATGGCGTTGATAGCTGTAGCATTAATGCTTTGGGCTTTCCAGTGGGGCAGATTATTCGGATAAAAAATCTTTTGCCAGATTTGATTTTCAGGCAAGCAATATAATTTAATCTTAAATTTTTAATTACAAAATGAAAGTAGCTGTAGTGGGCTCTACCGGAATGGTGGGTCAGGTTATGCTTAAAGTTCTTGAAGAGAGAAACTTCCCTATCACAGAATTAATTCCGGTAGCTTCGGAAAAATCTATTGGTAAAAAGGTGAAGTATAAACAGGATGAATTTACCATCGTAAGCATGAACGACGCTATAGCTGCCAAACCTGAAATCGCTATATTTTCGGCAGGAGGCGGAACTTCTCTGGAGTTTGCTCCTCTTTTCGCTGAAGCAGGAACCACGGTTATCGACAATTCTTCTGCATGGAGAATGGATCCTACTAAAAAACTGGTAGTTCCGGAAATCAATGCAGATGTTCTTACTAAAGAAGATAAGATTATCGCCAATCCGAACTGTTCCACAATTCAACTGGTGATGGTTTTAGGACCGCTGAATAAAAAATATGACCTAAAAAGAGTTATCGTTTCCACTTACCAGTCTGTTACAGGCACAGGCAAAGCCGCTGTAGACCAGCTAAATTCCGAAATTTCAGGAGACAGCACTGCAGAAAAAGTATATCCTTATCAAATCTTCAAAAATGCTTTACCACACTGCGATGTTTTTGCAGAGGATGATTACACCAAAGAGGAAATTAAGCTGATGAAAGAGCCTAAAAAGATTCTGGGCGATGATACCTTTAATTTAACAGCAACAGCCGTAAGAGTTCCTGTTCAGGGAGGACATTCTGAAAGCGTGAATATCGAATTTGAAAATGAATTTGATCTGGATGAAGTAAGAAAAATTTTATCTGAAACTCCGGGAGTCATTGTAATGGATAACGTAAAAAACAACGAATATCCGATGCCTTTATATTCTGAAGGAAAAGATGAAGTTTTTGTAGGAAGAATCCGAAGAGATCTTTCACAACCAAAAACACTCAATCTGTGGATTGTAGCAGACAATCTGCGGAAAGGCGCAGCAACCAACGCTGTACAAATTGCAGAATACTTGGTGGCAAATAACTTAGTATAAACTAACAAAAAAGAAAAAGAGTCTCAAACGAGATTCTTTTTTTTATCAAATAAATAAGCTTATAGCAAATCACTTTCAGCTGTTAGCCTGAAAACAAGCTTCTAAAGAATAGGTTAATCCATCAACATAAATAAAATTGTTCAAAATTGAACGGTAGAAAAATGATAGCAAATAAAATAAATAACGATAAAATAGGGTTTCAGAAAATCATTGCCGCATTCGGAATTCTTTTGTTTATAGGAAAAATCATTGCCTGGAAACTTACCGATTCCGATTCTGTTTTTTCTGATGCAATGGAAAGTATTGTCAATGTCATCAGTGCATTTATGGGATTGTATTCTCTCTATCTTGCAGCAAAACCAAAAGACGAAGATCATCCTTACGGTCACGGAAAAGTAGAATTTGTAACTTCAGGAATTGAAGGTGCTCTCATTTGTATTGCAGGATTGATGATTATTTATGAAGGAATCAACAGTTTGATTGTCGGCAAGATTTTAAATAAACTGGATTGGGGAATTGCCATCATTGCAGCAACAGCGATAATCAATTATCTTCTCGGATATATCTCCATCGAAAAAGGTAAAAAAGAAAATTCCCTTGTTCTTATTTCTTCCGGAAAACATTTACAGTCCGACACCATCACTACTTTGGGTGTTGTTGTGAGTTTAATCATTGTATATTTCACCAAGATTTATTGGATTGATTCATTGGTTGCACTCCTGTTTGGATTATACATTATTTTCATAGGCTATAAAATCGTCAGAAAGTCTCTGAGCGGAATCATGGATGAGCAGGATCCTGAACTTCTCAATAAAATCATCGAACTCCTGGAAAACAACCGAAAAACAGAATGGATTGATATTCACAACATGAAAATTCAGCAGTTCGGGTCATCCCTTCACATTGATGCGCACATTACACTCCCTTGGTATTACAGTCTTCGTGAAGCTCATAAAGAAATGGAAAATGTAATTCTTCTTCTGGCTAAAAACACCAATAGGACGGTAGAATTTAATTTTCACATGGACGATTGTAAACCCATCTCCTGCTCTATCTGCCAAATCATGGATTGTCCGGTTCGGGAACATCCGTTGGTCAAACGCATCCAATGGACTCCCGAAAACGTCACCAGCGTGGAGAAGCATACTACTTTTTGAAGCTGAAATGAAGTTATCTGATATTAAAAGTTATTATTTCTAGTCAACATTTGTTTCCGGTAATAAAACAATGGCACAATCAGAAGAAGAATCAACGGCTGAATGACAAACCGTCTCATGTAAAATGAGAAAAGATATCCTATTTCAAAACGGTTGTAGATACAAAATAGAAATATCGGAAATGTAATAAGGAAAATAATCGTGATCAGTATCGCTCCCTGAATTGTCCATTCTTTATTTTTAAATAAAAAGTGTATAATAACACAGGAAAAAAACAGGTTCAGAATAAATCTGAATATATAATGAATAATCAGCTTACCCCAAACAAACTCCGGAAAAGCAGCACTTTGGTCTGCTTTATGGAAATAATCTAAAAAAGGATCATAGAAGATCTTGTCTTCCAGCATTCTTACGCCTACAAGACCACAAAATCCTATAATAACGAAAAACAAGCTAAGAATTTTCATTTTTTAAAGCGTAAAATTTAATCCAGACCAGCCACAAAACAACCACACTTCCGTAAATAACTGCCGGAAAAAAATAATCATGAGCCATTTTTCCATAACTGCTGTAATCACTGTTGATGATATTAAGTCCTACAATGCGAAGTACATTCATCACATAAAGCAAAAGCAGACTTATTCCTGCAAAAACGAAAGTTTTAGTTCCTTTGTAAAAAGCAAAAATAAACGCTAAAAACAAAATAAGAATAGATATCGCATTGCAGCCTTCTACCATTCTGCTTACGGCAGTCGTTCTGATATAAAACCATATCTGGTGCTTGGGAACATCATCATAAAGCAAAGTTTTGAACCCCAAAGTCTCCTGAACAATACGCACATGATCGGCAATCATACGCGAATAAGGATCTAAACCCGAATCTTTAAAGCTGTTCAGATAAAACTGATACGCAAAAAGCAACACCAGATAAATAATGATGAAGCGTAAGAGAATTCCCAAAACAGGTTTAAAATCCTTTAGCATGATGCAAATATAAAAATTAGGATTCAAATTAGTATATTTGTTTCAGTATTATGATATTAGAACGCGCAAAATTATTTTTTGAAAATTATTATGATGAAAGATCAACCCGCTTTGCTTCACTGGCACAGAGCGGATCTGCAAGAGTCAATTTTATAGCAGAAAATTCACGAGGCACATTCATCATTACTTATAACGAAAATATCCGGGAGAATGAAAGTTTCATCTATTTTTCGGAAATTTTCACCCAATCTGAACTTAATACTCCAAAAATTTATACAATTTCGGAAGACAGAACAATGTATATTCAGGAATTTCTGGGAAAAAAAACATTATCTGAAATAATTGCAGAACAGGGAACGTCTGAAAACGTAAAATCTCTTGTAAAACAATCTCTTGAAAAATTGTTTATACTTCAGACAAAAACTGATGGTAAAATAGACTTCACCAAAACTTTTGAATACGAAAGTTATGATGAATTACCGGTAATGCATGATTTATATTATTTTAAAAATTTTGTTGCAGACATTTTGGAACTTGAATATCACAAATCATCACTTCTGAAAGAATTTAAAAAAATGGTTAGTCTGATTGAAAGTCTGGAACCGAAACGTTTAATGATTCGTGACTTTCAATCAAGAAACATTATGGTAAATGAACGGAATGAGGTTTCATTCATTGATTATCAGTCGGCAATGAAAGGCCCGCTGATGTATGATGTTATTTCTTTTCTTTTTCAGGCAAAAGCTAATTTTTCTGAACATTTTAAAAATGAAATGCTTGAATTTTACATTCAATTATCTGATAATAAAGAAGTTCAATATCAACTAAAAAAATCGGTAAAACCTATTAAGATGATGAGATTTCTTCAGGTTTTGGGGGCTTATGGTTTGCGGGGACTCATTCAAAAGAAGCCGCACTTCATTGAAAGCATCGGAAAAGGAGTAGACAACATTACAGAATTTGCTCAAAGCTGGGAAATGATGAGGGATTTTCCTGAGCTTAAAAAAGTGATTGAACAGTTAAATTCAGAAAAAACAAAACTGAAAATTGAAAAGATATTAAACCAGTAAGTTTTTATATTTAAGAAGTTAAGAATATAAAGCTTCAATTGTATTATAAAAAACCTTAATGGTCAAAAAATTAAAATCATTAAACAACAAATATGCTGCACATAGACATACATAGTTTTTCCTATAAAAAAGGAGGAATTCCAAAAGATGAAACAGGAAACGGAGGCGGATTTACTTTCGATTGCCGGGGAATTTTAAATCCCGGAAGAGTTGAAGAGTATAAAATTCAGACCGGAAACGACATTGGAGTACAGGAATATCTGGAAACCAAAACAGAAATGCCAAAGTTTTTAGAACTTATTAAAAATCTGGTTTCCATTACGATTGATAATTATCTGGAAAGAGGTTTTGAAAACCTGCAGATCAATTTCGGATGTACAGGCGGACAGCACAGATCGGTCTATTCAGCCATAAAAATCACTCATTTCATAGAAGAAAAGTATGGTGATAAGGTCGAAATCAGCCTGCATCATGATGAGCAGCACCAACTTAATCATCAATAATGATTGATAAATTAATGATATTAAAAATCTAATGGTCAATCGTCGTTTATCATATATCAACAATCAATAATGAAAGCATTAATTTTTGCAGCAGGAAAAGGAACCCGCCTAAAGCCATTTACAGATCATCATCCTAAAGCTCTGGCAAAGGTAAATGGTACAGCACTTCTGGAAAGAAATATTAATTATCTTAAAAGTTTTGGTATTAATGATTTTGTGATTAATATTCATCATTTCGGAGATCAGATTATTCAGTTTCTAAAAGAAAATAATAATTTTAACTGCAAGATTGAAATTTCAGATGAGACTGATGAACTTCTTGAAACGGGCGGTGGTCTCGTTTTTGCCAAAAAATTCCTGAATCATGGCGAAGATTTCCTCATTATGAATGCTGATATTTTAACGGATATCAATATCAACGAATTTGTTAAATATCATAAAGAAATTAAAGATTTTGTTACCTTAGCGGTTTCAGACAGAGAAAGTTCGCGTAAATTACTGTTTAATGAAGATTTGGTTTTACGTGGATGGCTGAATGTGCAGACAGGCGAACAGCGTCTTGCAGAATTTAATAAAGGATTTAAACCTCTTGCTTTCAGCGGAGTGCATTGCATTAATCCTATTATTTTTGATAAGATTAAAAGAACCGGAAAATTTTCTGTGATGGAAGAATATCTGGATCTGATGCATACCGAAAAAATTCATGGGTATGTACACAGCAATATTTTGATAGACGTTGGAAGACCTGAATCTGTGGTGGAAGCTGAAAAATATTTTAAATAAACTGAAGATGGAAAATAAAAATACAAAAGACGAAAGCTTAGAAAATGTAGAATTAAGGATCGACGAGACCAAACTGCACAACAGTTTAAGACAAAAGACCTGGGACGAAACCATTACCAAAGACAGCTGGATGGTTTTTAAAGTAATGGCGGAATTTGTTGAAGGTTACGAAAAAATGGCGAAAATTGGCCCGTGTGTTTCAATTTTCGGTTCTGCAAGGCTGAAACCAGAAAGCAAATATTATCAGATGGCGGTAGAAATCGCCGAAAAGATTACAAAAATAGGATTTGGTGTCATTACCGGAGGCGGACCGGGAATTATGGAAGCCGGTAACAAAGGAGCATTCAATGCACAGGGAAAATCCATAGGATTAAATATTGATCTGCCTTTTGAACAGCATTTCAATCCTTACATCAACAAAATGTATTCGCTGAATTTTGATTATTTCTTTGTGAGAAAAGTAATGTTTATAAAATATTCGCAGGGATTTATCGTTATGCCGGGCGGATTTGGCACTTTAGACGAACTTACTGAAGCCATAACTTTAATTCAGACCCTCAAAATAGGAAGATTCCCGATTGTCTTGGTAGGTACAGAGTTTTGGAGTGGTCTGTTAGACTGGTTCAAAGCAACATTGCTCAAAGAAGGCATGATCTCTGAAGGCGATCTTGATCTGTACCGTGTAGTAGATACTGCCGATGAAGCAGTAGCACACATCAAGGCTTTTTACGATAAATATTCTGTAAATGTTAACTTTTAATTGGCATATTATTTGAGCCTGTTATAAACTAAGCAATATGCTGAAAATCTAACAATTGAGATGAAAAGATTATTCTATATTTTGAGTGTACTTACATTAATAATAATGATGAGTTTTAATATTGCAGACTTCTACTCTTCTATGACTAAAGTTGATTATATCGACGGAAGCAAGACTCTGAAGTTTACAACGAAGATGAATACGAGCCATATTTCCGATGCTATAAAAATCAATAGAAATACAGCCGGATTTGAGGCAGAAGTAAAAAAATATGTTAATAATAATTTTGACGTATTTGTGAATGATGCTCCAAAAAACCTGACCTTTACAGGAAGTCAGGTAAGCGGAGAAACAGTCTGGGTTTATTTTGAAACATCCGGAGTTTCGGATATTAACAGTCTGAAAATTAAAAATACCATACTTTTGAGTGCTTTTCCGAAGCAGATTAACTTAGTCAACATTGCTTACAAAGGAAATCTGAGAACGATGAATTTTCAGCGCGGAAAGGAAGTAAATGAAGTTACTTTTTAAAAACCTATATTAAATAGCAAAAGTCGGCAATATCAATATTGCTGACTTTTTTATTTCAATAACTCAAGTAAATTTTGTTATAAATAATGACTTATTATTAAGTATAACAAGTCTTTATAATGTACTCCATGATGTCAAATTTACTTTTGCATTATTTAAAGTTATTAGTTAACAAAAAATCCTCTTTCAGATAAAAGAGGATTCACTGCATTATGCACATTCAACTCCGCATTCTAGAGAGCAAAGTAAAACACCTGATGTTGTTGGTTTATCATAGCAGCCTTTTGTGCGATGACATTTTGTTACACATTGTGTAGGTGTTTCGGCTAAACTTTCAACAGTTTTTTCCGGACCATTCAGAAGTGCTTTCAGATTAGCAATTGTGGATTCAGAAATTTCCTTATCTTCAATCGCATAATATGTTGCTATAGGTTTTTCATCTTTATCGAAAACTACTTTAAAATAAAAACCTTCACCTTTTGAATTTTCTTTATAAATTACATAAAAAGCCTCGCCTATCTCATCAGAATTTTTGCTGAGCATATTAAATTTCTTATTTTTTGGCTGCTCATTCTTCTTGAAAGAGCTAAAATAGTCTCTATCATTCCCAGTAGTTATATTATTTTCTGCTTTTATTGTTATAAATGCAAAAAATAAAAAAACCATTGTTATTAAAATATTCTTTTTCATAATAGTAAGTTGTTTTAAAGTTCAATTTTATTTTCTTTTTTATACTCCTCGATCATTTTTTTTTGATTTTCGCCGAGCATTTTTCTCATATCCACGATGTTACCGTTTGCATCCTTTTTTTCATAAATCTGATGAGCATTCATTAATTCAAACATTCTCTTTAAAGGAGCCTGAATATGGTTTTTTCTCATTTCAATAAATTTATCTCTTGTGGTTTCAATATACCTGCCTTTCGTGATACGTTCGTTAATAGAGATTTTTTTCTCCTTAGAAATACCGACTGCTAAAAAATGATGATCATTTTTCTCATCAAAAATTTCAAGAATTAAACCTGGTAATCCAAAAAATTTATACGGACCATCTTGTACAGGAACTTCTGATGTGAAATAAGCCTTATAACTTCTGCCTGCATAATTTACTGTAGCCGAAACTGTCTGAAATCCCATAATTTCTTTGCTTTCTTTACCTACATTCCATTTAAGTTCAGGCTTTTCATTATACTTAAATTCATGTTCATCAAATTCATCAGAATAATAGGTAATCTCTTTATTTAATACATTTTTTTTTATAAAACATCCAAGTAAGTCAGCAGGTAAAGCTTTAAAATTAATCTTCTTGCCCTGCTTTTCATCAGCTGCCATAATAGAATCACATAAATAAGGTGCCTCACTGAAAAAAGTAGAATAATCTTCTTCAATATTCAAAAATGTATTCTGAGAAATTATTTTTGTGCTGTCTTTTTCTGCGTGCTTGAAATAGGCATATTGAACAACAAAAGATTGTCCTTTTGCATAATAAATGAAACTTAAAAAAAACACAAGTAAAATCGAAGTATTTTTCATAATTAAGCACCACTACATTCTAAAGCACAATCTAGTGCACACAATGCTGTACCTACTTCAGTAGGCTTGTTATAGCAATCCCATTTAGCAGTACAGTTTGAAACACAATTACCTGTACTTAATACAGGACCGGATGCCCCACCTCTTAAAGAATTTGCAGATGAAATAATTTGTAAAAGATTTGCCTCTATATTTTCTTTATTTGAAAATAATATCTTTTCTATATTTTTATGATTACCTAAAACTTCAACAGAAAAAGATGTTAATTTGCCTAAAAAACCTTCTCCAACAGAAACTTTCAAATCATACACTTTATCATTATACTTTTTCTGTATAATTACGGTATTGATTTTAATCTCTTTGAGTTCGTTTTTATAAATAAGCAAATTATCACCACAATAGTGAAAGCTAAAAACCAATAGAGCTAAAAATAAAAAAAATTGTTTTTTCATAATAATTTAAATTTAATGTTTGTTAAATAAATTTTTGATCTCAGCTAATGAATTACGTACTTCATTAACTTTTGATTTACATCAATATTGATATTCAAAAATATCAAACCTATTTGAAATAATTCTAAGGTTTTTATGTGAATTTTATGTGAATGTCAAAGCATAATTTATATCTTTGTAATAACCAAAAACATTAATAATGATAAAAAATAAACTTATAAAAGCGCGAAAGGCTAAATACACTCAGGAAAACATGGCTAAACTCTTACATATGACACAATCTCAATATCAAAGAAGAGAAAAGGGAGAGATTAAAATCTCAGACGAAGAATGGGAACGTATAGCCAAAGTATTAGATACTAATGTTGAAGATATAAAAGAGGACGATTCTAAACTTCAAGTAAATAATTATGATAATAATTCAGGTAGTTACTTCGGAAGCAATAATTACTTTTATAACGTGCCTGATTTTATCTTAGATAACCAACAAGATTACATAACCCTGCTTAAGGAACAAAATCAATTGTTAAAGGAAGAAAATTCAAGGCTTAAAAACGATCTTGAAATTGCCAAGGGAAATAATAAATAATAAAAAGGAAATATTTCGTTCCTTAAAGCTTAGGCTAAAAAAGTCCGTTTCACCAATAATGAAACGGACTTCTTATTTGTAAGCAAAAAAGATTTATTTAATCAAATCAAATTTTGCATATTCAGCAATTTTCTTTGGAAGTTTTATACCTTCTTCTGTCTGGTTGTTCTCTAACAAAGCCGCCATAATTCTTGGTAGTGCCATCGCAGAACCATTCAAAGTATGAACGAGCTGAGATTTTCCTTCTGCTTTATAACGACATTTCAACCTATTTGCCTGAAACGTTTCAAAATTGGAAACAGAGCTTACTTCAAGCCATTTTTCCTGTGCTGCACTCCATACTTCAAAATCATACGTCATAGCAGAAGCAAAACCTGTATCTCCGCCACACAGTCTTAAAACTCTGTACGGAAGTTCTAGATCTTCCAGAATTTCCTTGATATGGTCTACCATCTCTTCCAGAACAGCGTAAGAATTTTCTGGCTTTTCGATTCGTACGATTTCTACTTTTTCAAACTGATGAAGACGATTAAGACCTCTTACATGAGCTCCGTAACTTCCTGCTTCTCTTCTGTAGCACTGAGAGAACGCCGTATTTTTTATCGGGAGATCTTTTTCATCCAGTAAAACATCGCGGTAAAGATTGGTAACCGGAACTTCCGCTGTAGGAATCAGGTATAAATCATCCAGACCAATGTGATACATCTGCCCTTCTTTATCCGGCAACTGACCTGTTCCATATCCTGAAGCTTCGTTTACCACATGAGGAGGATTAACTTCCACATAACCCGCATCTACATTTTTATCTAAGAAATACTGCACCAAAGCTCTCTGCAATCTTGCGCCTTTGCCAAGATACACCGGAAATCCTGCTCCGGCAATCTTTACTCCCAGTTCAAAATCAATCAGATTATATTTTTTTGCCAATTCCCAGTGAGGAATAGCTCCTTCACCCAAACCTTCAACATCATGAGACTGATAAATAATTTCGTTATCGTCAGCAGAAGTTCCGTTTTTCACCAGTTCGTTGGGAATATTGGGAATCTGATAAAGAATATCAAGTAAAGCTTTTTCTTTAATTTCTAACTGTGACTGCAGTTCTTTGCTTGACTCTTTATATTGCGCTGTTTTAGATTTGGATGCTTCAGCTTCTTCTTTTTTTCCTTCTTTCATCAGCATACCAATCTCCTTAGAGATTTTATTGATTTCTGACAATTGGGAATCCAATTCAAACTGAATTTTTTTTCTCTGTTCATCGGTAGCAATAGCTTCGTCTACCAGATCAAGATGCCTGAACTGTCTTTTCTTAAGACCTTCTAAAACGCGTTCTTTATTGTCGCGCAAAAACTGAACCTGTAACATTTGTTGTTGGGTGTTAGATGTTTGTTGTTGGGTGCCGCAGGACTCTATCATCATGCTTCCATCATCCAACAGAATTTTGCAAATTTAAGATTATTTTACAATTGTAACTATATTTGGCTGATCTGCCGTTTTTGAAAATTTCAAAACTTTATTGTAGTATACCTCCGAGACCTCAAAAACCGCAGGTGTCATTCTGTAAAAAATCTGCAGCGTATCTCTTTCCACAGGAGCAAATTCTGTATTAGATATTTTTTTTGTTAAGGAAAACTGTATTTCAGAGCGGTATATTTTGTTACCATCTGCCGACTCTGAAACCAATTGTCTGGTAGCTCCCGCAAGATATTCCATATAATAAGTAGAATCAGAAAGCATCTGTCTTGAAAAACTGACGTTGGCTACATCGGTAGGAGCAAGCTCGTCATTCCATGTAATCCCGGAGTAAGCTCCTGTTTTTGTAGGATTCACAAGGTCTTTTCCCGAAGCATCCTTCATGAAAATCTGAAGCTTCTGATCTATTTTCTGCAGAGAATCTTCGTCGCTTCCGCAACTTACCAATGCAAAACCAATCAATATATAAGCAAGAAAATGTTTCTTCATGATACAAAGTTACTTTATTTTAGTTTTCGGAGATAATTCAGAAAAGAAAACATCAGAAAAATCCCCATTAAAGTAAGAGATACGCTCATCGCTATTGCCATTCCCTCAAGACCTTTTTTTGGCACGAACAAAAATGCAAAAAAACTTAAAATAATAATAGAAAGAGCAGAATACAATGTATTTTTTTTCATCATTCCGACTGCTGCCAAAAGATTCCCGTACAAATTTCTCAACAACATACTTCCGCAAAATGCCAGAAGAAACAAAGAGAAAACGAAAGAATTATCCATATATTCAGCTCCAAAAAATATTTTCATGACAAAGCCGCTCAAAAGATATCCTGAAATAAATATTGCTGCTGAAACCGGAATAAAAATTTTGTAATAATTGAATATATAGTTCTTCAGGAACTCCTTATTTCTGAAATTTTTCGCCAAAACAGGATAGTCGCTCTGCATAAAAGAAAGTGCCAAAAAAGTAATGTTAGAAGGGATGAGTATCGCTATTTTGTAATTGGCAACTGCATTTTCATCTTTAAAAAAACTCAGCAGCAGAATATCCGCAGAAAAAAAAGCATCCGAAAGCAAAGCTGTTGCAGATGCATGCAGTGCAAAAGACCAAATCTCTTTTTTTCTGAACTGCTGCAAATCTGAAGCAGCATTTTTAATTGATCCCTTAAACCAGAAAAGTGAAATAAAAGGCGCCACTGCATTGGCAATCAGATAGCCTAAAATTCCCCAATAATAGGTTAGCAAAAGCATCATCAGCAATCCCGAAATATTAACAACATTATTCATTCTTGCAAAATCTCTGTTTTTGAAATGAATGCGTCTTTCGGACTGAATATGATAGAAAAAATAAACTCCTATTAAGCGGATTGTAAAAAAAGAAAAAATTAAAAATATATGAGAATACTGATTGACATAAACAAATGCAAAAAGAAAAAAAACAGCACTCAATAAGAGCTGATTAATAAATCCCTTTTTGAAAAGATAATCAGACAGATCGCTTTTGGCTTTTTCGTCCTCACACAACGACCCGAATCTCATCAGGCTTTGTGTACTTCCAAAACCGCTGAACGGAGCAAAAACAGCAAAAACAGTCGCCGCAATAGTCAGTACTCCAAATTCATTTTCAGGTAAAATCCTGATCATCAAAACCGAACCTGCAAAAGCACATATTTTAGCGATCAGTAAAGACAAAAACACAAACTGACCGTTGTTTTTGAGAAATGCTTTTATAAATTCCAACAAACTTTTCATTTCAAACGGTCAAAATATTTTAAGATGAAATCACAACTTTCTGATAAATATGATCAAAAAGTCCAGCTATTTTTTTTGCTGAAAAATTTTCTTCTACATACCGGTGAAGATCTTCTGAAGAATCAGTCTTGTAGTTTCCGTTTAAAACTGTAAGCATTGCTTTGTACAAATCATCTTCGGACTGACTAATAACAATACCGTGGTTTTGCTTAATAATCTCAGGAATAGCTCCTACTTTTGTGGCAATTACGGGAACACCGGATGAAAGAGATTCCAGTAAAACACAGGAAAAACTCTCATAATCACTGAAAAGCACAAAACAATCACTCTCCCTCATTTTTTGAGCAGCTTCCTGATGAGAAATTTCACCAAAAACCTTTATAAAATCTTCAGCTTTATTTCTTTTGACTAAATCACTTAATCTTTCATAATCTCCGTCACCGCCAATTTGAAGTTCAAAATTATCAGAATTTTTTCTCAATCTTAAAGCTGCATTAATAATCGAATCAGGATTTTTTAACGGAATTAAATTGGAAAGATGAAAAAATCTGAATTTTGATTTTTCCTTTTTTCGCGGATAAAAAATCTGAGTATTGATGACATTCCCAACTACCGCAAACTGATTCCCAATGCCTAATTCCTTTAGACTATTCATTAGAATATGGCTTACAGGCAATACAATAGCCGCATTTTTCGCAATTGTTTTCGCTAAAAACTTTTCGCCAAATGATAACTTTGAACGATTGACCGGGAGAAAACCTGACCAATGTTCTGAGATCACAAACGGAATCTGATACTTTTTTTTTAAAAACACAGCAAACAACATAGATTTTTGAAGGATATTGGCATGAACCAAATCGGGTTTCTGCATCATTCTGAATCCATTAAAATATGCTTCCATCCTTCGCATAAAGTTGAGAGCAGGATTTGACGAATTTCTGTAATACACAACAAGCATTCTGATTCCGTTGATGTATTGATCATCAAATATGAACTTCTCGTTTTGTGAAGGATCACCAATTGCATGAAGAATTTCTACCTCATGCAGCAGCGCAACAGATTCTGCATGTCTTTGTACAAAATTTCCGTTGGTAGATTCCAGTTTATTGGGAAACCATGATGAAATAAAAAGGATCTTCATTTACCGTTACTTGATTGAAGCTGCCCAACTTCTTTCCAAAGGGAGAAGAAAATGGCTGATAAAATCAAGATAAGTATTTTTTGAAAAGTCAAAAATCTGAATATCAGAAGAAAGCTCATTATTTCTCAGTTTGGCTTTAAAATCCTGAAGCTTTAATGTTTTTACCTCACCGTTTTCTACAAAGCTGGCTTTCATCCTGTCAAACAATCCCAATTGGAATTCATCATCAATCTCCCGCATTACTTTTCCTAAAGCATCAATACTGCAGCCAGAAGCGGCTTCTTTTTCTTCGTCCACACAAACTATAATAAACTGATTTTTCTCAATCTTAAAAGATGAAGAAAGCGGCTTTCCGTGAGCTGCCCAACCTGCGAGAAAATCATACAGCTTTTCGGTGATGGTTTTGGCTTCTTTTGTCGTAAAAGGTCTTGAAGCCGGATATATAATTACTCTGTAGTCGTTGGTTTCTATAATATTAGATTCTTCTATTTTCATATCCAGATATTTATTATTGTTTAAAAGTTATATGGTATCGCCAGATTTTCATGGTTGCCTTTCCAGATCATAGCGATTTCGTTGTTGTAAAATTTAGATAAAATTACGGTTTTTTATCAATACTGTAAACTTCTTATGATGCCACAAATTCAAAGACTGCATTATAGGAATTTTCATTTTTGCTGAGGATATTTACCAACTGATAGTTTTTTGCAGTAAAGAAATCTTTAATTTCCTCTTCGCTGTGTCCGGAATTTTCCAAAGCAATATGATTGATTTCAATGATAATTTTTGGTTTAAAAGTATTTAAAACTTCGTTCATTCCCAACAATGCAGAAAACTCCCCTCCTTCGATATCTATTTTAATTAAATTAATTTTAGATAGGTTTTTGTTTCTAACATAAGTATCAAGATTTATGCTCTGAACGGTTTCTTTAGCGGTGTAATCCGACAAATAAGAAGAAGCCATTCCTGCATTATCATAAGCTTCATTATAAAAAATTTCCAAAACACCAGATCCGGAAGAAACGGCAAGATGTTCCAGCGTAACATTTTTTATATTATTTGCTTTTAAATGAGTCTTAAAAATTTGATAATTAGGTCTAAAAGCTTCAAATGCATATACTTTACCTGTTTCACCTGCCAATTTTGACGCATTGAGGGAGAACAAGCCTATATTTCCACCAACATCAATAAAGCAGTCTCCTTCTCTTAGAACATTACATAAATAGTCAATCTCGTTTTTCTCATAATCTCCCAGAAAATAAATCTGCTGCTGAATCCAGTCATCAAGATTCAAATTCATATTAAAAGAATTTCTGTAAATTATATCTTTTTTTACCCCTCTGAAAGGATGGTAACGGCTAAACAGATACTGATGAAAAGCAAAGTATTTTTCTCTGAAAAAATTAATTTTAAAAATTAATCTGAAAATTGAAGCTAAAATACTTCTCATTTTTATAATTTCTGGGAAGTTAGTATAATAATTAAAAGAAAGCAACTCAAGACTGATCCTGAGTTGCCATATTTTGTAAAGTCAACAGATTACAGATCCTCAGCTTCAGCAAGCAGTTCTACAATATCTTTTACTTCGACCTCTGTATTTTTATTAAAATGCTTCACTCCATCGGTAAGCATCGTGTTGCAGAACGGGCATCCTGTTGCAATCACTTTTGGCTCAAAAGATAAGGCTTCTTCTGTCCTTTCAATGTTAATGTCTTTTTTACCTTTTTCAGGCTCTTTAAACATTTGTGCACCTCCCGCACCACAACATAGTCCGTTGGTTTTGCAGCGTTTCATTTCCACCAATTCTGCATCAAGCTTTTCGAGTAATTCTCTTGGCGCTTCATACTCGTTATTGGCTCTTCCCAGATAACAAGGATCATGGAAAGTAATTCTTCTTCCCTTAAATGCACCACCTTCAATCTTCAGTTTTCCTTCTTCCATCAATTGTCTCAGAAACTGAGTATGATGAATGACTTCATAGTTTCCTCCCAAACTCGGATATTCATTTTTAAGCGTATTAAAGCAGTGCGGACAAGCGGTGACGATTTTCTTTACTTCATAAGCATTCAGAATTTCAATATTCGTCATTGCCATCATCTGAAAAACAAATTCGTTTCCTGCACGTTTTGCCGGATCTCCGGTACAGCTTTCTTCCTGACCGAGTACAGCGAATTCTACTCCGATTTTATTTAATATTTTGCAAAAAGCTTTCGTAATTTTTTTAGCACGGTCATCAAAACTTCCCGCACATCCTACCCAAAACAGAACTTCGGGAGATTTACCTTCGGCAGCATAATCTGCCATTGTTTTTATAGTGAAATCCATTGTATTATAATTTAACAATATAGCAATTTAACAATGTAACAATGGGTAAACTGATACACTGATACATTGGTAAATTTATTAATCTTTTGCCCAATTCAGACGGTCTGCCTGGTTGTATTGCCATGGTGCAGCGTTATTTTCTACATTGGTCATCATCAGATTGAGTTCTTGTGGCGCCGCAGATTGCTCCATAACTAAAAACCTTCTCATTTCAAAAATAATAGAAAGCGGATCTAGTAAAACCGGACAAGCTTCTGTACAGGCATTACAGGTTGTACAAGCCCAAAGCTCTTCTTTCGTAATATAATCGTTGAGCAATTTTTTGCCATCATCTTCAAACTTTCCGTTTTTATCAATGTTTCTTCCAACTTCTTCCAGACGGTCTCTGGTTTTCATTAAAATTAACCTCGGAGAAAGTTTTTTGCCAGTAATATTAGCGGGACACACAGATGTACATCTTCCGCATTCTGTACACGAATATGCATTCAGCAGCTGCACCTGATTCAAATCAAATATATCTTCAGCACCAAATTTTGACGGAGTTTCTTCTGTTCCTTCAGCCGGAACAGCATAAGGATCTGCATTTGGATCCATCATCAGTTTAATTTCTTTCGTAACAGAATCTAAATTGTTGAATTTGCCGTACAAATCAAGATTTGCATACCAAGTACTTGGAAATGCCAGAATAATATGTAAATGTTTTGAGTAATAAAGATAATTCATGAAGAAAAGAATTCCCACAAAATGAAACCACCACGCTCCTCTTTCAACAACCGCTAAGAAACCATTATCAAAACTGAAAACTTCTAAAAACGGAACCAAAGTCATTTCGCTCACCGGAAAGCTTCCATGTTGTGCCAAAGCACCTCTCTGCTGCAAAATGAGATCAGAAGAATTCATGGTGAAAAAAGCAAGCATTAAAGCAAACTCAATGATCAAAATCCAGTTGGCATCTTCTTTTGGCCACCCGAAAAGTTCTTTCATTGTCAATCTTTTCACTACATAAAAGTTTCTCCGGATAAAAAATACAACAACCCCAATAATTACCAGAAGTGCTAATACTTCTAATGTTGCGGTGAAAAAGCTGTAAAACCCATGTCCGAAAACCTGAGCCAGAAAACGGTGAGTTCCGAAAATACCGTCTACAATAATTTCAATCAATTCGATATTGATGATTACAAAACCTACATAAACAAAAAGGTGAAGTATACCTACGACAGGTCTTTTCACCATTCTGCTCTGTCCCAGAGCCACTCTTGTCATAGTTGCCCAACGCTCAGATTTTCTGTCACTGCGGTTGATCTCTCTTCCCAGTCTGATGTTTCTGTAAATTTTTTGCAGACTTTTTGCAAAAAGGCCGAAACCTGCAATAAGTAATACCAGAAATAAAATATTATCAAGATATTGCATAAATATAGCTATTAGTCTTTATTGTTTTTTCCGAAAACTGAAAAATTGATGTATCTCTTAGGGTTTGCTTTCATATCTTCAATCAAAGAGTTCAGATTTGTAGAAGCAGAATTGAGATTATTATACAACTGATCATCTTTCATAATTTTACCCAAACTTCCTTCTCCCCTATCAATTCCAGCAACCACTTTATTTAATTGCCCAACAGTTTGATCTAAGTTAGCAATGGTCTGATTCAATTGTTTAGTATCAATACTTTCAGCAAGATTCCCGTACTTGTCTAGAGTTACTTTCCCACTCTGCATAGTCATGCTTGCTTCATCCAATACTCTCTGAAGTTTAGGATCATTGTTTCCTACGAGTCTGTTGACACTTCCTGCAGTATTTTCCAGAGCTCCAACAGTTCGGTTCAGATTATGTAGTAAGATTTTTATTTCTTCTCTGTTTTGTGCATTCATGATCTGGTTGGCGTTTGCCATCAAAGAATCTACTCTGTGAAGCACAGTCTGAAGCTGATCTTTTACCGGACCTACCTGCGAAGAAAGGCTATTCATCATTCCCAATTTAAAAGCTCCTTTCAGAGTATCCCCATCTTTTGCCGTTGGGCCTCCGTAGACAAGATTTACTCTCATTTCCTTGCCCGACATCAATCCTGGTTCAAAAATTTCAAGGCTTGAGTTTTTTGAAAACTCAAAATTATCATCTACCGTTATTTTAACAATAAAATACAGTCTGCCATCCGAACCTGTCTGCGGAATAATTTTATCAACCTGCCCTACTTTGAGACCATTGATTGATACCGGTGAAGACTGCGCCAAACCTTCAACATTGTCGTATTTTGCATAAAAGATATTGTCTGTTGTAAAAAGACTTCTGCCCTTCATAAACTGGAATAAAATAACAAAGCCGACAATGGCCAAAAGTGCTATTAAACCTGCTTTTAATTCTTTACTGAATTTCACTTTCTCAATTTTTTCTAATGTAGCAAATATAGTACATTTATATTAATGTTTTTCTGTATTGCTATGGGTTAAACGTAAAAAAAGTGGCAAAAACTCTGCCACTTTTCTATGTATGATTTAAGAACATTTTACTGCTGATTCCCAAGTTTACTCCAGATTTCGATTCTATAATCATCAATATCTGCGTTGTCCTGAAGGCTTTTTAACCAAGCCTGTCCAAACATACCTGAATTTCTTTGGGTAATAGATTCTGTAAATTCTTTTATATCTCCCGGCTGCTTATTAACTGTTTCGCCTTTTTTAACGATAACATAAACTCCGGTTCCACCTTCAATCGGGTTAGACACTTTTCCTTTTGCGATACCAAATGCAGCTCCTGCAACTTTAGGTTCCATAGCTCCTGCAATATTTGGACTCAGCATATTGATCTGTCCTGATTGTTTTGCAGTTGCAAACATTTTTGCTACCTGATCCAAATTAGCTGTTTTCCCGATTTTTTCTGAGATTTGTTTTGCAGCAAGTTTGTTTTGAACCACAGTTTCAATCTGCTCTCTTACAGATTCAGGATCTGCAAGACCTTTTTCCTGTTTTCCATTCAGATAAACAACAATTTTATCTCCTGTTCCTTCCACATTAAACAATTCAGAATCTCCTTTTTCTCTTTTCTTATCAAAAGCCCAGGCAATAATTTCGGCATCTTTATCCGTTCCCAATCCCTGCAACCTACCGTCAAATCTTTTAGCTGCTTTAGCATTTGAATACTGGAAATTAGATTTTTTAGCAATATTCACAAAATCATTGAATGATTTTCCTAAAACCTGCTGAGCAAATCTTCTGGCTTTTTTATCAACTTCCGTCTCTGTAGCTTCGGAAGGCTTAACTTCTTTTACAACGTGAGCCACTTTATAGCTCATCGTTCCTGCTTTTTTATCTTCTACATTAATGATGTGATACCCGAAACTTGTTTCTGCCAATCCTGTAGAACCTTTTGCGTTTGAAGCAAGGAAGCTTAGGTAACCTGGTGCAAACTGACTTTCAGGAGTCGTCCAGCCCACGCTACCGTTTCTTTCTACTGCGTTAGGTTCATCAGAAAGTTTAAGACCTTCAGCAAATTTTGCAGGGTTTGATTTGATTACCGCCATAAGACTGTCAGCAATTTTCTTAGCCTGTTCTTTAGTTCTTGTAGCAGTAGATCTTTCCGCTCCTTTGTAAGCAATTAAAATATGCTTTGACAAAGTAGAATCTGATGGCTTTTTATCAACCAGCTTTGAAAGCACATAGAAGTTCTGCTCTTTGTAGGGTCCGATAACCTGTCCTATTGCTGCAGTCCCTATTTTATCTTTCAATGAAGGAGGCATCTGTGTAGATGTGATGTATTGATTATTGTAAGGCATATCAGAATTTGCCATTACAAACATAGAATCGTTTGTCGTATTCTGGAAGTTTTCTTTTCCTCCGCTCGCATCAGTTCCCTGAGAAAAAAGTTTATTGATTTCTCTCTGAACAGCAGCATCGTCTGCCGGACTTGGCTGAGACGGGAAGTATACAATTCCTAAATTTCTGCTTGGTTCTGTTTTGAACATTACCGGATGCTGATTGATATAATCCTGAAGATCTTTTGTAGTAACTTTAATCTTATTTTTCTGAAGATAAGAAGCGTAATCTACTTTCACAAAATCAATATCTGCAAGCTGATCTCTTTGCTTCATCAATTCTTCAGCTTCTTTTTTTCCTGTGGTTACCCCTGTAGAAATATTGGCAAAAACCTGTCTTGCCATAATCCTGTACTCAATCGTTTTTCTGGTTTTAAGCCACTGATTGTATCCGTCCGGATTTGTATTTTGTAAAGTTTCTACTTCTTTTTTAAGTTCCTGAAGTTTAAAATTGCCTTTCTCATCAAACAACTGCTGATTTTGAGCAAACATCTGATCATACTGAATCTGACTCCAGAACAAATCATCCGTCATCTCGAAGCCCATTTTTTCAAACTGCTGCTTTATTAGCTTAGACTGTATCAAAAGCTGCCAAGCCTGCTCTTCAAGACCGTTTTTAGGCTGCCCTTGCTGATCTGCCTGCTGCTGCAATACGAAAAGTTGATCGTTAAACTCTTCACGGGTGATTTTCTCACCATTTACTTTACCTAAAACATCAGGGTTTTTACCAAAAACCTTATCAATGCTTTCAGGATTTACCAAAAAAGCCAAAAGAGCCAGTGCGATTACTCCCATCAAAAGCCAAGGTCTACTTCTAATCTGTCCTAAAATTGCCATTTTATAAATATAGTTTTTATATCAGTGTGCGAAAATACACATTTTTAAGAAATTACAGAAATATAAGTTGTGTTTTTAAATTTTAAAATTCAAATACATTTAAAATGGAAATTTTGACCACATTTCTTAATGATTAAGAAATGGCATTAATCTTGACAAACTTTCTCACACTTTATACAAAGACTTCTTTAAGAGAAGATTTCGTAAAAGCACTATAAATACTTTAATTATAAATGACAATTTGTCATTCAATTTATTATGACAGAATTTGAAGATATAAATTTTGATGATATCATCGGTGACGGTTTCAATATTGTTGCTGAAGAAATCAATTTATCTGATTTGGAAATAAATCAGGAAAACCAGTTGCCTCAGAATATTTTTCCTATTCTCCCGGTGAGAAACATGGTTATGTTTCCCAATGTTGTCATTCCGATTACTGCCGGAAGGAAAAATTCTATTAAGTTACTGGAAGAAGCTCAGCAAAAAGGAGAGTTTATAGGGATTGTAAGTCAGAAAAATTCAGACATTGAACAGCCTAATGAAAAAGATCTTTATCAGATCGGGACTTTAGCCAAGATCATTAAGATCATTAAGCTTCCTGAAGGAAATATAACTGCTATTACCAAAGGTTTCCAAAGATTTAAAATTAAAAACATTACAGAAACAAAACCTTATTTCAATGCTGAAATCGTTAAGCTGAAAGACACCAAAGCAAAAAATAAGGAAGAATATGAGGCATTGTTGGAAAACATTAAAGATCTGGCTCTGAAAATTATTGAGCTTGATCCTAATATTCCCAATGCTGCCAATTTTGCAATAAAAAACATCAACAATAATGATGATCTGCTGAATTTTATCTGCACTAATGCCAATTTCCCTTATTCTGATAAGCAAAAGCTTCTTGAGGAGAAAAACCTTATGGAAAGAGCCAACAAATGCTATGAAATGATGCATGCAGATTTCAGAAAGCTGGAACTCAGAAATCAGATCCATCAGAAAACATCAAAAGATCTTGACAGACAGCAGAGAGAATATTTCCTGAATCAACAAATCAGAACAATTCAGGATGAGTTGGGAGGCGGACCGGAAAGTGATGTTGAAGAGCTACAAAAAAAAGCTGCTGAGAAAAATTGGAAACCAGAGGTTGAAGAGCATTTCCAAAAAGAGATTAACCGACTTCAAAGACAAAATCCCAATTCTCCGGATTATAACGTGCAGAGAAATTACCTTGATTTCTTCACCGATCTTCCGTGGGAAACTTTCACAAAGGACATTTTCGACATAGAAAAAGCCCAGAAAGTTTTAGACAAAGCACATTTTGGACTGGAAGACATCAAAAAAAGAATTTTGGAACACATGGCTGTTCTGAAACTTAAAAACAATATGAAGTCGCCTATTTTATTATTGGTAGGACCTCCCGGAGTTGGTAAAACTTCATTAGGGAAATCTGTTGCAGATGCTTTGGGAAGAAAATATGTACGTGTATCTTTGGGCGGACTTCATGACGAGAGTGAGATCCGTGGTCACAGAAAAACCTATATTGGTGCGATGGCAGGAAGAATTCTTCAGTCTATTAAAAAGGCAGGAACATCAAATCCGGTAATTGTTCTGGACGAAATTGATAAAGTAGGAAAAGGAATGCATGGTGATCCGAGTTCGGCTTTGCTGGAAGTTCTGGATCCTGAACAGAATAGTTCTTTTTATGATAATTTCCTTGAGATGGGTTATGACTTGTCTAAAGTGATGTTTCTGGCAACAGCAAACTCTCTTTCTACAATTCAGACTCCGCTTTTAGACAGAATGGAAATCATTCAGATTTCTGGCTATACGCTCGAAGAAAAAATTGAAATTGCCAAAAGACATTTAATCAAAAAACAACAGGAAGAAAACGGCTTGAATGCAAAATCATTCAAACTTGGAAATCCTGAACTGAAACATATTATTGAAGCACACACTTCTGAAAGCGGTGTGAGAACTTTAGAAAAAAGAATTGCTGCCATCGCTCGTTGGGTCGCCCTACAAACTGCTTTGGTAAAGGAATACGATGCTAGAATTTCAATTGAAAAGGTTGACGAAATCTTAGGTGTTCCCAGACCGAAAAGCCTGTCAGAACTAACGGACGTTCCGGGAGTTGTAACCGGCTTAGCGTGGACAAGCGTCGGAGGTGATATTTTATTCATTGAAAGCATTATCAGCAACGGAAAAGGAAATCTTACCATGACCGGAAATCTCGGAACCGTAATGAAAGAATCTGCAACGATTGCTCTTGAGTATATTAAAGCAAAACATCTTGATCTGAGAATTGATGAAGAGCATATTGAAAAGAAAAATATCCACGTGCACGTTCCGGAAGGCGCAACACCAAAAGACGGACCATCTGCAGGAATTGCAATGCTGACCTCAATGGTTTCTTCGTTTACCAACAGGAAAGTGAAACCTCATCTTGCCATGACAGGGGAAATTACATTACGCGGAAAAGTACTTCCTGTAGGCGGAATTAAAGAAAAACTACTCGCTGCAACAAGAGCCGGGATAAAAGAAGTGATTCTTTGTGAAGCCAACCGAAAAGATGTGGAAGAAATAAAACAGGATTATCTTAAAAACCTCAAAGTACATTATGTAGGATGGATGAGAGAAGTTCTGCAAATTGCTCTTGAAAAGTAATATGTATTGAACTTTATAAAAATTAAAGCACGTTTTTTAAAGACGTGTTTTTTTGTTTGAAATACTTATTATTTTAAAAAAATACATTTCAAATCAGCTGCATTTCATTATTTTTATACAGTAGAATATCTTTTATGAATTATTTTAAACTCCCATTCCTTACGAGACTTACATTAGCGGTGGTTTCTATCATCGGTATCGGCTATCTTATAAAGTTGGGACAAAGCATTTTGGCTCCGTTTTTTCTGGCATTCTTAATGGCAATGATCTTTCTGCCTATTGCCAATTTTTTAGAAAAGAAATTAAAATTTCCGAGATCATTTTCTACTATTCTGTCTGTGATGATGTTACTCATTATTCTTACCGGAATGATTTTTTTCTTCGGCTCTCAGCTATCCAGTTTCAGTAGGGATATTCCGCAGCTTACCGCTCAGGCAACCAATGTTTTTCATGATCTGCAAAAATGGGTATCCAAAACATTCAATGTAAAAATTGATGAGCAGTTTACTTATCTGGATCAGGGTCTGAAGAAACTTCTGTCTTCTACAGCAATAATTTTAGGGTTTACTTTAGGGATATTTTCGAGCAGTCTCGGTTTTTTGGCATTCTTCATTGTATTTTTTATTTTCATTTTAAATTACAGAAGAATACTTAATAACTTCATTATCAATGTTTTTAGTGAAAAACATAAAACAAGCGTTCAGGAAGCTGTTGCAGAAGTGAGAATTATGACAAAACGATACATAGTCGGGTTATGTCTTCAGATCATCATTGTTTCTATTCTTACTACAGCCCTTCTGACCATTTTAGGAGTAAAATATGCAATTTTACTTGGTGTTCTGACAGGTCTTCTGAATGTAATTCCTTATATCGGAATTTTCATATCAATGCTTATTTCCTCTTTTATTGCTTTTGCAACAGGTACTTTATCAAGCTGTATTTATGTCGCCATTGGTTATGTGGTTGTACATGCCATAGACGGGAATATCGTTCTTCCTTTTGTTGTGGGTTCCAAAGTAAAAATCAATGCTTTGTTTTCTTTTATCGGAATTTTGGTTGGCGAACATCTTTGGGGAATTTCAGGTATGTTTCTTTGTATTCCTGCTATTGCCATTCTTAAAATTATTTTCGAAAGGGTAGAAAGCTTAAAACCCTGGGGAAAACTTTTAGGTGAAGAAGAAAAACCAAACAAAAAGAAAAAAAGCTATAAAATTTCTAAGAATATTACTTTGAAGGAAATGGATTAGAAAACAATGGTCAATGGTGAATTTGCTTTGCAAATGAATTTAAAAACTGACAACCAATACAAATTGACTATTGACCATTCATATCATTACACAAATGCGCTGAACCCTGTAATAGATCTTCCGACAATCAAAGAATTGATTTCTTTTGTGCCTTCATAAGAATAAATAGCTTCGGCATCGGCAACAAATCTTGCTACATCATATTCCAGTAAAATCCCGTTTCCGCCCATTACTTCCCGCGCTCTGGAAACCACGTCTCTTGTTCTCATGGTACAGAAAACTTTGGCTAAAGAAGCATGCTCGTCTTTCAGAATTCCTTCATCCTGCATTTCTGAAAGTCTGAAAACCATGGTCTGCATTGCCGTAAGATTTGAGAGCATTTCTACCAAATGCCCCTGAATCATTTGGAAAGAAGCGATCGGCTTACCAAACTGTTCTCTTTTTCTTGTATAATCTAATGCGTTTTCATAAGCTCCTCTTGCACAGCCTGTCGCCATCCAGGCAACTCCGGCTCTCGTCATTTGCAGGACTTTAGCAGTATCTTTGAATGAGTTGGCTTCCTGCAATCGGTTTTCTTCTGTGATTAAACAGTCTTTTAAAGTAATCAATCCGTTTTGAACAATTCTCAGAGCCATTTTACCTCTAATTTTTTCTACAGAATATCCAGGGTTATCTTTTTCAACAATAAAGCCTTTTACTTCACCATCATCTAAATCTCTTGCCCAAACAATAATCAGATCAGCAAACGTAGCATTTCCGATCCATTTTTTCTGTCCGTTCAGTATCCAGCCTTCAGGTGTTTTTTTGCAGGTTACTGTTAAACCTCCTGCAGCGCCGGAGCCAACTTCAGGTTCCGTTAATCCGAAAGCTCCTATTTTCTCAAATTTCTGCATTTGAGGAAGCCATTTTTGTTTCTGTTCTTCTGAACCGCAAATGTAAATGGAACCCATCGCCAGACCAGACTATACCCCAAAAAATGTTGCAATAGAAGCATCAATTCTCGCCATTTCCATTGCGATAACTCCTTCCATCAGGAAAGGCATTCCGGGACAGCCATATCCTTCGTAAGTAACCCCGCAGATATTCAGTTTCTGAAATTTAGGGATCAACTCATGTGGAAACTCGTCATGCAGCCAGTAATGATTAACCAAAGGTTTTACTTCTTTTTCCATAAAATCTCTTACTTTAAGCTGCACTTCTCTTTGCTCGGGAGTCAATATATGCGAAACATCATAAAAGTCTCCGTCAATTGCAGGCAGTTCTTTTTTCTTTTTATTCGGATCCAACATTTTCATCATTCCTTTCAGCTGTTTGTCATCCAGTTTGGAAAAATTTTCCATCAGTTTGGGAAGATTTACTTTTTGTGAAATTTCGCTGAGCTGATCAAAATCTATTGATTTAAATAATTCTATGGCATTTCTGATTTTGGAAAAAGTTTTAGACATACTAATTGAGATTTAATTTGTAAAATATTAGCAAAAATCAATCCGAAATACCACGCATACATCCGACACTATTTTACAAAACACTTATATTCAATAATTTAAACTGATTTAATTATTTACAAAATGTTTACCCGCGATATTCAATAATTACAAAAAAATCTGCTCGAAATTTGGCTTAAGCAAACATAAAAAAATCAACATTATGAAAACGACCTACATCAGATTATCATTAGTAAGCGCTATTTTATTAGGAATTTATTCATGCAAAAAAGGAGAAGCTATAGAAAACGTTTCAGAAACCACCAACTACAGCAACGAAATTTCTGCGGACAGCATTTCTTCTGTGGCAACCATGTCGGTAAAAGACAAACAGTTTATTAAAACTGCCAATGTTGATATGGAAGTAAAGGATGTATATGATACTACTATCTCCATAGAAAAATCGGTACAGGAACTCGGAGGATTTGTCACCCACAGCAATCTGCAAAGCAGGGTAATCTCTGAAGATACTTACAATACTTCCGATGACAATGCTATGATGGTTAAAAAATATCAAACCGAAAATTCAATGCAGGTGAGAGTTCCGACCTCAAAGCTTGGTGAGCTTTTATCTTTTGTTAATAATAAAAAGCTGTTTCTAAATTCCAGAATCATCAATGCTGAAGATGTAACGTCAAGCATTAAATATGCAGAACTGGAAGGAAAAAGAATCAGGAAAACTGCCGATAATATTTCTGAACTTAAAACCACAAAAGACAAGATCAATATGAGTAATGATAACATGGCAGAAGAAAACCTGCAGCAACTCGCCAATCTTGATGTGACAGACAATCTGAAATACAGCACGGTGGACATTCTCATCAAAGAACCGAAACTGCGTATTGCTGAAATTGCTGTTGCGAACTCAACCAATATTGATAACAAGTATAAATTCAACTTTTTTTACAGCGCTAAAAATGCTTTTATAGAAGGCTTTTATCTGATTCAGAAAATTATCGTCGGATTGATCACCATTTGGCCGATTATAATAATTTTTGCTCTTGGGTTTTACTTTTTCCGCAAAAACCAATCTAATAAAAGACTGAAAATTAAAACAACAGACCATTCGGCATCCTAACCTCTGGTTATTCATATAAATTCTGACAACCTCTGCTTTTGTGGAGGTTTTTATTTTAAAGTATATCTCATAAAATCCTAGTTTAGAGAACTGTTTTGGATTTTTAATCCGCAATTAACATCATTGCATGAAAATTCCGTAAATTTGCCGTTTAAATCATATTGCCTGGATTTCAGCAAAATTCTGCCTGATACTATAGAAATTCAGCTTATTAAAACTTAAACTTAATTTATGTTATCTAAAATAAATCCTACTCAAACCAATAGCTGGAAGGCTCTGGATGATCATTTCGGGAATAATGACTTTGATTTAAGAAGCCTTTTTCAATATAATCCGAACCGTTTTGATGAATTTTCAATTAAAAAATCTAACTTTTTATTCGATTATTCTAAAAATTTAATTGATTCAAGAACAAAAGAGCTTTTGCTGAACCTCGCTGAAGAATGTCATTTAAAGGACGCCATTTCCAAGATGTTTGCGGGAGATAAAATCAATGAAACGGAAGGAAGAGCTGTTCTCCACACTGCTTTGAGAGATTTTTCAGATAAAGAAATTTTGGTTGATGGTGAAAATATCAAGCCTCAGATCAAAAGAGTTCTGGCTCATATGAAATCTTTTTCCGAAAGCATCATTTCAGGAGATCATAAAGGTTTCACAGGAAAAGAAATTACAGATGTGGTGAACATCGGAATCGGAGGTTCAGATTTGGGACCGGTGATGGTAGTTTCTGCTTTAAAGCATTATAAAACAAGGCTAAACGTTCATTTTGTTTCCAATGTAGACGGAAATCATTTGGCGGAAGTGGTAAAAACTTTAAATCCTGAAACAACTTTATTCATTATTGCTTCCAAGACATTTACGACACAGGAAACAATGACGAATGCCAATTCTGCGAAAGACTGGTTCTTGAAAGCCGGAAAACAGGAAGATGTAGCAAAACACTTTGTTGCTTTATCAACTAACATTCAATCAGTTAAAGACTTCGGAATCGCAGAAGAAAATATTTTTGAATTTTGGGATTGGGTTGGAGGAAGATACTCGCTTTGGAGTGCAATCGGCTTAAGCATCGTTCTTGCAGTAGGTTATGAAAATTTTGAGGAGCTATTAAGAGGAGCTTATGATACAGACCAACATTTCCAGACGGCTGATTTCGGGGAAAACATTCCTGTTTTAATGGGACTTATCGGAATCTGGTACAGAAACTTTTATGCAGCAACTACTCATGCAATTCTTCCTTACTCACAATATCTAGACCGTTTTCCTGCCTATTTTCAGCAGGGAGATATGGAAAGCAACGGAAAATGTGTGGACAGAAACGGCGAATTTGTAGAATATGAAACAGGACCAATTATTTGGGGAGAGCCTGGAACAAACGGACAACATGCATTTTATCAGTTGATTCACCAAGGAACAGAATTGATTCCCGCGGATTTTATTGCCTATGCGAAAAGCCCGAATAAAGTTTCTGATCATCAGGATAAATTACTGGCGAACTTTTTCGCTCAAACTGAGGCACTTGCCTTTGGAAAAACGGAAGAAGAAGTTGAGGAAGAATTAAGAAATTCAGGTAAATCTAATGAAGAAATTGACTTCTTATTAAATTATAAAGTCTTCCACGGAAACACACCAACTAACTCCATATTATTCAGCGAATTAACTCCTTTTTCATTAGGACAGTTAATTGCTTTGTATGAGCATAAAATTTTCGTTCAGGGAGTAATCTGGAATATTTTCAGTTTCGACCAGTTTGGTGTGGAATTAGGAAAAGTTTTAGCCAATAAAATTTTACCGGAACTTGAAAATAATGAGACCGTTACTTCTCATGATTCTTCAACCAACGGATTGATTAATTATTATAAAGCAAACAAATAAATTATTGCTGATTTTCGTTAATTTTGATTAAAAATACAAAGATATGAGTACCATTACAATACATCTTAAAAATAAAGAAGAAGAAACTTTAATGGAAAATCTTTTAAAAAAGATGAAAATCAGCTTTGAAAAAAATGAGGATGATTTTGAACTGACGGATGAAATGAAAAGGGTGATTGATGAAGCTTTAAAACAAGACAGATCAAAAGCAATAGATGGCAAAGAATCTTTAAAAAGAATCAGAGCTAAATATGGACTTTAATTATAAATTTTTGCCCACTGCCGAAAAAGAAATTGAAGAAGCAACAAATTATTATGCTGATATCTCGGTAAAAGTTTTAAAAAACTTCAATAAACAATTAGACCTGGCAATTGATAGAATAATTACAAATCCGTATTTTCAGAAAAGGCACAGAAATGTAAGAGCTTTCACTGTAAAGAAATTTCCTTACATTATTTTCTATGAAATTAGTGAAGATGAAAAAATGATTTATATCCTCTCCGTCTTCTGCACACACCAGAATCCGGAAAAATATCCATAAGAAAATCTAATAAAAAGTAATAAAAGTAAAAATGGCACAAATTCTTGACGGATTAAAAGTATCCAAAGAAATAAAACAGGAAATTAAGGCTGAAGTAGAAAAAATCATTGCCAACAAAAGAAGAGCGCCGCATTTGGTAGCGATTCTTGTTGGAAACAACGGAGCGAGTAAGGCTTACGTAAACGCAAAAGTAAAAGATTGTGAAGAAGTGGGATTTCAGTCAAGCTTAATTAAATTTCCAAGCACCGTTTCAGAATCTGAATTATTGGAAAAGATTGACGAATTAAACAAGTCGAAAGCAGTGGATGGATTTATCGTTCAGTTGCCTTTGCCAAAACAGATCGATCAGGAAAAAATTATCAACGCGATTGATCCGAGAAAAGATGTTGACGGTTTTCACCCTGAAAATTTCGGAAAAATGGCTTTGGAAATGGATACTTTTTTACCGGCAACACCGTTTGGAATTTTAACCTTACTGGAAAGATACAACATTGAAACAAAAGGTAAAGACTGTGTTATCATCGGAAGAAGTAAAATTGTAGGAAGACCGATGAGTATTTTAATGGGAAGAAAAGATTTCCCTGGAAACTCTACGGTAACTTTAACGCACTCTTATACAAAATACATTGAAGAATATACTAAAAAAGCAGACATCGTAATCACAGCTTTAGGCGATCCTCATTTCTTAAAAGGCGAAATGATTAAAGACGGAGCTGTAATTGTGGATGTGGGTATTACAAGAGTAGACGATGATTCTCCGAAAGGATACTATTTGGCGGGTGATGTAGATTTCGACAGCTGTGCAGCAAAAGCAAGCTGGATCACGCCGGTTCCGGGAGGAGTTGGACCTATGACCAGAGCAATGCTAATGAAAAACACCATCATTGCGTATAAAACTTCGGTCTATAACGACTAATTTTAAAATGAATTTAACAGAAGAAATATTATTAAAAGAAGGTAAAATGCTCCCTGTAATGGAGCATTTTTACACTCTTCAGGGAGAAGGAGCGCATACCGGAAAAGCAGCCTATTTCATCAGATTAGGTGGTTGTGACGTCGGTTGCCATTGGTGTGATGTAAAAGAAAGCTGGGATCCGAATTTACATCCGTTAATGAATGCAGAAGAAATTGCAGAAACTGCAGCTAAACATTGTAAAACAATTGTTTTAACAGGCGGAGAACCTCTGATGTGGAATCTTGATATTTTAACAGGAAAGCTCAAAGAATTAGGATGCTCTATTCATATCGAAACTTCGGGTGCTTATCCTTTAAGCGGACAAATCGACTGGATTACCCTTTCGCCAAAGAAAACAGGACTTCCGAAAGAGGAAATTTACGCCAAAGCACATGAGCTTAAAGTAATTGTTTTCAATAACAACGATTTTAAATTTGCACAGGAACAGGCTGCAAAAGTTTCCGAAAACTGCACGTTGTATCTTCAGAGCGAATGGAGCAAAAGGGATGAAATGTATCCTAAAATTACAGATTTTATTTTAGAAAATCCGGAATGGAGAGCTTCAGTTCAGACTCATAAGTATCTCAATATTCCATAAAATTATCTATCTTCGCTTCTGCGGTTTGTTTCAATAAGCATCAATGCAAAGAATAAGATACTCACGTTATCTCAAAACAGCGATTATATTGCTAGACCTTTTGGTGATTGCAATGGTATTCGTCTATTATTTTATCAGTACCAACCGGGATTTAGTACATGACAGAGATTTGTGGTACGAAAATTCCTTTCCTTTGCTTCTGGTGATTTTTTTCTGGATCTTATTAAGCGGAAGAACAAAAATTTACAATATTTCGCGAAATCTTACTTATATTCTGTTTGTAGAGAGAATCATTACTCATTTTCTTCTTTTTACAATTGGTTTGGTTCTCATCAGAAAAGTGAGTGCCAATCAGTTTTTCGGATCCGAACTGACCTGGCTTTCGTTGTCTCTTTTCTTTCTGATATTTGTGATAAAATCTGCTGTCTACTTTTCCATACGATTTATCCGTTCTAAAGGGATCAATCACAGAAATGTTATGTTTCTGAGCGAAACAGATTCTACCAATGTTTTAAAGAAAATCATTAAAGACAGAAAAGATTTTGGATATAAAATATTCGACTATAACCAACGTGAATTAAACAAAGAAAATCTGGCAGATTTTTGGAAAAAAAACGGAATACATACTCTTTTCATTCCCACAGAAAATCAGTTAAGCCCGTCTGAACAAAGTGAAATTTTCCTTCTTGCCGAGGCAAGCAAAGTTCATATCACCCTTATTCCCAGCATTTCAAAAAATAGTTTTTTCTTTTATGATTTAGGATATATAGAAACACAGCCGGTTCTGAATCAGGCAAAATATCCGTTAGATTATTATTCTAATTTTTTATTAAAAAGGAGCTTTGATATTGTTTTTTCCATATTGGTCCTAGTTTTGATTTGTTCATGGTTGTTTCCGATTATTGCATTTTTAATCAAGAGAAGTTCACAGGGACCTGTTTTCTTTATCCAGAAAAGATATGGGTATCATGAAGAGATATTCAATTGTATTAAATTCCGTACAATGGTGGTAAATGAAGATTCTTCCAAAAAGACAACGGAAGAAAATGATGCAAGAATTACTGCGATAGGAAAATTTTTGAGGAAAACAAGCTTGGATGAAATGCCTCAGTTTATTAATGTGCTGAAAGGCGAGATGTCTGTTGTGGGACCAAGACCTCACATGCTGGCTGTGGACAATTTTTACAAGCCAAAAATTGGCAGATATACTCTCAGAAGCCATGCTTATCCCGGGATAACAGGCTTAGCACAGATAAAAGGACTTCGTGGAGACAGCGGTAATGTAGAAATAGAAATGAATAAGAGAATTCTTGCTGATTCTTTTTATATAAGAAACTGGAGTTTTGTGATGGATTTAGCTATTATCCTCAAAACAATTATATTGATTATAAAAGGAGATAAAAAAGCAAAATAAATTAATAAGGATAATATAATGCTGTGATTGCACATCTTATCCAACATCTAAAATTCAATAAAATAGCCTAATTTAGCAGAATGTTAAAAAAGTTTTTTACAGCAATAGGAGAATACATGTTGCTTCTTGGTAAATCCATACAGAAACCACAAAAAATGAGGGTTTTCTGGAAGCTTCTTATGCGTGAAACCAATGATTTGGGAGTCAACTCTTTCGGGTTGGTTATTTTTACTTCCATTTTCGTAGGAGCAGTTGTTGCCATTCAGATGTTTAATAATTTCGATGCATCATCCTTCCCTATTCCTCCTTCATTTGTAGGATATGCTACAAAAGCGGTTTTGGTTTTGGAGTTTTCTCCTACCATCATCAGTTTGATATTAGCCGGAAAAGTAGGCTCATATATTGCATCAAGTATCGGAACCATGAGAGTTTCAGAACAAATTGATGCTTTGGATATTATGGGAGTTAACTCCCCAAACTTTCTAATTTTCCCTAAAATTATTGCGTGTGTAATTTTCAACCCGCTGCTCATTGCCATAAGTATTGTTTTTGGTATTGGCGGTGGATATATTGCAGGAATCCTTACAGGAAACTGGACTACAGCGGATTATATTAATGGTATACAGATGTATATGCCCAATCTCTTTATTTATTATGCATTCAGTAAAACAATAGTCTTTGCATTTATAATCGCCACAGTACCTTCATATTTCGGATATTTTGTAAACGGAGGATCGCTGGAAGTAGGTAGAGCCAGTACACAGGCAGTAGTCTGGACGATGGTTTTCATTATTATTTCCGAATTAATTCTAACACAGTTAATATTAAGCTAATGATTGAGGTAAAAGATCTGAAGAAAAGTTTTGAAACCGTGGAAGTCCTTAAAGGAATTACCACAACATTTGATGAAGGAAAAGTAAACCTGATCATTGGACAAAGTGGTTCCGGTAAAACGGTTTTCCTGAAAAGTCTGCTTAATGTTTACCAGCCTTCCTCAGGAGAAATTTTGTTTGACGGAAGGAATATTAATGTGATGAACCGAGAGGAAAAACAGCAGCTGAGAGCGGAAATAGGAACCGTATTTCAGGGAAGTGCACTTTTTGATTCTCTTACGGTAGAAGAAAATATTATGTTCCCGTTGGATATGTTTACCAATCTGACTTTCAGAGAAAAGAAAAGAAGAGTTTTTGAGGTAATAGGAAGAGTTCATCTTGACAAAGCCAACAAAAAATTCCCATCTGAAATTTCAGGGGGAATGCAGAAGCGTGTAGCCATTGCAAGAGCTATCGTAAATAATCCGAAATACCTGTTTTGCGATGAGCCAAATTCGGGTTTGGATCCTTATACATCTAACATTATTGATGATTTGTTACTTGAAATTACCCAAGAATACAATACTACTACTATCATCAATACCCATGATATGAATTCTGTAATGACCATAGGTGAAAAAATTGTTTATCTACGGCTTGGCATTAAAGAATGGGAAGGAAACAAAGATATTCTGATCACTGCAGGGAACAAAAATCTTATTGATTTCGTTTATTCATCAGAATTATTTAAAGAATTAAGAGAATATCTTTTAGAGAATAATAAAACAATTGATAATACAATCACCAAATTTGAAGATAATGAAAAAAATAATTAGTGCCGCTTTTATAGGCTTTAGTATGTTAGCCTCAGCGCAAATTTCATTAGCCGGTAAAGCCAATGTTTTGATTCCTACAAGTTCTGCTTCATGGAAGAATCTTAAAACGGCTGCAAACAATGCTGTAGAACAAAAAGGTAAAAATATTACCGGTTTCAACGTAGGTCTATCATTAAAAATTGATTTGCCTACTGCTCTATATGTAATGCCGGAAATCTACTATACCAATTTCAGCAATGAAGTGACGGTACAGAATGATGCAAATGCAGATCAGACCACCATTAAAGCAAAAAGCAGCAGAGTTGATATCCCTTTATTGGTGGGTGTAAATCTTCTAGGAAATATGCTCAGTGCTTATGCAGGTCCGGTCGGAAGTTTCAATCTGGCAAAGGATGATAACTTTGATAATTTTATTCAGAAAGTGAACACAAAATCTTTTACAGTTGGTTATCAGCTAGGATTGCAAAGTGAAATTTCCAAAGTCATCCTATCTGCAAGATATGAAGGTGCATTTTCTAAAGATCAGAGAAAATTTATCAATAATGTTGCAGGCTCCGACCAGGAGATTAATTACGACAACAGATCAAGTCTCTTTTTACTGGGTTTAGGGTATAAATTCTAAGAAATAATTGCTTTACAATAAAAAATCCTCAAAATTATATTTGAGGATTTCTTTTTTGCTGTTCCAGTTCAGCTTTCTGTTTTTCAATTTCCAAAGTCTGTCTTTCAAGTTCTTCTTTTTCTTTTTGAAGCTGCTTAAATTCTCTTCTTTTTGCTTCAGCCTTAATAGCACTTCCTTTACTGATATATCCGATCATACCACCAAAAATCAACCCTATCCCGATACCCGCCATCACGCCCATTACATGAGAAATCGTAATTTTCTCTACAGTAAAGTCTGTGGTGAGATAAAAAAGTAAAGCTGACACTGCAAGAAGTATCATTCCGACTACTGTAATGCTTTTCATAACTTTAAAATATTGAAGCCTTTTCAAAACTCATCAGAAAAGGCTTTTGTTATTATCTACTTAAGATTTTCCGCCTGCTGCTCTGTAATACTCCAAAGCTTTTGGCAGATCTTTCTCAATATCACTTATTCTAGTTTGCGGACTTGGGTGAGTAGACAAAAATTCCGGCTGTCTGTTTCCTGATGACTGAGCTTCCATTCTGCTCCAGAAAGGTATTGCCTGCCTAGGATCGTACCCGGCAATAGCCATTAAATTCAACCCCATTTCATCTGCCTCAGATTCCTGAGTTCTTCCGTATTTTAAAAGTGCAACCTGAGATCCAATAGGATATGCTGCTTCAAAAACTCTTGCAAGCTGTGCATTAGAAATAGTTCCTCCCAAAATAGCACCTCCATATTGAGCAACCATTGCCTGGGAAATTCTTTCATTACCATGGCCAGCCAAAGCATGGGCAACTTCGTGTCCCATCACAACAGCAAGACCTGTTTCGTCTTTCGTAATTGGTAAAATTCCTGTATAAACGGCTACTTTTCCACCCGGCATACACCATGCATTTACCTGATTATCCTGTAAAAGATTAAATTCCCATTGGTAATTTGCAAGATCTGAACTTCTTCCGATGCTTGAATAATATTTTTCTGCTGCCAGCTTAATATTATTTCCCACTTTTTTAACCATTTGAGACTGTGCTCCGGTTACTACTTTTGCTTCTTTCAATGTCTGCTGATATTGCTGAACTGCTGCAGAAGTAATTTGTGGGTTTAAGGTTCCTATCTGTAAAGATTTTCTTCCCGTCATCGGATTTGTAGTACAAGCTGCAACTGCCAAAGCAATTGCTCCTATTCCTAATAAATGTGTAATTTTCATAACTATGTTTATTATATCTCATGCTTTACAATTTCTGTTCCAAAGAAAATATTTATTTTAGTTGCACAGATTTTGATAGATAAATTTACTAAATTTATTGTCATGAAAAAATATATAAAAATACTTTCCATATTGTCAGTCTTTGTTTTCCTGTATAATTGTAATGCTCAAGGAAAAGCAGAGTCTCAGATTGCGAATAACCTTATCACCAGCGAAGAGTTTACATTTCATGCAGAAAGAGCTCTTCCAATGAATCAGGATGTTATTAATATTGTTAATACAATGCCTAATGCTGCGGGTCAAAGAATTTTTGATCTTTCAGGAGAAGGATATTCCATAGAAATCAGAAAAAATGTTCTGGATGTTGCATTGCCTTATTTCGGAAGAACATTTAATCCTGGCTACGGAACAACAGATAACAGTTACCGGTTTACTTCCAAAGATTATACGCTTACAAAATCGCAAAGCAAAAAAGGGAACTGGATTATCAAAATCAAGCCGAATGATGTGAAAAATGTTTCTGAAATATTTATTGATGTTTCTAAAAACGGAAAGGCTTCTACCTCAATACAAAGTAATGACAGGCAGCCGATTACATATAACGGATATATTTCTCAAAATGAAGAAATTAAAGAAAAGAAGATCGACTAATCTTTATTAAGAAATTTTTCAACAAACAATTTTGCTTCGGTACTGGGATTAGAAACCAGCATCGAAGCATTTTTTTTATGCTGAATATAAGATTGTTCTGCTGAATCACCGTTTTTAACCGAAGCAAGAATAAATTCCTGAACCCAATATTCAAACCTTTTTTCTGCCTGATATTTTCTCACAGCTTCAAATCGGTCTGTTTTCTTTTTTAAATTTATAAAATCATCAATTTTTTGATAAACATCTGTTAAACCTTCATTTTTTAATGCAGATCCCAGCAATACCGGAACTTTCCAATCCTTTTCTTTTGCCGGGAGAAAATCTAAAGCACGTTTGAGTTCAAGCTTGGTGTTTTTGGCTTTTTGAAGATTATTTTCATCCACTTTATTAATGAAAACAACATCTACCATTTCCATTATTCCGCGTTTGATGCCCTGAAGTTCATCTCCGCCGCCAATTATTTTCAGAAATAAAAAAACATCTGTAATATCTGAAACCAAGACTTCCGACTGCCCCACTCCTACCGTTTCAATTAAAATATAATCGTAACCTGCAGCTTCACAAATCATCATCGTCTCAAAAGTTGTATTGGCAACGCCACCCAAAAATCCTGAACTTGGAGAAGGGCGAATAAAAGCATTTTCCTCTTTTGCCAGTTCTTCCATTCTGGTTTTATCACCCAAAATGCTTCCTTTATTGATTGCCGAACTTGGATCAATAGCCAAAACAGCAACTTTTTTACCTTTAGCAATAGCCAGCCTGCCGAAATTCTCTATAAAAGTAGATTTTCCTGCTCCCGGAACTCCTGTAATTCCTATCCGAATTGATTGTCCTGTAAAAGGAAGAATTTTCTTCAAAAGCTCTTCTGCCTGAATCCGATGTTCGGGTTTTGTACTTTCAACCAAAGTAATAGCTTTGCCAATCAGCCGTTTATTTCCTGATTGTATTCCTTCAATAAGTTCTTCCGTAGAAAATTTCATCTGATAGTGATCGGTTAGAAACAATTTTGATTAATTCAATACCAAAAATATAAAATAACCTTCAAAAAGATTGTCTGATTTAATTTTAATTCTTCTAAATTAAATTGCAAACAGAAGTCTGCATCATAATTTCATTATTTTTGTTTATATAAATTATTAAAAACAATATACAATCGCATTATTTTAAACCAAAAATTGATCGAAATCCTGCGATTTTAAACGTAAAAATATAATTCTAAATGAAAAAACTACTTTTAGCGGGATCATTCATTGGCCTATTATCTGTATCCTGTACACCAAAATCGACTGTCACTGCGGAAGCTCCAAAATCGGTAACAAGTACGGCAGAGCAGATTGCACAGGGAAAGACTATTTACGAGAATGCCTGCAAAAGATGTCATGACCTTCCTGAACCTACACAATATACATCCATAGAATGGGTAGGAATAATGAATTCGATGGCGCCCAAAGCTAAACTTAATGATGAACAGCATCAGTGGGTGTATGATTATGTGGTTTCTGTGAAAAAATAATTTAAACCAACAAAATATATTAACATGAAAAAAAGTATTGTAATCAGTCTTCTTGGTGCTGCTGCATTTGCCGTATCATGCGGACCAAAAAGTATGGCAGTTACAGGTCCAAAATTCAGTTCTGCAGAACATCTTGCACAGGGAAAAACTGTTTTTGAAAATTCGTGTAACCGATGCCACAAATTACCCGACCCAGCAAAGCATGATGATCAGGGATGGATAAAAACGTTAAGCAGAATGGCTCCCAAAGCCAAACTTACGGATGAACAGCATCAAATGGTGTATGATTATTTGATTTCTGTAAACGAGAAATAAATTTAAAAGTAAAGGAGACTTATTGAGTCTCCTTCTTTTTTCTTTTGGGCATTTTAGACTTGATGAATTTCCTTCTTTCTTTTACCACATTTAAACTATATTCGGTAAAGCAGTATTTTTCAGAAATTTTCAAAAATTTGATGGCATTGAGAAAACTTCCTCTCATCTCGGAAAGCAAAGCCCTGTAAAACCAGATCGTAGCTTTATCAATTCCTTTTATTTTTAATGAATAATTGATCAGCTTTTCTGCTTCCTGAAAATCTTCGTTATCCAAAAGACATTTGATATAATATTTTGGTGTGTTAAGATTGGTAATATCACATTGCATCGCCTCTTCAAAATAAAGCTTTGCTTTTTCATAATCGATGAGCATTTCGCTGTAGATTCTTCCCATCAGACAAAGGCTGTCTGCATCTTCCGGATCGTAGGAAAGCGCATAATTCAAAGCTTCCAGACAATCTGGTAAACTGTATGGATAATTATCCAAGGCTTCAAAATAATATTTACTTTTAGTTAAGGTCATTTCTGTAGTTTTTTAATTCATTTTTCAGTTGATTTCTTTCTTTTTTGAAAGATTTTTCCTGATTATTCTTTTTAAAATCTGTCCCCGAAAATGTTCTGATCGGATTTCCGCGCTGAACATTCAGATGATTATTCCAGGTTTCCTGCATTTGTTTTTGAAGCTGAATAATATTCTGCTCCAAAACTTTAGTTTTCAGTCGTTCAATCGAAAGTTTTTTATTTTCCAATTGAGAGCGAGAATCCTGAACAAAAACACTTTGACTTGTCGGAATATGTGTTGCCCGAACAGCAGTGTTTACTTTATTCACATTTTGACCGCCGCTTCCCTGACTTCTTGTTGTCTGAAACTGAATATCTTTTTCATTAAACTGAATTTTCTCCAAACCTTTAAGTTCAAAAATTCCGATAAACCAATTGCTTCTTTTGTGCAGCTTTCTGAAAGTGCTTTTTCCAATCCAAAGGATACTTCCCAACCAGTTTTTTAAAAAATCATTTAAATCTTTCGATTTTAGAAGCAAAGTCACCGATTTTAAAGTCAGGTTTTCATCGCCATTTTCACGGTGAATGATTTCGTAATCGATTTTATTTTGTTTTGCTTCCTCAAGGAAAACCTTCAGAACTTTGGCAACTACCCATTGACATTCTAAAGGTCCTCTTCCTGAGGTTATTTGTATTATTTTGTCCATTGTTTTTTATTTTGTTGTCGGTTGATGGTTGTCGGTTGATGGCGTTAAAAATTCTAACAACCATCAACCAAAAACTAACAACCGTTTTATTTATCCATTCTCACAATTCTCGGCTGAAAAGTTCCCAGAATATCTACCAACTCACTTTGTGCGTTCATCACTTCATTGATGTCTTTGTACGCCATTGGTGCTTCCTCTGTGTTTCCACCCATCAAAGTAACATTCTTTAGCTTTAATTCTTTTTTGATGTCATTTTGCGTGAAACGGTTCCTGCATTCTCCTCTCGAAAAAGCTCTTCCGGCACCGTGAGAAGCCGAGTTTAGCGAATCCGGATTTCCTTTTCCACGAACAATAAAGCCTTTTGCCGTCATTGAACCGGGAATCATTCCCAATTCGTTTTCGTTTGCCGGAGTTGCGCCTTTTCTGTGAACGATCACTTCTTTTCCGTTGTGGATTTCTTTCCACGCAAAGTTGTGATGGTTTTCAATTTTGGCTTTTACTCTTCCTCCGACTGCTTTTACCAATCTTCTGTGAATATCGTCGTGACAAGCCGAAGCGTAATCTCCTGCGAGATTCATCGCTGTCCAGTATTCTAATCCGAGATGCGTGTTTAAGTCGAGCCAAGCGAAGTTTTGTGCTTCTTTTGGCAACGGACATTGTTCTGTCGCCACTCTGGAATAATACTGAGCGATTTCTGCTCCTAAACCACGAGAACCACTGTGTGAAAGAATCCCCAGATATTTTCCTTTCGGAAGATTGATCTGTTTGTCTTCTTCCGTAATTTCGACTTCCCCGAATTCCACAAAGTGATTTCCGCCTCCGGAACTTCCCATCTGTTTGATGGCTTTTCCTTTTAATCGTCTCAAAATCGGAATCAAATCGAACGTGTCTCTATCGAAAATTTCGTGATCGATGTGAGATTTGTGCGTTTCGTACATTCCGAATTTGGTATGCTCGGCAAGAGCTTTTTCATATTTATCTCTTGCGCCGTCCAGATATGAAATTGGCGTATCCAAAATACTGAGTGACATTCTGCAACCAATATCCATCCCTACTCCGTAAGGAATCACCGCATTTTCCACGGCGAGAACGCCGCCAATCGGAAGTCCGTAACCGCTGTGCGCATCGGGCATCAAAGCGCCCTGTGTTGCAATCGGCAATTTCAAAGAAGTGTAAAGCTGATTTTTTGCTTCATCCGAAATATTGTTTCCGAAAATCTGGAAAGAAGCACGGTTTGTGTTGAGCATTCTTTTTTCTGTTTTCTTGGATGAAAGCAAAGCTTCTGCGATTTGTCCGAAGGTTAAATCTTTCTCAAAATTCTCCGGATTCTGGTGGATTTCCTTTAAAAGAGATTTCACATAATGAATATTTTTGGTTGCAAAATTCCTTTTCATGACCTCCAAAGCGATATTGACGCTTTGGTTGTTCGGATAACCTAATTTTAATATATCTTTTCCTTTTAGTTTTAAATTTCCCATTGTTTTATAATAAGATGTTAGATATTAGACGCAAGATGTTAGACATTTTTGCATCGAATATTTTTATCAACTAAATTTTTAGTTAATTTTAATTAAACCTCATAGATTTTGGAAACCACCGAGGTTTTTGCAGAGCTTTATTTTAGCCCCGATTGACTCTTAATTTATATTTTATTTATAGAATCGTCGAAACTTCGTTTTGCAGCGGCATCCTTTTTCTGCGATGGCTTGAAGAAAGCGACGGCGAAAAAGATACAGCGGAAAGCGGGATTCAGCTCCTGATAAAAAAGATTTCGGGAAAACTGTTTGAGTTTAAAATATTGCGCAATAAAAACCCGAAAATCTTACGACTTCGGGTTTTGATATTTCAATATACTGTTATTCTATGAGTGTACCAAACCACGAAGCCTCGCCTTTGCAAAAGGCAATCCTACAGATGAATGTTGATTGTATTTGAACATTACTTCGTTGTTTTTTAATGGTTAGACTTAATTGAATTGCAAATATATATAAATTTTTTATAATGGGCATAAAAAAATTATATAGTAATATTTTATACTATTTTTAAATATATGGTATATAATTTGATATTGATTTTTGACAAAATAACTTAAACTACACGTTATGAAAAATTTTATGAAACCTTTTTTAATTGCAGGAATTTCAGCTGTTGTCTTGACCTCTTGCAGTGATGATGATGATACAAAAATGCAGGCTCCAGAAAACATCTATGAATTTCTTGCTGCTGATGCAGATTTATCAAACCTGAAAGCGGCTGTAGAAAGAGCCGGTCTTTCTGCCACCCTTAGCCAAAGCGGAAATTATACTGTTTTTGCTCCTTCGAATGCTGCTTTTAATTCATTTTTACAGACAAACGGATTCAGTAACCTGAATGCAGTTCCAGTAGATGCATTAAAGGAAATTCTTTTGAATCACATACTTTCAACAGAAGTAAAAGCTGCCAATGTGACAACTGGATATGTTTCTACCCTTGCTAAAGGAGCGGCTTCTTCAACAAGAAATCTAAGCATGTTTATCAACACTACAGGTGGAGTAAAAATTAATGGAATTTCTAACGTTACAGCAACTGATATTGATGCAAACAATGGGGTTATTCATAAAGTTGATGCAGTAATTGGTCTTCCTACTATCGTTACTCATGCTACAGCAAATCCAAACTTCAGTACCTTAGTTACTGCTCTTACCCGAAATGATATGCCAAATTTTGTAGGGATTTTAAGCGGAACTGCTAATTCACCGTTTACAGTTTTTGCTCCTACTAATGCCGCATTTACCTCTCTCCTTACAGAACTAAATGCACCTAACCTGGCAGCTATTAACACCCCAACATTAGAAAACACACTGAAGTACCACGTAGTAACCGGTGCTAACGTGGGATCTAATAATCTTACTAACAATATGAATGTAAATACCTACCAAGGTGGCTCATTTACCATTACAACAACAGGAGGAGCAAAAATTACAGATGCAAGAGCAAGAGTATCAAATATTATTGCTACTGATGTACAATGTTCCAACGGAATTATCCATGCAATTGATAAGGTTTTATTATTACCCTAAATAATACTCGCAAATTTTGGTTTTAAGGAGGCTGCATTTTTAATAGAATGCAGTCTCTTTTGCAGTTTAAAAAGAAATAACCAGAATTTACAATAATTGATGATTAACTTTGCAAAAAAACTAAATGAAATCAGCACTGACTTTACTACTCTTCTGTATTACAACTTTACTATATGCCCAAACGGGAAGTGTGAACATTACTGTATATGATGATTTCACTAAAAAACCTCTCGAAGTAATTATAAAAGTACAAAATTCTGACAGGACTGTTTCCGGAATAGGTAATGTGCAGATTTCTGAACTGCAGCCGGGAAATTACTCATTCGAGATTACTTCCGAAAACCATGCAACAGGGTTTCTGAACGACATCAGCATAGTTCCCAATCAGAACCTGAGTTTTTCAATCGGGCTTCAAAAAACTGAACAAAAGATTGAAGAAGTCGTTATCAGTAAAAAAGTCTATAAAACCACTGCAGAAAGCCCTATTTCGCTTAGAAACATAACGAGCGAGGAAATCCAGAAAAATGCAGGATCTAACCGTGATGTTTCCAGAGCTATCCTAAGTTTTCCTGGTGTGGGAAGTACAGCTACTTTCAGAAATGATCTTTTCATTAGAGGTGGAAGCTCTGCTGAAAATAAATTTTATATCGACGGAATAGAAGTCCCGGTCATCAACCATTTCCAGACGCAGGGTGCAAGTGGCGGACCCAGAGGAATTATTACTGTAGATTTCATCAAAGATGTTGATTTTTACAGCGGTGCTTTTCCGGCAAGACGAAATGGTGTTTTGTCTTCTCTCTTCGAATTCAATCTGAAGCAGGCAAGAAAAGATAAATTGGGCTACAAAGCGATTGTCGGTTTAGATGATCTTCAGTTGATGGCAGACGGACCGTTGAGTAAAGATCAAAGCTGGAGCGGACTTTTTTCCGTGAGAAAATCTAACTTACAATTACTATTCAAAGCAATCGGATTGCCATTTTTGCCTTCTTATTATGATGCTAATTTTAAAGTTGCTAAAAAATATAAAAGCGGTGATGAATTATATTTTATCGGAATTGGAGCAATAGACCGTTTTGAATTTAATAATAACGCAGAAAAAACATTAACGAACCTTACCTTAATAGAACGTCTCCCAAAATCTCCTCAATGGAACTACACGGTAGGAGCCGGCTACAGACACCTTGCTGAAAATGGTAACTGGCTGTTTACGGTAAGCAGAAATACACTTGATAATCAGGCAATAAAATATTTCAGGAATATTGAAACCCCTGAAAACCTATTGTACGATTACAAATCTCAGGAAATAGAAAACAAGTTGCGCATAGACCGAAACCTAAGCATTAAAGATGTTCAGGTAAGCTTCGGAACCAATTTGAATTTTGCCACTTACAAAAATAATTCCACCATAAAGAATGTCACTCAAAATGCCGTTAATTTTGATAATCTTGATGTAAATCTTAATGTAATGCAATACGGAGTTTATATTCAGGCAGCAAAAAAGTTCTTTGACGAGAAAGTTCAGATTTCTGCAGGAACACGTTTTGATGCAAGTAATTATTCTGATAAGACCAATAATCCGCTTGAGCAATTTTCGCCGAGATTATCATTGAGCTATCGTTTTGCGCCGCAGTTTGCATTTAATTTTAATTCAGGAATCTTTTATCAGCTTCCGGCTTACACGGCTTTGGGCTTTTCTGAAAACGGAAACTTCATCAACAAAACTACTTTAAGCTATATCAAAAATTCACATTTAGTAGGTGGTTTTGAATTTAACGGTAAAAATAATCTGAGAATTACCCTTGAAGGATATTACAAACGCTACAAAAATTATCCTTTTTCACTGAGAAATCAGATCAGTATTGCAAACATTGGTGCTGATTTTGGGGTAGTAGGAAATGAACCTCTGGATTCAAGAGGCAGCGGAGAAACCTATGGGTTTGAAGTATTGGCTCAAAAAAGAACACTTAATAATTTTTACGGTATTGCTGCCTATACTTTCGGATATTCAAAATTTAGCAATGTGAATGAAAATCTGCTGCCTTCCTCGTGGGACAGCCGACATATTTTGACGTTAACGACCGGAAAATATTTCAATAAGAACTGGAACATCGGTGCAAGATTTCGTTTACAGAGCGGACTCCCTGAAACACCGTATGACTTGCAGAGAAGTGCTTTGGTAAACATCTGGAATATCAATAATGGTCCACTTCAGAATTTCGCTCAACTTAATTCATTAAGAGGAAATGTGGCGCATCAGCTGGATATTCGTGCAGAGAAAAAATGGATTTTTAAAAAATGGCAGCTAACTGCTTATGTAGATGTTGTAAACATTTATGGTTCTGAAAGTCCTAGTAATCTGCCAGTCGTAAATCTTCAGCGTGATGAAAATTACAACGGAATCATCAGTAATCCTTCTGCTCCTCAAGATCAGCAAACCTATCTTCTGGAAACCGGAAAACAGGACAGGAATACACCGCTTCCATATTTCGGACTTATTTTTGAATTTTAAATACTAAAAAAGGTGCTGACAAAATCTGTCAGCGCCTTTTTTATTTAGTCTTTAGATCCTAAATCATCCATAGGATCATCCATTCCTTTTATTACATTAGAGTGATAAACACGTTCCGATCCTAAAAAGTAAAGATTGTGTCTCGCCTTAGCAATGATTCCGTTATAAACATCTTGCGGAAGATCTGAATTATTATTTTCAACTCTGCTTTCGTCCTCTTTTTTGTACACTTCAATAGCTCCATTATCATCTAAAGTTGCTTTTGCTTTCTGAGCCTGCTCAAATGTATTGGCGTAGACTATTATATTAATGCTTCCAATACTTTTGGTTTTATAAGCATGTAAAAGCTCATTGTCATTGACAAACATATGATCCCAAAAGTTTTTTGTATTTTCATCCTCTTCATATTGGTGATCCGTTTCGGTATTTTCTACATTGGATCTCGAAACGATAATATCATCATTATTAATTCCAAGATTATGCAGTTTTGAAATAATATCCTCCGAGTTTATAGTTGAAGGAAACACTGAAATTACTGTATAAGCCATAATATTTTGTTTTTGATTATGACTTAGAGTACAAAAGCTGTGCAACTTATCAGATTCTAATCACATTTTAATCTAAAAACCTATTTAAAATATCTACTGCACATTTCGGAAGATTGGTTCCTGGTCCGAAGATAAAATCTGCTCCATTGGCATATAAAAATTCATAATCCTGTTGCGGAATTACTCCTCCGACTACAATCGTAATATCATCTGCACCCAATTTTTTCAGCTCCTCAACAACCTGTGGAACCAGAGTTTTGTGACCTGCTGCTAAAGAAGAAACACCTAAAATATGAATATCATTTTCAACCGCCTGTTTAGCAACTTCCTCCGGAGTCTGGAATAGCGGAGCAACATCCACATCAAATCCCATATCAGCAAACGCTGTTGCCACTACTTTGGCACCTCTGTCATGACCGTCCTGCCCCATTTTAGCAACCATAATTCTTGGTCTTCTGCCCTCTTCTTCCTCAAATTTCTGAGTAAGTGCGAGCGCTTTTCCGAAGTATTCGTTTTTACCTGCATTCATTGCGTAAACACCTTGTATAGTTCTGATATTGGCTTTATAACGTCCGAAACTTTCTTCCATCGCATCACTCATTTCGCCTAAAGTCACCCTTCTTCTTGCGGCTTCAATACAAAGCTCCAAAAGATTTCCACTACCCGTTCTTGCCGTTTCACGGATTTGATTTAATATTTCTTCAACTTTTAAAGAATCTCTTTCAGACTTTATCTTTTCTAATCTTTCAATCTGCTTTCTGCGGACTTCAGTATTGTCAATATCAAGAATTTCGATAGGATTTTGTTTTAATGAAGATTTAAAAGAATTTACCCCGATGATAAATTCCTCTCCGCTGTCAATTTTTGCCTGTTTTCTGGCTGCAGCTTCCTCAATTCTCATCTTCGGGATTCCAGCTTCAATTGCTTTTGTCATTCCGCCCTCTTTTTCCACCTCATCAATATATTTCATGGCTTCTTCAATCATCTGCTGTGTAAGAGATTCCACAAGATTGCTTCCTCCCATCGGATCCACAACATCACAAATTCCGCTTTCCTGCTGAAGAATAATCTGCGTATTTCTTGCAATTTTTGCCGAATAATCTGTTGGAAGCGCAATCGCTTCATCCAAAGCATTCGTGTGCAGAGATTGTGTTCCGCCTAAAGCTGAAGATAATGCTTCAATCGCCGTTCTTGTGATATTATTGAAAGGTTCCTGCTCAGTTAAAGACCAACCCGAAGTCTGCGAATGCGTTCTTAAAGCTAAAGATTTAGGATTTTGAGGATTAAACTGTTTTAAAAGATTTGCCCAAATATATCTTGCTGCACGCATCTTGGCAATTTCCATAAAATGATTCATTCCGATAGCCCAGAAAAATGATAATCTTGGCGCAAAATCATCCACGTTCATCCCTGCTTTTATTCCTGTTCTTACATATTCCAGACCATCGGCTAACGTATAAGCCATTTCCAGAACCGGCGTTGCACCCGCTTCCTGCATATGATAGCCCGAAATCGAAATCGAATTGAATTTCGGAATATTTCTGGAAGTGTATTCAAAAATATCAGCAATAATTTTCATTGACGGTGTTGGCGGATAAATGTAGGTGTTCCGCACCATAAATTCTTTCAGAATATCATTCTGAATCGTACCTGACAATTTATCCTGAGAAACACCCTGCTCTTCTGCTGCCACAATATAAAAAGACAAAATCGGCAAAACAGCACCATTCATTGTCATAGAAACCGAAATTTCATCCAGAGGAATCTGGTCGAAAAGGATTTTCATATCTTCGACAGAATCAATCGCAACTCCGGCTTTTCCAACATCACCAACCACTCTTGCATGATCCGAATCATAACCTCTGTGTGTTGCCAGATCGAAGGCTACTGAAAGTCCTTTTTGTCCAGCGGCGAGATTTCGTCTGTAAAATGCATTGGATTCTTCAGCTGTAGAAAAACCTGCATATTGACGGATGGTCCAGGGTTTTTGAACGTACATCGTAGAATATGGACCACGAAGATACGGTTCAATTCCCGGAGAACTTTCTGCAATGCTTTTATCTTTTATATCTTCGCTGATATATCTTGATTTTAATTCTAATCCGTCTTTCTCAAAAGGATAGATAGTTTGCTGTGTTTCAGGTATATTAAATTGCGGAATTTTATTTTTAATTTCCTTTCGCATGAGTTCAGATTTAAGATTTTAAAAATAAGCAATTTTGAAAGAATATATCAATACTGATTTTCAACAATAAAAGAAAAAATGGTGAAATAAAAATACCCACTGAAATTAAGTGAGTATTATTAATTTATAGAAAACTTCAAATTTTAAGCGAAAGATAATTTATTTAAAAATTAAACTGAAGACCTGCTTTAATTCCAAATTTTGAAATATCCGGGCGATCCAGATAATTTCCCCGCCAGTTAAAGTCTACTCGCAAAAGCCTGATATTTCCGAAGCCGATATTTTCAATTCCAAATCCATACTCGTAATATATCTGTTCGTTCGGAGCAGAATATTTAAAACCTTCCACATTAATATTCTTGGCAGCATCACTTAATGATCCGTATGCGCCACGGATAAATGCTACTTCTCTAAGCTTTAATTTTTTTATTAAAGGAATAAAAGATAAAATTTTACCGTTGAAATGATGCTCAATATGGAGCGTTGTATAGGTGTCAGCTACAAATTCGTAATAATTCAGCTGTGCAAAAGTATTGGGAACGATGCCGTAAGACTGGTTGCCCGGAATAATATTCTGCAAAGCTAACGGAACAGCATCAAATGTTTTCCCCGCTTCAAAGCTTAAAAAAGTTTTGCCTAAGTTTCCTAAAATAATAGGCTTGTAAAACATAAACTGAAGCTTGTTATAATTAAAATCTGCATTGAATAAGCCTTCTATACCTCTTGTATATTTCAATACTATAGTAGGTGCTAAAGTTCCATGTTCGTATCTGTCAACACCCGTTTGAGAAAATTTTGCTCCCGGTCTTGCAATCAAGCTTAATGTCACCCGCGAATCGTTGGTCGTTTTTCTAAGATTTCCATTTTGATAATACATGAGATTAAATCCTGAAGGATTGGCAGATTTAATACTCTGTAAAGTTCCGTCTACTCTCACCTGAAAGTTTTTCCAAGGCTCAATCGAAGTAAAAAAACTGGTTTGATTTACCGAACTTAAAGATGCGTTTTCTCCTCTCGCAAAGACTGTTGATGAAGCGAATGATCGCGATAAGATGCCATCTTCGGTAGTTAACTGCACTCCGAGCTGAGTAATATCCCTTTTGGTTCCCGCCCCGATCATGAATCGGTTGACTCTATTAAACATATAACGACCTTCAACACCGTATTTGAATTGCTGGTCTTTGAAACCATAAGCATTATAAAACTCGATCCTCCATGGATCATTCTGCCCAAAATAGGTTCTTGCTCCAATTCTTATTCTGTCACCTTCTACTTCATTTTTGCCATACACAGAAGTGATAGGACCCAAATCAATTCCTTTTGTAATATTGTAATACCTGGAAGCCAGTGTTTCGTAAAGCTTTACAATTCTGTTAAATTTTGGAGTCTGCTGCAGTTTATCAAGCATTTCATACACTCCTTTTTCTTCTTTAGAGAGAGAATCTGGTCTTGCCTGGCTCCAGTAAGCTTCATCTTTATCTACAAAATCAGCATCATATTCTTCTTTTTTTCTTGTAAAAACAGAATCAGCCAATGGTTTATCAAACTCATAATCAGAATAATCCACAGACCTTCTTGCAATAAGACTTTTTGCTGTTTTCTTTTTAGAGAAAGGTGTCATCTCAATTGCAGTCACAAATTTTTTGGGGAGAAATGTTTCATCATCAGGATTATCATATTCTAGTTCTGTTGAAATAGCGTTAATAAAATTGACATTGATTTTGTTGGTCGATTTTAGCGTAGCTTCGAGAACAGCATAAGAGTCTGTATCAATATATAAGTATCCCTGAAATGCCAATACTTCAGTTCTTCTCGGCTGATACCTGATTTTATATGTGTTTTCACCCCGGACTGAAACAGTATCTATCAAATTATAATCATACGTGCTGAAACCATCTGTTCCTACCGGACTTGGAAAGCCGATGTCGAAATAGTTTAAGGTATTATCATAAATATTGATATCCCTGTATAGATTTTTTGCGGTAAGAGTCACCACCTGATTATCCTGAAAACCGGAAGTTTTTTGTGCTACCAAAAGTTTTTTGTTTCTTTTAGACGGCTTATTCTCTCCAAAATTATGATAAATGGATTCGTTCAGAAAAACCGGCAAAGCCATTTTGCCATTGGCTGTAGAATCTGCATAGTCGAAAATAAAATCAAGCTTATTGAAAATTTTACGATTCATAAAAGCACCATCCAGATTATTTGCATCAAACTGAATTTTCTCGTATTCTTTAAAACTATATGTATCAAATTTTTCCAGACCGTTATTTCTTTTACGCTTCCAGACTTCCTGCATAATTCTGTATGCAGGGTTTTCTTTTTTATTCTTAAATTTTGTTTTCTGATTGTTAATAACAACTTCCTCAATATTGCTTATTTTTTCCGAAGACAGTTTAACTAAAATATCGGCGGCATTTTCAGGAGTAACCTCTACAGTTTCCAGAGAATAATTTTTTTTTGAGAATCTCAGCTTATAGATAATCGTATCTGTTTTTACTGTAAAATTTCCTGAGACAGTTGTTAAATAAGATGCAGACTGATCATTAATAAAAACTTCCACACCAGAAACTGGCTTGTTGGTTTTTTCGTCAACAATCCTTCCGATTGCTGTATTTTGTGCGTGTAGTAATCCTGTAAAAACGATGGCAATATAGAGTATACAGTATTTAAAGTAATGGGTAAACATCATTCGTTTTTTCGAGCATTTAGCATAAACAAAAAGCGTGCTGCATTTTACGGTTTATATTATTAAAGTTCATCATTTTGTACAAAACTGCAAATCTAACGAAAATAAGTGACGAATATTATGTGCAAAAACCTACAGCTTCGTATTGTAAAAGCTTTTAAAACAAAAAAGACTGCTAATCAATGATTAACAGTCTTTTTAAGTACCCCAGACGGGACTACCATAATACCTTTCGTAATTTTTCTTATTTTTAATTCGTTTATATTTAGTACATTTGATTTACAAAGGAAAACAAGAGGTACATTTTATTTAAATTTTCTTAACTTTATTTTAAAATTATTCCCCTTTTTGTTCCCCCTTTCATTAAATTGAATTGATTTAAACTTATGGTAAAATATGTTTTTGAATTAAGAAAGGACAAAGTAACTAAAGATGGCTTAATGCCAATAAGGATTTTATTTAGGATTAATAGTTCGGTTTTAAAAAGAAATACAGGACTAAGTTGTAAAATACAGGACTGGCAAAATAATCGTGTAAAAGCCAATTCTAAAAAAGAAAAGTATTACGGCTATGATGAAATAAATGAAAAACTACAGGAAATTGAGAGTAAAATTCAGGATATATCTCTTTTTTTCAGAGCTAATAAAATTGAACCAACTAAAGATTTGTTTATTGAAAAATTTGATTCAGAAGAGAGAATTCCTTTATCTGACGAGTTCGATTTTTTTAAATGCTTTAATGAGTATATCGACAAAGGAAAACTTACCAAAACCCCTAACACTATAAAAGGACAGATTACAATAAAAAATTACTTAGAATTCTTTTGTAAGGAAAATGCAATAGTTATAACTTTTGACAAAATTGACGATAACTTTTTTGAACTATTGCGAGACTATTCTTTTGAAACAAAAAAAATGAAACAAAATTACTTTGCTAAAGCCATTAAGGTTTTAAAGTCGTTTTTAAATTGGGCGACTGAAAAAGGATATAACAAGAATCGAGAGTTTGAAAAATTCAGAGCAGCCGAACACGATATTGATATTGTTTATCTGTCTTTTGATGAGTTGATGAAACTTTATGAAAAAGACTTTGAAAATGATAGATTATCTCAAGTCCGAGATTTCTATTGTATGGGGTGTTTTACTGGATTAAGATTTTCTGATTTGTCGAAATTATATTTAGCTAATATTTCTGACGACCATATCATTCTTTCTATTCAGAAAACTAAAACCCAAAATCACGCCATTAAACTTAATAAATATGCAAAAGCAATTTTGGAAAAATACAAAGGAACAATCTATGAACCGTTACCTATAATTTCATCACAAAAATTTAATGAATACATTAAGGAATGTTGTGAATTGGCTGAAATTACGCAACCTTTTACTATTCATTGGTTTGTTGGCAACAAGAAAAAGTCTTTAACCCTACCAAAATGTAAGTTTATTACAAGTCACACCGCAAGAAAAACATTTATTACTAACTCATTGCTTTTGGGAATGGAACCGAAAGCGATTAAGAAAATTGCAAACATTAAAAAAGATGCCGTTTTAGATAAATATATGAAAGTGACAGAAGCTTTTACAGACGAACAAATGGATAAAGCTTGGGGATAACATTATTGCATATCGCAATATGCAATAATCGTGATTTGTAATTCGGTTTTTTTTATTAATATTGCATATCGCAATATGCAATATATGAAAAATTCAAAGCAATATATGAAACCACAGGACATCGTTTTGTTACTGAAAATTGTAAGTTTAAAGAATGATTTATGGAATCAGGCTGCGGTTGCCGCAGAATTAGGAATCAGTCAGGCAGAAATAAGCGAATCCGTTGCGAGGTCAAAAAACTCAGGCTTATTAGACCCAAAAGGAAAAGTAGTAATGAAATATGCTCTTGCCGAATTCCTTCAATACGGAATAAGATATGCTTTTCCTCAGAAACCTGGATCAATAGTCAGAGGAATTCCAACTGCTCATAGTGCTTCACCGCTCAATAATGAAATCCAGAGCAATGAAATGTACGTTTGGGCTTATGCAAAAGGGAATGCAAGAGGACAAAGCATAGAACCTTTATATTCTTCAGTTCCTGAAGCTGCATTAAAAGATGAAAAATTATATGAACTACTTGCAATCACAGATGCTATTCGTGTTGGAAGAACAAGAGAAAAAGAAATAGCCGTAGAATACCTGAAAAAACAATTAGAAATTGCATAATAAGACCATAAATATAGGAGTTGTAGCCGAAGTAGCGGAAGGCTTACAACAATACAGGGAGCAAGTAGTGTTCGTCGGTGGAGCTGTTATCAGTCTTTATACAGATGATCCAGCAGCTGACGAAATACGTCCCACGAAAGACATTGATTTCACAATTAATATCGTTGATGTAGGAGGGTTTCATAAAACAATTGAGGAATTGGGAAAATTGGGTTTTCAGCCAGATCCTTTCGGAACCTCTATTTGCAGTTACACATACAAAAACTATCCAGTAGATATAATTCCTGCCGAAGACAATGCCTTTGGTTCAACCAATCGCTGGTATAAAATAGGTTTTGAAGACTTATGGAAAGTTAAAGCCAAAGATCAGGAAATTTACATCTTATCAGCACCTTGTTTTCTTGCAACAAAGTTTGAAGCCTTTAATAACAGAGGAAACGATTACAGAACAAGCCACGACATCGAAGACATTATCTACATCATTGATAACAGAACCACCATTGTAGATGAAATAGCAAAATGTAACGAGAGAATTTTAGAATTTATTAAGTATGAATTTCAAAAAATTATAGATAAAGGTCTTTTAGAAGAACTCTTAGTAACTCATATTCATCCACTGATTATTGATGAAAGGATTCATATTGTAAAAGAAAAAATCAGCAGCATTATGAATGCCTAAAAGTATTGCCAAGGGATAGTTTTTGCATTTTAAACGAAATACCACACCTTTTATTTCTGAACCCAGTAAAAAGCGTTAAACTTTGTTAAAAATAAAGAATTTTAGTTAAAGTTAGTTAAAAATTAAATTTCACCAAAAAGATTAATTTAGACTAATCTGGATTATTTTGGATTTTAAAAAGATTAAAAAAGACTAATTTGGATTAAATTAGGCTATTCTGGACGATAGACAACTATTTGATTTTCAATAGTTAAGTTGATAATATTGCATTTGAATTTAAAATAATTAAAATACAATCAAATGTCAGTATAACTTTATTCACACTCCAAATCCGATTTGGAAAAAGCGGTTGAAATCATTCTAAAAAAAGCAACCGAATTCACATTACCCACCAACAAATCAGAAGAACAACCCAAAGATTTAATTTCTCAAATCGAAGCCACAAAATTTCTGCACATTTCCGTTCCGACCATTATTGACTGGCGGAAAAACAAGAACTTGCCCCATTACAATTTTAATGGGCGATACTACTATTCTAAAAAGGAACTTTTGGAATACGGAAAAAATCGAAGAAAGTAAACCCTCTGTTTACACTCTGTAATATCTTTTTCTTAACACTTTCGTATTAAAACCATTTTTAAAATGAGCGAAAAAATTCCCTACCTACGAGTTGGGACAACCTACTATAAATTAATAGAAAGACCACAAATTTCTGGTGATAAGACACTTACTTTAGCCAAGTGGTCTAGAGAAACTATAATACACGACCACAACAAGAAATACATTTTTGATATACCAAAATATGATGGTTTTTGTTGTATTCCCAATCATTTGAATTATCAAAAAACGGTTGAAAATTTTTACAATATATACAACGAAATTCCACATCAGCCAACTTTAGCAAAAGTATCTGCCGAAGAAATACCTTTTACCATTTCTTTTCTTGATCATATTTTTGGAAAACAAATCGATTTAGGGCTCGATTATTTAAAAATTCTACTAGAACACCCAACACAAATTTTGCCTATACTTTGTCTCGTTTCCAAAGAACGTGCAACAGGAAAAACCACTTTTCTGAAATGGTTAAAAGAAATTTTTGGTCTCAATATGACTTACATCAAAGGCGATTCATTTAGTAGTCAGTTCAATTCAGATTGGGCTTCTATGCTTTTGATTGCCATTGACGAAGTATTTTTTGACCGAAAAGAAATCACGGAAAGACTGAAATATCTTTCAACCACCAACAAAGACAAGCTAGAAAACAAAGGAAAAGACCGAGAAGAAATAGACTTTTTCGGAAAATTTATTCTGTGTTCTAATAACGAAGACAATTTTATCCAAATTGATGAAAATGAAATCCGCTTTTGGATTCTGAAAATCAATCCCATAAAATCTGAAAACACCGAATTTTTAGAAAATTTGAAAATTGAAATTCCTCTATTTCTAAGATTCTTGATTGACAGAGCTTTCTTTTCACCCAAAAAGACAAGAATGTGGTTTGCTTCTGAAGAAATAAAAACCAAAGCATTGCAAAAATTGGTCTTCAAAAACGCCAACAAACTAGAATACAAAATGGTAGAACTACTATTTGAGTTTTTTGAATCGAATGATGAGAATGAAATCAATGTAGTTCCGCAAGATATTCTAAATATGCTTACTAAAATGTTTAAGCAAACGTATTTTACAAGAAATGATGTCCGAAACATTTTGAAAGACAAATGGAAATTAGAACCACAGAAAAATGGATTGACTTACATAAGATATGATATTGACTATTCTGGAAATTTTTGTCAAAATAATTCTGTCGGACGATATTTCACCATTACTAAAAATTTTATTTCAACCAAATCTGTTGATTTGTTGAATTAATTACTTAATGCAAAGAAAACCAAACAATTAACACTTCAACAAACCACTCAACAAATTTTTAAACCTATTTATTTGTTGAATGTTTGTTGAGCTTTAAAATTCAAGTTTGTTGAATTGTTGAGCTTTTGTTGAGTTTTTAAAAATCTATTAATCAATTAATTATAACGACTCCTCAACAATTCAACAAATAATAACCCATCACTAACTCGGAAAATCTACACCTATGAACTGCAAACAATTCAACACGATACAATTGGAAGAAGTCCTCCAAAATCTCGGACACCTTCCTACAAAACAAACGGAAAAATAAGCGTGGTTTCTCAATCCATTCGGAAAAGAAACCGAAGCCTCTTTTAAATTGGATAAAAGAAACAACATTTGGTATCTCCATTCCGAAGGAATCGGTGGAAATACTACCGATTTTATGAAAAAATATCTGAATACTTCTGTCAATGAAGTTTTAGAATGGGCAGAAAAACAAAATTTTTCTTCTTTTCAACCGCAGAATTTCCAAAACCAAAACTTAGAAAAGTTAAGACAAAATTATGAAATTCTTGAAATTAAAAACGTTCAGCATTCTGCACTTTTGGAATATTTGAACGAAAGAAAAGTGGCAAATCAAACTGCGTTTTTAAAAGAAATTCATTACCGAATGAATGACAAAAATTACTTCGGAATTGGTTTTAAAAATGATTCTGGCGGTTACGAAATTCGCAATAAATACGCCAAAATGTGTTTAGGAAAAAAAGATAGTACCACGATAAAAAACAATTCAAAAAGTGTAAAAATATTTGAAGGGTTTTTTGATTTTCTTTCCTTTAAAAATGTAGAAAACTTTTTAGAAAAAGAACCTTCCGATTACCTAATTTTGAATTCCGTTTCGATGATTTCTAAGATTAAAAATTCAATAGAAAATTACGAAAACATTGAACTTTATTTTGACAATGACGATGCAGGAAACAGAGCCGTAGAAATGTTAAAAAATGAAGTAAAAAATGTAGAAGACGGTAGGATTTTGCACAAGGATTTTAAGGATTTGAATGAATATCTTACTCAGCAAACCAATGAATTTCAACAACAATATAAACCGAGATTCAAGAGATGAAAAAAGCCCAAAATTTTGACCGAAACTTATTTGAAAAAATCTTTGAATTAAATTCCAAAAACAAAATTGGAGCAAATACGATTGCGGTTTTCACCTTTATCCTCTACCAATGCGAAGATTTGCAAAAGGAAATTGTATTGTCGGATTATCAAATGGCAAGAGAACTTGGGCTTTCCAGACAAACGATCATTACGGCGAAAAATAAGCTCAAGCATTTAGGTCTTTTGGAATTTAGTAGAAATCGAGGTTTTCCGAACCGTTTCATTTTGAAAGGAGATGAATTGTTGAAAACAGCATCAAAAAAAGAAGAAATAAACGAAATTCCGACGGAAGATTCGGCGCAAAATTCAGAACCAAATGTTGAGGCAAATCACTCATTTTCCAAATATCCGAATCTAAAACAGTTTATGGATTTCGCCAAGACCTTACACGATTATTCTGAAAAATTAGACGATGTATTAATTAAAAAATTTCATCAATGGGAAGAAGCAGATTGGAAAAACGGAATAGGAAGACCAATTTTGGATTGGCAAATTGTTCTCAAGAAAAATCTAACGATGCTCGATTTATTCTCCACATCAAAAGAAGAGGGTTCTTTTCCACATAAAATCCCAAACATCAAAAGACCAAAACTGGACTAAAATAAGCAATGCCAACTGGTCTAAAATAAGGTAGTCTAAATACCATTTCTAAATTCTGAAAATTTGTATAGCAAGATGTGTCTTTGTACGTACAAAATTTTCATTTTTTACTACCAAAGACCTTCTTGCCTTTTCTGGGAAAAGGCTAAAAAACCTCGGAACTCGTTTTTTTTGTTTCGGAAATTCAATCTTTTTTTGAATTAAACAACCTGAAATTTGCGTAAGAATTTTTGATAAAATTGCGGGTGAAAAGAAAAAAATGCAATGGAAATGTGATGATAATTTTGAAAAAAAGTACAAAAATATTGTAGTTCCTAATTAAAAAATCTTTTAATGCTAATCTTTTTTTAGGCTCATATAAGGATATAAAAGTAACTATAAAAATAAATGCTTTTTTCTTGTACACGTGAAGAATGTTCAATAAATTTGAGCGTTCATTGTCACTGAACAATTCATTTTATTGAACAATATGCATAAAGAAACGGACATAATTTACGAAGCAATAGCCAATCTGGAAGAGATCACTGGATTGACAATTAGTATTGAAACTACTCGTCCACAGTATGATGCTATCATCAACGTGGGTAATCATACGTTTTATGCGGAGGCAAAAACCAATGCAAGAAAATCGAATATAGGATTAATCTTATCAAAATTTCAAGAATTGGATATGAACAAAAATTGGTTATTGGTGGCAGATTATCTAGCTAAAGATGTGGCAGAGGTTCTTCAACAGCAAAATTACAATTACATAGATGTGGCAGGCAATGCACATATTAAAGTAGGTGAACTTTTCATTTTTATTGAAGGACAAAAGAAAAAGTCAAAAGAAAAGAAAAATCAAAGCCGTGCTTTTCAAGAAGCGGGATTAAAGTTATTGCTGCTATTGATTTCAGATCCACAAAGTCTTCAAACATCTTACCGTGAGTTAGCTGATAAAACGGGTATTTCTTTGGGATCTGTAAGCAATATTTTCACAGAATTAAAAGCCACAGGTTTTCTATTAACAACTAACAACAAAAGGGTTCTTAAAAACAGGGATGTGCTTTTGGATCGTTGGGTAGTTGCTTATAATGAGATTCTAAAACCAAGAATGCTTCGTAAAAAATACCGCCTTGCAAACGAAGATCGTAATTTTATTAATGTCAATACAGCGGAATTTGGATTTATATGGGGAGGAGAAGCAGCAGCAGGTATTATTACCAATTACCTTAAATCAGACCAATATATCATATATTATGATGAAGATTTGCCAACACTGGTTAGAAATCTAAGGCTTATCCCAGATAACAACGGTAATATTGAAGTTTACAATACGTTTTGGACTAAAGATCTGAACCTGAAATATCATAATACTGCACCACCGTTAGTTGTATATGCCGATTTAATGAGTTCTAATAGCAGTAGAAATATCGAAGCTGCAAAAATCATTTTAGAAAATGGATTATAAAGTTAAAAGCACTGATATACAACACCCTTTGCTTAAACCTGTTTTGGAGGAACTAATTCCTGTTTTTGAAGAATCAGGAATAAAGTTTTATATCATTGGAGCAGTAGCACGAGATATTATTTTAGACTTGTATAGCGAAAAATCCCAAAGGGTGACTATGGATTTAGATATCGCGATAGCAATAAACGATTGGAGTGCTTTTGACGCTCTTGCTACCAAAATTGTATCGCTTCCTAATTTTACAAAAGACACTAAGCAACAACAAAAATTTTTGTATAAGTCTGATTTTGAAATAGATATAGTGCCTTATGGTGGAATCAAAAGTCAAAATGATAAAATTTATTGGCCACCAGACGAGTCTTTTGCAATGACGGTTCTTGGTTTTGAAGAGGTGGAAGATAGTTTACTTAAAATTCAGCTTGATGAAGAGTTAAATTTTGATATTGTTTCACTGGAAGGTGTTTTCTTATTAAAACTTTTTGCTTGGAAGGATCGTTTTCATAAAACTACAAAAGATGCTGAAGATTTAGGTTTTCTTCTTAATAATTATTTCAATATCAACAGGGATAGTTCCTTTGACGAACCGTACAATAAAGTATACGATCTTGAAGATTTTACAGAGCTAAAAGCAGGAGCAATCATTTTAGGACAAAAGCTGAATTTAATGTTGGTAAAAAGTTCACCTGTCAAGGCTAAACTCAAATCAATTCTTGAAGAAGATATTGCAAAATCAGAAGAAAGCAAACTAATCAACCAGATTATAGAAACCAATACCATTTTAAAATTTGATGACATTGCAGAAGCAATTGATCTTATCAACAATGAATTAAAGTAACGATGAATACAAAACCAGAAAATAATAAAGAACAAATACTAGAAGATAATTACGTGATGTGCATTCTTACGGAAAAACAGAGAAAAGCAACATCACAAGAAAATAATCTACAGTCTATTATCCGTATGCTCAACGAAGAGTATGGTTTTGATCTGACTGATATGGAACGGGATTTTAATATTATTTACACTGATCCAGATACTGGGAAAAACAAAAAGCAAAAGATTGATCTAGCTATTTTTGAAAAAGGTAAATCGCACGATCAGGATTTTATTATTCGAATTGCTATCGTACAAGATGAAAAGATAAAAGAAAACGACAAGAAAAAAGGTGTAATCATCACCTTAGAAAATACACTTGCAGCTGTTGCTAGTTGTGAGTTTGGTTTATGGACAAATGGCACAGATATCAAATATTTACAACGAGAGGAAGATGATTTTGGTTATGATACCTTTTCTGATTTATCCGACTTTCCAGGGTTTGGAGAAACTTTAGATGATTTAAATCGTGGTGATCGTTCACATAGTCGTAAGCCCGCAAACGATTCCTTAATCAAAGTTTTTAAGCGTTCACACGATTATATTTACGGAAATGAAGGTCGAAAGAAAGATGCGTTTTGGCAACTGCTTTATCTTATTTTCTGTAAATTGTATGATGAAAAAAGGCGTTTTATGCCTTTACCAGATGGTATTTCTTATCGTCGTTATTTTTGGGTGGGTGTAAAAGAACAAAACACCGCTGAAGGTAGAAAAGCCGTTGCAGAAAGAATTAAGAAAATATTTGAAGAGCTAAAAACAGAAGGCACTTTTTCGGATGTCTTTGACGGGAATGAAGCTATAGAGTTGACCGACAAAGGAATTGCGTTTATTGCAGGGGAATTGGCAAAATACTCCTTCCTTGATGCTTCTGTCGATGTAAAAGGCTTGGCTTATGAAACAATTGTAAGTAACACCTTGAAACAAGAGGCTGGTCAATTCTTTACTCCTCGCAACATTATCAAAGCGATGGTAGAAATGATGAACCCAACCGAAAATACCCGAGTGCTGGATCCTGCCTGCGGTTCGGGAGGTTTCTTGGTAATGGTGTTGGATCACGTTCGTAAGCAAATAGCAGAAAAACTATATCCGGAAATTACCGATGAAGTTTTACTTGCCGCAAAATATAATACTCCAGAAGTAAACGAAAGAGTTCGTAAATATGCCGAAAACAGCATTTTTGGTTTTGATTTTGACCCAGATTTAAAGAAAGCTGCTCGAATGAATATGGTAATGGCAGGGGATGGACACGCCAATATTTTTCACGTTAATTCCTTGGCTTACCCTAACTGGGAGCATCCTACCGAAATTAGAAAAATTGAAAATGCAATCAATCGGAGTTTGAAAGCAATGAAAGATGATGAGGGAAAGTATGGAGGCGATAGTGCTAAAGAAAAATTCGATATCATATTTACCAATCCTCCTTTTGGTGCAAAGGTAAAAGTAGATGAAGAGATTGCTGAACACTATGAACTATCCAAATATTCTAATGCTCCCGAAGTATTATTTATAGAAGCCTGTTACAATTTCCTAAAAGAAGGCGGAAAAATGGCAATCGTATTACCCGATGGTATTTTAGGAAATCCTAACACCTTGCCTGTTAGAGAATGGATATTGGATAAATTCAAAATATTAGCTTCGGTAGATTTAGCCGTAGAGGCATTTCTGCCACAAGTTGGCGTACAAGCCTCTCTTTTGTTCTTACAAAAGAAATCTGCCAATGAACGTAATATTGCCCACGATGGCGGAGAAGATTACGACGTGTTTATGGCAATAGCCGAAAAATTAGGAAAAGACAGAAGAGGAAACCCAATCTATTTACGAGATGAAGACGGTGCTGAAATCATATTTCCAGTAGAAAATAAATACGTGGCTTACCGACCAGAAAATGGCAAAGAATATGTAAAAACCCGAGTTGAAAAACAACGAGTATTAGATGATGATTTGCCTAAAATTGTAAAGGCGTATTTAGAATTTATAAAATAGACAAAATGGAAGTAACTCATATAAAATCTAAAACAGTTATAGGCAATTCTTTTATTCTTAAACCAAGTTACCATATGAACTATGGTAAGAAAAGAATAGAGAAGGCAATTTATAATGGTTTTCCTTTCGATAGTTTAGGGAATGTGTCTGCTTCTGTTTTTACAGGAGGAATATTCAAAAGAATGTTTGTTGATGATATAAAATATGGATTTCCGTATATCTCCGCACAACATATGATGAATACCAATCCTCTTGATGTAGCAAAGATAATTTCTAAGAAATATACACCAAGACAGGAAGAAATGAGCCTGAAAGAAAATCAGATTTTGGTGAGTTGTGCAGGTACAGTTGGTAATGTAAGGCTTATAGCAAAAGACTTGGTAGGCGTAATAGGTTCTCAAGATATTATTCGGGTAAATCCAGATGACACAAAGTTACCTTATGGATATTTGTATGCTTATTTGGCTTCAAAAACGGCTTATAATTATATTCAATCATATATTTACGGTTCTGTTGTTCCCCGAATTGAACCTAATACATTGTTCAAGTTACCCATTCCTATATTATCAGCAGAAAAACAACAACAAATTCATCAGCTGATTGTAGAAGCATCAGAATTGAGAGTGGAAGCGAATAGGTTGCTGAAAGAGGCTCAGAAAATATTTAATTCAAAGTTGGATCTTCAAAAAAGAACTAACATTATATCTCAAATATCTTCTAAAACGCTTAAAAATAATATGAGGTTTGGAGGAAACTTTTTTCTTTCAAAGGGGAATGATTTTGAAAACCAAATATTGAAAATGAAGTTCTCAACTTTATCAACGTATGTGAAAAATATATTTACAAGTGGAAGAGATAAAAGAAATTATACGAATAAAAACAAAGGCATCCCTTTTTTAAGTAATGGAGATATTTCAAGTTTCAACCCTTTCAATAGTTGTAATTATATCGTAAAGAAGAATGTGAAGGATCATTCACTAATCAAAAGAGATATGATATTAGCGGGTCGTGTTGGTCAAGACACAGTTGGTAAAATATACTTACCTTATAATCTCTTAATTGATACAGTTGCTTCCGATAATATCATACGTATTCAGGTAAGAAATGAAGAGAATATAAATATGATATTTGCATTTCTCTCTTCTGATATTGGGAATGAAATAATTCGAAAAAGAAAGACAGGAGTAGGTCAACCCTTTGTTACTGAAGAAATGTTTTTAAATATTCCTATACCTAAAATAGAGGAAGATGAAATATTTTTCATAAATGAAAACATTGAATCATATCGAGAAAATATAGATATATCTTTAAGTTTAGAATTGAAAGCCATTGCATTAATAGAAAAAGAAATTGACCTATGGCAAGTATCATAAAACCGCCTTATTTTCAATCGGTTGTTAATGCCGGAGAGAAGAAATTATTAGATTATCTGGAGATACATCTTCCGGAGAACTATTATTTAATCCCAAATGTGGAGATTGCTTCTACCAATCCCAAAAACAACCGTACCCAATACTGGGAATACGATTTAATTTGCGTTGCGCCACACGGTATTTACAATATCGAAAACAAAGATTGGAAAGGGCGTATCGAAGGCGATGACCATTACTGGTATCTCAACGATAAGCAAATGCCCAATCCGCTCAAAACAGGTCGTCAAAAAACATCGATATTGGCATCTAAACTCAAAGAAGCCAACTTTGCTTGGGGAAAAGCGTGGATACAAAATATGCTTACACTTTCGTTTGATAATACTTACCCACCTGTCATTTCGCACGAAGCTCAAAAGCTCACGTTTAGCTTGAACAAGAAACTGATTGACTATATTACCGATTCACATAGCATTGGTAAATTAGAAGATGATATTGCTGACATTCAACAAGCAATTGTACAGTTTCTAATTGGTCAGCAATCCAAGAAATCTCCCGAACAAAAAAGAGAAATTGAAGGGTATGAAGTGCTGGAAATCATTCAGCAAGAACCTAATTTTACAGAATACCTAGTAAAACCAAAAGGCGTTACTTCGGTACGTCGTAAAATTAAGGAATATGCTTTGCAAGTAAGCGGATTATCTGCCGAAGACCTGAAAAAACGGGAAGATAAAATCAAAAACCAATATCACGCACTCAATAAGTTAAAGGCAAAACCTTTTATCCTCAATGTAGAGTTTCGTATAGATGAGGTTAATCATCTCTTCTATGAAATTTCAGATTTTTTGGAAGAAAACTCTTTGCGTTCAGAAGCTCGTGTAAAAACCTTTACGTTCAAAGAAAAGATTGATATTATAACCAATGTTATGGTGGCTCTGAAAGAAGCCCATAAAGAAAGCATCTTCCATCGTGACATCAATCCCGATAATATTTATTTGAGTAGTGGTTATGCTTATCTGGGTAATTTTGGTAAATCTTATTTCATTGACCACAGCGAAGAAGGATATACCGTTATGCCAACCATTAATCAAAATAATGCAACGGCTTATCATCCTTTGGAACTAACGGTAAATGATGCAAGTGCGGTTTCGGATATTTATTCGTTAGGCGTTTTAATTTATTGGTTATTTACGGATAAAGAACCATTTAGTACACCTTATGACTTAGACAAGATGGGTGGTAAATTGAAAGCCGATTTGTTGCCAACACATATCAACTCTAATCTACCCAAATGGATTGATGACGTTTGTTTACAAACCATTTTGACAGACGATTTAAAGCGAATAGAAAGTATAGAAACCTTACAGGAATTTATTGCCAATGCCATAGAAAGCAAATCTATTGCAGAAGTAGCTCCTGTGGTTGCACCTGTTGTAAAATCATCCACTTTTGAAGAATTAAAAGAAGGCGATTCTATTGGAACGTATTCCATTCACAAAACATTGGGTAAAGGCGGATACTCCAAAGTATTCAAAGTAAAACACCGCATTCAAGATACTTTTTATGCTTTGAAATTATTCAATGAAAGTGTAAATTTTAGTTCTGTAAAAGACGAATACGATGCGTTAATCAATTTAAATCATCCCAACATTGTTCAATTCAAATGGAATGATGAAGCAGCTTCGGGGCAGTTTTTTACCGTAATGGAATTTTTAGATGGGGAAAATTTAAGCATTTATACTCGCACTGATGCCAAATTGCCTATTCACAAGATATTTCAAGTGGGTAAAGAAATTCTTTCTGCTTTGGTAGAAATGCAGTCCAAAGAAAAACCTGTTTTGCACCGAGACATTAAACCACAAAACATTATTTGGGACAGAGGAGAACGATTTGTGTTGATTGATTTTAATGTGGCGTCCTCTAACCAAACCAACAGAGATTTTGTGGGTACCAACCCGTATTTAGCACCCGATATAATTTCTGACAATTATAAGGTAAATTGGGATTTATCGGCAGATACTTTTGCTCTCGGCGTAACTTTGTATGAGTTGCTTTGCAAACAATATCCTTGGCATCCTTCAAAAATGCCGATGAGTAGTAGACAACCTAATAATCCAAAAGCATTAGAACCCAGAATATCAAATGAATTTGCATCGTTTTTATTGAAAGCCATTGCTACTGATGCTTCTCAGCGTTTTCAAAATGCAAAGGAGATGTTTAATGCCTTGGTTGTCATAGAAGATAAGATTTTAGAAGATATTACTCCAAAAACTAAAGAGAATGTAACGACTGATGTGAATATCATTCAATACATCAACTCGCTTTATAGCCAATCGAAGTACGGAAATTTTGGAACGAGAATAAATAGCAATGCTCATCAGTTAGACGAGCAAACCTACACACCTACCAAATTAGATAAAAGTTTAATCCCGGCTATTGTAGATGGACAATATAAATTGGTCATCATTACTGGAAATGCAGGAGACGGAAAGACTGCATTTATTAAGAAAATCGAACAACACACTTTAGTAAAAGATGTTGAGCATTTTACCCATCATAACGGAGCAAAATTTAAAATTAATGCTGTTGCTTACGAAAGTAATTATGACGGTTCGCAAGATGAAGGAAACAATATTAACAATGATGTTTTAGAAAGATTTTTCCAGCCTTTTGAAGAAGTGAAAGATTATGATCAAGCCACTAAAGGAAGGATTATCGCCATAAATGAAGGACGTTTGGTAGAGTTTTTAACCACTTCAAAAAAACACCAAAAATTAGCAAAGCTGATTGAAGACTATTTCAACAATGAAGGGCATACAGAGCTTCCAAAAGGAATAATGATTGTCAATTTAAATCTTCGCTCTGTAGTCGCTGATGATTTGGGAACAGGAAGTTTGTTTAAAAATCAGGTAAAAGCATTAACACAAAAATCGCTTTGGACGAAATGTGAAGGATGTGAACTGGCAAAAGATTGTTTTATCAAATATAATGTTGATACATTAAACGATACAGCTTCTGGAGAAACGGTAATTAACCGATTGGAATGGTTAATAAGAACGGTAAGCCTAAAACGCGAATTGCATATCACGATGCGAGATGTACGGTCGCTTATTGCTTTTATACTTACACGTGATGTTTCTTGTGAGGAGTTATCAAAAGTAGAAGAACTGAAAAATGCTACACCTGAAAAATATTGGCAGTATTATTATTTCAATATTACCAATCCTAATTTAGATGATAGCGGTAATAGGGACCGTTTGATAAAACTTTTGCGAGAAACAGATATAGGAGAAGTTGCCATTCCGCATTGGGACAGAGAATTATTTTTCAGCAAGCACAATCTAAAAGACTACGTTGAGTTTTCGGAAAGAGAGCAGAATTTGTTAGAAGCTTTTAACGACGAAAAATCATTTATTCCAGCACACGAACAAACTCCAGAACTCATTCGAGAAATAAGAGAAAAGCACAAAGTGTTTGCAAGACATCATTATTTTGAAGGGAAAACTGCTTGGTTCAAAGAAGATGAAACGCTTGAAGATAAAACCGAAAAGCCAAACGAAAAAGGGCTAAAACCCTCATATTTATTACGTTTGCCTTACAAATCGGTTTTTGATTTTGTTTCCATATTATCTCAATCAACCATAGATGAAAAAACAAAGCAGGTGATTTCCAGAGCGGTTTCTCTAAATGAAGGTTGTGACAATGAAGCACTTGACAAAGAAAATTTAATTCTTGCCTCTACTGATGTGAAGGATATTCGAGGAAGATCGTTCAAGATGTTTCCTTTAGAAGATTTTGAATTAATTGTAAATCGTACAGACCATTTAATCAAATATCTGGAGTATGAGCCAGATAGTTTAATATTCAGACATAGAACGAATAAGCAGATACGGTTGGCTATTTCGCTTGACCTTTATGAGATGTTGTATTTTATAAAGAAAGGTTTTAGTCCGTCTTTGAATGATTTGAAAGGCAAGTTCATCGAATTGATTGTTTTCAAAAATTTATTGGAAAATCTAAACTATGATGAGATAGTGGTAACAGCAGACAACCGTTTGTTTTATTCCATTAAAAAGAAAAACAACAAAATTGCTATTAACAAATTAACCTATTAGATATGGCAATCAAATTAAACAAACAGGAAAGCACATTCAGAAATGAGCTTCTTTTTACCGCTGATGCCAAAACGATTAGAATTGATAATACGTTGGTCAACCTTTTTATGCTTTTGAAGCACGAAGGTATTCGTCCCAAACAACGAACAAGAAGAGGCGATAATGTTTTTATTGAATTAGATAAACTGAAAAATATTTTTCAAAAATTAGAGGAGAATAACGAATTAGAAGGTTTTAACGAAAACCCTGAAGCGGTGGAACTTTGGTTACGTACCAACCTTGTTAATATGGTAAACCGGGGAAATTCGGAGAAAGAAAAAGTATCTTCATTAAGACCTATTCATCTTGAAAGTTATCGGGTACGGAATGTTCCCAATACAAGAGATTATTTTACAGCAGACCAAGTTTACCTTATGCTAGGGCAAAACCCTATTGTAAAAGAAGAACTACGGAATTTTTTAGCCGATGGATGGGATAAAACAACCAACACATTGCTTCCATCAAAAGAATTGGATGTGGACAGTTTGGGTATTCTTTACTTAATCAAGAATGTTAATCCTGGCTTTTTGGAGAGTAATACAACACTCAATAAGATAAAACCACTTTTAGAGAAGCAAGCCGAATTGTTTTGTGATGATGTTAGAAGATTGTTGGTATATAAATCCAAAATTCCCCGAAATGTTCTGATAGATTATCTGAAAACTATTACTTCCTTTCATCTCTCTTTGTATGTACATAAGATAATTTATTTATTGCCAAAAATGGTTGAAGCAGGAACTAAAGATATTGATGATGATTGGAGTGTAGTACTAGATACCACAGACAACTTTGAAAGTAAAGTTGCTTCCATTGCAATTGCAGATGCCGAGCGAACCTACAATTCGCTATATGAATACATCAAGGCTACGTTTAAAGTTAACAGCGTTATACAAAAACTAAAGTTAGATGAGACAAATTCAGATAGCGTTGAAAAAGCATTGCACATTCTGAAAAAAGATATAAAACAATATGAAACAAAGTTTGAAGCCTACTGGGATATTGTGTATCAAACACAAGATGAAGATGATAAAAACTTACTGACTGAAATGGTAAAATATGAAACTACTTATTTTGATAGGTATGTTGAGCTATTGTTGAAAGTTAGAGGCAAATATCAACACAAATCCTACATAGAATTATTGGATAGTTTATCTCAAAAGAATAACGAAAGGGGCTTCTTGGCTCAGGGAAGAAGCAAAAAACACCCCAGAAGATATGTCCTTGGCACAAGATTGCTAGAAGCTTTGGTTCAAATACAGGTTTTGCATCTTGAAAGAGATAAGTTTATCACCCAAAGCTTATCTATTGAAGAATTGATGAATAATTTGAGAAAACGTTACGGCTTAATTATAAATGGATTAGAGGAAGAACGCTTTAAAAATGTTGATATATATACCCATTTAGCTTTTAAAGAAAATGTAGAAGCGTTCAAAATAAAATTGAGGCAGATAGGCTTTTACAATGATTTAAGTGATGCTTACATTTTACAGAAAATAAGACCTCGTTACGAACTAACATAATTTAGAAAGAATGGACGTAAATATTTTAACTCGTTATTATCAATACATCATCGAGCTTATTGTAGAGCTATACAAGCAGGAATTTGAAGATGCAAAACCCGGTCACTGTATGAAGATTACAGGATTGGGAAATGAACAGTTATTATCACTTTGGAAAATTATAACCAATCATTTTAAGAATTTAAACACTTACATTGTTGATGAAACTCAACAAGGAAATTGTTACATTTCTGCAACTAAGCTAATTGAACTACGTAACCAGCAGAAAAAACCTTTGCTTATACTTGTTCCCTCAAATAGCAGAACTGCTGCGGAAGACTCTTACGGCAATGCTACTTTTAAAGAAATCTCTTTGGATAATATCGAATCTATTTTGGTGAAAAATTTGATAGAAAAGCTTCCTGTTGAGGTCTCTACATATATTAATACCATTATAGGTTATATAGATACTACTCGTTCAAGCATATTAAGCTATTTATTAGCTATAGAAGAAGATTCTTTTACTAAAGAAAGCATTGGAAAAAATTTATTCCATCTGGGTTTGTTTCCAGATTTAAAGTTAGTTGCTGATGAAAATTTAATTCGTTCCCGACTTAACTTAAATACTACGAGCTGTAATATTCTGACTTCATTTAATAAATCTGTTTATGAAAGAGTAGATGAACTTCAAATAAAAAAAGGAACTGTTCAAAAAGATTTCATACAATTATTTAGAAATGGGAATAACATCACGTCATTAAATGATCTTGTAGAAACCGTTGCAAGCAAATATCCAGAACTTTGGTTTGACAAATGGGAAATACCAAATCTGAATTTTGAAAAAATAGAACTAAAAGTGATTGAAATACGTTCGACGGATTTTACAATTGAAGAGGGTAAAAAAGTTCTTTTGTCTGATGGTATAACTAATCCGAAAGTTACTATACGATTTACGACTAACCCCGAACCAAAAAATATTGGAGAATTAAAATATTTTAGAGTTGTTTTGATGGCTGTAGATGGTTTTTCAGGACAAGAAATAACAACATTAAGAAAGCTAAAAAACACCACCTCCAAACAATCTTACAGAGAAGCTAAAATAGAGCTAAATACCAATAGTATTGAAGAAGGCTCATACTTCTTTAAGGTACTTGCTGAGGATGAATTAGGGAATATTCTAAATGTAAATGATGATTTTTATGAAGATGCTATCCAAAGAGTTTGGGAGGAAAACAACCATTCTCTTGAGAGCAAAAAAGATTTGAATTACAAACTAAAATGCGATTCTGAGGATTTTGATTATTTTATTGACATTAACACCGAAAAAGAAGATACAATACGCAAGGATAAATTAAATAATGTTCTTCAAGCATTTTTTAAATATAACATTGATAGATTACGACAAGAAGCAGCATTGGATATTCCTCATCCAAGTGAACATTCCAATGTGTGGTTAAACGATGATAAAACAAAGTTATCATCGGTCTTTCATATTAATTATTCTAACAAGCATAATTACCAAATTATTTTGTCTTCAAAACTTAGAATGATTGAAAATGAGATTCTAAATAATAGTAATCATTTTGGCTTTGTAAACACTGTAATTAGTAATAACAATACATCTTTAGGTTTACAAAATAGCGAATACACAATCAGTAGTCTAACAGAAATAGCTCCCAAAAAGCTATTAGAATCAAGAAAAATTGTTTTTGAGAAAATTAAAAAATCAAATGATTCTGAAAATGGAGTATTAGAAACTGCAAATCTATATTCTATCAAAGAAGATATTAAAACCTATCTGGAACATTACAATAATTGGTTGGTAAGTCTAAATAAAAAAATTGAAAAGACCAATGTTTCTACAGGAGAAAAAGAAAATATCAAACTTCTATACACCGAAGTTCAATTTTTAGATACCGTAAAAGTAAAAACAAAATTGCCAACCGGAGGTTCTGTTTCTGCGGTTTTATTATCTCCGCTACATCCGATTAGATTAACTTGGTTTATGAATCTAATAGATCAATTTGATGAGTGGTTTGCCAAATCTCTTTCGTATAACGACCATCTTCGTGAATGGCAACAATTAGAAAGCTTATTCTTAGGAGAACTAAATCCGAGCAATAGTCCTTTTGTTTTGGTTGATCCAAACCAGTTTATCAATTATGAGTATCTTGGAGAGTTAAGTTTTGGTTGGGGAATTTATATTAATTCATCTACCCCCAATCCGATTGATTCACTTGTTCCTATTTCGCACCAATTAAAGTACTATTTCAGACATTTACTGAATATTGATTCTGGAAATATTGTGAATAATGATGTTAGTAGAGCTTTGGTAGTAAAGCATATAAAAAACTTTTTAATACAGCATCCTTACACGGATACATTAATAATAAACCTATTTAATGTTGGTGATGCAGAAGTTTTTGCAGATGCGTTTGTTGATTTAAGTAAATATTCCGAATACTATAATACTAAATTTGAAGTTCGGATTTTTGTAGGACAGGAATCCCTGATTGAACACGGATTGGCTCTAAAAGCATTGCTCAACCCAGAAACGAATATTAGTGAAGAAGCAGAGTTGTTTTCACAACCTTCTCAAAATAGATTATTCCCTAAATTAAGGTTTTCTATTAATAACATTGAAGATTTTGTTGAAAATCCGATTGTTTATAATGCTCATATTAGCTTTTTGATCAATCCATTTGCCACAAAAATTACTTTATACAAACCTTATAGGGAATATAAATCTACTTACCTAAATAGTTTAATTATTGATCGGGCGACAGATGTTGAGATGACTCAAGAGCCCCAAAGAATTACTTGGAATAATTATGTGAAAATAGAAAACCCAAAAGAGAACTTAATAAATAAAGTATATGCTTCATATCAAGTTTTCACATCAGGATCTTTGGCAGCGCAAGCTACAGATTCTATTCCTGCCACACAATTAAGTTTAACCAACAGAGATCAGGTATTATTATCTCATTTACACGAATATTCGGACTGGGTTGTAACTTTTGACAAAAACTTAGGTCCACATTTTTTTGATCAGCCTTCTGAAAATGGAAAAACACCATTTTTGTTAGACTATATTCCAGGAGAGGAAATCTCAGGAATTTCTTCTTATCTTACAACGAAGCCCTCAAGTGAGATAGTAGGATTATTAAGTCCACATTTTGAATCGTTCGGAGTAGATATTAATAGTCCCGAAGGTCTAAATAAAATTCAGACTATCCTTGAGGATTTAAGAGCAATTAGCAGCTCTTTAGTTCTTCAGCTTAATTCTTCAAAAAGCAAAGCTTTTGAAGCCATAGGAACAGCTTTTTCTAAAAGAATTTTAGAGAAAAAAGGATTATTGGACAATGCGTTCCTGATTCCAATTGATTTACATCAAAATCTTTTTGAGAATTTAGATACCAATTCGAAAAGCAGAGCAGATAATCTTTTTATTTCTATCAATAAAGAGAAAAGAGAGATTAAAATAGCAATATTAGAAATAAAATGTAGAAGCTATTTGGGTACATCAGAACGTGATGAACTTAAAACCAAAATGGTAGAACAGATTGATAATACAATCGTTGCCATTAAACATCATTTTGACCCAAATGATTACAAAAGTAGTGACCGCTTAGATCGAGAAATAAAAAATAAGGAATTAAAATCACTATTTAGCTTTTATATAGAACGAGCATATAGATATAATTACTTGTGTGAAAACGCTTATAACAGTTATATTGATTTTATTCAAACGTTAAATAATGGATTTGAATTTAAATTCACTCGATTAGGTTTCATCTTCGACTTCTCTTTTGAACAAAAGCATCAAAAACAAAATATTGATGATAACACCACCATTTTTACTTTTGGTCATAAATTAATAAGCGATATATTAGACCCAAATTCTGATTTGAACACCAAAAGATTGGAAGATTCAGAATTTAATAAAGAGTTGGCATCCGCTCTCGAATCAAACAACAAGTTAAAGCCATTTATTCAGAATTTTAAAGCAAAACTTAACGTGTCTTCTGATGAAAAGAAAGAAGATAACAATAAAATTCAGGATTTGTCTAAAAAGTATACAGCAGATTCTTCTGACGAGGTCATTATTGAACAACCTCACAATAAGAGTGTGGTAGAATCTAATGAAGAAGATAACGAGCAAGTAGCTCCTGAAAAGATTGATGTACCATACAATAAACCAGAATTTGATATTATTGTAGGTAAAAATAGTATATCTGATCAGTTTGGAATAATTGGTACTTCAATACACAATAAAAAAATAGCTATAGACCTATCCGAAACCAATACCATAAGCTTATTTGGTGTGCAAGGTGGAGGAAAAAGTTATACGATTGGTACGATTAGCGAAATGGTATTGAAACAATTTTCAAACATCAATAAACTACCTGCTCCTTTAGCAGGCGTTATATTCCATTATAGTGAAAGTATGGATTATGAACCGGAATTCACTTCGATGATTAATGCTAATACGAATCTTACAGAATTAGAAAAGCTAAAGGAATTATATGGTGCTGAACCAGATGTTATTGAAGATGTTATAATATTAACTCCTTCTGATAAGGTTGAAGAGCGTAGAGAGGAATTTCCATCTATACAAGTTGAGTCAATAGCTTTTAATTCTAAAGAGCTTAATGTTCAAGATTGGATGTTTTTATTAGGCGCAATTGGAAACGACTCGTCGTATATCAAACAGTTGAAATTTATGATGAAAGAACAGCGTAGAAACATTACGTTGGATGGATTAAGGGAAAGCGTGGAGGCATCTGAACTCCTTTCAAACACTCAAAAATCTTTAGCTAGGCAGAAACTTAGTTTCGCCCAAGAATATATTGATGATAGTTTCTTTCTTAAAGAGGTTTTGAAACCTGGGAGATTGGTCATTGTAGATTTACGTGATGAGTTTATTGTTAAGGATGAAGCACTAGGGTTATTTGTCATTATGTTGAATATTTTCTCAGGAGTCAAAACCTTTAATGATAAGCATTTTAATAAGTTCATTGTTTTTGATGAAGCTCATAAATATATGGACAATAAAGATTTGACAAATAATATAGTTACTGCAATTCGAGAAATGAGACATAAAGGAGTAAGCATTATGATTGCAAGTCAGGATCCGCCAAGTTTACCCAATGAAATTATCGAATTGAGTAGTATTGTTTTACTCCACAAGTTTAATTCACCTCAATGGTTAAAGCATATTCAAAAATCCTTGACACAGTTGAATAGCTTGAACGCTGCTGATATGAGTGTATTGAAACCTGGTGAAGGCTTCCTATGGGCTTCCAAAGCATCTGAGCAAAGTATAACAACAAAGCCTTTAAAAATAAGTACAAGACCAAGAGTTACTAATCACGGAGGAGCAACAAAAAAAGCAACAGGGAACTAATGCAAATACAGCAATTAACAGGAAGAGGAAGAAGAGAAAGCAATCAAGATTTTATCTGTATTAACAGATTAGAGTCTGCTGCTTCCTTTTTTTTGATAGCCGATGGAATGGGTGGCTATGAAAAAGGAGATGAAGCAGCAAGAATTGTTTGTGAAAATATTTTCACCTTTCTCAATTATGCAGAAAGTATTAACGAGCAAAATATCCAAAAAGCGGTGCAAAAAGCCAATTTGGCGATTAAACAATTCAACGACAAAAATAACATCAAATCTGGAGCTACAATAGGAGGTATTATTGTAGATAAAAATATCTCCCATATTTTTTGGGTTGGAGACGTAATGGTTTCCAAAATAAACGAGAATAAAGTTTTGTTTCAAACCAAAAGCCATACAATGGTAAATAACCTTTTAGAATCGGAAAGCATAATAGAAGAAAAATCTTTAGATAAATATAAGCATATCGTAACCAGATCTGTATCAGGAAAACCTTCGGAATCCACTGTCGGGTATCAATCGTTTCAATTATCAAAAGATGATGTTTTTATTATCTGTTCAGATGGTGTTCATAATGTTATTTCTGTTGAACAGATTCTTCAATACACATTTAAAGAAAAGGGCTTGCAAGAATTAGAACATCAATTTCTCAAAGAGGCAGAAGATAATTATTCGATTATTACCATAGGATTTTAACCTTTATTTAATCTTGGAATATGAAAAGCGAATCTCAAACAAACACCTTCCGCTCACTCTTCCAAGGGCGTGAAGATGTGTTCGCCACTCGCTGGGAAAAATCAGTAAAATCGGGTTATATGCCTTCTTATCATTATGATCCATATCACTATCGCATTCATAAATCGAATGGAGGAACTTTTCAGAATTATCCACACAAAACTTATTTACCGCTTACTGATAACGAAATTCAAAAACATTTAAGCGGGATTCAACAAATTGGGATTTATCCTTTATTACAGGACAATACTTCTTGGTTTTTAGTCGCTGATTTTGACAAACAAAATTGGAAACAAGAAGCCGTCAATTTTTTAAACGACTGCAAAGAGAAAAACATTCCAGCCTATTTGGAACGTTCTCGTTCGGGCAACGGTGGACACGTTTGGATTTTTTTCGACGAGCCTTATCCAGCAATCAGAAGCAGAAAAGTTTTCATTTCTATTTTGGAAAATTCTGGAGTATTTTCAATGTTTGACAAAAGTTCCAGTTTCGACCGATTGTTTCCCAATCAGGATTTTCTTTCGGGAAAAGGTTTGGGGAATTTGATTGCTTTGCCGTTTTTCAAACCCGCAATGGAAAATGGGAACAGCTGTTTTATCAACCCTGAAAATTTTGAACCTTATCCAAATCAATGGCTATTTCTGAATGAAATTGAACGAATTTCGATAGAAATTTTAGACAAATTATATCAAGAAATTCCAACCCAACAAAATCTTCCGATTTCCATAGACAATAAAGGAAAATTGACAATTCTGCTTCGACAAAACATTCGTATTCAGAGAGATGGATTAACAACTCCGCTCATCAATTTTCTTAAAGAAGAGCTAAATTTCGCAAATTCTGAATATTTCATCAAGAAGAAATCAGGCAAAAATACTTTTGGAACAGAAAGGTATTTTAAACTCGTGGAAGAAACGGAAAGTAAAATCATTATTCCAAGAGGTTTTGTAGGAAAATTACTTCGATTTTGTAAAGAACAAAACTTGGATTTTGATTTTCAAGACGACAGAAAACTGAAAGAAAAAATTGATTTCATATTCAATGCAACACTGAGAAATCATCAAGAAAAAGTCATTGAAACAGTTTCGAAAAAAGATTTTGGCGTTATCGTTGCTCCGCCCAGTTGTGGCAAAACAATAATGGGTTTAAAGATTATTTCGGACAAAAAACAAACTGCTTTAATTATTGTCCATCGAAAACAATTATTGGAACAATGGCAGGAACGTGTTCAGGCTTTTCTTGGGATTCCAAAACACGAAATTGGCATTATTGGGCAAGGCAAAGCGAAAATTGGAAAACAAATTACCATTGCAACCATTCAAAGTTTACCTAAACAAATTGAGCAAATCCACAATCAATTTGGAACTATCTTGGTAGATGAATGTCACCATATTCCTGCCGAAACTTTCCGCAGCACCATTGAAAAATTAAACACATTTTATCTTTACGGATTAACGGCAACTCCATTCCGAAAATATAATGATGATAGGTTGATTTTTGCTTATTTGGGCGATGTGATTTCAGAAGTTACAAGCAATGAAATCGAAAACTTCAAGCACGCTCAAATCATTGTCAGAACTACAAACCTGGATGTTCCGTTTAATTCTAAAACCGATAATTTTGAAACACTTTCAAAAATTCTGGTTCACGATTCCGAAAGGAATAAATTGATTCTGAATGACATTAAAAATGAAATTCAAACAGGAAAACGAATTGCCATTATCACGGAAAGAAGAGAACATATTGACACGCTTTATCTTTTCCTGAAGCAGTCTTATGAAGTCGTTACTTTAAGCGGAGATGATTCTGAAAGTAACAGAAAATCCAAATGGCAAACTCTACAACAAGGCAACTTTCAAATATTAATTACCACGGGGCAATATTTTGGAGAAGGTTCGGATTTATCGAATATCAATTCGCTGTTTTTGGTGTATCCTTTTTCTTTTAAGGGTAAACTAATTCAATACATAGGTCGAGTGCAACGATCGGAAATCAATCCAACAATTTATGATTATCGGGACATTAAAATTGATTATTTAAACAAACTTTTTTTAAACCGAAACAGCTATTATCGCCAAATAACAAAACAAGCAAGTTTGTTTGATGAGCCAACCGAATTTATTCCCGAAAAACAAAGTTTAATCATTGAAAAACAAATAAAAATTGCGATTGAAGATTTAGATTTCAGATACGGAAATGTTGGATTTGAATATGTTGATAAAGAAAGCAATCAACGATTTGATTTTGAAATAGAAAACGAAGAATTTCGACCAGAATTTGAGGTTTTGAAACCTTATTTCATCAAAGTTTTAAAATCAAATTCCATAATCATTGATATCTCCGCCGAAATAGAAAACGGGGTGATTTTATCACAATTAGCCGCTTCTTCCGATATTGAAAACATCAATAAAGAAATTGTTGAAAGTGTAAAATTTCAATTCCTGAATAAAAGTTTTGTAGGTCAGATTCCTACATCAAAACAAAATATTCTTACAGCTAATGAACTTCCGAAAAATCAAAATATTTATTCCGATGCTGAAAGTATTTTGGAAGATTTATTGAAAGGAAAACAGTACAAACATTCCAAACACATTCAATTTTTAGCTGATAAACACGAAAGAAACGTGATGAAACTTCGATTTGTTTTACAGCCATTTTCATTCGTCTTTCTGGTTGCAGGAGAACAAAATTATCACATCGTTTTAGAAACTTTGGATACTGAAGAAGCTACTTACATTTGGCATACAGATAAAAGTAAAACCGTAATAATAGAAACAGTAAAACAAATTGACAAAGAACTGAATATCATAAAAGAGAAGGGAAGACAAGCTTATTTGGAAACCCATCCACAGAACTTTTCAAGAATTGTTCACGATTATTCGGATGGCAATAAAGGTTTCACGATTTGGAAAGGATTGTTGGAAGAAAGGTTGCATTAATCAATTTCAGTTATTGAAATTTTTTTCATTCCCCCTTTTGTTCCCCCTCTAAAACAAAAAAGACTGATAATCAGCGATTAACAGTCTTTTTAAGTACCCCAGACGGGACTTGAACCCGTACGTCCTTGCGGACACAGGATTTTAAGTCCTGCGTGTCTACCAATTCCACCACCAGGGCATGGCGTGGAGCGAAAAACGGGATTCGAACCCGCGACCCCAACCTTGGCAAGGTTGTGCTCTACCAGCTGAGCTATTTTCGCAAACTTGTGCGGATGAAGGGACTCGAACCCCCACGCCTCACGGCACCAGATCCTAAGTCTGGCGTGGCTACCAATTACACCACATCCGCATGGTTATTGAAATATTTTAAAGAACTTCTTTCGTTTTTGTGAGTGCAAATATAGGGCAATTATTTTTATTTGCAAGAATTATTTCAAAAAAAAATAAATTTTTCTAAAAATTGTTTGAAACCATTTTTTTTAAATTTCATTTTATTACTTTTACACGGTTAATATTTATGATATGGAATTACAAGGAACGATAAAGAAAATCTCTGAAACACAAACATTTGCAAGCGGGTTTCAGAAAAAGGAAATGGTTATTCTTACACAGGAACAGTATCCTCAGCCGATTAACATTGAATTTTTACAGGATAAAATAAATTTACTGGATTCTTTAAGAGAAGGTGAAAATGTAAAGGTAGGAATCAACATCAGAGGAAGAGAATGGGTTTCTCCGCAGGGCGAAACAAAATATTTTAATTCTATTACAGGATGGAGAGTAGAAAAAGTGGCTGATAACGGATCAGAACCTACACAGGCTTCACCTTCACAATCTGCCGCACCGGTTTCTAACGAGAATCCTTTTGCGAATGATGACGATGATGATTTGCCATTCTAATTAAAAAAATAAATCTCAATAACAATCCTGCTTTTTGAAAGCAGGATTTTTTCTGCGAATGGTAAGACTGAATAAAAACGAAATCTCATTTCCTGATCCGGCAACATATGACGGTCATGAAGGCATTATCGCTTTCGGCGGTGATTTATCTATAGAAAGAATCTGGTTTGCGTATCAAAATGGTATTTTTCCATGGTATAATCCTGACGAAGAAATCCTATGGTGGTGTCCCGACCCAAGATTTGTTTTATTTCCTGATGAACTGAAGATTTCAAAATCAATGCAAAAGATTTTAGCCCGGAATATTTTTACGATCACGGAAAATCAAAACTTTGACGAAGTTATATATAACTGCAGTATCATAAGAAGAAAAGATCAGGACGGAACCTGGCTTTCCCAGGAGCTGATGGATTCCTTTAAGCAGCTGCACCATTATGGTCTGGCAAAAAGCGTAGAAGTCTGGCTGGATGGCGATCTTGTTGGCGGACTTTACGGCCTGCAGGTTGGTAATGTTTTTTGCGGAGAAAGTATGTTTTCTAAAGTAAGCAATGCATCGAAAGCAGGTTTTATACATTTTGTACAACAACATGCAAGCGATTTCACCTTAATAGACTGTCAGTCTCACACCCATCATCTTGAGAGTCTGGGTGGAAGAATGATTTCAAAAAAAGATTTTTTAAATATTTTACATCAACATAAAAAATGAATTCAGATAAAGAAAAATGGGTTCTCCTGATATTATTAAGCATTATTTGGGGATCGTCTTTTATATTAATTAAAAAATCTTTAGATCATTTCAGCCCTTATCAGGTGGGAGCACTGCGTGTTTTAATTGCAGGCATTATCCTGATGCCGGTTGCCATTGCCAACTATAAACTTTTTCCTAAAAAGCATTTAAAATGGCTCATACTAGCTGCATTTACAGGAAATTTTTTTCCGATGTTCTTATTTCCGATGGCAGAAAAAGAAATCAGCAGCAGCATTGCAGGAATTGTCAATTCTATGATGCCGATATTTGTGATCATCGTGGGTGCACTGGTCTGGAAATTCAGCACTACAAAACGTCAGATTACGGGAGTATTGATAAGCTTTACCGGAGTATGCATTCTTGCTTTCGGAGGAGATGACGGGACAAAATTCAAGATTTTACCGATTGTATTTCTTCTTTTGGCAACTCTTTGCTACGCAATAAGCACAACAACAGTAAAATCTAAGCTGATGGAAGTGCCTTCTACTATTTTATCAGCATTTGTCTTTTCTTTTGTTTTATTTTTGCCATCCGTGTTTTCATTATTATCAACAGGCTTTGCATCGCAATTTACCTTCAGTAAAGAAAATATGATCGGAATTGGGTTTGTAAGTCTGCTTTCCGTCTTTGGTACTGGTCTGGCCATGATGATGAATTACCGGCTTCTGAAAGTTTCTACGCCGCTTTTTGCTTCGACGGTCACTTTACTGATGCCTATTGTAGCCATTATCTGGGGAGTTTTGGACGGTGAAAAACTCACCCTGTTTCAATCTTCGGGTGCAGCCGTTATTATTGCAGGTCTTCTTTTTTTAAGATCAAAAACTACCGTTGTAAAGAAATAATATTTTTGCATGATCTTCATTTTGAATGAATGAAAAAATGATAATCTTCATAGATTAAAAAAATCTTAAACAAGCGCGGATATTTATTTATTTAATAATTTTGTAACATAAAATTTATAAGAATGGGGGTTATTCTAAAACCTATTGATATAGTAGATGATATTTCTAAGGAAGACTTCTTCGAGAAATACCTAAAGCCGAGAAAACCGGTGGTCATCAAGAATATGGCAAGGAAGTGGCCGGCTTACCAAAAATGGACGATGGATTACATGAAAGAGGTAGTAGGCGACGTTACTGTTCCTCTATATGACAGTTCCAAAGCAGATCCTGCCGCTCCGATTAATGCTCCTACTTCAGAAATGAAATTTGCAGATTATATAGATCTGATCCAAAGAGAGCCTACCGATCTAAGAATCTTCTTCTTCGATCCTATCAAAAAAGCCAACAAACTTTTAGATGATTATATTTCACCTAAAGAATTGATGGGAGGCTTTCTGGACAAATTTCCTTCTATGTTTTTTGGAGGAAAAGGCTCTGTGACATTTCTGCATTATGATATAGATTTAGCACATATCTTCCATACTCATTTTAACGGACGAAAACACATTCTGCTTTTTGATTATAAGTGGAAAGACAGACTATACAAATTACCGTATGCAACTTATGCCTTAGAGGATTTTGATATTTCAAATCCTGATTTTGAAAAATTTCCGGCATTGGACGGAGTTGAAGGGATAGAATGCTTTTTGGAGCATGGCGATACGCTGTTTATGCCGACAGGATGGTGGCACTGGATGAAATATTTAGACGGCAGCTTCTCTATCTCTCTTCGTGCATGGGATAAATCCTGGGCAGTAAAGACAAAATCTCTTTACAATCTGACAATTCAGAGGAATCTAGATAATTTTATGAAAGCAAGATTTAAGAAAAAATACATGGACTGGAAAGAGAAAAAAGCTATTGAAAGAGCCAATTATGCCTTAAAAAAAGGCTTACCCAGAAAATAAAAATTTAAAATAATAAATAAACCCGAAACATTCTTTCGGGTTATTTTGTAATATCTTTACCAATGTTCTCCTGAGTAATACTCTTGAGCAATTCTAAAAACTAAAATCATTGATAAAGCTGAGGGAAATTACAATGTCATCGGAACTCAAATGTTCTTCCAAATTTGATTAATAAAGTTCTTTTCATGGAAATTGTTTTCAGAATCATTTCAAATTTAATAAAATAATTTCAATATATGTGGTATTTCAACAAATATTTAATGAATACTTTATATAGAATTAATTTCAATATCATATTTATTCTTTCTTTATACCATTCTGATAGTTATTATTAATTACTCTAAGCAAATGAAAATTTGTAAATTTGCAGTAATAAAACTTATAAAAAATGTATCCAACAGATTTAGTAATGCCGATGAAGGCTGAACTTACAGATAAAGGTTTTGAAGATTTGGCAACACCGGCACAGGTAGAAGATGCCTTAAAAAAAACAGGGACTACCCTTTTGGTTATCAATTCCGTATGCGGTTGTGCAGCTGGAGCAGCAAGACCCGGAGTTGTATATTCTTTAACAGGAGATAAAAAACCCGATCATTTAACGACCGTTTTTGCCGGTTATGATACGGAAGCCGTTGCAGAGGCAAGAAAACACTTGGCTCCGTTTCCTCCAAGTTCTCCATGTGTAGCTCTTTTCAAAGATGGCGAGTTGGTTCACATGCTGGAAAGACACCATATTGAAGGGAATCCTGCCGGAGCAATTGCAGCCAATCTTCAGGCAGCTTATGATGAGTACTGTTAAAATTAACGCTTGAAATAATCAAACCGTTACAAAATTTGTAGCGGTTTTTTTGTTGAAATCATGCTCAGGAAATTCAAATATTATTATATTTGTCCTAATGGCAACCAAAGCACTTTTTAACACCGTCGTCAACTGGTTTATTCGTCAGAGAATAGATCAGATCCAAAATTTTATGAAATATCCTGTTGAAACTCAAAACGGAATATTGTTTTCGCAGTTATTTCATGCAGAAGATACGGAATACGGTAAAAAATACGGTTTCAATTCTATTTCCAGCTATCAGGATTTTATCAGCAAAGTTCCGGTTGTCGCTTATGAAGACTTTGAGCCCTATATAGAAAAAGCCAGACAAGGACAAAAAGATGTAAGCTGGCCCGGATATATCAAGCATTTTGCAAAATCTTCTGGAACAACAAATGCAAAAAGCAAATTCATCCCCATCTCTTCCGAAAGTCTTGAATACTGCCATTTAAAAGCGGGAAAGGACATGGTTTCCATTTACGCAAACAATCATCCCGAAAATCAGCTTTTCACTAACAAAAACTTACGTCTAGGCGGAAGCTCTGAGCTATACGCAGACTTCAACACAAAATTTGGTGATCTCTCGGCAATTTTAATTGACAACCTTCCTTTCTGGGTAGAAATTACCACCACTCCGAGCAAAAAAGTTTCGCTCATGGGAGAATGGGAAAGCAAGCTGAAAGCTATTGTTGCAGAAGTGAAAAATGAAGATGTAGGAAGCATTCTGGGAGTTCCCAGCTGGATGATGGTACTTTTACAAAGAGTACTGAAGGAAACCGATGCCAACAGCGTTTCTGAACTCTGGCCCAATCTTGAAGTATTTTTCCATGGTGGAATCAGTTTCAAACCATACAGGGAACAGTATAAACCGATTATCGGAAAAGATATTAACTATTATGAAATCTACAATGCTTCCGAAGGCTTCTTTGGAATTCAGGACAGATCAAATAGTGACGAAATGCTTCTGATGCTGGATTACGGAATTTTTTATGAATTTATTCCTATGGATCAGTTCCACCGTTCTAATCCTAAAGTGGTATCTCTGGAAGATGTGGAAATTGGGAAAAATTATGCTATGGTAATTACCACTAATGGCGGACTTTGGCGATATCTAATCGGAGATACTGTTATTTTTACTTCTCTGGATCCTTTCAGAATAAAAATTACAGGAAGAACGAAACATTACATCAATGCCTTTGGTGAAGAACTCATGATCACCAATGTAGAATCGGCTCTTACAAAAGCATGTGAGGAAACCAATTCTTCTGTAACCGATTTTACCGGTGCTCCTATTTTCATGAAAGAAAATGAAAGCGGCGCACACGAATGGATCTTTGAATTTAGCAAAGCACCCGAAAATCTAGATGAGTTCACAGATATTTTTGACCGTCATTTAAAATCCATAAATTCTGATTACGAAGCCAAAAGATATAATAATATCACGTTGAGAAAGCCCGTAGTTCACATAGCAAGACCCAATCTTTTCTATTGCTGGCTGGAATCTAAAGGAAAACTGGGCGGACAGAACAAAGTTCCCCGTTTAAGCAACGACAGAGAATATATTGACCCTCTTCTTGAGCTTAATCAGCAACAATAATTACATCTCTTTCAGGAAGTTGAAGTAAGCTTTCTGTGTATCTGCATTTGTTTTGCCCTGCGTATTAACTTCCAATATCTTAGGCTGAACGTCGGGCTTGAAAAAGTTTCCCAAAACACGATCAAGCGTTCCGTCATCATCTACTTTCACATAAGAAAAACCAAAATGTTTTGCTAAAAACTCAGCATTCTTCTGATGTTTGGTAGAAATAAATTCATCTACCGTATTGGAATTGGCATTTCCGGGACCAGGGATTATTTTGAAAATATTTCCTTCTCCGTTATTAAAAATGATAATTCTTGTAAATGGCGGAATGTATTGATTCCAAAGACCATTAATATCATAGAAAAAGCTTAAATCTCCCGTCACCAGCAAAGTTGGGTTCGGATTTTTTATGGCAAAACCCATAGCGGTTGATGTGGATCCGTCGATTCCGCTTGTCCCTCTGTTGCAGTACATTTTTCTTTTTCCAAAATCAAATAACTGAGCATACCGTATTGCCGAACTGTTGCTGAAATGCAGGTTATAATTCTCCGGAACACTTTCTGAAATTCTGTTAAAAAAATAAAAATCTGAAAATTCAATCAAATTTAAAAACTCACGATGTTTTTTATCTTTTTTATCTCTTAATACATCCCAAAGGTTATAAAAAGGTCTTGGTTCAAGATTAATAAAGTTCAGCAGTTTAGAAAAGAAAGCTTCAGGTTTGGTTTTAATTTTCTGTGTCAGAGAAAAATAAGTATCCGGCTGCCATATTTCATCAAGATGCCAATGCTGTTTGGGATTTGCAGATCTCAGAAATTGCTTTACTTTTTTGGAAACTACATTTTGTCCTACCGTGATAAGCAAATCCGGAGCATAGGTTTTAAAATCATGCTCTGTGAAACCAAAAATATAACGGTCAATATGCCTGAAAAACTTTTCGTGATAAAGATTAGAATTGGCTTCCGATAAAACCACCACAGAATGATTTTTCACCAATTGCGACAGCTGATTTTCAAGTTCCGCACTATAATCTCTAGTTCCCACCAAAATCATGATACGCTGTGAGGTGTTCCAATCTGCGACAAGACCTGAGGGAATTTCATATTCTTTTTGCTTAATGGTTTTCTCCACCACCGGAAAAGTCGGAAGTTCTGAAACCAAATCATATAAAGGCTCTTCCAACGGAATATTGATATGAACGGGACCTCTTTTTTCAAAACAAAGCTCAATAGCTTTTTTAATAATTTCTGAATTGATCTCTTCTGCATTGTCTTTTGAGTCTTCTACTAACTGAAAATCTCCGTATGAATGCTGCTGAAAAAGATTGTTTTGGCGAATGGTCTGTCCGTCAAAAAGGTCTACATAATCTGTAGGACGGTCTGCCGTGAAAATCAGCAGCGGAATATTAGAATAAAAAGCTTCTGTAACCGCAGGATAATAATTTGTTGCCGCAGAACCGCTTGTACAGGTAATTGCCACTGGTTTTTTCTCACTCATTGCCATCCCAAGAGCAACAAATGCCGCACTTCTCTCGTCAACAATACTATAACAGTTGAAATCATCCATCTCTGAAAAATGAATTGCCAACGGAGCGTTTCTGGATCCCGGAGAAATAACAACATCTAAAATGCCATATTGCTGAAGAAGATTGGCAAGCACCTGAATACTTCGCTTGGAAGAATATTTTTTCATAAAGCAAAATTAATCTATAATTCATTAATACTGAAACCAATCTTCTCTATAATTAATCATCTTTTTAACAATTACAAAAAGATCAGGAAATTTTGCCTTAAAATCTTCAGGTGTTTCAAAAAAGTGTTCCAGAACAACGGAGGTAAATTCTCCGAGATTAGTAAACGCATAAGTCCTGAAATAATCCGAATCGATAATTAAGTTTCTTTTTCCAGAATCTGACCATAAGGCTAGTATTTTTCTACAGCCCAGATTAAAGTCGTTCTCGGCAATACTTTGTCTGTTTTTTCTTTTATATTTGAAAGAGCCAAGAATAGCATGAGAGAATTCATGGATTCCCAGATTATAATTACTACTTTCAAATTGTATCCCTTCGTAAAATTTATTCCATGACAACACAACAATCTTCATTTTGGGATTATATTCACCGTAATGATGTTTTCCTGTAATAGGAGAATAATAGAAATCAGGATAAATAAGAATATTTCTGAAAGAATCAATTAGATAAGAATACATACCGAAAGTGAGCTGTACATAGCAGGCTGCAATCATAATTTTTCGCTCTTCACTCAGTTGAAAACCTTCTCTTTCAATTAATTTATACTTATTCAAGAAACAAACTACACGGTGATCAAAACTAGTCTGAAATTTTGGATGCAACCTTTTGTAAAAAGAAAAATTTTCCAGAATGATTTTTCTTTGCTGTAAAGGTAGCTTCTTCGGAAAAAAATGATAATGGATAAATGTAGGGTTTCTCGCAATACTTTTGATAACAAAATCAATCCCATAAAAAGAGCTTATTAAGACTATCGGAAACAAAGCCATTACGACACTCTTGAGATACCAATACCAAAACGCTACATATAGTGAGACGACAATTATTGCTCCGTAAACACTCGAGAAAAATTTTTTCATTTATAATTAATTACAGCAAATGTATTTAAAATTCTGTATTTTAGCCCCACGTAAAATTTCTATAAAATGGATAAAATACCTAGTGTAGACCTGCGTGATTTCCTTTCGGACAACCCGGAACGCAAACAGAAATTTGTAAATGAAATCGGAAAAGCTTATGAAGAAATTGGCTTTGTTGCCTTAAAGGGACATTTCCTGGATGATAAGCTTGTGAGTGAATTGTATGGTGAGGTGAAAAACTTTTTTGAACTTCCCGTGGAAACCAAACAAAAGTATGAGATTCCCGGAATTGGAGGACAAAGAGGCTACGTCGGTTTCGGAAAAGAAACTGCAAAAGGATTTAAAAAAGGAGATTTGAAAGAGTTTTGGCATTTCGGACAATATGTTTCGGATGATTCAAAATACAAAAGCGAATATCCTGATAACGTCAACGTTGAAGAACTTGCAAAATTCAACGAAGTGGGAAAAGAAACCTACCAGATGCTCGAAAAAACAGGAAAATATGTTTTAAGAGCCTTAGCTTTATACCTTGGTCTTGATGAGTTCTATTTTGATGATAAAATTGCAGAAGGAAATTCCATCTTAAGACCTATTCATTACCCGCCAATTACTGAAGAGCCAGATGATGCGGTAAGAGCTGCAGCGCATGGCGACATCAATCTGATTACCCTTCTAATGGGTTCTCAAGGAAAAGGTCTTCAGGTTCAAAACCATAAAGGAGAATGGATTGATGCCATTGCAGAACCTGATGAATTGATGATTAACGTTGGAGATATGTTATCCAGACATACCAATAATAAATTGAAATCTACGATTCACAGAGTGGTAAATCCGCCTAGAGAATTATGGGGAACTTCAAGATATTCTATCCCATTCTTTATGCATCCTGTAAGCGAAATGTCGCTGAATGCACTGGAAAACTGTGTAGATGAAAATCATCCTAAATTATATGAGGATACAACTGCAGGAGAGTTTCTACACGAAAGATTAATAGAATTAGGATTAATCAAAAAATAATATCAACCGGGCTTTAACGCTCGGTTTTTTATTAGTTATATAAAAGCTTCTTGAAAAAAATGCGAGCTTAATTTTGAACATAAAAAAAGACCTACATTACTGTAAGTCTTTTGCTCCTCCTGCTGGGCTCGAACCAGCGACCCTCTGATTAACAGTCGGTTTTATTGTGTTTTATTATAATTTGCTTAATCTTTATTATGCTTTATTTTCTTTGATTATCAATTGTTTACAAATATTTTTCTTGTACAGTATTTTATAATATTTTACTTTTGGAGCGCAAATGTTCGTGAAATGTTCGTGAAAAAATTTTTGTAAAACACGATAAACAGGAATATCTGAAAAAAATGTTCGTGAAAAACGATAAAAATTGACACAAAATGGTAAGTTACACCTTTACACTTGCTCCAAAAGCGAATAAAACAGGGGAGAGAAGTATCATAATTTCATTTATAAAAGACCGCAAAAACACAAGTCTTTCAATCGGGAAAACTTGCAAGGAGAAGGACTGGAGTTTTGACGCTTGTCGTCTGAAAACTTCGCATCCCAATCACGCTAACCTCAACAAATTTATTGAGCGCAGAATTAAGATCATTGACGAGATTATCGACGATTTCGATAAAAATGGAATCTACTTCACGCTTCCTGATCTCATCAATAAACTAAAGACGAGCAGCGGACAAAGCATTTCCTTAACCTATACGAGTTTCCACGAAGATTTGATTAGAAATCTTTTGGCATCGGATAAAACCGGAACAGCGAAAGTGGAAAAAGATACTCTGAATGCGCTGCAACGGTTCTTTGGCAAAAAAGACATTAGCTTTAATGAATTGGATTATTCTAACTTGAAAAAATTTGAAGCCTATTGCATTTCTCGCGGGAATAGGGAGTCCAGTATCGCGATTAGAATGCGGACTTTGCGTTCGGTTTTTAATCAAGCCATTAGAAACCAAGTAATTACGGAAAAACAATATCCTTTTAGGCAATATAAAATTTCAAAACTGAAGGAAAGTGGGAAAAAGGAGTATCTGAATGAAGAAGAAATAGAAAAACTCAAGAAATATGAGCCAAAAGACGAAAAACTTTCTTTTGCAAAAGATATGTTTTTGTTCAGTTATTATGCAAGAGGAATCAACTTTTTGGATTTGATTAAGTTGGAAAAAAAATTCTTGAATATTGATCGTATTGATTATATCCGCAGTAAAACAGGCGTTCCGGTGAGTTTTAAAATCAATGATTACGCTCGGAATATCATGGAAAAATACAAATCCGAAGACAGTTCAAAGTTCATTTTCAACATATTGAATACCGAAAAGCCAACGCAGATTTACCTAAAAAACAGATCCAAAAAAGTGCTGACCTATTATGTGAATATGCAGTTAAAAGAAATAATGAAAGAACTGCAAATCAAGAAGAATATCTCTTATTACTGCGCCCGTCACTCGTTTGCCACAGTTTTGAAGTTCAATAATATTTCAATTGAGACTATCCGCGAAGCACTTGGGCAAAAAGATATAAAATCTACAATGTCTTATTTAAACAGTCTTCCGGATAATAAATTGGATAAGATTATTGACGAGGTTTTGAAGTAAGAGTATTTGTTTAATATTTTAGCAAAACCTTTTCCCTTAAATCATTTCCCAATTGAGGCTGTTGATTTTATCTTTCAGTTTTTTAAGAGTTTCAATTATTTCAGAAAAAGTTGGTCTGTTTTCGCCATAAACCATTTCTTCTCGCATTTTGGCATAATCTTTTTCCCATAATTCAATGATATTTTCTGGTGGAATAGGGTTTATTGTGGCTGGCCTGTGCAGGCTATAGTCGATACCGGAGATTTTGGCAAACTCCATTCTGTGCTTTACAATGGTTTCATAGAGTTCCTTATTCTGTAGGGCACTTTCTGAATATTATGTTTTTGAAAAAGCATATAGATCGTACAAATGGCGGCTGAGCAGATCTACCCTTATTTTTTAAGCGGTTTTCTGAAACTCTTCATGCAGAAGGAAAATTTTTTCTAAAAAAGTCCTTTCCGGATTAACGGATGGTATTTCTTTGCTTTTCTCCGAAAAACTCTGCTCTGGATATTCATCATCAACCATCGCGGAAATTTTTTTCATCGTAAATGGCTCAATCAATGAACGGCACCCGACTTCTATTTGAACTCTCGGCTTCAGATATTCCGTAACCTCAATTATATTTGGATAAAAAATATTGATAATACGAGGATGCTGATCGGAATCCTGGGTTTCGGCCAACGAGAAAGTGACATTTTCCAAGCCTTTCTCTTTAAATTTTTCCTGTAATTCTAAATAAAAAACCTCGCTGATATATTGGCCGGAAGCCTTCCTTAATTTGGTTTTCTTGTTTTTAGTCAAATTTCCTTCGAAGCCAAGAAACTCTCTTTCGATGGCCAAATCAATGTCTTCGGAAAACCTTTCTATGAGGTTCCACGCCTTGCTCAGCGAGGTGCCACCTTTGAAAACCAAATGCTCGGCTACATCCAATTCAAAAACCGCTTTCAAAGTTTGCGATACCCACCAGTCTTTTTCCACGGCAAACGGTGTTATTCCTCTTTTTTCGGCAACTTGTGTAAAAGCAAGGACCCTCGTTTATTGGGGAAGGGCTAAAAATTTATTTGTCATTATTTTTATTTATGGCGTTCCGCATTATTATCCTAATCCATTCTGGCGCAAGGCGAATGTCGTGTTCCAAGCGGTATGGATTTTCCTTTTTAAGTTTTTCTATAACTAAATCCTTTTCCTGTTGAGTGACATTGTCCTTCCCGATTTCTTTCAAAGCTTGGATTACAAGTCCGCTTATTTCACCAATCGCAGCGAGGTTTTTCGGGCTTGTTTTTTTGAATTTTATTTTTCTTTTGCCGAGATCAACTGTTCGTGCAGAACCGTCTGTAAGATACACCAAATTGAGGGGAATCTGGGTGGAGAGTCCTAGTGCATTGAGCGCCAGAATTCCCGTTGGAATAAACTTAATTAAACACAACCTCGGTTTTATAAAAGAAAGTCTTTGTTGTTTCGAAACCTTCTGCCCTTTTCATAAGATAATAATCCAATTTTTCGATGCTTCCGCGGGCTAATTTAATAATCTTCATAAAGTCAGAAAGTTCCATTATATTGTGATAACAGTTATATTGTGAAATTAATTCAAAAATTGAAATGTTAAAATCTTCCCATTCCCCAAATGAGGGTAATTCTGAAACTAAAATAATACATTGTGGTACTAACCCTTTGTTAATCTCAATTTTCAGATTTGATTTAGAGTCAAATACCGATATTTCATTTGATACACTTCTCAAAGCTCCGGCAAGTTGATTAACCGCCTTTAATATTTGCTTTTTAATATTATCCTGTTGTTTGGAAATGGATTTATCAAAAGCCTTTTGAGAAGATAAAACCTTGGATTCAATATAAAATGTTCCCAATTCATAATGGGCAAAAATATCGGTGAATTCCTTTTTTCTGCCTGAAGAATTAAAATAAGGATTGAGAAAAATAGTATTGATTTTAAATATAGACTCTAAGGGTACGAACACTTTTTTTTCAAGTTGATCTCCCTCTTTTTCCTCTAAATAATGAGTGGTAATATTTTGATCAGTAATAAAAGCAGATTGTATCGCAACTCCATTGGAGACATTTATTTCTATTCTCTGAAAATCTTGATAGTTTTTGGCGTCAAAATCCAATTTCATTTGATCTAAAACTTTCTTCCAATTATCATTGTTATATTCAGTATCAATGTTTTGCCATTGAATTTCAACAGTATTCTCACTTAGGGTAGCATTGCTTGATAAAACGGGAACCCCCAATTCATCATAAAAGTCCACTAAAATTGAATTCCCACTTTTCAATATTAGTTTAAGTGCATCTATTTCAAGCAGAAAATTACTGGATTGAGTTACAATCAAGGGATTATCAATATGGTCATAAATGAATAATCCAATAACAGGGTATGTTTTTTCTGAAACAAAATACTGCCCTACTAACATTTCTAATTTACATCCTTGGTTGATGGCTCTAATAATATGATTAGGCAACTTAATAATAAACTTCTCTAAACCATTGTCATAAAACCAGATTCCCACTTCTTCATCATTAAGGCGGGAAGAAATAAAATCATCCAATGTTTCATATTTATTATTAAAATCCAAAATCTATTAATCCAGTTTTTTTAAGTATTTGAATTTTACAAAACTTGCAACTATATCGACTTCTGGAAATAAAGTAGCTTGGTTGAAACCAAAGCTTTCCAGTTGTTGTAATATTTGAGTTTTAGACTTTTTATCGATAATAATTCGTTGATCTGAATCACTTCCTCTTTCAATCCATTTTTTTGTTAAATTTAGCCATTGGTTTATATAACCCGAAAACAGTAAATAATGATGGACTAATACCAAAAATTAAGAATGCCCCATGTTGCTTGGCAATCCTTGGGTTGTCAAGTTTAGGTTTAACGGCATAAACAGAAGAAACATCTTTCGGATCGAGATTTATCTTCACGAATGTTATGTAGTAATTTTCCAAAATATGTTTGACTGCATACTTCAATTGAGTCCTGAAGTTCTTTGCGGAAGTGACTTTGCAACTTTTCAACAAAAAAATATCTAAAAATGTTAACTTCTGAATTTGTTACAAGAGGAAACCTTACTTTAAATAAATTTAGAAAAGAATTAAAGACATGCTGAAATGGGTGCCCGTCATTTTCTTCGTAGCCCTCAATTATCTTCTCTTCATTGTCATTTAAAAAATTTAAAACTTTTGGGTGAATTTCATCAAAATGCTCATGTAGTTCCACAGGGAGTTTTTGTTTGAACCAATAAAGCAATGTAAGTCATCATTTTACTGACAGTAGGCAAGTTAGATAATTTTATAAAAGCAAAAGGCATCGTATAAACCATTAAACAATCCCCGATTTAGTCCCTGATTTTAGAGGGAGGGACTAGAAATTGATACTTCAAATTTCTTCGTAATACGTATTTTCCCCCTTCCTTTATTACATAAGTGGTTGCGTACGAGCAAAATAAAGTGCAACCGGTCTTTATTTTACGTGTTGCACCCTATTAAACATTGCTCATCAACAAGTATCTTAATAATTCAAAGTAATCCCTGCACCCCAACCCATATCACTATCATAGTGGGTACGTATACCTATATTTTTATTGATAATATACCTAAGTTCTCCCATATACTCTAAGTCGGTATTCACCATAAAACCACCTCTTAGTCTTTTTGAAATTGGTATATCTTCACGCATTAACTGCAATCTCACAATTCCATCATGATATACTTCTGCCTGAAAATTGACC
>WPCJ01094007.1_pt1 | contig 162251 bp, 160 predicted proteins | sample 5399831 | NCBI WGS metagenome assembly WPCJ01 (sample SAMN12869470, study PRJNA574797) | sludge metagenome | isolation source: wastewater treatment of pH10 | place: China:Beijing | collected 2019-05-20
TTGAGCGTACACCCAGATGTAGTGGGCGGTCCACGATTTAAGGACAAAATCTATGATTCAAGGGAAATCGCGCCATGCCCAAGAGTCCAGAAAGACTCAATATTCCTCAACGGCCAGATTCGGATTCAAGGAAAAACGACATGAGCCATGATCGTCGCGCTGCTCAACCAGAAAGGCGGCGTCGGCAAGACCACGCTCGCGCTCCATCTCGCCGGCGCCTGGGCGCGGCGTGGCCATCGCGTCATGCTGATCGACGCCGACCCGCAAGGCTCCGCGCTCGACTGGTCGCAGCAGCGTGCGCGCGAGAACATGCCCCGGCTGTTCTCCGTCGTCGGCCTGGCGCGCGACACGTTGCATCGGGAAGCGCCCGAGCTGGCCTGTGACACCGATCACGTCGTCATCGACGGGCCGCCGCGTGTCGCCGGCCTCATGCGCTCCGCGCTGCTCGCCGCCGACTTGGTGCTGATCCCAGTACAGCCGTCGCCGTTCGATGGCTGGGCCTCGGCCGAGATGCTGGCGCTCTTGAGTGAAGCGCGCATCTACCGGCCCGAGCTGGCCGCCCGCTTCGTGCTCAACCGTTGCGCTACGCGCACCGTCATCGCCCGCGAAACGGCCGAGACGCTGGCGGACCACGATCCGCCGCTGCTCGCCACCACCATCGGCCAGCGCGTCGTCTTCGCCGACGCCGCGCAATCCGGCCGGCTCGCCAGCGAGATCGACGACAACAGCCCGGCCGCCCGCGAGATCATAGCGCTCGCCGCCGAGATCGAGCGGCTTCGCGTCGGGAGGGCTGCGCCATGAGCCCGCGCGAAGGACGCCGCTTCGCCTCCCGGCCGGGCGATCCCGAGAGCTGGATCAAGGCCGGGGAACGACAGCCGGACGGCAAGGCCGACGGCGGCGCGTTCACCGCGCGCCTCACCATCGACATCACGCCCGCGCTGCGCGGTCGCATCAAGGTCGCGGCGTTCCGGCGCGGCGTCACCGTCGCCGACATGCTGCGCGACCTGCTCGCCCGCGAATTTCCCGCCACCGAAGGAGACCAGACATGACCGACAACGCGGCCCGCCGCGCGCAGGGCCGTCCGTTGCCGGACGGGCCTGCGCCCTTCACCACACTGGTCGAACTGACCTTCCAGAAGCAGCAGGTCGAGCACTGGATACGCTTCGGTCGCAAGAGCTACGAACGGATTCTCGACCGTCGCCGCAGCGTCGTCGGCTTCGCGCCGAACAGCGTCTTCGCCTTCGTCCGCTGGGCGGCGGGCGAGCACGGCACGATCATCTCGCGCATCGACCTTGTGCGCGCCATCGGCCGCGGCGAGCCGTTCCAGACCTTGCCGTTCGTCCGACCCGGCGGCGACATCCTGTTGCGCCTCGACACCTGGTCGAAGGTCGAGAAGGCGTTGCTGGCGATCGACGCCGTGGACGCGCTCGGCCTTGATCCGGCCGACGCATCGCCGGATCACTGGCGGCATGTCCATAACCGGCTGAGCGCCGGGCTGGAGCCGCACGCCTATACGCCCGAGCGCCATGCTGCATGGATCGGCCGCCGGAGGATCGACCCGTGACGCGCGCCGGCATTGTCATCGCCGCCGCGCTCGCCGCGTTCGGCGTCGGCTATCCCGGCCTCACACCGATGCCGGTCAAGCTGATATGGAACGCATCGGCCAGCGCGCCGATCGGCCTCTACACGATCGACTTCCACGGCCCGTTCGAGGTCACTGATCTTCTCGCCGTGGACGCGCCCGAACCGCTCGCGACGTTCCTTGCCGATCGCGGCTATCTGCCGAAGGGAGTGCCGCTCCTGAAGCGCGTGCTGGCCGTCTCCGGGCAGACCGTGTGCAGGACCGGCCTCGTCATCACCGTCGATGGCGTGGACTACGGCGCCGCGTTGGAGCGCGACCGCGCCGGCCGCGACCTTCCCGTCTGGCAAGGCTGCAAGCACATCCACACCGGCGAAGTCTTCCTGATGAACTGGCAGGTCCGCGACAGCCTGGACGGCCGGTATTTCGGGCTGATCGCCACCGACCGGATCATCGGCCACGCGCTGCCGCTCTGGACCGATGAAGCCGGCGACGGCCGCTACGAGTGGCGCGCGCCGACCCGCTGACTGTTCCCACCCATCGCAACAAAAGGAGACGAACCATGCCGCAGATCGGTCTATTCACGCGCGAAAAATCCGCCTTCACCGGGCGCATTCACACGCTCATCCTAACCCAAGAACTCTCCATCGTTCCCGCCGAACATTCGGACGCGGAGCACGCGCCGGACTATCGCGTTCATCACGGCGATGCCGATGGCCCCGAAGTTGGCGCGGCCTGGAAACGCACCGGCGAGAAGGCCGGCGAATATCTGTCCGTGCTGCTCGACGATCCGGCCTTGCCGCAGCCGATCCGCGCCAACCTGTTCCGCGATGACGATGCGGGAACGTCATGGTCGTTGCACTGGAACCGCCCGAAACCGCGCGATGAGCGGGACTGAAGGCTATGCGCTATCCCGTCATCATCGCGCACAAAGCCTTCATTCCTTTGTTCGCGGAAAAGCCGTCTCATTCCTTCGTCCCGCTCGACCGCAGGACGGCCGGCGCGCGCAGCGAAGGTCAAGGGCGACCGAAGGCCGGCGCTTCGCGCGCACCCTTGACCGTAGCGAGCACGCTGGCAGGCTGGCGTCGTGGCGGAGGCAGGCAGGTATGGCGCTATGCCGCTGCGCTGATCGCGGTCATGCTTTCCGTCTGCGCCGGATCGGGCGTCGCGGTCGCGCAATCCGTTCCGGTTGCGCGCCCTGTCGCCGCCGATCCCTATGCCGCGCCGATCGCCAAGGCATCGCAGCGCTTCGGCATTCCCGAGCGCTGGATTCGCGCCGTGCTGCGCGCCGAGAGCGCGGGCGACGTGCGCGCGATCTCGGCGGCAGGCGCGTTGGGCTTGATGCAGGTCATGCCCGACACCTGGGCCGGTTTGCGCGCCCGCTACCAGCTCGGCCGCGATCCCTACGATCCGCACGACAACATTCTCGCGGGCGCGGCCTATCTGCGCGAGATGTGGGACCGCTATGGCGATGTCGCCGCGATGCTCGCCGCCTACAATGCCGGTCCCGCGCGCTATGACGAACACCGCGCAACAGGCCGTCCGCTGCCGGCCGATACGCGCGCCTATGTCGCCGCGCTCGTGCCGGTTCTCGGCGGCGCGGCAGCATCCGATGCGCCGGCCCGGCCAGCCGCGCCACCGCCGGATTGGCGGGAGGCGGCGCTGTTCGTGGCGCGCTCGAACGACAGCCGGGCGACCGTCACGATGCATGGCCGTGTCGATGCGGAGCCGCAGGACGGGGGCATGTTCGTTGCGCGTGCGGGCGACGGGAGAACGCCATGAGGACGGCATTCCCGCGTTCCGCACCGCGCATTCCGGTGTGCAGTAAGGCAGGGTTTCGCCTAGCTGCATTCCCGGCAGGAAGGGCAGAAAGGTCGAAGGAGGCGGAAGGCAAGATAAAGGAAACCGGCACCATGTCGGGCCGGCTTCTGAAATTGTCGTTGTCTGCACACTGGTTAGGAGAGCGGCGCGCGGCACCATGCTTTTTGACCCGTAGTGCCATGATCGTGCGCAACGCCCTGGCGTTGCTGAGTTTTGATCGGCACTACAGGCGCAAAACGCCCGGTTTTCGCGGTTTTGCGCTGGAGGCGCGCTCTTGAGCGCCGACGACGAAATCCGCTTCCGGCCGAAGCCCGGCCGCATCCGCTCTGACGGGCAGAAGGTCGGCAAGGCCAAGAGCTTCCTGACGCAAGCCAAGAAGCTTGCCCGCCAGCACAGCAACAGCCCGTCGCGGTCATCCTCGCCATCGTCGCCGCGCGCCAGATCGCAGGCGCCCGCCAAGGGCGACAAGGCTGCGCGGACAAACAGCGGGCCGGGCCTGAAGCGCGGGCGCGGCGCGGCCTTCGTCCGCTCGCGCACCCTGTCGGGCGGCTGGCGTCACAGCGCGCCCGGAATGCGCCGCGTCGTGGTGAAGACCCGCTACGTCCAGAACGCCGGCAGGAGCGGCAAGTCCGCCGCACATCTGCGCTACATTCAACGTGACGGCACTTCACGCGACGGCGAGCGTGGACAGCTCTATTCGGCGAACGAGGATCGCGCCGACGGCCAAGCCTTTGTCGAGCGCGGCGCGGAGGATCGCCACCAATTCCGGTTCATCGTGTCGCCGGAAGATAGCGCCGACCTCTCCGACCTGACCGCGCACACGCGGGATCTGATGGGCCGGATCGAAACCGACCTCGGCACGAAACTCGATTGGGTGGCGGTCAACCACCACAACACCGGCCACCCCCATGTGCATGTCATCGTCCGGGGCAAGGACGAGCTGGGCGAGAACCTCGTCATCAACGGCGACTATCTCGCCAACGGCATCCGCGAACGGGCCAGCGATCTAGCGACGTTGGAACTCGGCCCCGTCACCGAGATCGAGCAGAGCCGCAAGCTCTCGGCCGAGATTGATCGTGACCGCTTCACCCGGATCGACCGGGCAATGACGGAGGAAGCCGATGGACGCTTCCTCGACCTTCGCCACACGCCCGATGAGCCGCGCGGCCAGTTCGACCGGACGCTGCGCCTGCGCCGTCTCGCCAAGCTGGAGAAGATGGGCCTCGCCACCGAGCACGCGTCCGGCGTCTGGGAGCTGGACGCGCGGATGGAGCCGACCTTGCGCGAGCTGGGTGAGCGCGGCGACATCATCCGCGACATGCACAAGGCGCTGAAGGCGGATGGCCTGGAGCGCGACCCCATGACGTTCCAAATTCATGACGGACCGCCCGAGACACCCATCGTCGGCCGCGTCGTCGATAAATATCTTTCCGACGAGCTGGGCGAGAACCTGACCGTGGTGGTGGACGGGATCGACGGCCGGTCACACCATATCGCCGGCATCGACCCGGCCCGCGTCGAGGATGCGCGGATCGGCAGCGTCGTCGAGATCGGCCCGGCCGACACCGCAAGCCGTCCGTCCGACCACGCCATCGCCGCCATTGCCGAAGGCGGCGTCTATCGGCCGAGCCGCCATCTGGAACAGGCGAAGTTCGAGGGCCGCGTTCCGGGCGGCGATTACCAAGGCTATGTCGGTGCCCATGTCCGCCGGCTGGAGGCGCTGCGCCGCGCGGGCATCGCCGAGCGGATCGACGCCGATCAGTGGCGCATCCCCGAGGACTTCGAGAGCCGGGCCGCCGCCCATGATGCCGGCCGCAACCGGCAGGCCAGCGTCCGCGTCCTCTCGACCTTCGATCTCGAAAAGCAGATCGGCGCGGACGGCGCGACCTGGCTCGATCGGCGGCTGGTGTCCGCCGAGTCGTCGGACATCGCGCCGGCCGGCTTCGGCCAACAGGTGCGCGAGGCGATGGAGCGGCGGCGCCAACATCACATCGACCATGGCGATGCCGCACACGGACAGAACGGCCGCGTCCTCTATCGCCGCAACCTTCTCGCCACGCTGCGCGAGCGCGAGGTTGCGCGCGCCGGAACGGAGATGGCCGCGAACAAGGCGCTGCCGTTCCGGGCCGCCACGGACGGCGAAACCGTCTCCGGCAAGTTCACCGGGACCGTCCAGCTATCCAGCGGCAAGTTCGCCGTCGTCGAGAAATCCCACGAGTTCACCCTTGTCCCCTGGCGACCGGTCATCGACCGCCAGCTCGGCCGCGAAGTGATGGGCGTGGTCCAGGGCGGATCGGTTTCGTGGCAGTTGGGGCGGCAAAGGGGATTGGAGCTATAGGTTAGAACGCATTGGGGCGATCCAACCTGCGAATCGCGGCGCCTGTGACGAGCAGCAGCATCGCGCCGATGGCGAATGTCAGATTCTGGCGGATGACGGAAGCTGTGCGCTTCACCTGCAGGTGCGCAGCCGCAAGCCGCCCCATGTCTTTGACAAGCAACGCGACATCGGCTGTTCGACCGCTGCGGAGAAAACATATCTAGCGGCGGGCAAGTTTCCGCATTGGGCAGCGTTGGGAGCTTGAATCGCGCCTCATGAGCTGCTAGATAGTAATTAATTACTATCTTTTGGAGCTGCCCATGATCTCTCGACCGGCCTATCTTTCCGCGGAGGAACGACGTGAGGTGACGGTTGAAACCGTCATCGACTTGGCCGCCGAACAAAATCCAGCGGACATCACGACCGGGGCGATCGCCAAACGGATGGGAGTGACGCAGGGCGCCCTGTTCAGGCACTTCCCCTCCAAGGACGCCATTCTTCAGGCCGTGATGGAGTGGGTCGCGGAGCGTCTGCTCGCACGCATCGACAGGGCGGTTGCCGGTGCGGCCTCTCCGCTTGACGCGCTGGAAGCTGCGTTCACTGCGCATATCGAGTTCATCTCGGAACATCCCGGCGTGCCCCGGATGCTGTTTGGCGAGTTGCAGCGCGCCGAGCAGACTGTGGCAAAGCGTATGGCGCACACCGTGATCCAGCGTTATGGCGAACGCCTCGGACGGCTCGTTGCCGAAGGCAAGGAGCGTGGCGAGTTGGCTGATACGCTGGATGACAAGGCCGCCGTCACACTCTTCATCGGTACGATTCAGGGGCTTGTCATGCAGTCCCTCCTGGCCGGCGACGTCAATCGCATCCGCGCCAGCGCGCCGGGAGCGTTTGCGCTGTATCGACGCGCTATCGAGGCGGCGAGATGAACTATCCGCATTCCCCGGCCATCACATCTCCGATTCGATCCCTCGAAGCCATGTTCATGGCCGATGTTGCCTATGTCGCGGATCATCTGAACATTCCACGCATGTTGCTGGGTGCGTTCGGCAGGGCGAACAGTTCCGCGCTCAGACTGATGATCGAGGCACTTATTCAGCGGTACGAACAGCGTCTCTCCCGCGCAATCGAAGAGGCGCAGCAGTGCGGCGCAATCCGAACCACAATCGACAAAAGGATCGCTGCACGTCTGTTCATAGCCGCTATCCAACATCTGGTGTTTAGAGCGCTGATCGTCGGGGATGTCGACAGCATCCGTGAGAGGGCTCCGGACGCCTTCAAATCATATCGTGCATGCATGGAGGCAAACTAGTGAAACTGCCTTCATTGCAGCGTCGCACATTGATGCTCATAGGCGTTGGAGCCGTAACTGCCGCCTTGTTTGGCTATGTGGTGTTGCGCTCCGGGCCGCTGGCGCCGGTCGCTGTCACGACCGCCATCGTTGAGGCCCGCTCAATCTCGCCCGCATTATTTGGCATCGGCACGGTTGAAGCTCGTTTCTCTTACAAGATCGGCCCCACCTTCGCGGGTCGCGTCGCCAAGATACATGTTGATGTGGGCGATAAGGTACGAGCCGGTCAGGTCTTGGCGGAAATGGACCCGGTGGATCTTGATGCTCGCATCGCAGCGCTCGATGCGGCGATCGGTCGGGCGGAAGCATCTATAAAGACTGCGGAAGCGCAGGTGGACGATGCGCTGGCACGCAAGGATTTCGCGCTTGCCCAGGCGAAACGCTATGAAGAGCTCTGGAAGACCCGCGCCGTCAGCCAAGTCGCGGTGGAAACCAAGCGGCAGGACAGCCAAGTGACTGATGCCGCTCTCTCGGCCGCTCAGTCCAATCTCCTTGCGGCGCAACAGGATCTGCAACGCAATCGTGCCGACCGCGACGGCCTGATCAAGCAGCGGGAAAACCTGGTTCTGTGTGCGCCGGTCGATGGGGTGATTGCAGCACGCAAGGCTGAATCGGGAACGACCATGGTCGCCGGCCAGGCGGTCATAGAAATGATCGACCCGAAGAATCTCTGGATCAATGCTCGGTTCGATCAAATTGCGGCAACAGGCCTCCGGCAGGATCTGCCTGCCTCGATTGCATTGCGTTCACGCGCCGGCAAAGGCGTACCGGGACGAGTGGCGCGTGTGGAAGTCCTCGCTGACGCGGTGACGGAAGAAAATCTGGCCAAGGTGGAGTTCGACACGCTTCCCGAGCCGCTGCCTCCGATCGGAGAGTTGGCCGAGGTATCGGTCGCCCTGCCTGAGCTTGCCGTGTCGCCGGCAATCCCGAACGCTGCGATCCAGAATGTTGGCGGCAAATTGGGCGTCTGGAAAATCGAAAACGGGAAGATCCGCTTTACGGCCGTCCAACTCGGCGCGGCAGACCTGGAGGGAGTCGTACAGGTCACAAAAGGCCTGAAGGTCGGCGATCAGATCGTTGTTTACAGCGCATCCAGATTGGCCAGTACGAACCGCATTCGTGTAGCCGACAATCCTGCGGAGCTACTCGAATGATCAGCCTCGCCGGACGCGACATTCTGCATTCATGGGGCAAGTTCGTCTTCACGGGCGTTGGGCTTGGTCTGCTCATTGGTGTCACGTTCACCATGGCCGGTGTGTATCGAGGGATGGTTGATGACGGCAAGGTGCTGCTCGACAACAGCGGCGCCGATATGTGGGTCGTCCAGCAGAATACACTCGGCCCATACGCAGAATCCTCAAGCATCAATGATGACATCTATCGCGTGATCCTCGCGACCCCCGGCGTCGAGCGGGTCGCCAACGTAACCTATCTGACGATGCAGGTTCAAAAGGGAAACTCGGACGTACGTGCCATGGTGGTGGGCATCGCGCCGGGAGATATGGCGACACCCGGCCGGCCACCGTTTCTTGTCGCGGGGCGGCAGATCACGCGCAGCCACTATGAGGCGGTGGCCGATGTCGCTACGGGGTTTTCCCTTGGGGACACGATCGTTATTCGACGAAACCACTATACAATTGTGGGCCTCACTCGGCGGACGGTATCGTCGGGTGGCGATCCGATGGTCTTCATCCCGTTGAAGGACGCGCAGGAAGCGCAATTCCTCAAGGACAACGACTCCATAGTTCGTCAGCGCCGGCGCACCAGCGAAAATCCAGAGTTCAACCGGCCCTGGGTGCCTGGCTTGCTGGATGCAGTGATCGCCTCGCAAAACAGCAACCCTTACGTGAACGCAGTCCTGGTCCGCATCAGACCTGGCTATGACCCGGAGCGCATTGCAACTGACATAGCAAGGTGGAAGCGGCTGACGGTTTATACGCGACCCCAGATGGAAGAGATTCTGATTGGGAAACTCATCGCGACGTCCGCCAAGCAGATCGGCATGTTCCTCGCCATCCTGGCCATCGTCAGCGCCGCCATCGTCGCCTTCATCATCTACACGCTCACAATGGACAAGATACGCGAGATTGCCGTGCTGAAGCTGATCGGCACGCGCAATCGCACCATCGCGTCCATGATTCTGCAGCAGGCCGTTGTACTTGGATTGATCGGCTTCGTTGTCGGCAAGATCACGGCGACCTTCGCAGCACCTCTTTTCCCGAAATTCGTCCTTCTTCTTTCCGTCGACACGATGATCGGGCTCATGGCCGTCATCGTCATATGCGCACTTGCCAGCGTCGTCGCCATCCGCATGGCGCTCAAAGTCGATCCCGCCGAGGCGATCGGAGGCTGAGATGGACAGCGGCGGAATCCTCATCGAAAAAATCAGGAAGCGGTATGGCAGTGGCGATACCGCGGTCGATGCCCTGAAGGACGTCAATATGCAGGTCGCACCCGGCGAGGTGGTCGGCCTGATCGGTCCGTCGGGATCGGGCAAGAGCACGTTGCTCAAAGCCTTGGGTGCCGTCATCGATCCGAGCGGCGGCCGCATGACCCTCGGCGACGAGGTGATCTATGAGGAGGGCTGGAAAATTCCCGATCTTCGCGCGTTGCGGCGCGACAAGATCGGCTTCGTCTTCCAGGCGCCTTACCTCATCCCTTTTCTGGACGTCACCGACAATGTCGCTTTGCTGCCGATGCTGGCGGGTGTTCCCAATAATGAATCGCGCCAGCGCGCGCGTGAACTCCTGAAGGCTCTCGACGTCGAACATCGCGCTGCCGCCATGCCATCGCAGCTATCTGGCGGAGAACAACAGCGGGTCGCGATTGCGCGCGGATTGGTCAACCGGCCGCCGGTTATTCTTGCCGACGAGCCGACTGCGCCGCTTGATAGCGTGCGTGCTCTGACCGTGATCCGCATCCTCAACGACATGGCAGTCAAATTTGGGACGGCCATCATAGTCGTCACTCATGACGAGAAGATCATCCCGACCTTCAGGCGCATTTATCACATCAGAGACGGCGTGACGCATGAAGAAGCTGGCGAGGGCCGCGGCTTTGACTGACAGCACAAACGAACATGATCGCCGTTTGGTAAAATAGCTTGATCTTAGGAGTCGACAAAATGGGGAAGTTAAAAGGAAATCATCGTGGAAGCATGCAGGAAAGGCGCTTCTTATTACCGATATCATGGCTCGCACTCGTCATGGCAACAGTCGCTTTGACTAACGCGAGCAAGGCGGAGGAGCCGTCCCCAGCCCACAAGATTACAGACGGACATCCATGGAAGATGACGACAGACGATGGCCGCGTGGGAACTCTTGTGCTTTTCCAGAACGGCACAGGAAAAATGACGGGCGGAATCATGGACCTGTCCCCGAAGTGGCGGCCGACCCCGGATGGCCTATGCCTTAAACCCGGGGCGCTGCTTCCCGAACGATGCGTCAAACTGGTTCGTTCCGAAAACGGGTATGTCGGCCTGAGAGGCGGCAAACAAGCCTTCAAATTGGAACGGTAGTACGCCTTCCGAAATGAATAAGGAGGAGAGGTCATGGTGTCTGTCTGGACATCAAATTTAGTAATTAAAGTACTTGCTGGAATCGCGCTTCTGTTCGGAATAGCCACACTCGTTTCCGGAGGAAACGCTCTTTTTGATCTGTATGGAACAGAAGCCTCCACAGCAAAAATCGTTCCCTTCGTATTGTATTTCAATTTTGCAGTCGGCTTCGCGTATATCGCCACCGGCGCTGGATTGATGCTGAAGTGTGGGTGGGCGCCTATATCTGCCGTGGCAATTGCTGCAGCGACCGCCATAGTCTTTCTCGGTCTAGGTGGCTGGATATTGGCGGGCAACGCTTACGAAATGCGAACCGTCGTCGCTATGAGTCTGCGAACGGCGTTCTGGTCGAGCTTAGCGATAATTTCATTAGCCAATTATCGCCAGCACTCAACACCACCCAATGCAACAAACAACTCATGATTAAACCCTGGGGCTACGGCGCAATTCAAATATGCGTGGATGCGACCTATACTACGGAGTAATTCGTAACAATGCCTCGCCGACATTCAGCACCAATGGTTGATCGTCAGTGGGGAGTGCCAACCTCGCTAGGTTCGCGGATTCCTCTCATTTCACTAATCCAAACGCTAGCAGTCGCCGAGTATTTGAACTTCCGTCACGCCGCCAATGCGCTTGGCGTCAGCCCGTCGAGCATGAGCGCGCGCGTCAAGACGTTGGAAGAAGTCCTTGGCGTCTTGCTGTTCGAGCGGCACGCGCGCGGCGTCCGACTTACAGAAGCAGGCCGACATTTTGTCGAGCGAGTAGCGGTCGGCATCGACCAACTCGACCATGCGGTGAAGACAGTCGGCATGGCTGCCGCCGGGAAAAGGGGTCAATTGCGCATTGGCGTTCATGCACTCGTTCCTGCAGGCTTTCTTGCGAAGCTAATCGGACGATACCGGCAAGATCATCCGCTAGTGGAGGTTGAGATGATGGAGGGCACCGCGCGCGATGCGGTCATGCAGCTTCGCGCTGACAGGCTGGACATCGTATTTGTGGCAGGCACTCCCGAACTGCCCGATTGCCATTCTCGACGGATATGGACCGAACCGCTGGTTGCTGCGCTGCCGGATCAGCATCGGCTCGCCGAGCAATCCGCCGTCACCTGGGCCGATCTTGCAGGCGAGACGTTCCTAGTCTGCCACGGCGGCACCGGCCCGCAAGCACATGACCATATCCTCCTACGCCTCGCCGGGCGCTGGCCAGCATCTATCCAGCGCTTCGACGTCGGACGCGGCACATTGCTTTCCATGGTCGGACAGGGTTTCGGCATCACTATCGTCGGAGCTGCATCATCGCTGCTACCAATGTCCGGCGTTGTATTTCTCCCATTTGCCGATGAGCCGGACCCGGTTTCTTTCTCGGCCGTCTGGTCGCCGTTCAATCAAGGCGCGGCGCTCCACGACCTGCTCACTCTCGCGAGTGAGATGGGCCGGCGCGTGATGTCCTGAACGTCGGATATGTCGATGCGTTTCATAAACCAGTCGCGGTTCTTGATCTTACTTCTCATCATCACTCTAGGCGGATGCACTACGAGGCCGGGACCTGAATTGCTCGTTCCCGCAGCCGGCCCGACGACAGGCCTGGAAAACGTCACGGTTCTTGCCGTGACGGACCGCACGTCAATCGGCGCGACTTATGGAAGCCAACGCGGGAGCTTGAGTTACCACGAGTTTACGATAGGCGTAACAACATCCCAAAATACTGTTTCGGGAAGCGCGGCCAGGGCCAGCATTCCCACTCGAAATTTTTCGATGGACTTCACGACCCTCGCGCGCCGGCAACTGGACGAGAGAGCCTTCGCTAGAACCGTCGCAGAGCAAGGTGGTCATGGTCGGACCATCCTCGTGTTCGTTCACGGCTACAACTACAATTATCAGGAGGCGGTATTCCGCGCTGCCCAACTCGGTGCCGACAGTGCTGTTGATGTGGTTCCCATCCTCTTTTCCTGGCCTTCGCAAGCAAGCGTTAGAGGCTATGTCGCTGACCGTGATGCAGTGACATACGCGCGAGATGACCTCGTTCGGCTCCTTACGATGCTGGGCAAGACGCCCTCAGATCGACGGCTGGTCATCGTAGGACATAGCATGGGCGGTTGGCTCGTCGTGGAGGCTCTTCGTCAACTCCGTCTCCAAGGACGCAACGACGTTATTCAGCGATTACAGGTCGGCCTCAACGCGCCGGACATCGACGTGGATGTTTTCCGAGCGCAAATGTCTGTAATTGGACCGCTCTCGCCTCCACTGATAGTCCTCGTGTCAAAAAATGACCGCGCGCTTGCCCTGTCTCAGCGCCTTGCAGAAGGCAGGCCACGACTAGGCGCGGTCGCAGTCGACGATCCGGCCATCCAGAATCTTGCTCGCAAGACCAGCGTTCGCATTCTCGACATTACGGCCGTGCCCGCAGGCGACAGATTTAATCATGACCGCTTCACTATGCTCGTCGGGCTTAACTCGGCCCTCCCGCGCGGCCAACTGATTCAACGTCTTCAACATGCCGGTGCCTACATTCTCGACGCATCCGGCGCGATCCTTTCGGCTCCATTCGACCGATAAACACTCGCTATTGCTGGATCTCAGTAGGAACACCGTAAAACGTCTGTTTCAAATCGCAAATCGTCGTCCCAGCGAACGGATTCTTGTCGGTCCTGTGCCGACTTGTCCTGATGGCTGGCGTCTTGCTAAACTCTCGCAAGAACCCGGAGCTGCCGCATAAGGTCGGGACGCGATCTTGCGGTTACGGCACTTGAGATGTGCTTGTGATCCCAACGCACCAGCCGAACTAGGTCTTCCCCCGATTCGTTCCAGCTAACTATGCGGAGATATTGGCGCGGTCGATGCTCCGCCGCAACCCGTCCTGTTTGCCGCCGATAGTATCCGGCAGCCCTCTCGCATCCCGTTTCCTGTTGCCTGCCCCATATTTGCCTACTCTCTGATCGGCTCCGTCTCTTTTTCGACTGGAGCCAGGATGCGCGGAGGCCGAATCCTTTGGGGTCAGATCACCGTCGTCTTCACCATCGTTCTGGTGACGACCTGGGCGGCGACGCAATGGACAGCATGGCGGCTGGGGTTTCAACCGCAACTTGGTAGCCCATGGTTCGAGATTGCGGGCTGGCCAATCTACCATCCGCCCATCTTTTTCTGGTGGTGGTTCTCCTACGACGCCTATGCGCTGTCGATCTTCACCGAGGGCGCGATCATCGCCGCGTCGGGCGGCATCATAGTCATCATCGCCGCCATCCTCATGTCGATCCTCCGGGCGCGCGAAAGTCGCGATGTGGCGACCTACGGTTCGGCGCGATGGGCCGAGGACAAGGAAATCCGCGCCGCCGGGCTGCTCGATCCCGATGGCGTCGTGCTCGGCCGATACGATCGCGAATATCTGCGCCATGACGGCCCCGAGCATGTCTTGTGCTTCGCGCCGACACGCAGCGGCAAGGGCGTCGGCCTTGTGGTCCCGACGTTGCTGACCTGGCCGGGAAGCTGCATCGTCCACGACATCAAGGGCGAGAACTGGACGCTGACAGCCGGCTTCCGGTCGCAGCACGGCCGCGTGCTGCTGTTCGATCCGACCAATGCCGGATCGTCCGCCTACAATCCGCTGCTGGAGGTGCGGCAGGGCGAATGGGAAGTCCGCGACGTGCAGAACATCGCGGATATTCTCGTCGATCCCGAAGGCAGCCTCGACAAGCGCAACCATTGGGAAAAGACCAGCCATTCACTTCTGGTCGGCGCGATCCTGCATGTCCTCTATGCGGAACCCGACAAGACGCTGGCAGGCGTCGCCAACTTCCTGTCCGACCCACGCCGCCCGGTGGAAGCGACGTTGCGCGCCATGATGGACACGCCGCACCTGGGCGAAGCAGGCGTTCATCCTGTCATCGCGTCGTCGGCCCGCGAGCTGTTGAATAAGAGCGAAAACGAGCGCAGCGGCGTGCTTTCCACGGCCATGTCATTTCTCGGCCTCTACCGCGATCCGGTCGTGGCGCGCGTGACGGCGCGCTGCGACTGGCGCATCGCCGATCTTGTCGGCAGCGGCAAGGCAGTTAGCCTCTATCTCGTCGTGCCGCCGTCAGACATCAACCGCACCAAGCCGCTCATTCGCCTCATCCTCAACCAGATCGGCCGCAGGCTGACGGAAGAACTGAAAACCTCCGGCAAGCGACATCGCCTGCTGCTGATGCTCGACGAATTTCCCGCGCTCGGCCGCCTCGACTTCTTTGAATCCGCCCTCGCCTTCATGGCGGGTTATGGCCTCAAGGGATTCCTGATCGCTCAGAGCCTCAACCAGATCGAGCGGGCCTATGGGCCGAACAACGCCATCCTCGACAACTGCCATGTGCGGGTGTCCTTCGCCACGAACGACGAACGCACCGCCAAGCGCGTGTCGGACGCGCTCGGCACCGCGACGGAACTGCGCGATTCCACCAACTATGCCGGCAATCGACTCTCGCCCTGGCTCGGTCATCTCATGGTGTCGCGGCAGGAAACGGCGCGGCCGCTGCTGACGCCGGGCGAGATCATGCAGCTTCCACCCACCGACGAGATCGTCATGGTGGCGGGCACGCCGCCGATCCGCGCCACCAAGGCGCGGTATTTCGAGGACGCGCGCTTGCAGGAGCGCATCATCACGCCGCCCGAACTGGCAGCCGTTCCCGCGGACGCGGCCACATCGGATGACTGGTCCGGCCGCGTGGTCGTGGCAGCGAACGTTTCCGCCATGGACGCGGCCGGCGGCGGCATCGACGGCGATCGTGCCAATGCCGGCATCCGCCGCGAACCGGAATTGCCCGAGCATGAGGAAGTCGTTGCACCGCCGCCACCCGCGCCGGAGGTCGAGCCGCTCGATGACGAACCTGACGTTGACGCAGCCAAGGCCAACACCCTGCGCGCCCGGATGCGGATCGTCGCACGGCAAGCCTCGCTCGATCCCGCTGACGGCATCGAGCTTTGAGGGGATCGCCGATGACCACGCGGACCCGCATGAACGTCTATTTCGATCCGGCCTTGCTCAAACAGGTGGAAGCGCTGGCGCTGCGCCGGAATGTGTCGAAGTCCGCCATCGTCGAGGCGGCCGTCGCCTCCTTCCTGTCCGGCGATAGCAGCGAGAAGCTGGAAGCGGCCATGTCGCGCCGCCTCGACCGGCTCGGCCGCCAGATCGACGGGCTCGACGTGGATCTCGCCGTGCTCGGCGAAGCCGTCTCGCTGTTCATCAACGTCTGGTTCGGGTCCACGACGCCGTTACCGGAGAGCGCGCAGGCCGCTGCGCGCGCCAAGAGCGCCGAACGCTTCGGGAAGTTCATGCAGAGCCTCGGCAAGCGTCTGGCTACCGGCGACAGGTTCCTGAAAGAGTTGTCGCGGGACGTCGGAACGTTTCAGGGTGAGTCGGAGACAGACGTTTCAGGGTGAGTCGGAGACAGACGTTTCAAAGGCGAGCGGCGATCCAGCGTAAATATCCGGCCCATCCCATTCGCCGCCGATAGCCGCCGAACCCCGCACGCGCTGCGATACTTGTTGAACTGGCCCTCTTTCCGGCTCTTTTAATCGACCCCGTTGCGGGGACTATCTGTTGCGCCCCGTTGGGAAACGGGGCCGAATGTCGTCATCACATCAGAAGCCGGAGGCGATCCAGCGCGGCGCGCGCATGTTGCGCACCGCGCTCGGTCCCACCATCGCGCGGTTCCTGGAAGATGCGGCCGTTGTCGAGGTGATGCTGAACCCCGATGGCCGCATCTGGATCGACCGGCTTTCCGAAGGGCTGGCCGATACCGGCGAGACGATGACCGCTGCCGATGGCGAACGCGTCGTGCGCCTGGTCGCGCACCATGTCGGCGCCGAGGTTCATGCGCGATCCCCGCGCGTCTCGGCCGAGCTGCCCGAGACCGGCGAACGGTTCGAGGGCCTGTTGCCGCCCGTCGTCGCCGCGCCGGCCTTCGCCATCCGCAAGCCCGCCGTCGCGGTGTTCACCCTCGACGACTATGTGACGGCCGGCATCATGACCGCCGACCAGGCCCTGACGCTGCGCGCGGCCGTGGCGTCTCGCGCCAATATTCTCGTCGCAGGCGGCACCTCAACCGGCAAGACCACGCTGACCAACGCGCTGCTGGCCGAGGTGGCTAAGGGCGCGGATCGCGTCGTCATCATCGAGGACACGCGCGAGCTGCAATGCGCCGCGCCAAACCTTGTCGCCATGCGGACGAAAGACGGCGTGGCGACGCTCTCCGATCTCGTCCGCTCGTCGCTGCGCCTTCGCCCCGACCGCATTCCCATCGGTGAGGTGCGCGGCGCTGAAGCCTTGGACCTGCTCAAAGCATGGGGCACCGGCCATCCCGGCGGCATCGGCACCATCCACGCCGGCACTGGCATCGGCGCGCTGCGCCGCCTCGAACAGCTCATTCAGGAAGCTGTGGTCACGGTCCCGCGCGCCCTGATCGCCGAGACCATCGACCTCGTTGCTGTCCTCTCCGGCCGCGGCGCCGCGCGCCGGCTCGCCGAACTCGCCCGCGTCGAAGGGCTCGGCCCGGACGGCGATTACCGCATCACCCAAGCCACCAGCACTGAAGCTACCACCAGCACAGGAGAACCCGAATGATCCGCATACTTCAACGCGGCCGCCGCATCGCGGCGACCGCAATCGCCGCCGTTTCCATCAGCATGATGCTGGCGCCGGCTGCCTATGCCTCCGGTTCGTCGATGCCGTGGGAAGCGCCCCTTCAGAAAATCCTCGATTCCGTCGAAGGGCCGGTTTCCAAGATCATCGCAGTCATCATCATCATCGCGACGGGTCTCGCGCTCGCCTTCGGGGATACGAGCGGTGGCTTTCGCAAGTTGATCCAGATCGTATTCGGCCTGTCGATCGCCTTCGCCGCCAGCTCGTTCTTCCTCAGCTTCTTCAGCTTCGGCGGCGGGGCGCTCATCTGATGGCGACCGCCTTTGAACAGCTCGACGCCGTGCCGGGATACACGATCCCGGTGCATCGCGCGCTGACCGAACACATCCTGCTCGGCGGTGCCCCGCGTGCCATTGCCATTCTCAACGGGACGCTCGCCGGAGCCGTGGGCCTCGGCCTGCGCCTGTGGCTGGTCGGCCTCGCCATCTGGGCCATAGGCCATTTCGCGGCCGTGTGGGCGGCGAAGCGCGATCCGCTCTTTGTCGAGGTCGGGCGCAGGCATCTGCGCATCCCCAGCCATCTCGCGGTCTGAGAGAGGCGCGGCCCATGATAAACCTTGCCGAATACCGCAACAAGAACAGCCGCCTTGCCGACTATCTGCCGTGGGTCGCGCTCGCCGCTGAGGGCGTCGTGCTCAACAAGGACGGCTCGTTCCAGCGCACAGCGAAGTTTCGCGGTCCCGATCTCGATTCCGCTGTCGCCGCCGAGCTGGTCGCCGTCGCCGGCCGCATCAACAACGCCTTCCGTCGTCTCGGCTCCGGCTGGAGCATTTTTGTTGAGGCGCAGCGCCACGCGGCCTCGACCTATCCGAACAGCACCTTTCCCGATCCGGCGTCTGCTATCGTCGATGCCGAGCGCAAGGCCGATTTCGAGGAAGCCGGCAGCCATTTCGTGTCGGGATATTTCCTGACCTTTCTTTATCTGCCGCCGGCCGAGGACGCCGCCCGCGCCGAAACCTGGCTCTATGAGGGCCGCGAGCAATCCGGCGTCGATCCGCACGAAATCCTGCGCGCCTTCACCGACCGCACCGACCGCGTGCTGGCGCTGCTCGACGGCTTCATGCCGGAATGCGCCTGGCTCGATGACAGCGACACGCTGACCTATCTGCACTCGACGGTTTCGACGAAGCGCCATCGGGTGCGCGTGCCGGAAACGCCGATCTATCTGGACGCGCTGCTGGCGGACCAACCACTGACCGGAGGGTTGGAGCCGCGCCTCGGCACCGAGCATCTGCGCATCCTCACCATCACCGGCTTTCCGACCGCGACGACGCCGGGCCTGCTTGACGACATGAACCGGCTGGCGTTCCCGTATCGCTGGTCCACCCGAGCGATTCTGCTCGACAAGACCGACGCGACCAAGTTGCTCACGAAAATCCGCCGCCAATGGTTCGCCAAGCGCAAGAGCATCGCCGCGATCTTGAAGGAGGTGATGACCAACGAGGCGTCAGCCCTCGTGGACACGGACGCGGCGAACAAGGCCGCCGACGCCGACATGGCCCTGCAGGAGCTTGGGGCCGACGTCGCCGGCATGGCCTATGTCACCGCGACGATCGTGGTGTGGGACGCCGATCCGCGTCTCGCCGACGAGAAGCTGCGGCTTGTCGAGAAGGTCATTCAGGGCAGCGACTTCACGGCCATGGTCGAGACGGTCAACGCCGTGGATGCCTGGCTCGGCAGTCTGCCCGGACATGCCTACGCCAATGTCCGCCAACCGCCGATCAGCACCTTGAATCTCGCCCACATGATCCCGCTTTCGGCGGTGTGGGCGGGGCCGGAACGGGACGAGCATTTCGGTGCGCCCCCCTTGCTTTACGGCAAGACCGAAGGCTCGACCCCGTTCCGGTTATCCCTTCATGTCGGCGATGTCGGCCATACGCTCGTCGTCGGCCCGACCGGCGCGGGCAAATCCGTGCTGTTGGCGCTGATGGCGTTGCAGTTTCGCCGCTACGAAGGCGCACAGGTGTTTGCCTTCGATTTCGGCGGCTCGATCCGAGCCGCGTCGCTCGCCATGGGCGGCGACTGGCACGATCTCGGCGGCGGGCTGACCGACGGCGACGAGTTTTCCGTCTCGCTCCAGCCGCTCGCGCGCATCCACGACACCTATGAACGCGCCTGGGCCGCCGACTGGATCGTGGCGATCCTCATGCGCGAGGGTATCGCGATCACCCCGGAGGTAAAAGAACATCTCTGGACAGCGTTGACCTCGCTCGCTTCCGCGCCCGTCGGGGAACGCACGATCACCGGCCTTGCGGTCCTGCTGCAATCCAACGATCTGAAACAAGCCCTTCGGCCTTATTGCGTCGGCGGTCCTTACGGCCGGCTGCTCGACGCCGAGGCCGAATATCTCGGCTCGGCCGACGTGCAGGCGTTCGAGATCGAGGGCCTTGTCGGCACCGGCGCGGCGCCCGCCGTGCTCGCCTACCTGTTCCACCGCATCGGCGACCGGCTCGATGGCCGCCCGACCCTGCTCATCATCGACGAAGGCTGGCTGGCGCTCGACGATGAAGGCTTCGCGGGCCAGCTCCGCGAATGGCTGAAGACGCTGCGTAAGAAGAACGCCAGCGTCATCTTCGCCACGCAATCGCTGTCCGACATCGACAATTCCGCCATCGCACCGGCGATCATCGAAAGCTGCCCGACGCGCCTCTTGCTGCCGAACGAACGCGCGATCGAGCCGCAGATCACGGCGATCTATCGGCGCTTCGGCCTCAACGACCGCCAGATCGAAATCCTCGCGTGGGCGACACCCAAGCGCGACTATTACTGCCAGTCGCGGCGCGGCAACCGCCTGTTCGAGCTGGGCCTCAGCGAAGTCGGCCTCGCACTCTGCGCCGCGTCCTCCAAATCCGACCAATCCCTGATCGCCAGCCTCGTCGCCGAACACGGCCGCGACGGCTTTCTCGCCGCCTGGCTTGCCGCCCGCGATGCCGGCTGGGCCGCCGATCTCATCCCGAATTTCATCAACAAGGAGACATTGCCATGATGATCCGTCTTGTTCGCTCGCGCGCTGTCCTCATGGCCGCGGCCATGCTCGCCGCGCCAATCGCCCTTGTGCCCATACTGATGACACCGGCGCACGCGCTGATCGTGTTCGATCCGTCCAACTACGCACAAAACGTGCTCACGGCGGCGCGCACACTGGAGCAGATCAACCACCAGATCACCTCGCTCCAGAACGAGGCGTCCATGCTCATCAATCAGGCGCGCAATCTGGCGAGCCTGCCTTACTCCGCGCTCCAGCAGCTCCAGCAGAATGTCCAGAAGACCCAAGCGCTCTTGAGCCAAGCGCAGAACATCGCGTTCAACGTCCAGCAGATCGACCAGATGTTCACCCAGAAATACGGCAACGTCTCGATGTCGGCGACCGACCAGCAGCTCGTCGCGGACGCGCGCTCACGCTGGCAGAACACGGTCGGCGGCTTGCAGGACGCCATGCGCGTGCAGGCCGGCGTCGTCGGCAACATCGACACCAACCGCATGCAGATGTCGAACCTCGTCAGCCAGAGCCAGGGCGCGACCGGTGCACTTCAGGCGACGCAGGCCGGCAACCAGATTCTCGCGCTCCAGTCCCAACAGCTTTCCGATCTGGTCGCCCTGATCTCGGCCAACGGTCGGGCAAGCGCGCTCACCGAGGCCGAGCGCTCCGCTGCGGCCGAACAGGGCCGCGAGCAGCGCCGCCGGTTCCTCACGCCGGGCGCGGGCTACACGCCCGGCAGCGCGCAGATGTTCAACAACGGCAACTGAGGGCGAGCGTCATGGACGGCAAGATGCTGGCGCGTCTCGGCGCAATCGTGTTCGTCGCCATCGCCATCACGGCGACGGCGATCGAGATGACGCGCAAGCAGGACGCGCCGGCGTCGTTGCCAGCGCGCGTCCTTCATTTTGACCGCGATCCGCTGCGCGAAGGTCAACGCCGCTGCCAGCAGCTTGGGGCAATGGCCGCGAGTGATGCGGAATGCCTGCGCGTCTGGGCCGAGACGCGCGACCGCTTCCTCGGCCGCACGCCCGCGCCGGCTACACCGGAAGGGCGGTGACACATGGGCGGCGCAGGCGTCATCGACAGTTTTCTCGGCACCTTCACCCGTTACATCGACAGCGGATTCGGCCTTCTCGGCGGCGAGGTCGCGTTCATCGCCACCACGCTCATCGTCATCGATGTGACGCTGGCGGCGCTGTTCTGGTCCTGGAGCGCAGACGAGGACATTATCGCGCGGCTGGTCAAGAAGACGCTGTTCGTCGGCGTGTTCGCCTACCTGATCGGCAACTGGAACAACCTCGCAAAGATCGTCTTCGACAGTTTCGCCGGCCTTGGCCTGAAGGCGAGCGGCACAGGCTTTTCGGCCGCCGACCTGATGCGTCCCGGCAAGGTGGCGCAAACCGGCCTCGACGCCGCCCGTCCTCTGCTTGACTCCATTTCTGACCTGATGGGCTGGGTCGCGTTCTTCGAGAACTTCATCCAGATCGCGTGCCTGTTGTTCGCTTGGGCGCTGGTCATCCTCGCCTTCTTCATCCTGGCGATCCAACTTTTCGTGACGCTGATCGAGTTCAAGCTATCGACGCTCGCCGGCTTCGTGCTCATCCCCTTTGGCCTGTTCGGCAAGACCGCCTTCATGGCCGAACGTGTGCTCGGCAATGTCATCTCGTCCGGCATCAAGGTCTTGGTGCTCGCCGTCATCGTCGGCATCGGCTCGACGCTCTTTTCGCAATTCACACAGGGTTTCGGCGGCGTCACCCCGAGCATCGACGACGCCATGGCCATCGTGCTCGCCGCGCTCTCGCTGGTTGGGCTCGGCATCTTCGGACCCGGCATCGCGTCCGGTCTTGTCAGCGGCGGCCCGCAGCTCGGCGCCGGCGCGGCGGTCGGCACCGGCCTTGCCGTCGGCGGTGCGGCGCTGGCAGCGGGCGGTGCGGCCGGGCTGGCCATGAAGGGAGGCGGCGCTGTTCTGTCAGGCGGGGCCGCTGCCGTGCGTGGCGGGGCAACCGCGGCTGGCGCGGCCTCATCCGCTTTCAGTCTCGGCTCGCTCGGCCAGTCCGGCGCTTCCGGTGTCGCCTCCGGCGTCGGCGGTGTGGCGCGTGCCGCCGGCAGCGCGGCGATGTCGCCGCTGCGCCGTGCGGCGGCGAGTGTCAAATCCAGTTTCTCCGATGGCGTCAAATCGAGCTTCGGCGCGACCGGCGGCTCCTCGACCATGGGCACGGTCGGCAGCGAAGCCGGCCAGTCTGACGCCGCCGCGCAGCAAGGCCCTCCGGCCTGGGCGCAGCGTATGCGCCGCTCCGGTCATGTCGGCCACGCCGCCCAAGTGACCGCCCATGCGCTGCGTTCCGGCGACAGCCACGGCTCCGGTTCTTCCGTCAACCTCTCTGAAAGCAACCGCTCATGAATCTGTTCAGGCGACCCGCCGCGCATTACGGCAGCACCCCCCAACCCGAGACCCCCTACCAGAAAGCCGCGCAGGTCTGGGACGAACGCATCGGCTCGGCTCGCGTGCAGGCGCGGAACTGGCGCTACATGGCGTTCGGTTCGCTGATCCTCTCGGCTGGCTTTGCGTCGGCGCTGGTTTGGCAATCGGCGCGCGGGACCGTCGTGCCGTGGGTTGTGCAGGTCGATAAGCTCGGCCAGGCGCAGACCGTCGCGCCCGCGACCGCCGACTATAGCCCGACCGATCCGCAGATCGCATGGCATCTCGCGCGCTTCATCGAGGAGGTCAGGAGCATCCCGGCCGATCCGATCGTCGTGCGGCAAAACTGGCTGCGCGCCTATGACTGGACCACCGATCGCGGCGCGGGCGCGCTCAACGACTATGCCCGCACCAACGATCCCTTCGCCAAGGTCGGCAAGCAGCAGATCGCCGTCGAAGTCTCCAGCGTCATCCGCGCCTCGGCGGATTCCTTCCGCGTTGCCTGGATCGAACGCCGCTACGAGAACGGCCAGCTCTCCGCGACGGAGCGATGGACCGCGATCCTGACCATCGCGATCCAGCCTTCGCACGACGCTGAACGGCTGAAAGCCAATCCGCTCGGCATCTACGTCAACGCCATTAACTGGTCGCGGGAGATGAGCCAATGAATCCTGTCTTCCGTATCGACGCGATTCCGGCTTTCCGTACATCCGCAGTCGCGGTCGTATTCCTCTCGGCGACGATGCTGGCGGGCTGCGCCACCTTCAAGCCGCCCGAGATCAGCTACGACGAGAGCGTGCCGCCATTGCCGGCCGCGCCTGCATCCGTCACCGACGACCGGCCGAAGCCGTTGCATATCCCGCCGGCCTGGACCCCCGCGAAAGGCGGCACAGTGGCCAACACGGCGGTCGGCCGCGTCGAGAACGCCAACGAAGCCGCGCGCGTGCAGCCGCGCCGCGAAGGCTATTACAACGCCATCCAGATTTATCCGTGGAGCGACGGCGCGCTTTATCAGGTCTATGCCGCGCCTGGCCAGATCACCGACATCGCGCTCGAAGCCGGCGAGAGTCTGACCGGCGCCGGGCCGATCGCGGCCGGTGACACCGTGCGCTGGGTCATCGGCGACACCGAGAGCGGGTCGGGCGTCACGCGCCGCGTCCACATCCTCGTCAAGCCGACGCGCCCCGACATCATCACCAATCTTGTCGTAACCACCGACCGGCGTGTTTACCTGATCGAGCTGCGCTCCGGCGAGAAGCCCTACATGCCCGCCGTCGCATGGGCCTATCCGCAACCGCCGGCCGGGCAGCGCCCCGGCGTTCCGGCAACGCCGGTCATCCCGGCCGCGGCTGCGCGCAACTATCGCTATGCGCTCACCGGCGACACGCCGCCGTGGAAGCCCATCACCATCTATGATGACGGCCGACACGTCTATGTCGAGTTTCCGCGCGGCATCGTGCAGGGCGAGATGCCGCCGATCTTCATCATCGGCTCCGAAGGCGAAGCCCAGATCGCCAACAGCCGCATCTATCAACACATCCTGATCGTGGACCGCCTGTTCGGTGCGGCCGAACTGCGCCTTGGCAGCGGCGACAGGCAGCAGACCGTCAGGATCGTTCGCACCGACGGGAGGCCATCATAATGACCGACACCGACAACAATCCCGGCAAGGGCGAATCCCGTGCCGCGCCGATGCGGCTTCGCGCCGAACCGCCGCGCGTCACCCGCCTGTCGCGCAAAGTGCTCGCCAGCGTCGGGGCCGTCGCCCTGGTCGGGATCGGCGGCGCGCTGGTCTATGCGCTCCAGACCCGCGACGCCGGCAAGGGCGGCGAAGAACTCTATTCGACCGACAATCGGCACACCGCCGATGGTCTTGCGGGATTGCCGCGCGATTACACCGGGCCGGTTCTCGGTCCCGCGCTGCCCGGTGATCTAGGGCGGCCGATCCTCAATGCGCAGAAGGCCGGCCAGCCCGTTGTGCCGGCCGTGGTTCCAGCGCCCGGCGTTGACGAGGCCGAACAGCGCCGCCGCGCCGAGGAAGAAGCAGCGCGAACCAGCACGGTCTTCTTTCAAGCGCGCGGCACATCGGCCACGACAACAGGAAATTCGACGCCGAACCTGACCGGCCTCGACCTCGCGGGCCTGAATCAACCCGGTCAGCAGACCGCGCAGGACAAGCAGCTCGCCTTCCTCAACGCTGCCGCCGACCGGCGCACCGTGACGCCCGATCGCGTCACACCGCCGGCATCGCCCTTCGTGCTTCAGGCCGGAGCGGTGATTTCGGCGGCGCTCATCACCGGCATCCGCTCCGATCTTCCCGGCCAGATCACGGCGCAAGTGACCGAAAATATCTACGACAGCCCCACGGGGCGCATCCTGCTTGTCCCGCAAGGCACGAGGATCATCGGCCAATACGACAACAACGTGCAGTTCGGGCAGAGCCGCGTGCTGCTCGTCTGGAATCGTCTCATTATGCCGAATGGCCGCTCCATCGTTTTGGAGCGCCAGCCGGGCGCCGACACGCAAGGCTATGCCGGCCTTCAGGATGGCGTCGATTATCACTGGTGGGATCTCGCCAAGGCCGCCGGTCTCTCGACGCTTCTCTCCGTCGGGGCTGAACTCGCCATCGACGATCAGAACACCTTGCTGCGCGCCATCCGCAGCGGCGGCCAGGACACGATCAACGACGCCGGCCAGCAGATCATCCGCCGCCAGCTTAACGTCCCGCCGACGCTGACCATCCGGCCGGGCTTCCCCGTCCGCGTCATTGTCACGCGCGACCTGATTCTCGAACCCTACAGAGGTTGACCATGGCCAAGCTGAAACTCGGCCTCATCGCCGACGACAAGCCTGTAAAGATCACGCTGGAGCTGCCCGCCGCGCTCCACCGCGATCTTGTCGCCTATGCCGAAGTGCTGGCCCGCGAGACGGGCTAGCCGGCCACCGATCCGGTGAAGCTCATCGCGCCGATGCTGGAACGCTTCATCGCCACGGATCGCGGATTCGCCAAGGCGCGACGCGCGCCAACCGGCGCATCGTAAGCAAAGAAGTCAGATGATGAACCAATCGCCACCCGCCCTGAGCAACCGAACCATTAGGCGACACCAGCTTCGTGAACTGGTCCCCCTCGCAGACACCACCATCTACGACATGGAGCAGCGGGGTGAATTTCCTCAACGCTTCTATCTGACGTCCCGTTGCGTGGTCTGGGATCTTGCCGAAGTGGAGGCATGGCTTGAAGAACGTCGCCAAGCCTCACGCGCGAAAGCCGTGAAGCTCGCCCCCATGCCCGACGTCCAACTCCGCAAGACCCGCCCCATCAAACGTCAGGCTCGGGTGTGAGCAGGTCCATCGTCGGCGGATAGAGGGTCGGCGTGTATTTCTGGCCGGCGGCCCAAGCATCGACTAGGTTGGACCATTCCTGCATCATATGCCGGCGCTGGTGCTCGTATTCGGCCTTGTTGTAGATGCCCCGCGACGACCGCCCATCTTCGTGCGCAAGGCACTTCTCGATCCAGTCGCTGTTGAAGCCCAGCTCGTTCAGCAGGGTTGAGCCGGTGCGCCGAAGATCGTGGACCGTAAACGACTCCAACGGCAGCCCCTCCTTCTTGGCGCGCTCCACCACGGCCGTCGTAATCCGATTGAACGTCGCCCGAGACATCGGCGCGTCGGCGTCGTAGCGCGACGGAAGAACGTATTTCGAGTTTCCTGCGCAGGTCTTCAGCGCAATGAAGATGTCGAGCATCTGTTGCGACAGATAGACGTTGTGCGCCTTCGACCGTTTCATCCGCTCCTTCGGGATCGACCAGACTGCGTTCTCGAAATCGACCTCATCCCAAACCGCATCCTGCAATTCGCTCTTTCGCACCATCGACAGCAGGATCAGCTTTATCCCGAGCCGGATCGTCGGCAGCGTCGCCACATGCTCGATCTGCCCGAGCATGATGCGGATTTCCGCCGGAGATAGTGATCGGTCCTTCGGCACGAAGGTTGCGATCGACGCTGGACCAACTTCATCCGCCGGGTTGGCGACCTTCTCGCCGTGCAAGATGGCAAAGGCGAAGACCAGCTTCACAATGTCCCTGACGTGGACCGCCGTTGCCGGCGCACCGCGCTCCTTCACCTTCGCGCACAGCCCCCGCAAATCGTCTGGCAAAATCTCCGGTAGCAGCCGGTTGCGGAACGCCGGAAGAATGTCGCGCTCGAAGATTGAACGGCGCATGGCCCGCGTGCTGTCGGCCATTTTCGCTACCTGAAGCCAGCGTTCGCCAAACTCACCAAAGCTCTTTGCCTCTTGGAGACGGCGCTTCTCGCGCTGCTTCTCCTGCGCCGGCGAGCGGCCTTCGGAAATGGTCCGTCTGGCATCGACCAGCTTCTCCCGCGCCCGAGCCAAAGACAGGCCAGCGGGACCGTAGCGGCCCAACGTCAAAGTCTCTCGGCGGCCGTTCAGCCGGTAGTCCAGGCGGAACACGATCGCCCCCGAGGGCTGGACCACGACATACATACCGTCACGGTCCACGATCTTGTATAATTTCTCTTTTGGTTTCAGTGCCTTGATGGCAGCGTCGGTCAACATCTGCACCCTCCAGATCGTTAAAACATGCCGGAGAGCGCCGGATTATACCGTCAGGCCATAAATGGCCTTCCAGATCGGATGTTTTCCCTGCGTTTACAGCGCATTAGGTCAAAAATTATACCGTCAGAGGCTCTCGTTCCCCTGACGGTATGTGCGATTTTAAGTCGATGCAAGATGCGCCATACCGTCAGCCATACCGTCATTCGGCAGGCTAACTCAGCGATAGACCGCGATAGGATCTGAACAATTATTTGTGCGATTTCAATTAGTTATATCGTGCTACAGAGGGTCGTCGGCGGCGTTCGGCGGGGCAAAAATCATTCCCACTCGATGGTGCCGGGGGGCTTGGAGGTGATGTCGTAGGTGACGCGGTTGATGCCTTCGACCTCGTTGATGATGCGGGTCGCGGTTTCGCCGAGGAATTCGTGGGTGAAGGGGTAGTAATCCGCCGTCATCCCGTCCACGGAGGTCACCGCGCGCAGGGCGCAGGCGTAGTCGTAGGTGCGGCCATCGCCCATGACGCCGACGGTGCGCACCGGCAGGATGGCGACGAAGGCCTGCCAGATCTCGTCATAGAGACCGTGCTTGCGGATCTGGTCGATATAGACCGCATCCGCCTTGCGCAGGATCTCCAGCTTGGCGCGGGTGATCTCGCCCGGGCAGCGGATGGCAAGACCGGGACCGGGGAACGGATGGCGGCCGATGAACTTCGCCGGCAGGCCCAGTTCGCGGCCGAGGGCGCGCACTTCGTCCTTGAACAGCTCGCGCAGCGGCTCGACGAGCTTCAGGCCCATCTTTTCCGGCAGGCCGCCGACATTGTGATGGCTCTTGATCGTCACCGACGGGCCGCCGGAGAAGCTGACGCTTTCGATCACATCCGGATAGAGCGTGCCCTGTGCCAGGAACTCGGCGCCATCGATGCTGTTGGCGTGTTTCTGGAACACGTCGATGAACAGCTTGCCGATGGTCTTGCGCTTCACTTCCGGGTCGGTCACGCCTTCCAGCGCGCCGAGGAACAGCTCCTGCTCATCCGCATGGATCAGCGGGATGTTGTAATTGTCGCGGAACATGGTGACGACTTCTTCGGCCTCGCCCTGCCGCAGCAGGCCGTGGTCGACGAAGACGCAGGTGAGCTGGTCGCCAATCGCTTCATGGATCAGAACGGCAGCCACCGAGCTGTCGACACCGCCGGACAGGCCGCAGATGACCTTCTTGTCACCCACCTGCGCACGGATCTTGGCAATGGCCTCGGCGCGGTAGGCGCCCATGGTCCAGTCGCCCTTGAAGCCGGCAAGGCGCACGAAATTCTCGTAAAGCGTCCGGCCATTCGGCGTGTGGTGCACTTCCGGGTGGAACTGCACCGCATAGAAATGCCGCTCAGGATCGGCCGTGATCGCAAATGGCGCGTTCGGCGAGGTGCCATAGACCTTGAAGCCCGGCGCAATGCGGCTGACATGGTCGCCGTGGCTCATCCACACCTGCTCGCGCCCTTCGGCGAACCATCCGGCGATGAAGGCATCGCTCTGATCGGACGGGGTCACATAGGCACGGCCGAATTCTGCCGTGCCGCCGCCGCCGGAAATCTTGCCGCCATCCACCTGGCCGCCCAGATCCTGCATCATCACCTGCTGGCCGTAGCAGATGCCAAGGACCGGCACGCCGAGGGTGTAGACCGACTTCGGCGGGCGGGGCGAGCCCTCGCGGGTGACCGAATCCGGTCCGCCGGAGAAGATCACCGCCTTCGGCTTGAAGGCCGCCAGAAAGTCATCCGTGACGTTCTGATAGGGGTGGATTTCGCAATAGACATTCAGCTCGCGCAGACGCCGGGCGATGAGCTGCGTCACCTGGGAGCCGAAGTCGATGATGAGAAGACGGTCGTGCTGGGTCATGAGCAGCTTCTAGCGGGTCAGAGGGTGGATTTGAACCGGAATCTTGCGCCTTGCAAAGCTTTTGTGAAGGGCAGCGCCCTGCCCTGTCCCGGCCCTTGAAACAGCAGCCGCAAGCGGCGCGGCGTCAGGCGTTTTCCTTGGTCTGCAGAGAGCCCAGAAGGCTGGCAAGGCGGATGCGGTCCGGCGTGCCGAGGCCTTTCATGATCTCCGCTTCCAGCGGCACCAGACGGGCATTGATCTCATCGGCAAGATCGCGCCCGGCTTTGGTGGGCTTCAGCACCACGAGGCGGCGGTCCTGCCGGTTTTCGCTCTTCTTCAGGAACTTGCGGTCGGTGAGGCGCATGGCAGCGCGGCTGATGGCCACCGCATCGAGCCCGGTCTTGGCACCAAGATCGCGCACCGAGCCTTCGCCCGCCTCGATCAGTGCCGCCAGAACGAGCCATTCGGCCAGGGCCAGGCTGTGCTGGCTCTGCAGCGCCTTGACGAGGCGGCGTTCCACCAGCCGGGCAGCCGAAATGATCTTCAGCGGCAGAAAATTGTCGAGCCCGGTCTCCGGCACCGTGTCGAAAAGGCTGACCTGACCGGCCGCCTGCGCAGAGGCCGGCCTGGCTGCGGGTTTGGCTTTGGGCTCTTTGCCGCCTGACTGTTTCATGTTCTGTGCCCTTCCGGCGCAGGCCGCCGGTCTTTGTGAAGATCCGTGAAGAGATCCGTGCGGCGGCCGGTGATGCAGCCACAGAAGGCCCCGAAGGCGGTTCTACGGCTTGCAGGCCGCCCGCTTAAAACAATTTCAGTTCATCTGAAAAGGCTTTGCCGCATGGCCCGCCGTGCTCCTCCACAGAATTCGCGCAAGCTGCATTTCACGCGCGCAGCAGCGGTCTTCTTCATGCCGGACAGGGAAAAGCCGCGCCATGGCAGGCAGGCAGGCGCTCAAGGGATCACAAATGCGGGTGGACAGGCACGCCTTGGCCCCGTTCCGCCTTTTGACCGTCTCAGAGTGAGTGCTTAGACTGAAGGCAGCTCATGCTTTTTGATTCGATGCGGAACGCATGGGGGTCAGGGGGCAGGAACAGGAATGGCAAGCAAACAGGAGCCAGACGGTGGCAGCACCGGTCAAGGCTCCGGAAATGGTCGTCTGACATGACGGATGCGGAGGACACCCGGCTGAAGGAAGGAACAGCCACCGGCAGTGATACCGGTGGACGGGAACCTGTGCCTGCAAACACGTCCTCCGCCGGCTCGCAAGGGGACGCGGCAGGCCTTGGCCCGATCAGCGCCAGCAGCATCGAGAGCGCCCACCGGCTGGCGCGCCGCCTGCTGCGCGAAGGCCAGTTCGAGGAAGCGGCCACGCACCTGCGCAAGATCGTCTTTGCCGAACCTGCCAACACGCGGGCGCGCGCCAGCCTTGGCAACTGCCAGCTGATGACCGGCGACCTCGTCAATGCCGAAGCCTCCTTCCGTACCGTGCTGGAGACCGACCCCAAGGACCAGAACGCGCTTTATGGCCTCGCCACGCTGCTTCTGCGCCGCGACGCCTATGACGAAGCGGCCATTCACGCGGCAAAGCTGGTCGAGGTGCTGCCGGACAGTGCGGCCGCGCTGTCATTGCTGGCCGAAACCGGCTCCCAGGATGCGCGCCCCGGCGCCGCCATCGCCAATTACCGCCATGCCCTGCGGTTTGATCCGGATTACCAGCCGGCTCTCCTTGGCCTTGCCAATCTTCTGTTGAAGCGCCACCGCTTTGATGAAGCGCGGGAACTGGCCGAGCGTGCCGCCCAGGGCGGCGCGGGGCCGGTGGAAGCGCTTGTGGTGCTGGGTGACGTGATGGCTGCCCAGGGGGAGCTGGTCGGCGCCCGCCGCGCCTTTGAAGCTGCCCTTGGCCGCGATGCGCAGCATCATGCCGCGCGCGTGAAGCTCAGCTCGCTGGCCCGCCGCGCCGGTGACATCAAGATGGCCCTGCGGCAGGCGGATGATGCCTGGACCGAGGCTCCCGACTTCCGCGAGGCGGGCAATGCCGTGGGCGCGGCCCTTGCCGCGCTGGGCGAGCGGCAGGCGGCCCGCGAGGTGCTGACCAGCGTTGCCAATGGAAGGCAGGCACCCGACTGGGTGCGCCACGTCATCGAAACCCACCGCAAGGTGGACATGCCCTCCGTCGACTGGGTGGCCAGCGAGGAAGCGCTTCACGCAGCCAAAGCCAGCAAGACGGCGGCCATGGCCGCGCTGACGGCTGCCGCCGAAGCCGACAAGGCCGCCGCCATGGCCCGCGCTGCCGCAACGAAGGCACTGGCAAAAGGGGCTGTCATGGCCGCCAGCGCAGAGCCGGACGAAGATCCTTTGCCGGCTTATGAAAATGATGAGCCGGCAAATGAATCTCCGGCAGAGACAGTCCTGACCGGAGAAGCAGAGAGTGCTTCGGGCGCAGTCCATGGCGAAAACGGACCTGAGGAAAGTCCCGCAGAGCCCACGGCTGTCAGTGAAGCTGCCAGTGAAACGGTAGCGGAAGCCTCCGCGGAGACTGGCAGCGGCGGGCCGGAGGGTCTGGATTCAGGTCCTGCAGCGGAAGAGGAGGCTGAGCTGCCCTTCCCTGCCGCAAATGCCGGGTTTGAAGCGGAACCAGAGCTTGAGCTCTTGCCTGTGTCCCCGCCGGAGACAGAGGCCGGGACGGACTCCACGGCTGACGATGAGGACCGGCTTGAGGCAAGTGCGGATCCTTCCGGCAGCGAGGCGCCCGTGCCTTCAGAAGATGAAAGGCAAGCGGCTGACGTTGCGGGGGAAGAGACTGCTGACGGCAGCGCAGGCGCACCGGATGCGGCTGAGCCGCTTGTCCCCTCAGACGAAGTCCCGGAGAGCGAGCTGGTCTACGAGCCGGAACCGGATGACAGCTGGACAGGCGAGGATGATCTGAACGACCTCAACCGTCTCGACGGCAGCAAGACCTGACGTTTGAGCACTTAGCCATCCTGAAATGCCAAAGGCCGCCTGAGGGACATTCCCCGCAGGCGGCCCTTGTTTTCATTCTGGGCGGTTCAGATCAGCGCCAGCGAGAAGGCCGGCACGAAGGTGACCAGCAGCAGCGCCACCAGAAGCGTGGCGAGGAAGATCCAGCCGTCGCGCAGGAACTCGACCAGTTTGGCGCCCGTCAGGTTGCACACCATCAGCAGCACCGTTCCCACTGGCGGCGTCAGCGTGCCGATGGAGAGGTTGAGGATCATGACGATGCCGAAATGCACCGGATCGATGCCGAGCTGCATGACCACGGGCTCGAGCAGCGGCACGAGAATGATCATCAGCGCCGTGCCCTCGATGAACATGCCCAGCACCAGCAGCAGCACGTTGACGGCAATGAGGAAGACCCAGGGGTCGGTCGTCAGGCTGGTGATGATCTCCGCCATGGCAACACCGGCCCGCTCCACCGAGAAGATCCAGGCAAGGGCGGACGAGGTCATGATGACCAGCAGGATCGAGGCGGTCTGGCGGCCGGTTTCGGCAAAGGCGCGGCCCACATCCGAGAGCTTCATTTCCCGGTAGATCAGGAAACCGATGGCGAGGGTGAAGACCGTCGCAACGGCACCGGCTTCCGTCGGCGTGAAGATCGACAGGCGGATGCCGCCGACGATGACCAGCACGAGGAAGATGGCGGGCCATGCACCGATGAGCGTGGTCCTGGTCTCGGCGGCTGACGGCCAGCTTTCACGCGAAGGCTTCAGCCCCTTGCGGCGGGCGTTGATCCACACGGCCGTGATCAGCAGGGCGGCGCAAAGCAGGCCAGGAATGATGCCGGCGGTGAACATGGCGCCGATGGAGACATCGGCCACCAGCGCATAGATGATCAGCGCGATGCCGGGCGGAATGATCGGGGTGATCAGCGAGCCGCAGGCGGTGATGGCCGCGGCCGCACCGGCGCTGTAGCCCTGGCGGCGCATTTCCGGCACCAGAATGCGGCACATCATGGCAGCATCAGCAAGGTTCGAGGCCGAGATCCCGCCCATCAGGGTGGAGAGCATGACGTTGGTGTGGCCAAGGCCGCCGGTGAGCCGCCCGACCATCAGATCCGCCAGCTTCATCAGGCGCCCGGCAATGCCGGTGGTGCCCAGAAGCGTGCCCAGCAGCACGAAAAAGGGAATGGCCAGCAGCGAGGGGTTCTGCGTCGGTGCAATGATCCGCTGCACGGAGATCTGCAGGGGCACCGAGGAGAAGAAGACGAAATAGGCGACCACAGCCGCGAACATGGCGAGATAGATGCGCATGTTCAGGGCAAAGAGCGCGAACATGAGAGCAATGATGATGAACCAGGTCATGGACGTCTTTCTGAACGCGAATACGTGGCCGCCAGGAAAGGCTGCGGGCGGGAGGGATCAGGCCTTGTGCTCAGGCTCAGCAGGTGGGGTCGCGGCCGCATCAGGCCGGTAGAGGCGCCACGCCATGACCAGCGCGGTGCCGCCGGCGCCGATGACAATGGCCAGATCCAGCCAGAACCACGAAATGCCGAGGATCTGCGTCTTCTTGAAAGCCGTGGCCTTCGCCAGCGCCCAGCCCTGCCAGGACATGAAAGCCAGCAGGCCCACGGAAGCCAGATTGACGGCAAACACCAGCAGGCGGCGCGGCAGGCCCTTCAGCGCATTTTCCAGAAGATCGATGGTCAGATGCTGCCGGTTCGCCTCGCAGGCGATGGCGCCGATCATGACGATCCAGATCATCAGGATGCCCGAGACCTCTTCGGTCCAGGCAAAAGGCGTTCCCAGAAGATAGCGCGCGATGACGGCTGCAACGGTCATCAGCACGAGCAGGGCCACGCATACGGCCCCGAAGGCCGAGGCAGCACGGAAAATGAGGGACATGACAGTCTCCGCGAAGAGAGAGGACCGGCCACTTGCGGGAAGCGGCCGGCCGGAAGGATCACTTGGCGAGTTCTGCCTGGATCATGTCATAGAGGCCCGGCGTCCATTCCGGGAACTGGGTGTAGAAGGGCATGGTCTTCTCACGGAAGGCCGCCACGTCCGGCTCGGTGACGTTGACGCCGGCCGCCTTCATCTCGGAAAGAATGCGCTCTTCTTCCTCGGCTGCGATCTCCTGGCTGTAGAGGCCGGCCTCGTAGCCGGTCTTGTGCAGCATTTCGAGAACCTGCGGGTCGAGGGTGGAGAAGAACTCTTCACCGCCCAGCCACAGGGCCGTGTTGGTGAGATAGCCGATCATGGACAGTTCCTTCGCCGGCTCATGCAGCTTCTGGCCATAGAGCACCGGCAGCGGGTTTTCCACGCCGTCGATCACGCCCTGCGTCAGGGCCGGATAGACTTCGCCCAGCGGCATCGGCGTCGGGGTGGCGCCCATCAGCTCGATGGCCTTGATCTGCATCGGGTTGTTCGGCACGCGGATCTTCAGGCCCTTCAGGTCTTCCGGCTTTTCGATCTTCTTGGTCGCCAGAAGCTGGCGCGTGCCATAAAGGTAGTTCGGGATGACGATGTGGATGCCCTTGGCACGCAGAGCCGCATCCTTTTCCTTGAACCAGTCGCTCTCGTAGATCTTCAGCAGCTGCTGCGGATTGTCGGCCAGATACGGCCCGAACAGGATGCCCAGATCCGGATCGAAGTCGGTGAGGAAGCCGGCATCGGCGATGGTCACGACGTTCACGCCCAGCATGGCCTGCTCGATCACGTCCTTCTTCGCCCCCAGCTGCGAGGACGGGAACAGCTCCAGCGCCACCTTGCCGCCGGAGGCTTCCTTCACGAGGTCGGCCCAGCGGTGCATCACCTTGTCGACCGGCTCGCCCGGATTGTTCTCATAGGCCACCTTGACGACCACTTCCTGCGCCGCCACCGGCAGAATGGCCGCGACGCCCATGAGCGCGGCAAGCGCAAGCGATTTCAGTTTCATTGCAGATCCTCCACTTGGATGAGTTCAGACGGGATCGCCCGCCTGTTTTGCGAGGGCCGCGAAGACGGCGCCCGAATAGTCGAAATGGGTGTTGAGACTGGCCGTCAGCCCGGCGGCATCCCGCTCGCGCAGCTTGGCGATGATGGCCTGATGCTGGGCATGGGACTCGACCGTCTGCGCCGAGCGGGACTTGCCCACCTCCATGTAGAAGCGCAGCGGCACCGACAGCACCCGGTACATGCGGATGAGCACCGTGTTGCCCGTCGCCTCCACCATGGCCATGTGAAAGTCGTAGTCGTGCCCTGCGGCTTCCGAAACGGTCATGGCCCGGCGCATGCGCTCGTTGGCCTCGGTCATCTGATCGAGATGGCTGTCCGTTACGCCAATCGCGGCCAGAGGCGCCGCGCCGGTTTCCACGATGCGGCGGAAATTGAGCACGTCTTCCAGCGTCTTTGCGGAATTGTCGAAATGCTGGGCAAAGACGGAGAAGATCGGATCGAAGTCCGGCTTGCGCACCTTTGCGCCGCGCCGCGTCTTCTCGATGAGGCCGAAGGCTTCCAGATGGATCATGGTCTCGCGCACCGTGTTGCGCGCCACGCCAAAGCGTTCCGCCAGATCCCGCTCGTTCGGCAGCAGATCCCCGACCTGCATGCGCTCCACGATCTCCCGGCGCAGAACCTCGCGGATGTCCTCGACTGCTGAAAGTCCCGCCATGGCCTCCCCTCCATTGGCTCTTGGTCCTATGGTTGGACCAAACTCGGCGCTATGAATTCACCGGCGCACGCCGGTTGTCAAGCCTTGTCAGACAAGCTGACTGGAGATTTCTGCAAGGACGCTCACGCCGGACCGGTGTCTTCCGGCCAGATCACCGAGGCCATCAGCGTGCGCCGGGCGGTGGCCAGATGGGCATCCAGCGCCGCCTGCGCCCGCTCTGCATCACCAGCCTGAACCGCATCGATAATGGCCATGTGCTCTGAGATTGCAGCGCGGTTGCGGTGCTGTTCGTCACGCTTGTTCCAGCGGTAGTGGAAGTGCACGATGATGGAGATGGTGCGGCTGAAATCGATGATGAAGCGGTTGCCGGAGGACGCGCAGAGCAGCTGATGGAAGGCTGCATCAAGCTGTGGAAAGGCATCGAGCCCCTCATCCGGCCCGGCGGCCAGAGCCTGATGCGCCAGCGACAGCGCCTGGAGCTCCCCTGCCCGCTCGCCGCCCGGCCCGCAGGCGTTCATCATGCCGGCCAGCGCCTTGCGCTCGAACATCTCGCGCACGGTGAACATTTCCTCGGCAAAACCACGGGTGAAGCCCTTCAGCACCCAATGACGGTTCGGCTGCTTTTCGATCAGGCCAAAGGGCTCGAAACGGATCAGGAATTCGCGGACGGAGGCCACGTTCACCCCGAAGCGGCGGGCAAGCCCCGCCTCGCTCAGCACCGTGTTGGGCCGCGGATCGCCGCGCAGCACCCAATCCAGAAACTGGCTCTCCACATGCGCCTGATGGGACAGGGTTTCTGATTCCTCGAACCAGTCGGCCGCTTCCGGCAGGCGGCGCAGGACCTTTTCGCGCCCCTCCCAGTCGAGAATCCCGGCCCCGGCCAGATGCGCCAGCACGGCGCGGACGGTGGTCCGGCTCACGCTGAGAGCCTCCGCCAGCTCTGCTTCCGAGCCCAGCCGTTCGCCGGGCGTCATTTGCTGCAAGCGATCCAGCATCAGATTCACGTGCAGTTTGAAGAGGTTGCGGTTGCGCGCCACGAACAGGCCTCTGGTTTTCAACCGGGATCAACCGGATTCAATTTGACGGAAACGGATCTTTTTCAATAAAAAACCGTAAGCGATCCAAACGCGCATTTCAAGAAACCCGGAAACTGTCCCATGTCCCTGATGAAGACCCTTGTGTGTGCCGAGCCTGGCAAGTTCGAACAAGCCCAGCGTCCGCGCCCCGAGGCAAAGCCCGGCCACGTGCGGGTGAAGATCGGCCATATCGGCATCTGCGGCACGGATTACCACATCTATTGCGGTCATCAGCCCTTCCTTGCCTATCCGCGCGTCATGGGCCACGAGCTTTCCGGCACGGCAGAGGAAGCCTCTTCCGATGGCCGGATTGCCAAGGGCGATCTCGTCGTGGTGAACCCCTACATCACCTGCGGCAAGTGCCACGCCTGCACCATCGGCAAGCCCAACTGCTGCGAGGCCATCGCCGTGCTGGGCGTCCACACGGACGGCGGCATGTGCGAGGAAATCGTGGTGCCGGAGGGCAATCTCTATCCGGCGGAAGGCCTGTCGCCCAAGGCAGCGGCCATGGTCGAGTTTCTGGCCATCGGTGCCCATGGCGTGCGCCGGGGCGGTGTGAAGCGCGGCATGAGCGCGCTGATCGCCGGTGCTGGCCCCATCGGCCTTGGCGCTGCGATCTTTGCCGCCATCGAGGGCGCGGACGTCACCCTGCGCGACACGTCACAGTCGCGGCTGGATCTTGCCCGCAAGGCGCTCCCGTCTGCCCGCTATGAACTGGTGGGCGAGGAAGCCCCGGGCGCCTATGACGTGGTGTTCGATGCCACCGGCAACATCAAGGCCATGAATGCGGGCCTTGCCCATGTCGCTCATGGCGGCGCCTATGTGCTGCTGTCCGTGGTCAAGGGCGATCTGGTCTTTGCCGACCCCGAGTTCCACAAGCGCGAGACGACGCTCTTCGCCAGCCGCAACGCGCTGAAGGAAGACTTCGAGCACGTGATTGCCAAGATCCGCAGCGGCGAAGTTCCGGTGGATGTGCTGGCAACCCACGAGACGAGTTTCGAGGATGCCGTGACCAACCTGCCGCTCTGGGCAGAGGACCGGGGCACGCTGATCAAGGCCATCATCACGGTCTGATTCAAAAATCTCCGCGCCGGATCAGCCTTGCGATCCGGCGCGCCGCTTCCGGCACCGGCTCGATGATGGGCACGCAAAACTGACCCGCCAGAGCCCGTGCCGCAACGGCCAGCGGCCCGCCGCCGATGACAATGGCCCCGGCTGCATCTTCCGAAATGGCGAGACGGATGGCTTCCCCCAGCGCCGCTTCCAGCCGTGCCGGGTCCGCCATCACCTGATGCACATCGCCCGCCGTCAACCGCACGGAGGTGAGATTGTCTCCAAGGCCATAGGCCTCTGCCCGCGCCTTGATCGGCGCGGCCAGATCCGGTGTCGTCGTCACCACGCAGAACCGCCGCCCGCCTTCGGCGGCAGCCAGCATGCCCGCTTCGGCAATGCCGGTGACGGGCACGGCGAGCGCTGCACGCAACGCCTCCAGCCCCGGATCGCCGAAGGCCGCCGTAATGACGCCGGAAATCCCCTCCGGAAGATGATCTGCGAGCGCCGCCACATGCGCCGCCGCTTGCGCCAGCGCCTTTGGCTCCGTGATCACCGGCGGGCCTTTGGCAACGGTCACGGGCAGAAATTCAATCTCCGGCACCGCTTCGGCCGCAAGCCGCACCATGGCGAGCGTCGTGGCGACGGTGGTGTTGGGGTTGATCAGCGCGACGCGCAGCTTCATGCCAGCCTCCTTATGCGGCGGACATGCGGCGGGCAAAGTCGAGGATCATCTCCTCCCCGCCCCTTGCCGCCACCAGTGACATGCCAACCGGCGCGCCGTCCACGCTGGCACCGGGAATTGTCAGCTCCGGCAGGCCGCTGAGACCGGCAATGCAGGTGATGGGCATGGTGGCCCTGCGGTAAAGCTCCAGATCGGATTGGCTGGCGTCACGCAAAGGCGCTGGGCCGGGAGCCGTTGGCAGCAGCAGGATCACGCCGCCGGAAAGCGCTTCATCCATGGCCGCGCGGATGGCAGACCGGTCCTGAGAGACCTTGGCAAACGTTTCCCCGGAGACAGCCTTGGCCGCCGCCAGCCGATCACCGACGCCGGGGCCGAAGTCCGGTTGCTCTGCCTCGATCCAGTCCCCCAGCGCGCCCCAGGCCTCATAAGCCTGATGCAGGCGGAATGTCTCGAACCAGTCGATCTCCCCATAGAGCGGGATGGCATGGGTGAGCGCTGGCCCCAACAGGCTTTCAGCCCGGGCGATACCCGGCGCGAGCGCGCTGCGCATTCCAGCCTCCATGCGGCCCCAGATGGTGTCCGGCATCCACAGCCGCACCGGAGCCGTTGCATTATCCGCCGCAAGGCCGAAGACCGCGCTGATCCGCAGCATCAGATCAAGCTCCCGGGCAAACCAGCCCGGCACATCGAAGCTGGGGGCAAGAGGTTTCAGCCCCGAGCCATCAATGCGGCCATGGCCGGGACGCAAGCCGTAGAGCCCGCAGAAGGACGCAGGAATGCGCACCGAGCCGCCCGTGTCGCTGCCAAGGGCAAAGTCCACGAGGCCTGCGGCCACCGCAGAGGCCGACCCGGACGACGAGCCGCCCGGCACCCGCAGCGGCGCAGCGCTGTTCAGCGGCGTGCCCGTATGGGCATTGCTGCCGATCATGCTGTAGGCAAGCTCATCCATTTTCGTGAATCCGGCGAGCGCCGCCCCCGCATTCAGCACCGTTTGCAGCGATGGTGCCGTCACGGTGTCCGGCGCATGGCTCGCCTTCCAGGTAGGGCTCCCGTTACCAGCAACGCGGCCCGCGAAGGCGTAATTGTCCTTGGCGGCGAAGGTGAGGCCGTTCAGCGCGCCTTGGCCCGCCACCAGCGGCGTCTCCAGAACCTCGATGAAGGATTCAGCCGTATCATTGATCATGAAATCATCTTCCTCACGAGGTCAGGTCTATTCCGGCGCGCCGCGCGGCGCCCTGAATGTGGGCAGCCATGGCGCGGCAGGCGGCATCCCCGTCCAGCCGGTCCACCGCCTCCATGATGGCCAGATGCTCGGCTGCGGTTTCCACCATGCTTTCCATCCGCACCATGGGCACCCACTGGCTGCTCTGGAACTCCCGAGCCATCAGACGGTGCATGGACTGGAAGATGCGATTGCCGCAAGCCTCGACGATCAGATCATGGAACAGGGTGTCCTGCGCCGCCGCCTCGACACTGCGGCCGGTGCGGGCCGCCGCCATCAGCGCCTCGACCGAGCGCCACAGCCGCCATTTCACATCACCGGTGAGCGCAGGCATGGCCAGGCGCAGCACCTGCGGCTCCATCGCCATGCGGAATTGATAGGTCTCTTCAAGCGAATAGCCTCTGCCGTGCGACCACAGATCGGCCGGCTGCAGGCCGGATGCGCCCGCAACAAAAAGTCCGCGCCGCTGCTCCACCCGCACCAGCCCCAGCGCTTCGAGCATGGAAATCGCCTCGCGCACCGAAGGCCGCGATGCGCCCAGAATGCCGGCAAGATCGCGCTGGGACGGCAGGGCATCACCCTCTTCCAGCCCTTCATCCGCAATCATCGCCTGGATCGCCCGGGCCACGCGCGCCGGAACCGAGGCGGACGCGTCCTCCTCCGGCAGCGCCAGGGTGCCGTCTGCGTCATGTGGTGAAAGAGCGGTCATGTCTGCCTAAATCTTCGCCTTGCATCAAAAATGCGCTGTTCATACGCTCATCTGGTCAGACCAGAAGGATTTGGTAGCGCACGAAAACCTGACCTTCAAGTCAAAAATTCAAATGACTTTCAGATCCTGCAAGCTCCGCAAGTCATGAAAAGTCATTCAATAAAAAACAGATTACACCTCTCAGAGAAGGAAGACATTGATGGCGTTGAAGACATTCCGAAGCGCAGCACTTGCCGCTCTTTCGCTTGCCGCCCTTGCCGGCACGTCAATGCATGCTTTGGCAGCAGGCACGCTGCGCATCGGCATGACCGCGTCGGATATCCCTCTCACCACCGGACAGGTCGATCAGGGCGGCGAAGGCATGCGCTTCATCGGCTACACGGTCTATAACTCGCTGGTCGAGTGGGATCTTTCGAGCGCCGACAAGCCCTCCGTCCTGACGCCGGGCCTTGCCACCGAATGGAGCGCCGATCCGGCCGACACCACGAAGTGGACTTTCAAGATCCGCGAAGGCGTGAAGTTCCATGACGGCTCGGACTTCACCGCCCATGACGTGGTGTGGAACCTCGACAAGCTGCTGAAGACCGATGCGGAACAGTATGACCCGCGTCAGGCCGCACAGGGCAAGTCGCGCATTCCCGCTGTCGACACCTACCGCGCCATCGATGACTACACGCTGGAAGTCGTCACCAAGGCTCCCGATGCGACCCTGCCCTATCAGCTCGCCTGGATCTTCATGAGCTCCAAGGCCAACTGGGAAGCCAAGGGCAAGAACTGGGAAGAGGTTGCGAAGGAGCCGTCCGGTACAGGACCGTGGAAGCTTGCCAGCTTCGTCCCGCGTGAGCGTGCCGAACTCGTGCCCAACACCGGTTACTGGGATGAGGCCCGCATCCCGAAACTCGACAAGATGGTGCTGATGCCCCTGCCCGAGCCGAATGCCCGCACCGCTGCGCTCCTCTCCGGCCAGGTGGACTGGATCGAGGCCCCTGCCCCGGACACGATCCCGGCCATCAAGGCACAGGGCATGACGATCACCTCCAATGCCTTCCCGCACAACTGGACCTGGCACCTGTCGCGCGCCGAAGGCTCGCCCTGGAACGACATCAACGTGCGCAAGGCCGCAAACCTTGCCATCGACCGCGACGGCCTGTCCGAACTGCTGGGCGGGCTGATGATCCCGGCCAAGGGCTTCGTGCCGCCGTCCAACCAGTGGTTCGGCAAGCCCACCTTCGACGTGAAGTATGACCCGGAAGAGGCCAAGCGCCTGCTGGCGGAAGCCGGCTATGGCCCGGACAAGCCGCTGAAGGTGAAGGCGCTGATCTCGCCCTCCGGCTCCGGCCAGATGCTGCCGCTGCCCATGAACGAATACATCCAGCAGAGCCTTGCGGAAGTGGGCATCGAGGTGGAGTTCATGGTGGTGGAATGGAACCAGATGATCAACCTGTGGCGCGCCGGTGCCAAGGACCCGAGCGTCGAGGGCTCCCATTCGATCAACTTCACCTATTTCATCCAGGACCCGTTCACCGGCTTCCTGCGGCACCTGAGCTGTGACCTCGTGGCGCCGAACGGCACCAACTGGGGCCACTACTGCGACCCGGAGATGGAAGACCTGTTCAAGCAGATCAAGACCACCTTCGACCCGGAAAAGCAGGATGAGGTGATCCGCAAGACCCACGAGAAATTCGTCGATGACGCCCTGTTCCTGATGGTCACCCATGACGTTGCCCCGCGCGCCATGACCGGCAAGGTGAAGGGCTTCGTCCAGCCGCAGAACTGGTACCTGAACTTCTCCTCCATCACGATGGAATGAGGCCTTCTGCCCGGCGGGGACCTCTCCGCCGGGCAGGCTCTCCCGAGCATTTGCCACGATCCCGGCCGCAAGAGCCGGGACGCAAAAGACACCGGTTTCCCGAGAAGAGCGGCCCCCGCCCATGTTCATCTATCTTCTGCGCCGTCTGATCTATGTGCTGCCGGTCGCCATCGGCGTCAGCCTGATCTGCTTCCTCCTGGTGCATATCGCCCCCGGCGACCCGCTGACGGCGATCATGCCCGTGGATGCAACACAGGAACAGCAGGCGGCCATGCGCTCGGCCTACGGGCTCGACAAGCCCCTGCCCGTGCAATACGGCATCTGGGTCGGCAAGGTCGTGACCGGTGATCTCGGCAAGTCCATCGCCACGGGCCGGCCTGTGGCGCAGGAGGTGTTCGGCGCGGTCAAGAACTCCATGCTGCTCGCCTTCATGGCCAGCCTGATTGCCTTTCCCATCGGCCTGACGCTAGGCTTTCTTGCCGGATACTGGCGCGGCACCGCCTTTGACCGGCTGGTGACGGGCGTTGCCATCACCGGCGTCTCCGTGCCCAATTACTGGCTCGGCATCGTGCTGGTCATCATCTTCTCCGTCCAGCTCGGCTGGCTTCCGGCCATGGGCGCAGGGCCAGGCGGTTCGGGCGAGTGGGTCTGGGACCTTGAGCACCTGAAATATCTGATCCTGCCCTCGGTCACGCTTGCGGTCGTGCCCATCGGGCTTGTCGCCCGCACCGTGCGGGCACTGGTGGGCGACATTCTCACCATGGATTTCGTGCAGGCGCTCTATGCCAAGGGCATGCGCCATCGCGAGGTGCTGCGCCACGTGCTGTGGAATGCCGCCCCCACCGCGCTCTCCGTCATGGGCCTGCAGCTTGGCTATCTGCTCGGCGGCTCGATCCTGATCGAGACCGTGTTCAACTGGCCCGGCTCCGGCTTCCTGCTGTCCAACGCCATCTTCCAGCGCGATCTGCCGCTGCTGCAGGGCACGATCCTGGTGCTCGCCATGTTCTTCGTCACCATGAACCTCCTCGTCGATGTGGCACAGGCCGCCATCGACCCGCGCATCAAGAGGGCCTGAGCCATGAGCGTGACAAGCCCCGCAGCAAGCCCTGCCGCAATCACCGCACCCGTTGTGCAGTCCGCTCCCGGTTACTGGTCCGGCGTCGCCCGCCGCTTCCTGCGCGACCGGCTGGCCGTCATCTGCCTCGTCATCCTGATGACGCTCATTCTGGCCGCCATCTTCGCCCCGTATCTGGGCCTTGCCGACCCCTACAAGGCCAGCATGATCCGCCGCCTCAAGCCCATAGGCTTCGACGGTCATCCGCTCGGCACCGACGAGCAGGGCCGCGACATGCTGGCCCGGCTCATCTACGGTGGCCGCCTCACCCTGTTTGTCGGGCTGATGCCGGTCGTCTTCGCCTTCTTCATCGGCTCGGCGCTGGGCATCATCGCCGGCTATGCGGGCGGCTGGCTCAACACGGTGATCATGCGCACCGTGGACGTGTTCTTCGCCTTTCCCTCCGTGCTGCTGGCCATCGCCATTTCCAGCGCGCTGGGCGCGGGCATCGTCAACAGCCTGGTGTCACTCACCATCGTCTTCATCCCGCCCATCGCCCGCGTTGCCGAAAGCGCCACCGCCAGCGTGCGCTCGCTCGACTATATTGATGCGGCAAGGGCCAGCGGTGGCGGGGCGCTGACCATCATCCGCGCCCATGTGATCAGCAACGTCATTGGCCCGATCTTCGTCTATGCCACCAGTCTCACCAGCGTGTGCATGATCCTCGCCGCCGGCCTCTCCTTCCTCGGCATCGGCGTGCGTCCGCCCGAGCCGGAATGGGGCCTGATGCTGAACACCCTGCGTACGGCGATCTACGTGAACCCCTATGTCGCCGCCCTGCCCGGGCTGATGATCTTTGCCACCTCCCTCTGCCTCAACCTGCTCAGCGACGGCCTGCGCAGCGCGATGAACGTCAAGGACTGAGGAGCACGCAAATGACAGCCACCAACGCCTTGAACGCAGAAACCCTTGCGCAGACCGAAGACAGGGGCGGCCCGGCCCAGCCCCTGCTGATGGCGCAGAACCTGACCAAGCACTTCCCCATCCGCTCCGGACTTCTCAACCGGCGCACCGGCACAGTGCATGCCGTGGATGACGTTTCATTCCATGTGAAAAAGGGCGAGACGCTCGGCATCGTCGGCGAATCCGGTTGCGGCAAGTCCACCACCGCCCGCCTGCTGATCGGCCTTATCCCGCATGATGCCGGGCAGATCGTCTTCGACGGCGAGGCGCTGGGCGCGGAACTGGCGCTGAAGGACCTGCGGCGCGGCGTGCAGATGGTGTTTCAGGACAGCTACGCCTCGCTCAACCCGCGCCTCACCATCCTCGACTCCATCGCCTTCGGCCCGAAGCTGCATGGCATGGACGATCCGGAAGGGCGCGCCCGCAGTCTGATGGAAAAGGTGGGGCTTGATCCGGCCCGCTTTGCCCACCGCTACCCGCATGAACTGTCCGGCGGCCAGCGTCAGCGCATCAACATCGCCCGGGCGCTGGCCATGGCCCCGCGCCTCGTCATCCTCGACGAGGCCGTCTCCGCCCTCGACAAGTCGGTGGAAGCGCAGGTGCTGAACCTGCTCAACGACCTCAAGGCCGAGCTGGGCCTGACTTATGTTTTCATTTCCCATGATTTGAATGTGGTACGCTATATCTCCGACCGGGTGATGGTGATGTATCTGGGCGAAGTGGTGGAAATCGGACCTGCAGAGAGCATCTATGAGCGGCAGGCTCACCCCTACACGGCCTCGCTCTTTGCTGCGATGCCCTCCATGGACCCGGACAACCGCACGCAGGAACCGCCGCTCGCAGGCGATCCGCCCAACCCGATCAACCCGCCCACCGGCTGCCGTTTCCACACCCGCTGCCGCTTTGCCGAAGGCGTCTGCGCTGCGGCCAAGCCTGCGCTTGCCGCCCTTCCCGGCGCGGAAGACCACATGGCCGCCTGCCACATGCTGGAGCCCGCCTCCGGCCACAGCCTTGCCGTGAAGGAGGCCGCAGAATGACGAGCACAGTGACCGGCACAGCGACTGGCACAATGACCTCCGCCGCCCCCCTGATGGAATTCGACAATCTCACCGTCCGCTTCAAGGGTGAGCGCACGGTCCATGCCATCAACGGCGTCAGCCTCACCCTGCAGCAGGGCGAAACCCTCGGGCTGCTGGGCGAGTCCGGCTCCGGCAAGAGCGTGACGCTGAAGACGCTGCTGCGCCTGCTGCCGCCGCGCCGGACGGACATCGAAGGCAGCGTGCGGGTGAACGGCACCGACGTGATGAAGCTGCAGGGCGCAGCCCTTTCCGCCTTCCGGGGCAGCGAAGTCTCCATGGTGTTCCAGGAACCGGCGCTGGCGCTCGATCCGGTCTTCACCATCGGCGACCAGATCGCCGAAACCGTGATGCGCCACAAGGGCGTGAGCAAACTTGCCGCCATGGATGTGGCGCTGGACATGCTCACCCGCGTGCGCATCCCCTCGCCCGAGCGGCGGCTGAAGAACTATCCGCATGAAATGTCCGGCGGCATGCGCCAGCGCGCCATGATCGCCCTCGCCCTCGCCTGCCGCCCGAAGTTACTGTTGGCCGACGAGCCGACCACCGCCCTTGATGCCACCGTGCAGATCCAGATCCTGCTGCTGCTGCGCGAATTGCAGAAGGAATTCGGCATGGGCGTCATTTTCGTCACCCATGACATCGGCGTTGCCATCGAGGTGTCGGACCGGATCGCGGTCATGTATGCGGGCAATATCGTGGAGATGGGCCCGGCGCGCGCGATCATCCGCAACCCGCAGCATCCCTACACGCGCGGCCTTCTGGCGGCAAACCTGCATGATGTGGTCAAGGGCCAGCGGCTCGACGCCATTCCCGGCTCCCCGCCCGCGCTGGAGACAAAACCCGTCTCCTGCTCCTTCGCCCCGCGCTGCGCCTTCGCAACCGATGTCTGCCGGGCGCAGAAGCCTGAGCTTGTTCCGGCCAGCGGCCAGCCCACCCACGTCTCCGCCTGCTTCCACCCGCAGGCGGCAAACGTGGCAGCTTGATCCCTCCTCCCGAGCCGTCCCCGCCTTATGCGGGGACCTGTCAGGGAGGCAAGGCATTGCGCCCCACTCAGGCGTCGCGGTTTGGCTTCCAGCCGCTACTGCGCATTTTCCATGATCAGATCGGTCATTTCAAAACGGATGACATCAACGAGCCCGAGATCGGAAATGCGCAGTTCGGGGATCACGACCAGCGCCAGCAGCGAGTGCTGCATGTAGGCGTTGTTGAGGGTGCAGCCGCAGGCCGCCATGGCCTCCACCATCGCCGCCGCCTTCGCAGCAACATCCACGGCGGGGCAGTCAGACATGAGCCCGGCGATGGGCAGTTCCACCAGCGCCAGTTCCTTGCCGTCCTTCCAGACGGTGACACCGCCGCCCACCTCGCCCAGCCGGTTGGCCGCCTTTGCCATCATTTCGCGGCTGGTGCCGACAACGATCATGTGGTGGCTGTCATGGGCGACGGTCGAGGCAATCGCCATCTCTCCCGTGTAACCGAAGCCGGAAACAAAGCCGTTGACCACCTTGCCCGTGGCGCGGTGGCGCTCCACCAGCGCGATCTGGCAGACCTCGCCTTCCGCTTCCACCAGCCCGCCGGAGACGGGAAGCTCCGCCGTCAGCGCCTTGGTGGGGGCCTGATTTTCGACGACACCGATGACGCGGGCCTTCACCGCATTAGCTCCGGCAGGCGCGGGAATGGCGAAATCGGCAGCCTCCAGCACCTTGCCGAGCCGCACGGTCTCGCGGGCGCTTTGCGGCCAGTCATAATGCGGGCACTCCGCCAGCAGCTTGCCCCCCTGCGCCACCAGAACGCCGCGGGCATAGACATCCTCGATGGGCAGATCGGTAAGACTGGAGGTGAGGATCACATCCGCCCGCCGCCCCGGCGCGATGGAGCCAAGCTCCCGCTCCAGGCCGAAGTGGGAGGCCGTGTTGATCGTGGCCATCTGCAGCGCGATCACCGGATCGCAGCCGCAGGCGATGGCATGGCGCACCACCCGGTTCATGTGGCCATCATTGACCAAGGTCCCGGAGTGGCAGTCATCGGTGCACAGGATGAAGTTGCGCGGATCGAGCCCCTTCTGAGTCACCGCCGTGATCTGGCTTTCCACATCATACCAGGCCGAGCCGAGCCTCATCATGGAACGCATGCCCTGACGAACGCGGGCGATGGCATCGGATTCCGCCGTGCCCTCATGATCATCCGCCGCACCGCCCGCCACATAGGCGTGAAAGGGAATGCCCCGGTCGGGGCTGGCATAGTGACCGCCCACCGTCTTTCCGGCGGCCATGGTCGCGGCCATTTCCGCCAGCATCTGCGGGTCGCCGTTGATGACGCCCGGATAGTTCATCATCTCGCCAAGGCCGATGATGCCGGGCCAGTTCATGGCCTCGGCGACATCTTCGGCCGAAATCTCGAAGCCCGTCGTCTCCAGCCCCGGCGCGGACGGCGCGCAGGAGGGCATCTGCGTGAACATGTTGATCGGCTGGAGCAGCGATTCGTCATGCATCATCTTCACGCCCGCCAGCCCCAGCACGTTGGCGATCTCGTGCGGGTCGTGAAAGATCGTCGTGGTGCCATGGGGAATGACGGCAGCGGCGAACTCCGCCGGGGTCAGCATGCCGCTCTCCACATGCATGTGGCCATCGAGCAGCCCGGGAATGAGGAAGCGCCCGTCCGCTTCCACAACCTTCGTGCCTTCGCCGATACAGTGCGAGGCATCAGGGCCCACATAGGCAAAGCGGCCTTCGCTGACCGCCACCTGCCAGCCGTCGAGGATTTCCCGGCTCTGCACGTTGACGAGCCGACCGCCCCGGATGACGAGATCCGCAGGCGCCCGCCCCGCCGCCACCGCCACGAGCCGGGGAGCCGTTTCGGCCCAGGATTTGAAGGTGGACTGGCTCATGGCGGCAAACTCCTGAAAGACCTGACTGTTGCGCCATGGTTCGGTGCGGCGCTCCGGCTGTCAAGCCACAGACTGCCCCAAGAAACAACCGGCAATTGATCTGGCGCAAGGATGATACCGCCCCTTCGCTGGCACGTTCACGGCATGCCGCTGCCTGGAAATTCCGGTTTCCGCGCGGCCCAGCGATTTCCTGCTGGACGGAAGGAGACAGCACATGTCTGCGAAGATGAAAGCAGCCGTCGTCAGGGCTTTCGGAGCCCCGCTCGACATCAGCGAGGTTCAGAAGCCGGAAGCAACGGCGGGCAAGATCGTCGTCAAGATGATGGCGAGCGGCGTCTGCCACACCGATCTTCATGCCGCCGAAGGTGACTGGCCGGTGAAGCCCAATCCCCCGTTCATTCCCGGCCATGAAGGCGTCGGCTACGTCTGCGAGGTCGGCTCCGGCGTCAAGGGCGTCAAGGAAGGCGACCGGGTGGGCGTTCCCTGGCTGCATTCGGCCTGCGGCCATTGCAAGCATTGCATGGGCGGCTGGGAAACCCTGTGCCACGACCAGCACAACACCGGCTACAGCGTCAACGGCGGCTTTGCCGAATATGTGCTGGCCGACCCGGACTATGTGGGCCACCTGCCCGATGGCCTCGACTTCGCCCCCGCAGCGCCCGTGCTCTGCGCCGGTGTGACCGTTTACAAGGGCCTCAAGGAAACCGAGACAAAGCCCGGTGAAACCGTGGTCGTCGTCGGTGTCGGCGGCCTTGGCCACATGGCGGTGCAATATGCCCGGGCCATGGGAATGAAAGTGATTGCTGTCGATATCAGCGACGACAAGCTGAAGCTCGCCAGCAGCCTTGGCGCCGATCTGACGATCAACGCGCTGACCACCGATCCTGTGGCCGAGGTGCAGAAGCTGGGCGGTGCGGAAGGCGTGCTCATCACCGCCGTCTCCACCAAGTCCTTTGCGCAAGGCTTCGGCATGCTGGCCCGGCGCGGCACCATGGCCCTGTGCGGCCTGCCCCCCGGCGATTTCCCGCTGCCGATCTTCGACACGGTGCTCAACCGCAAGACCATCCGCGGCTCCATCGTCGGCACGCGCAATGACCTGGCCGAATCCCTCGCCTTTGCCGCCGACGGCAAGGTGAAGGCGCATTACGCCATGGACAAGCTCGACAACATCAATGCGATCTTTGACAGGATGCGCGCCGGTCAGATCGACGGCCGCATTGTCATGGACATTTCCTGAAGACCCCAACCTTCAGGAGATCCCTCCGGCCGCGGGGCCGGTGCATGAAGGACAGGCTGCGGTTGTCTCACGGCAACAAGCTGCCTATAGTCCGGTGTGCGCCGGGGCCGGAGGGCTTCTTTCTTCAAGCAGGGCTGCGGTGCGCTTTCGCCCTGACGTTCCCCGGCCTGCAGCATTCCATTGTCCCGATCAGATCCTGCCCCTGAACAGCCCGGTCCGGAAACCTCCGGCACAGAAGACGCGCGCGCACTGACACCGGATGTCCTGCGCCGCATCCTCTTTGGCAGCTTGCTGGGGGCTGCGGGCGGCATCCTGTTCTGGCTGGCCCATATGCCGCTGCCGTGGATGCTGGGTTCCATGCTCTTCACCATGGTGGCATCGATCTTCGGCGCACCGATCCTGCCGCCGGGCCGCATCCGCCCCGCCCTTGTGGCGGTCATCGGCGTGCTGCTCGGCTCGGGCTTTACGCCTGCTCTGATGGGACAGCTCGGCGACTGGGTCATCTCGCTCGGCCTGCTGGCGCTCTATCTCGCCATCTCCGGCGTTTTGGCCGTTCCCTTCTACATGAAGGTGGGCGGCTTTGACCGCATCACGGCCTTCTGCTCCGGCATGCCGGGCGGGCTGATGGAGATGGTCAGCCTCGGCAAGGACCTTGGCGGCGACGAGCGCAAGATCATTCTGGCGCATGCCGCCCGCATCGTCGTCACCATCAGCCTCATCTCCTTCTGGTTCCGCATCATCGAGGGCCAGAATGTGGGCTCCGCCATCACCAAGGGCGGCAGCCCGTCCTGGCAGGACCTTGCCATCCTCGCGGCCTGCGGCGTCATCGGCGCCTTCGTGGCGCTGAAACTGCGCCTGCCTGCTGCCACCCTCGTCGGCCCCATGCTGCTGAGTGCCGCCGTCCATGTCACCGGCATCACCACCAGCGCCCCGCCGCAGGGACTGGTGATCGCCTGTCAGGTGCTGATGGGCACCATCATGGGCTGCCGGTTTCTGGGAGCCGGGCGGCGCGAGGTGATCCACGCCGTCTCCCTCAGCTTCGGCGCCACCTTGATGACCCTGCTGGTGACCTTGCTGTTTGCGCTCGTTTTCGGCGCCTTCATCGGCCAGACCACCTCGCAGATCGTGCTGGCCTATGCGCCCGGCGGCCTCACCGAGATGAGCCTCATCGCCCTCGCCATGAAAGCAGAAGTCGCCTATGTGGCCAGCCACCACATCACCCGCATCGTGCTGCTGATTTCCTTCGCGCCGCTGGTTCTCTCCCTCATCGACCGCCGCCCGCCCGGCCGCATCAAGCCTCGGGACTGATCCCTTCCGCCTGGCGCTCCGGTCCTGAATTGAGAAGGGCCGGCCAGACATCGGAATGCGGACGCAGCAAGCCGGTGCCTGACGGCAAAACGGGCTGGGTAAAAATTGGCGGTCCAGAAGCCTCCGCGTCACGGCCCTGTCACCTAAAGCAGCTATCACGCAATTCATTCGAATGAATTGGAGGCCTTGATGGCGCGTGAAACGTGGCAATCGATCCGGGACCGGCTTGCTGCTGATATTCTGTCGGGCAGCCTCGCGCCGGGAGCGCAACTGCCGACCGAACCGGAACTCTGTGCCGAATTTGGTGCAGGCCGCCATTCCGTGCGCCGCGCCATCGCTGCGCTGGCCGTTGAAGGCAAGCTGCGGGTTGAGCAGGGACGCGGGACCTTCGTCGAGAGCGCACCGCTCATCAACTACCAGATCGGCCACCGGACCCGTTTCCGCCAGAACCTCCTGAGCCAGGGCGTCACACCCGCAGGCGAACAGGTCTCCGATGACGTGATCCCTGCGCCGCGCCGGGTTGCCGAGGCCCTTGAACTGCCGGCAGGCACGCCGGTCCACCGTATGATGCGCCTTGGCCTTGCCGATGGTGTGCCGCTCAGTCTTGGTGTTGTCTATCATTCGCAGGCGCTTTTCCCCGATATGCCCGGGCAGCGCCGCGCCGGGCAATCCGTGACGGATGTCTACCGCGCGCATGGCATCACGGACTATCTGCGCAAGCGCACCACCATCTACGCCCGCCGCCCGACGGCCGAAGAAGCGCGCCTGTTGAAGCAGCACCCGGATCAGCCGGTTCTGGCCGTGACCAAAACCGATGTGGATCTGACCGGACGGCCCATCGGTTACTCGCAGGCCATCTGGGCCGCCAACCGCGTGCAATTCACCTTCGATCTTCCACCCGAAACCGGGAGCCCGGACCAGGATGACTGACACTGCCATAAACGCTGGCATTAAGACTGGCATGAGTGAGGGCATGAGTGAGGGCATGGGCCCGGCTCTTGCCTCCCCTGACGGCGGCGCCCGCGCCGGTCACGGCGCCATGCTGACCGCCCTGTCCCACGGCTGTGCGGACAAGGTGAAAGGTTTCGCCGAAAGCCTTCTGCCCTCTCTCGGCGCCATTGATGTGCTGCGCAGCCGCACCGGCCTCGTCATGCTGCCCTTCCGCGACACGGTCAAGGGCACCGACTTCCACCTCGGCGAGGTTCTGGTGGCCGAAGCCGAGGTCCGCCTGACCACCCACGGCTCGACCGGCTATGGCATGGTCACCGGCCGTGATCTTGAATGGGCCATGGCCATGGCCCTCATCGACGCTGCAGCCTCTGCCGGGATCGAGCCCGCAGCCATCAGCGCCTTCGTTGCCGAAACCATCGCAGCCAATGCCGCCCGCGACCGGCAGAGCCTTTGCGCCGTCGAGGCGACGCGCGTCGATATGGAAACCTTCTGATCCCCCTATCCCTCAAGGAGGCCCGGTCATGGGTGCCCTGCCCGCCAGTTCACATGCCCTCATCACCGCGCCGTTGCGGGGTGAGGATGAAATCCGCGACAATGCCGCCTTCGAGGCGATCCTCTGGGCGCTGAGCCGCCCCGGTGATGTGCGCCGTCTGCCCGAACCCGGTACGCGCACCATCCTTCTCGCGCTCATCGACCGGGAATGCCGGGTCCATGCCGATGATCCGGTGATTGCCGGGCTCGCAGCGCAGACGGGTGCAACGCTTGCCCCGCTGCATGAGGCCTGCCACGTGTTCCTGCAACTGGACCCAGGCGCAGATACGGCCCGGCTAGCCACTCTGAAAACCGGCTCCGCACTCTACCCGGACGAGGGCGCGACCGTTGTCACCGAAGCCCGCCTGGGCGAAGGCCAGCGCCTGCGCCTGTCGGGCCCAGGCATCGAAACCACGCGCGAGATCGCCGTCGCCGGCCTGCCGCAGGGCTTTTTTGCCCTGCGCAATGACCTGTGCCGCTACCCGCTCGGCTTTGATCTCTTCATTGCCGATGGCAGCAAGGTGATGGGCCTGCCGCGCTCAACCCGGATCGAGGTGCTCTGATGGCTTATGTCGCAACCCGTGGCGGGGAAAGGGCTATTGACCAGTCCGAGAGGCTCTACAGGGCCGGAATGGGCACCATTGGCGCGGAGCGCGTGGCGGAGATCCGCCAGTCCCTGCCCTGGCTGATCGGCCGGGTCATGGGCGAGGCCTCGCTTTATGAGGAGGATCTGGCCGCGCTGGCGCTGGCCCAGTCCGGCGGCGACCTCTATGAGGCCGTGCTGCTGCTGCGGGCCTGGCGCACCACGCAACCGCGCCTTGCCATTGCCGAAACGGTGACGCAGGATCAGCTCTTCACCCACCGCCGCATCTCTGCCGCCTTCAAGGATATTCCCGGCGGCCAGATCCTTGGGCCCTCGCTCGACTATTCCCACCGGCTGCTGGCCACCGGCGTGCTGGAAGGCCGTCCCCTTGTGCCGGAGCCGGTTGAACCGGCGCCCCTGCCCGCTCCCGCCCGCCAGCCGTCTCTGGCCGCCTGGCAGAAGGCGCAGGGCCTCGTCGCCGATCCGGCGCGCGAAGAGGTGGCACCGGACGATATTCCCGACCTGACGCGCGAGCCCCTGCTGTTCCCGGCCAAGCGCGCCCACACGCTGCAAAGCCTTGCCCGGGCCGACACCGGCGGCGTTCTGGCGCTGGGCTATTCCGCCATGCGCGGCTATGGCAACGCGCATCCGACGGTCAACGAACTGCGCCTTGCGGAAGCGGAGGTGACAGTCCGTCATCCGTGCGGCACCCTGTTCAGCGCCGGACGGGTCAAGGTCTCTCAGGCCGAAGTCACCTCCAAGGGCAAGTCGGGCCAGCTTGACCTTGGCTTCTGCGCCACGCTGGGCTGGAACGAGATCAAGGTCATCGCCGGAGCGACCCTCGACCTCAACGCCCCGGAAGCGCCGCAGAATTCGCCGGTGAACGAGGAATTCTTCCTCTATCACACCGAGCCGGTGGAGGCCTCCGGCTTCTGCATCCACTTCAAGCTGCCCCACTATGTCACCTTCCAGTCGGCGCTGGATGCCCTGCGCGACGCCAAGTCGAAGGCCGCGGGGGCAAAGACGGCACCCGATCCCGTATCTGGCGCCGCGCCAGAACCGGCCATCACCGGGGAGATTTCCGCATGACCAGCCTTGCCAGCCTGACCAAACCCTGGGAGGCGTTCTCCTACGGCTTCCTGGATGCCTCCGCCAAGCGTGAACTGCGCCGCAAGATGCTGAAGGCCATCGCCGTGCCCGGCTGCCAGATGCCCTATGCCAGCCGCGAGGTGCCCATTGCCCGCGGCTGGGGAACCGGCGGCCTGCAGGTGACGCTGACGCTGCTGAAGCCCTCGTCCGTCGTCAAGGTCATCGACCAGGGCGCCGATGACAGCGTCAACGCCGCTTCGATCCGCAAGTTCCTCGCCCGGGTCTCGGGCGCTGGTGAGACCTGGGACACGGGCGAAGCCACCATCCTGCAGTCCCGGCACAGGGTGCCTGAGGAAATCCTGCGGGAGGACCAGATCCTCGTCCTGCAGGTGCCGAACCCGGAACCCTTGCGCCCCGTCGAGCCGAACATGTCGGTGGCCCGGCAGATGCACGCCGATGCCGACTATGGCCGCCTCTGGCTGACCCTTTACGAGCAGATGGTCCGCTCCGGCCGCATCATGCAGGGCGCGGCCTATCCCAGCCTTGTCAACGGCCGCCATGTGATGACGCCCTCGCCGATCCCGCGCTGGGATGTGCCGAAGCTTCACATGGCGCGGCATCTGACCTTCCTTTCCGCCGGCCGCGAGAAGCGCCTTTATGCCGTGCCGCCCTATACAAAGGTGGAGCCGCTGGTCTTCTCGGATGTGCCCTACAAGGTCGAGGAGCACCAGCCGCTCACCTGCCACCGCTCCGGCGTGACAGGCTATTTCATGAACGAGATCCCGCAGGACGATGGCGGCTCATCCTTCGAGGTGTCCGACAGCCATTTCGGCATCAAGGCCATCCGCCGCAGCGAAGGCGAATCCGTCCCGGACATCGGGACCTGGTACAAGAACGGGGAGTTCCGCCCATGACCGTCCAAAGCCCTGCTCAGCGCATCGAGGCCGCGCCCCGGCTGATGACCGTTCCCCCGCTCCTCACCATGCGCGGCATTTCCCGCCGCTTTGGCGGGGTCACCGCCCTCGACGGCGTTGATGCCACCGTCTATCCGGGCGAAGTTCTGGGCATCGTCGGCGAGAGCGGCTCGGGCAAGTCGACGCTGCTGCGCATGATGAACCTCGAGGACACGCCAGGCAGCGGCACCTATCACCTCACTCTGCCGGGGCCTGACGGAGCGGGTCTGACCGGCAACCTGTTCGACCTCGGCCGGTTCGAGCGCCGGATGCTCTGCGCCCGCAACATCGGCATCGTCTACCAGAACCCGCACCTCGGCCTGCTGATGCGCCACTCCTCATCGGGCAATGTGGCCGAACGGCTGCTGGTGGCCGGGGAGCGCAGCTTCAAGGTGCTGCGCGGCAAGGCAAGGGATGCACTCGACGCCTCGGAATTCCCGCTGGAGCGCATGGATGCCCGGCCCATCGAACTGTCCGGCGGCATGCAGCAGCGCGTCCAGCTGGCCAAGGCCATCGCGCTGGAACCCTCGCTGCTGCTGCTCGACGAGCCCACCACCGGCCTCGATGTCTCGGTGCAGGCGCTGGTGCTGGACACGCTGAAGCGGCTTCAGCGCGACCGCTCCATCACCATGGTCATCGTCTCGCATGATCTGGGCGTCATCCACACCATGGCAGACCGCGTCATGGTGATGCGCCGTGGCAAGGTGGTGGAACAGGGGCTTGTCGACCAGGTGTTCCAGGATCCGCAGCACGAGTACACCCAGCAGCTCGTGCAGGCCAAACTTTGACAACAAGGAACCAGTCCGCATGACCCCGCTTCTCGACGTGGAAGGTTTGTCAAAGCGCTTCCACATGTATCACCTCGACCAGGAACTGCACGCCTTCAGCGGCATTTCCTTCCGCCTTCATGCCGGTGAGTTCCTGCTGCTGCGGGGCGAAAACGGGGCTGGCAAATCCACCCTGTTGCGCACGCTCTACCGCAGCTACCTGCCGCAGGCCGGGCACATCTGGTACGCGGCCGGCGAAGGCCGCATCGACCTTGCAACAGCCGCCGATGTCGACATCACCCTGCTGCGGCGCCGTGACATCGGCTTCGTCACCCAGTTCCTGACCGCGCGCCCGCGCGTTGCCGCCGACGAGATCGTCGCCGAACCGCTGCGCCGGGCGGGCATGGCCAGAGCCGAGGCCCTTGACGAGGCACACCGCTGGCTTGAAGAATTCGGCGTGAAACGCGATCTGTGGCGCGCCTATCCCACCACGTTTTCCGGCGGCGAACAGCAGAAGGTCAACCTTGCCCGTGCGCTGATCCTGCCGCAGAAGCTCCTGCTTCTGGACGAGCCAACCGCCTCGCTCGATGCCGGCGCCCGCGCTGCCCTGGTGCGGCGGCTGGCGGATCTGAAGGCCGGCGGTGTCGCCATGATCGGTGTTTTCCATCACCCGGGTGATGTGGCGGGCCTGATCGACCGGGAAATCCTCCTCACCACCCAGACTGTGCCGGAAACGGCAGTCCCCTATGCGCCTGCAGCAACCGGAGAACTTGATCATGTGGCTGTCTGACTTTCGCATTGTCACCCCGAACGAGGTGATCGAACACGGCTCCCTGCGGATCGAGGATGGCTGCATCGCCGAACTGCGCGATACTCCGGTTGCGGGCGCAGAGCTTGAGGCGAACGGCCTGCTGCTGCTGCCCGGCTTTGTCGACATGCATGGCGACATGGTGGAACGCGAGGTCGAGCCGCGCCCGAATGTGCCGATGCCGCTGGAACTGGGGCTGCGCGATCTTGACCGGCGCCTCGCCGGATCCGGTTTCACCACCGCCTATGCCGCCCTCTCCTTCAGTCCCATGTCCACCTACGGGCATCTGCGCAGCTATGAACACACCAGCGCGGTGATCCGTAAGCTGAAGGCCATGCGGCACATGCTCAATGTCGATCACCGCGTCCATGCCCGGTTCGAGATCACCTTCCCCAAGGCACTCAGCGTCATCGAGGAACTGATCACGGAGGGGACCGTCGATCTCATTTCGCTCACCGACCACACGCCCGGCCAGGGCCAGTACCGCGACATCGAGCGGCACGTGCAGAAGATGGCCCGGGAAAGGGGCCTGAGCCGCGAAGAAGCGGCCGAGGCCATCGCCCGCCGCATCGAAGAGCGGACGCAGCCGGCCAGCGTTCTGGCCGAAACGCTCGAAGCCATTTCCAGCCTGTGCAGGGCGCATGGTGTCGCCCTTGCCAGCCATGACGACGACACAACGGACAAGGTGGAACTGATGCATGGCCTCGGCGTGGTCATCAGCGAATTCCCGGTGACGCTGGAGGCTGCGGCCGAAGCGCGCCGCCGCGGGCTGGCCACGGCCATGGGTGCCCCCAACGCCCTGCGCGGCCAGTCCTACTCCGGCAATCTCTCGGCCCGCGAGGCCCATGCCGCCGGTCTTCTCGACATGCTGGCCTCCGACTATCACCCCTCGGCCATGCTTCCGGCCCTTTTGGAACTCGCCGGAACAGACCGGGATGGCCTTCCCGGCGCCGTGCGTCTGGCAACCCTCAACCCCGCAAAAGCCCTCGGCCTCGACGATCGCGGCAGCATCGAAACCGGCCGCCTGGCCGACCTTGTCATTGCAGATGATACGGGCATTGGCCATGTGCGGGCCACGCTGCGCCAGGGCCGGTTCATCTACTCCGGCGGCCATCTCGGGGCATGCGCAAAGGCGGCCTGAGCCGCGCCTGCGGTGCCGCCACCTGCGGCGGCACCGTTCCTCTCATACCAAGGCTTTCGATGCTAACGCATCACGCCTTGAAAATGCTCAAGCGCCGCACGGGCTTAACCAATGCTCGATGAGTCAAGCTTATCGAGCATTGGTATCAGCCCGTTCTTGCCGGACGGGCCCGGCGCTGCGTCCAGCGCACCAGCGTGTCGAAGTGCATGTCCATCCGCGTCTCGCCCGAAAGGCCATGGGACGCGCAGATTTCCCGAAAATCCGCCATCACCCGCGACAGGCCAAGACGGCGGACAACAGTCCAGACCACTGCCCGCGTCAGATAGAAATCGATCAGTTCCCGCGCTGTAAAGGCGCGGGACCAGGGCCAGCGCCGGCTGTGCGCGGTCAGGAAACCGTCCAGTCCCGACAGTTCCTCATGGCTCGGCTCCTTGCGCTGCTCCCGGGCTTCCAGCTCCGCACTGTTGGGATAGTGTTTCCAAACATAAGCGTCGAACCCGTCAAAGATCTGCCCCGGCCTGCGCCGGTTGCGCACAACCGCCAGAATGCCGCCCGGCGACAGGATCCGCGCCGCCTCGGCGTAGAATTTCGGCCGGTCGAACCAGTGCACGGCCGAACAGGCCACCACCAGCGAGGCAAAATCCGGCGGCAGGCTCAGCTGCTCGGCCGGGGCACCGATGATCTGCACCTGCGGCGTATTGCGGAACCGGCGCATGAGCACGTGGCGCATGTCCTCTCCCGGCTCAGCCGCAATGACGCTCCAGCCATCACCAAGGCCGGTGAGCAGATCGCCCGTCGAATTGCCCGGCCCCGCCCCCACATCCACGGCCACCTTCAGCCCGGAGCGGGCCGGACAGATCCGCGCCAGATGCGCAAACACCGCGGGTGGATAACCGGGACGGCCGGCCTCATAGAACTCGGCCAGTCCCTCGAACTGATGCGCTGTCTCGATCATTGCCTTTTCCTGACGCACCGGCCCGGCAAATGGCATGGAGCCGGCGGACAGTGTGAAAATTGGTTCGAATGACTTTCCGCCGTTTACATGACAGTTCAGCGAAGGACAGATGAACCTTTCATTGCAGCAAACCCCGGCCGTCAGCCCGGCCCACGGGCTAACCTATTGGATTGATGAGTTTAAACCGGGCTTCAGCCACCTCCTGAAAGACTTTCCGCAGCGGGAACAAACTCCCTTGCCCGTAAAAGCTGCATGTCCGTCACGGATACGTCACAAAGGCCCAGACGAAAATTCATTCGGATGACGTGACGCTGTTACAGAGGGCGGGCAGTCTTCCCGCCATGGAACAGAACATCCTTTCCCTCTCCGGCCTCGGCCGCTCCTTCGGCGCCACGCGCGCCGTCGACAACGTCACGCTCTCCATTGCCCCGGGCCAGTTCGTCGGGGTGATCGGACGCTCAGGCGCAGGCAAATCCACGCTGCTGCGCCTGATCAACCGGCTGATCGACCCGAGTGAAGGGTCGATCCATTTCGGCGGTCTCAATGTCGGTGCGCTGAAGGGCAAGGCCCTGCGCAGCTGGCGCCGGGACTGCGCCATGATCTTCCAGCAGTTCAATCTGGTGGAGCGGCTCGACGTCCTCACCAATGTGCTGGTCGGCCGCCTTTCCGCCCACGGTTTCCTCAGTTCCATGGCGATGCAGTTCTCGGACGAGGAGCGCACGCTCGCCATCCACGCCCTTGACCGGCTTGATCTTGCCCCGCAGGCGCTGCAGCGGGCCGGAACGCTTTCCGGCGGCCAGCAGCAGCGTGTCGCCATTGCCCGCGCCCTCGTGCAGAACCCGCGCATCCTGCTTGCCGACGAGCCGATCGCAAGCCTTGACCCGGGCAATGCGACCCGCGTGATGGATGCCCTGCGCACCATCAACCGCGAGGATGGCATCACCATCCTCGTCAACCTTCACACCCTCGACACCGCCCGCACCTATTGCGACCGGATCATCGCCATGCGCTCCGGCCGGGTGATGTTCGACGGCGCGCCGCGGCTGCTCACCTGCGAGGTGATGCGCAGCATCTACGGCAGCGAGGACCTCGAGGACTTCACCGAATCCGTGACATCGACGAGCCTCAGGGTCGCGATGCCGGCCTGACCTCTCAAGGGAGACTGACATGCGTATCATTGCCGCCGCCACCGTGCTTGCCCTCGGCCTCGGTGCAACCACTGCCCACGCCCAAGACTGGAAGAACGACTACAAGGTCGTCAAATTCGGCATTCTCTCGGGCGAGAACGAAAGCGACCGCGTCTCCCGCTACACCCCCTTCAAGGACTACCTGAAGCGGACGGTGGGCGTGGATGTGGAGATCTTCACGGCCGGAAACTACGATGGCGTGATCCAGGCGCTCGCGGCCAACCAGATCGAATTCGCCTTCCTCGGCTCTTCCGCCTATGCAGCCGCCTACACGGAGTCCGAAGGCGGCATGATCCCGCTTCTGACACAGGTGCAGCAGGACGGTTCCACCGGCTACTTCTCGGTCATCGCCGTGCGCTGTGACAGCCCTTACAAGAAGATCGAGGACCTGAAGGGCAAGACGCTCGCCTTTGCCGATCCGGACAGCACCTCGGGCTACAACGTGCCCTACTACAATCTCGACAAGCAGGGCTTCAAGCCGTCCGAATTCTTTGGCGCAACGCCCTTCTCCGGCAGCCATGAAGCGGGAGTTGCCGGTGTTGCCAACGGCCAGTTCGACGCGGCCGCCACCTATATCAACAACGAGATCAACGGCATTCCGCAGCGCATGGAAGCCAAGGGCATGATCCAGAAGGGCGAGATCTGCTGGATCTGGCAGTCACCGGAAATCACCTCCGGTCCTTTTGCGGCCCGCGCCAATCTGCCGGAAGGCCTGATCACCGCAATGAAGGACGCGGTCAAGAACGTCCCCACGGCCGATCCGGTGGCCTTCAAGGAAATGTCCGGCGCCGAAAAATCCACGGCCAAGGGCTATGTCGAGGTCGACCATGACCGCTACCAGTGGATCATCGACATGCGCGACTGGTTCAAGAAGCAGCGCCGGAGCTGACATCAGCTCTGCGTGAATACGGCCAGCTCCCGGTGGGCCTTGCTCACCGGGAGCTGGCCAAGCCCATGCCGCGCTTGAGCAATGTCAGGGTGTGATGCGTCAGCATTGCAAGACCTGGGGCGGTGACGCTGGGCATTGGCAGAAAATACGCAGCAACGGACAGCTTATGACCCTTGTATCCCCGACAGTAGCGGCCTTCGAGCGGGACTATGCCGCGCAACGCAGCCGCGCCCGGCTGACTTTCCTTGTGGTCCTCGCCCTTCTTCTGGTGCTGTTTCTGGTCACGGCCGGATTTTCCGACTTCTTCAAGGTCAGCCAGATCACGCTTGCCGACGGCAGCCGCGCCGAGCGCTGGGTGCTGCTGGCCGGCCTGCCCCGGCTTGGCGAATATCTGTACAAGACCATCCCCTCCCTCTCGCCCGAAAGCCTCGGTGAAGACCTGGCCGAATGGTTCTGGCGCTGGAAGGTGTGGCTCTGGCTGCTGCTGGAAACGATCCTCATCGCCTTCATGGCCACCGTTCTGGGCCTTGCCGGCGGTTTCCTGCTGTCCTTCTTCGCTGCCCGCAACCTGACACCGGGCCCCGTCACGCTGTGGGTTTCGCGGCGGGTGCTGGAAATTGCCCGGACCGTGCCGGATCTGGTTTTTGCACTGATCTTCGTCTTCTGCTTCGGCGCAGGACCGCTGGCCGGCATGCTCGCTATCGCCTTCCACACCACGGGCTCGCTCGGAAAGCTCTATTCCGAGGTGAACGAAAACATCGACATGCGCCCGCTGGAAGGTGTGAAGGCGTCCGGCGGCAGCTGGTTCGACCAGATCCGCTATGGCGCGGTGCCGCAGGTCATGCCGAATATCATCAGCTACACGCTGCTGCGCTTCGAGATCAACGTCCGCTCCTCCTCGATCATCGGCTACGTGGGTGCCGGCGGTCTTGGACAGGAGTTCCGCACCGCCCTGTCCTATCAGGAATACACCGACCTTTCGGCCCTGTTCCTGATCATCCTGGTCACCGTCACCGTGATCGACTGGCTGTCGGAAAAGCTCCGCCATCACATCATCGGCCTGGAAAGGAACGCGTGATGCAGCGCGACACCGCATATCGTCACGGCCCGGCTGCCGCCCCCGCCATCACCGCAGCCGAAATCGCCCGTGCCAGAGCCCGCCTGCCGCATGCCTTCCGCCGCCCTCCGCTGCAGCGGCTCGCCCGGCTGTGCTTCTGGCTGGCTTTCACGGCCCTGTTTGCCTGGTGCCTCCATGATTTCGATGCGTCACCCGAACGGCTCTGGAACGGGCTGCAACGGCTTGGCCGGGTGCTGTCCTTCATGTTCCCGCCCCATATCTGGACGTCCTGGCGGGAAATGTCGGAGATCCTGACCGGCCTTGCCCAAACCCTGTCGATGGCCTTCCTCGGCACCGTGCTGGGCGCCGTCATCGCCTTTCCCCTCTCCTTCCTTGGCGCCCAGAACATCAACCGCCTCCCGTTCCTGCGCTTCGGCGTGCGGCGCGGCTTTGATATTATCCGCGCCTTCGAAACGCTGATCCTGGCGCTGATCTTCATCCGCGCCTTCGGCCTTGGCCCTCTGGCCGGTGTTCTGGCGATCGCCGTCAGCGAGATCGGCGTGCTGGCGAAACTTTACGCAGAAGCCATCGAAAACACCTCGAAGAAGCCTGTCGAAGGCGTCATCGCCTCGGGCGGCGCGCCGCTGCAATCCGTCCGCTTTGGCATTCTGCCGCAGGTCCTGCCCGTGCTTCTGTCGATCACGCTCTACAATTTTGAATCCAATGTCCGCTCCGGCACGATCCTCGGCATCGTCGGCGCGGGCGGCATCGGCTTCCTGCTTTCCGACCGCATCGGCGCCTACCGCTGGGATGAGGCCTGGTCGATCATCTTCCTGATCATTGCCATGGTCTATGTCATCGACGCCCTGTCTGCAGTCATCCGCACCCGTTTCATCGGCACATACGACGGTACAAGATAATGAAGACGCTCTCCGAAGCCCCCAGCATCCACGAAACCGCAACGGTGGTTGATTGCCAGATCGGCAAATGGACCGAGATCATGGCGCATGTTTCCATGCGGGAATCGAGCCTTGGTGATTATTCCTACATCGTGAAAGGCGGCAATATCGTCTGGTCGACCATCGGCAAGTTCTGTTCGATTGCCGAAGGCGTGCGCATCAATCCGGGCAACCATGCCACCTGGCGCGCCAGCCAGCACCACTTCACCTACCGCGCTGCCCAATACGGCCTCGGCGAGGACGATGACGAGTTCTTCCAGTGGCGCAAGGATCATTGGGTCACCATCGGCCACGATGTCTGGATCGGTCATGGGGTCACGGTTCTGGCCGGGGTCACCGTGGGCACTGGTGCCGTCATTGGCGCAGGCGCCGTGGTCTCCAAGGATGTGCCGCCCTACACCATTGTCGGCGGCGTTCCGGCCCGTCAGATCAAGCGGCGTTTTTCCGAAGCTCAGGCCGAAGCCCTGCAGGCCATTGCCTGGTGGGACTGGAGCCATGACGCCCTGCGCGAAGCCCTCCCCGATATCCGCAAGCTGTCCATCGATGAATTCATCGAAAAATACCGCTGACACCGTTCCACGATGAGCGCACCGGACCGGGTAGTCATGGCGCGCAATCCCGGCATGCGGCGGCAGAACAGGAGGCAGGAGGCGCGCCTTCAGCCCGGGGGGATCTTGCGCCGCCGCGCGTGCCGGGGCACAAGCAGTGCGGAGCTGATTTGATCCGGAAACCGGGAGGAACGCGGATGATCTTGTGTTGCGGCGAAGCGCTGATGGACATGCTGCCAAGGACTGTTGGCACGGAAGGCACAGCCTTTCTGCCGGTGCCGGGCGGCGCCATCTTCAACACGGCCCTTGCGCTTGGCCGCCTCGGCAACCGTGCAGGCTTCCTCTGCGGTGTCTCGACGGATCTCTTCGGCGAGCAGCTTCTGGCCCATCTTGCCGCCTCCGGCGTCACGTCGGACCTGTGCATCCGCTCCGCCCGCCCGACGACGCTTGCCTTCGTGCGGCTGGTCAATGGGGACGCCACCTACACCTTTTATGACGAAAACTCGGCCGGGCGGCTGATCACGCCGGAAGACCTGCCGGTGCTGCCGGACGGGACAAGTGCCCTGCATTTCGGTGCCATCAGCCTGATCGGCGAGCCCTGCGGCACCGCCTATGAGGCCCTGCTGACGCGCGAGGCTCCCGCCCGCGTGATCTCGCTCGATCCCAACATCCGCCCCGGTTTCATCACCGATGAAGCCGCCTACCGTGCCCGTCTTTCCCGCATCATTCCGCTGGCGGACATCATCAAGGTCTCGCATGAGGACCTGGACTGGCTGGCGCCCGGCGAGCCGTTCGAGGCTCTTGCACAGGGCTGGATCGCCAGCGGCGCGAAGATCGTCATCCTCACCCTTGGCAAGGATGGCGCAAGGGCTCTGACCCGCACTCTCGACGTGACCGTTCCGGCCCGCAAGGTCGAGGTGGTGGATACGGTCGGCGCCGGCGACACGTTCAACGCCGGCTTCCTCTCGGCGCTGGAGGATGCCGGTCTCCTGACCAAGGAGGCGGTTGCAGGCATCTCGGACCAGAGCCTTACAGCCGCGCTGGCCCGTGCGGTGGCGGTCGCCGCCATCACGGTGTCGCGCGCGGGTGCCAATCCGCCTTTCCGCAGCGAACTTTCCGGCATCTGATACCAAGGCTTTCGATGCTGACGCATCACGCCTTGAAATTGCTCAAGCGCCGCACGGGCTTAACCAACGCTCGACAAGTCAAGCTCATCGAGCATTGGTATGAGACCGCTGTTCGCCGCCTGAGGAAGGAGTCAGCTGCCCGAAGGGCGGCTGATTTCTTGTGCGCCGCAAAATAAAATCGGAAGACCTCCTGTCTCACACCCGGCAACCGAAGATTTTACCGGAAGAACTACGTGCAATCTCAAATTACAAAGAAGCCGGACCACCTGTCCTCAACGTCACCCAGCTGTCATCTTCATTTAAAGCTTCAGTAATCACCACATCCTATCGTTACGGCCAGATTCTTCCGCTTCGGCAGAAAGGCCTTACCGATGGCACTCAAGCATATTCCGATCGTTCAGAAGATTCTGGCGGTCCTCATTCTCATGGGACTTTGCGCGACCGGAATCGCGGCCGTCGCCTGGACGCAGATCAACGCTCTCAGTCATTCCTTCACGGAAGTCGGCGCTTCGGAAGAAGCGGCCCGCGAAGCAATGGACCTGCGGATCGACATCATCGCCATCAGCCGCATGACCTATCAGCTGGCCCTCGCGCCGGAAAAAGCCTCCGACTTCCGCGCCGAAACAGACCGCCGCTCCAAGGAAATGCTGGACCGCCTGCCGGTTCTCGAAGCGGTGGCCGACACGGCGCAGAAGCAGCAGCTGGCCGATGTGCGCAAGGCAATGGATGCCTATTTCAAGACCATCATTGCCATGGTGGACGTGGCCGCCAAGGATCCGGCAAATGAGGAAGCCATCACTGGCGCCCTTGCAACCGCCCTTTCCGGCCAGAAAAACGTAACGGACGCGGTCAAGGTCTACAGCACCTACTCCGATGGCATGATGAAGACCCAGCGCGAGACTGCCTCCAGTTCCGCCATCTCCGCCGCAACCACCATGGTGGTCACGGCCGTCATCGCCATTATCGCCGGTATCGGCATCGGCCTCTATGTCAGCCAGTATGGCGTGGCCAAGCCGATTTCCGCGATGGTCGAAACACTGACCCGGCTTGCGGATGGCGACAACACGGTCGCTGTGGAGGGCACGGACCGCCGCGATGAAATCGGTGCAGTTGCCAAGGCTACGCTGATCTTCAAGGAAAACAGCATCGAGAAGGAACGCCTGCAGCGGGAAGCCGATGCGGAGAAGGCCAGCGCCGAAGCCCGCCAGAGGGAAATGATGGCGCGCATTGCCAAGGAATTTGAAGATGCCGTTGGCGGCATCGTCAGCAATGTGACGGTGGCCGCGAACCGTCTCGAAAAGGCGGCGCAGGCCATGTCCTCCAACGCGGAACACACGTCCCAGCAGTCCATCACCGTGGCAGCGGCCGCCGAGCAAGCCTCGGCCAACGTCCAGACCGTGGCAGCTGCGACCGAGGAACTGACCGCTTCCGTGCGCGAGATCGCCGGTCAGGTCGACCAGTCCAACCGCATGTCGAATGTGGCCGTGACAGATGCCGATACGGCCGCCCGCAAGGTTCACAGCCTGTCGGATGCGGCCCAGAAGATTGGCGACATCGTCGAGCTGATCAACGGCATCGCCAGCCAGACCAACCTGCTCGCCCTCAACGCCACGATCGAGGCGGCCCGTGCGGGCGAAGCCGGCAAGGGCTTTGCGGTGGTTGCCGCCGAAGTAAAGCAGCTCGCCGATCAGACGGCCAAGGCCACCACGGAGATCGCCTCGCAGGTGGCCTCCATCCAGCTCTCGACCACGGACTCAGCCGCAGCCATCACGGACATCGCCGAATCCATCCGCAAGATGAGCCAGATCAGCGGCGCGGTTGCCGCCTCGGTGGAAGAGCAGTCCTCCGCCACGCAGGAAATTGCCCGCAACGTGCAGCAGGCTTCCAGCGGCACGGCGGAAGTGTCCGGTGCCATCACCACGGTGACCCGTGCGGCACAGGAATCCAGCTCCGCCTCGACGGACGTGCTGCATTTCTCGGCCGATCTTGCCAAGCAGGCCGATCAGCTCAACCGCGAGCTCTCCCGCTTCCTCGGCACCATCCGCGCCGCCTGAAAGCCGGGCGTGCCGGAACAACAAAGGGCGGGATGGTCACACCATCCCGCCCTTTGTTGTTTCCTGGCAGCCAAGGTTCTGCGTTCAGATCGTGGGATCCTGGCGCTTTTCCTTGAAGATCAGCCACAGGTTCCGGATATAGATGATCAGGCCAAGGGCCTGTCCGGCGATGAACACCGGGTCCTGACGCTGGATCGAGTAGATCAGCAGCAATGTTCCGCCGCCGATGGAGAAGAACCAGAAGGCCACCGGCACGATGGACCGCCCTACCCGCTCCGATGCAATCCACTGCACCACAAAGCGCATCGAGAACATGAACTGGGCGACGAAGCCCAGGATGATCCAAACATCCAGCTGCTGCACGAAAACCGTATGCAGCCAGTCAAGCAAAGCGTTCATCTGAATTGCGGCTCCTGTGATCCGCTCCGGCGTGGTCTCAACGGGGTCCGGCGGCCGGTTCGATGGCCGAAACCTCGGGGATGGATTTGCGGCGGCGGCGCAGCCACCACACACCGAGCAGATCGAGTGCGCCGATCAGGGCCCGGTCGAAAATGCCATATTTGGACGTGCCGTGGCGGCGGTGCCGGTCCAGCACATCCACATGCACCACACCGTAACCCTCGCGGATCACCAGCGCGGGCAGGAAGCGGTGCCAGCTGTCGAAATACGGCAGCTGCAGGAAGACCTCGCGGCGCAGCGCCTTGAGGCCGCAGCCGCTGTCACGGGTGTTGTCCTTCAGCAGCGCGCCGCGCAGGCGGTTGGCAAGCCGCGAGGCAATGCGCTTGGCACGGCTTGCCTTGCGCCCCACCCGCTGCCCGGCGGCGAGCGCCACGGACGGCCCACCCGCCTCCAGCGCAGCCATCAGCTCCGGGATATAGGCCGGGTTGTTCTCACCATCGCCATCGATCGTGGCAACAATCCGCCCGCGTGCATGGCGCAGACCAGTGCGCACGGCGCAGGACTGGCCGCCGGACCGGGCATGGCGCAGGGGGCGCAGCCAAGGGTGGGAAGCGGCATAACCGGCGAGAACCTGATCGGTGCCATCGGTCGAGCCATCGTCGATCACCAGCACCTCGAAGGCGCGGCCCTGCAGCGCCTCGGCAATTTCGTCCAGCAGGATGGGCAGGTTGTCGCGCTCGTCCTTGGCCGGCACGATCACGCTCACCTCAAGTCCGGCCTCTGCCATGCCCTGCTCTGTACCGTTCATCGGCATCTCACTTTTCATCCTGTGCAGCGGCTGGATGCGCGGTCATAGACCGGCGCCCAAGGGCCGCATTCCAAAGCGCCCGGAAGGCTGCCCGCGCCGAAAAGGCATTGGCAATGGGCCGGATCCGTCCACCGGGGCGCAGCACGAAGCCGATCCGGCGCTTCGCCATCCAGCGGGCGCAGTATAGCGTTGTCGCGGCCCCGAGCAGCAACCCCGCCGCAACGTCCGAAGGGTAATGCGCCCCGACCATCACACGGCTGAAAGCTGCCCAGAAGGCCACGGCGGCGATCAGCCAGCGCCAGGCCGGGAAAATCAGCGCCAGTGCCAGCGCGAAAGCAGCTACCGTGGTCGAGTGGCCCGAGGGAAAGCTGGTGTAGGTGCTGTTAAAGGCGAAGAGGCTGAACTCGACCGGGCCCGCTACCTCATACAACTTCGGCCGGGCGCGGCCGATGCTCCACTTCAGGATCACCACCAGGAGGCCGCTGAGCGCGACGGAATAGAAGACGAAGGCCGCATAGGTCCAGATCATGGCTCCGGCCATGCGCACCCGCACAGCGAGAACCTGCGCATTCACGAGAGCCAGACAGGCGAGGCAGAACAGTCCGGTAGACCACAGGATCCAGTTGGACTTGCCCAGATCGGTCACCCAGGAGAACACCACGCCATATTCCGGTGGCAGTGCCCGCACCCATGGAATGGCGGGAATGTCCAGCATCACCACGCCGAATCCTGCTGCCAGCAGCAGGATGGCCAGAAAGTCCTGCGGGCGCTGGCCGGCAGGCAGTGGCTCATGCGGGCCCTTCGCCCGGGCACGCCGGTTTGCGAGAATGGTGCGGATGCTGGCCACATTTGCCACAAAACGCTGCCGCACCTTGGAAAAACGTCCGGATGCCATCAGGGGCCTTACCTCTTGCTCGCTCATCTTGCAGACGCTCCGGGCACATAAATCCCCAGATCGAGCTGCCGCCCCCCGTTGATATTCAGGCCCTGTACCCTGCCTGCCAGCACGGGCACAAGCCCATCCTTGCTGGCGGCGTCCAGAAACGCCTGTTCCTGACGGCTTTCCACCACGGCGGCACGGCAAGGGGCCGGGTCCTGCGCCAGGAAGGCTGCGGACTGTTCCGCGCCGCCCAGCAAGGTGTCCGTGCCTTGCAGGAACACAAAACTTGGCTCGCTGAAGCCGGTCGAGGCCACTTTCACAGGGGCGCAGCCTGCGCCTTCGGAAATCGCGGCCACAAGGCGCGGACTGACCCAGATCGTCGACAGTCCTGGCCCCACAAAGCCCCAGAAGCCGGTGGTCATGGCAACCGCAGCCGCGCAGGAGCGCCAGAGCGCACCCGTCATGTCGCCGCGCAGCAGGCGCATGGAGGCCCAGACGCTGATCACGGCCGCAATGACACAGAAGACCACGCCCGGAGGAGACGGCCAGTCGCCAAGGAACAGCGGCCCGGCAACGGAGGCCGCGGCAATCGCCACCGGCAGCAGCGCCAGCAGCACCCCCGCAATCCAGCGCAGCACACGGCCGGTGGCCGGCCGCTCGTCCACAATCACCAGGGCAACGGGCAGCGCAAGGGCGGGCAGCAGCGGCATGGTGTAATGGGGCAGCTTGGTCGCCACCAGCTCAAACACCACCCAGGCCGGGAAGAACCAGGCCGCACAGAACCGCACCAGCGGCAGGGAGCGCAGCGCCCAGATGCGCGGGGCTGCCAGCGCCAGAAAAGCCGGCAGCGGCCAGAACACCACAAGCATGGCTGCAAGATGGGTCAGCGGCGGTGCGCCGTGGCTTTCCTGGCCCTCGGCCACCTTGCCCATCAGATCGCGGCCGATGGCCTCTTCAAAGAATGTGCCCTTGGAGGCAATCCAGATCGCCACAAACCACGGCAGCACCAGCAGGAGCGCCAGAACGGCACCCGGCAGCGGTGCAGCAGCGCGGAACCAACCGATCCGGCGGCGCATCAGGGCGAGCGCGGCAACTGTCAGGCCAACGATCATCGGAGCCACCGGCCCCTTGACCAGAATGCCAAGCGCCAGCGCCACCCAGAAGACCAGTGCAAGCCCCCAATGGCGGCGTGTGGCATCATCCGCCAGATAGATCCGCGCCAGCGCCCCTTGTGCGAGAACGATGGAGGCAAAAAGCGTGGCATCCGTCTTGCCGAGGCGGCTTTCCACACCAAGGATCAGCGCCAGAGCCACCAGCATGGCAGCCACCATCGCGGCTGGCGGCCCGGTGAAGGCGCGTGCCGTCCAATAGACCGCCAGCACCACCGTCAATGCCGCCAGCAGGGACGGCAGCCGGTAGACCCACAAGGGTGCGGAAGCGTCGTGTCCCGTGATCTTCACGGCAGCGGCCTGCAGCCAGTAGATGCCGATCGGTTTCTTGTAGCGCGGCTCCTCCTGCAGGCGGATGTCCATGTAGTCGCCGGTTTCCAGCATCTGCTTGGTGGCCTGGGTGAAGCGCGGCTCATCCCGGTCGAGCGGCGGCACGGCAGACTGGCCCGGCACAAACATGAACAGCGCCAGAAGAAGCAGCAATGCGGGTGCAAACAGGTCATGCCCGAGCAGCTTCAGCCAGGCCGTATGCGGCCGGGGATCGCGCGCCTGTGCCATGCCGGCTGCGCCGCCGTCGATGCTCTCGCCTGTCTGCTGCTCGGTCTCATGCATGTGACTGTTCCGGAACCGTTTGCACCTGCCATGTGATGCTGCACCGCTTCCTACAGGAGAGCAATCCAAAGGGGAACCTGAGACTTGCGCGAAACGCGGTTTCCACTATCGTCCTCCAGCCCTTTCCATGGAGCTGAACCCAAGGCCGATGACCCTGATTATCCAGATAACCGACCTGCACCTGCGCCCGCGCGGCCTTGCCTGTTACAGGGTGAGTGACACAAACATGCTGGCGGCCCGTGCGTTCCGCGCCATCGCCGCCCTGCCGCAGAAGCCCGATGCCGTTGTCATCACCGGTGACCTGACGGACGGCGCCGATGAGCGGGAATATGCCCTGCTGCGCCAGCTCTGCCGCCAGCTGCCCTGCCCGGTCTATGTGATGCCCGGCAACCACGACCTGACAGGCGCCATGCGCAGCGAACTGTCGGATTTTCCGGGTGTCGGGGATGCGCCCGCCGGGGACAAGCTGCATTATGCGGTCACCATCGGCGGATTGCGCCTCGTGGTGCTGGACAGCAGCGTTGCGGGCAAGCCCTATGGCCGGCTGGGCGGGGAGCAGATTGCCTGGCTTGACCAGACGCTTGAAGCCGATCACACGCCCACCCTCGTTGCCCTTCATCACCCGCCCAAGGTGACCGGCATCGCCCATATGGACGTGATCGGCCTTGCGGACACCGAGGCGCTCGCCGCCATCCTCTCACGCCACCACCACGTGGAGCGGCTGATCTGCGGTCACGTGCACAGAACGATCATCGCGCGCTTTGCCGGAACCGTCATGACCCTGTGCCCCAGCACGGCCCATGCCTGTGTTCTGGACTTTTCGCCGGACGCTCCTGCCGAATTTGTGATGGAACCGCCTGCGTTTTTTGTGCACCGGCTTGACCCGGAGGCTGGTTTGTCCAGCCATCTTCACTATGTAGAGGCATATTCGGGGCCCTATCCCTTCTTCGCGGACAAGGGTGTGAGTTGGCCTGGCGAAAAATAATCTTTTTTCAATATCCTGAGGGACGATGCTGAGACAGAACCTTACCCGACGCGACGCCCTGCGCCTGACTTTGCTTGGTGCAGCCGTTCTTCCCCTTGCGGCCTGTGGCGGAGGATCAGGCAGCCAGTTCGACCGCAATGTGCCCATTGAGCCGGTTTCGGTAAACCGGGATGAGATGCTGCAGAGGCTGAACAGCTTCCGTGCGGAAAACGGCTTGCCACCGCTGCGCGCTGACGGGCGTCTGAATGAAATCTCGGCATGGATGGCCAATCACATTGCCCGCTGGGACAGCATGGATACCCGCGAGCACCGGGCCATCGCCCTCGCCCGCCGTCTGGATGGGCATGGCTACGAACATTACGCCGCTGCGGAAAACCTCGGTGCCGGCTATGACAGCCTCGATGCCGCCATGGCCGGGTGGAAGGGCTCTGCCGGCCACCGCCGCAACCTGCTCAATCCCTATGTGACCCGGGTCGGCATTTCGCGGGTGCGCCGCCCGACCGGCAAGTGGCGCCATTTCTGGGTGCTGACGCTCGCCCGGCCCAAGGAAGATGGCCGCCCGGGCTGACAGCGCCCAAAAGCTGAAATAAAAAAGAGGCGGGCAAAAAGCCCGCCTTTAAAGTCTGGTTTCCAGAGACCCCAAGAGGGGAACCGGCACGAAGCCGGTGAGAGCGCCGCTCCAAAAGTGGAGTATCAGTCTCATGTTTTTTCTATGCGGTCAGGACGGGCGTGTCAAGCACCCTGCCCTCCGGTATTTCACGGATCTGACCGCAGAGAACCGGCCGGACTTCAGACATGGCGGCATGCGGCAGATCAGAACGGATAGTGCCGTCCGGAAAATTTCCCCTCTTCTGCAGGCAAAGGCCTCAGACCCCACCGGACCGGAGACGTGAAGAGCCGCGGGTTGCCGAAGCGGGGGAGCCAGGAGCACAGATCCGGGCTGACCGCCTTCACGCAAGCAAGCCCGGTCTCCGCTCTCGAGCAATCCGCCAGCCAGATCCGGATTTTCTGCGCCATCAGCGAGGCTTCGAACTCCTGCCAGGAAAATTCCCGTTCCAGATCCTGCACCACGGCGGCCGTTGCCACCTCCAGCCGCAGGTCCTGCCGCACGTCCCTGGCTGCATAGGACTGCAACGCAGAGCCAGTTCCCCCCTCTTTGCCGGACGCAGACCTCCGGCCTGCAAGCTCCAGCGCAAATTCACCTTGTACGAGTTCTCCGATTGCAGACTGAAGCACAGCCCCTGCCTCCAGCCCGCCAGCCACCCCGATCACGCCGGATTTCCCGTCTTCACCGTGGGAAACGGCGGCTATCACATGCAGCGAAAAGTCAACTGGCAAGTAAAGAAAATGAGTGACGCGCGCGCGCGCAGAGAGCCAATCAGCACATATTTTAGGCAGAAACTCCCTCACCTGAGCCCAGGGTAAGGGGGTTATCCCCAGCCGGTTGTGCCACCAGATGCCGGCGGCGTCCCGTTCGGCAAGTTCCAGCACCGCCCGCCGGGCCGCTGTTTCGGGATCGGTCCAAACGGCTGCCCCCAGCGTCGATCCAAGCGCCGACCCAAGCGGGAGCTGCGGTATCCCTGCATTCCGTCCTTCGCCAAGGAGAACGGCAAAGGCGGGAATCAGCGCTGTCTCATCCGAGAAGGCAGAGGTAACACGCATCCGCCGCCGGGACAGCCGGTTCCAGCAGATCCTCTCGCCTTCCCACACCGCAGCAAGCGCGGGAACGCGGGCGGCCAGCTCCTTCTCCTGAGCGGCGCTGAACTGCAAGAAGGCCCCGGCCGGCAGATCCTCGTCATCTTCACCTTGCCGCTCCAGCACGAGCGGATCCTCTGGCCCTTGCGCGATCAGACTGAGCCTTTCCGCCAGTTCGCCGAGGCAACCGAGCACGGCCCGGTGCCGTTCCAGCCCCTGCCCGCCACAGGCCAGCTGCGCCAGAAGAGGCTGGAGCGCCTCCTGCCGCCAGCCCTCAGGCAGGGGGCCAGGCATGGCCGTACAGACATGGACCGGACAGTCTGCCAGCGGTGCAAAGGCGATCCGGGGGGCAAAACGGTCCAGAAACCCGGCAAACAGGCGCAGGGTCTCAGGCGGGACGCCCTCAGCGGCCCGCAAACTGCCGCCGCTCTGCTCCAGAAGGCCACAGGACAGGAGGAAGGCCAGAGCCTGCGCCGTCCCGTCTGTCCCGCCATTTCCCTGCGCCGCAGACTTGAACGCCCCATGAGGGTCCGCTTCTGCCGTTTCGGCAGCCCGCAGAAATGCCCCTTTTTGTGCCACTGCCTTGTCCACAAGCCTTCACCGCTCAAGAGTTGCATTGCTGGGGAGCCCCGGTCCGCCTCTTGCCGAAGAGCTCCGTCCGGCGCAGCCTGATTGAGCAACGGCACCCCGGCCAGATCATCTGACGGGAACACGTGACACCAGCATCAGGCAAGGCCCTTTGACCCTGGAACATAACAGTTTCCAGGAGCAGCTTCGCTTTACCCGGTGCCAGCAATTCAAACACCAGACTGAAGAGGTTCGTCATGAAGCAGGAAGCCATTCTCGACAGCAAGCTCTCCCTTGGCGCGCTCATCGGCAAGACCGTGAATGACGCGGCCACTGCCAGCGAAGCTGCGGCCGCTGCCGCAAAGCACCTCTCCGGCGTCACCGTCCATGCGGACAGCGCTGACACCGTCCATCTGGTGGTTCCGGCCGCGGTTGATACGGCCCGCCTCGCCGCTGCCGACGAGAGCTATTTCGAAGAGCTCGGCCGCAAGGCTCTGGGTGCGTGCTACTACGACATCCTGCCGGAATAAGACCGGAGGACTACAGGACAGCCCGCCAACAGGGGGGCTGTCCTGTCCATCCCGCATTCAGCAGCTCTTGCAAGGACAGGTGCCATGGCGCGATTTCCCCTGCCCGCCTCCAAGATCCCGGTGCTTGGCCGCATTCTGGCGGAAGCGGCAGCCGACCCGGACAAGCGTGAAGCGCTCTGCCGGAACCCGGCCGCTGTCCTTGCCGCTGCCGGTTTGCCCGCCAACCTGACAGCGCTGTTTGACTTCAAGATTCTCGTGGAGACGGCAGAGACCCGCCAGGTGGTGCTTCCGTTCCGCTACAATGCCGAAAAGCTGGCACGCGGCGATGCCGCCTATCTGCAGGAAATCGAAAGCGGCCTTGGCCAGAGCGCCACGGCAGGTCCGCTGCATTGATGCCAACCGGCAGCTCCCCGGCCGGGCATCAGGCGTGCCGCGCCAGCCCGACAGTTTCCCGCAGGCTGTTCATGGCCAGATCAAACGAGGCCCGCGCCTCCGGATCCTGAAACAGGTTCACGCTGTCCAGCCATTGCCGCAGCTGCAGGGAAGTCTGCCAGCGGGTACTCGCCCCGAGCTGCCGCTCCATGCATTGCAGCAGCAGCGCGCGTGCTGCTTCCGCATCCTGCATATGTCCGGCCCGGTACAGCGCGGCAAAACGGGTGGCAAGGCCATGCAAATTGTCGAAGGGGCCGCGCCTTGCGTAGTCGGCCGACCGTTCATAATCGCCGAGCGCAAAGAACACATTCGCCAGATATCCATAGACGATGCGCGGCGTGACAATCAGCCCGTCAAATCCCCTCTCGGCCGTCTTCAGTGCCTGTTCTCTTTCGCCGATATAGGCCAAGGCCTCTGCCGCAGAGATCGTGTTCATCGGATCAAGCGGGTTCAGCTTCAATGCCTGGACAAAGGAGCGGCGGGCATCATCGGGCCGGCGCGAGTGGATCAAGGCCCAGCCGTTCACACGGTGGTTGACCACCTGCCACGGATCCAGAGCCACGGCCTTTTCCGTCAGCGACAGCACATGTTCGGCATCAGCCAGCGGCGTCTCGGCCGTTGGATAGAACAGGGCCTGTTTCAGCAGGATGGAGGCCTGCCCGGCATAGGTGAGACTGAAGGACGGATCACTCGCCTGCAGATCCTGCATGATGGCCAGAGCCTTGCGGTCGGCAGCGGCGTTGAACTCCCAGATCAGCGCATCTGCCTGGCACCAGCGGCCAAAGGGGCTGCGGCCCGGCCGCTGGCGCAGGCGCCCGATAATATGGCTGTGGATGCGGCTGACCGTGCGGTAGACGGCTTCGTGAAGCTCGTGGCTGGACCTGACCAGATCGAGATCTATCAGTTCATGAAAAGCGATCTGCCCGCTGGTCCGATTCTCCAGCTGGATGCCAAGCCGGTTGAGCGTCCGGTCCCGGTGAAACCGCAGCAGGAAGCTGCCCAGATCCCCGCCATCCACGCGCATCGGGGCTATGCTGCCGTCACCCGCCCAATAGGCGGCCTCATAGAGCTCGAACGACCGGTAGGCCGAAAGCCCCGTCACAACCTCTTCCCGGACAGCGAAAGCCGTCTCATCTCCTGCCGTCTCGTCCCAGGCCATGCTCGAAATCGAAATGACCGGCAAACGCAGCTCGCCGGGGACAGCGGCCTCGATGCTGCCAGCGGCAGAAAACCGGCCAGTCTCGCTGCCGGCCGCCGGCGCCATGGCCGGGGGCAGCGCAGACGCGATCCTCTTGCCCGTGGGAAAGGCTATGACGCTTTGCTGGACGGTCTCTACACCGGCGCCAGAGGTTTGCGCCGGCGCAGCCAGATGCCCCTCAGAGCCGGCAACATCCGGCACGTCCTCCAGCAAGCGGCGCGTTTCTGCCGAGGGCTCGATGTCGAGGAGATTGCGCAGCTCCCGGGCACAGTCCCTGAACTGCTGCTGTGCTTTCTCCTTCTGCCCCTGACGCAGAAAATGCCGGATCAGTTCCTGATGCCCATATTCATTGGCCGGATCAAGCAACAGGAGAAACCGCGCCAGCCGCTCGCGCTTGACACAGGCAACATGGCCAATCCCCGTCCGGCTTTCTTCCAGAACCTCCGTGATTTTCTTGCTCAGGATCGAGCGCACCCGTGCCTGCTCAACGGCAAGCCATTCGCCGAATGCCGGGTCAAGCACATCAAAGCCATGCAGGAAATCACCGGCCCAGAGCGAGCTGATGCGGTCCAGTTCACCGGGATCGGCCCCGCCCACGCCCCGTGTCAGCACATCGATGTCGGTCTGGATGTTTTCACGCAGCAGCGACAAGGTGGAAGGTGTTGCCACCACCAGCCGCATCCCCGCCTCCTTCTCGGCCTGGCGGATGTGACTGAGGGCCTGACGCAGGGACATGGCGGAACGGGAGCGGTCGCCGTCGCTCCACAGCAAGGCAGACAGCTCGCCGCGCGTCTCGGTTCCTCCGGGGCAGCGCACCAGATAGCCGAGAATAGCCAGGGCCTTTCGCGTCTTCAGGCTCAGCACCCTTCCGCTGCTGTCCTCAAGCTGCGGCACCCCGAGCGTCCTGAAAAACAACCTCGTCATGCTGTTTGTCCCACAATCATTCCGGATCAGAAGCAAGAAATTCCGCTGCAGACACCCCGCCCCTCAGCCGTTCCCTTGCTATTTTTCCTTATGTACTAGGATAGGTTTCTCAAAGCACCCGCACAACCTGCAACTCAAGAGTGCCGATTCTTCAGCATTACCGCAATCATAGTCAACCTATCACGTTCATTTCACGCTACAACCCGATGATCAACGTACCGGTGCCGTGGCAGGCTGGCTTTCAGTGAGCCGGGAAACCAGCTGCCGCCCAAGAACTGGGTATTTCACGCAAGGCCGGAGAACCGGTCAATATCAGAACGGTAGGTTGCACATGTCGAAAGCTGCAGGACTGACGAAGGCTGAAGCAGCCGCAGAAACAGTGCATGGTCATGATGCCATGCAGGATATGTCTGCGGAGTCCCTCAAGCGCATGATCTATTTCACCCGCCGTGAAGCTGAAAAGGATGGCCGCACGTTCTGCGCCTATCTGCTGACCATGGCGGCCAACGCACTGGACGATGATGCTGCCGATGTGAACGAGGCGCTCAGGGCAAAGTTGTCGCCGGGTGATCTGCTGCGGAGCACCAAAGCGGGCTGAACAAGGTTCGCTGCCGTTCCCTGCCGGCTGACCGTCCGGACATGGCATCGCAGCCATTCTTCGCATCTCAGCCATTCTTCGTATCTCAGGCATTCTTCCCGGGGCAGGCCAGCGACTGTTGGCCTGCCCCGTTCGTTTTATGACGACAGCAGGCCACAAGGCGCCAGCCCAAAGCGGCAGCGAACGCCTGCAGAACAAACTCCAAGTCGCACCCCATTCCCGGAACGGTCGCACCTATAGCAAAATCAATCGGTTGGATAATGGTTTGGCGACCCCTGCAGGATTCGAACCTGCGACCATTCGCTTAGAAGGCGAGTGCTCTATCCAGCTGAGCTAAGGGGCCGTTTGCGCGGATCAGGCCGCGCGGGGCATGCCGGAGGAACGGCCTTGCCCTGTGTCGATTTCAAAACCCGCCCGGAAGGCGGGACGGGCGGTATCAGTGCCCAGATCTCATTGAGGCAGGCTTGATCTGGTCAGGCGCCTCAATGCGTCCAGGGCGCATGCCGGTCGAAGCGGAAATTGTCCGAATAGCTTGCACCGCGAATGGTGCGGTCCTTCGGCTTTTCCACCCGGTAGGCGATGCCCTTGCGCTGTGCATAGGCTTCGGCTTCTTCACAGGTTTCGAAGAAGAGACGCACCTGCTGCTTCATGTCGGAAGAGGACGTGTAGCCCATCAGCGGATCGATGCTGCGCGCAACCTCGGGCTCGTAATCGAGCACCCAACGCTGCGTCTTGGCCTTGCCCGACTGCATGGCCGTCTTCGCCGGCCGGTAGATTCGCGCCACCATTGTGTCTGTCCCGTCTCGCATACGTGCTGCAAGCTGCTGGTTTGCCGGAGTTTTCCAGGCTGCAGCGCGACCGCGGCGCTGCACCAGCCATTCATGGCTGTTTTCTGCGGGAACGGAGCGAATGTCAACATCACTTGCGCATCGCGGGGGCCGCACAACCGGTTTTGACACAGGCACCGGCACGCAGGACCGGCAGCTGAGGTCAAGCGCTGACGCGATTTGGCACAATTTGCAACCTTAGGGATCACTCTTGATTGCTATGACAGCTTTGAATCTGGACCTATTCTAACAATCGCACTCAAGGATTGCACTTGATGCTGACGCAATCGCGGCCCGGTATTCCGTTCCAGGCATACCTTCGCCGCGCTGAACCGGACTTGACTGGAAAGGCTGTCATGCCCCGCTTTGACGTGAACAGACTGCAGCATGAGCACAAGATGCCGGCCGGTAACCGGGCCGGGCGGCTGCATGCGGAAGCACAGCATCAGGATCTTGCTGTTCTCTGGGACATGATCCTGGCGGTCGATTACCATGCAGCGAGTGTTGATGCCCTGTCACCGGATGCCCGCGAGGACTTCTGCGATGTGATTGAGGTGCTGTTGCGTACTCTGGCGCAGGACTGACCCCGCCGGAAGCCATAGGTACCAGCACGTATCATCTTCACTTCACGCTTCCGTTTGCAGGATGACTAGGGCATCTTTGTCCGTACATATGCCCTGCGGCAGACGCCCCGAGCCGGGAGGCGCATGCCCCAAGAAAGTTGACAGGCCCGATGCTCGCCAGACCCCGACAGCTCTTTGCCGACCTAGGCAGCAGTGCGATCGAACGCGGTCTTGCAGACCCCCGGCTGTCTCAATTCTATGAAGACATGCTCAGGGCCGGCTCTGTCGCAGGGCCGGAGCTGCAGAAGCATCTGCCCTATCTCAGCCTCTGCGCATTGCCGGATGACAGCGGAACGGCACCGCCGATCGTCTATGCGGGGCGGCTTTCCTCGCAGGTCCAGCTTTTCGGCAGCGTGTGGAGCGAGCAGCCCGGCGAGGCGCTGGTGACACCGGATCCCGAACTTGAGCGGGCCGCGGCAGCGGGCTACCTGAGCGCTCTGGAAGCCGGCACCTATTATGGCTATGGCCGCACCGGTATCCGGCTGGGTGGACGGATGCATGACGTGGCCTATGAACGGCTGATCATGCCCCTGCGCCCAAGACCCGATTCTCCGGTGCGGATGCTGGCCTATTTCGGCGTCATTCAGGCTCTGGAGCCGCAAGGCCCCGCGCCAGCGTGACGAGATCGGCCCGCGTCGCCCAGACAAGCCAGTCATCGGGCCGGATGTGGGCGGGGGCCGAGATCCAGTGCGTTCCGGACGGCGCAAAGTGCCGGTAGCCGACCCGCACACCGAAGCCCTTCATCGCATTGGCCTGCGCCATCAGGCCATAGAGATAGTCGGGCGACCATTTGAGCAACGCCAGCAGAAAGCCGGTCTGCGTCAGCAATTCGGCAAGGCCCCTGCCCCGGATGTCCTTTCTCAGCCACAGATTGCCGTGATAGACGATCCGGCCCCGCATCCGGAACGCTTCTGCGGCATGGGCAGTGCCAAGTCTTGCGTCCGCATGCGGATCTTCAAACAGGCGCCGCTGCTGCTGCTGCCAGAAGGCGGCAAGGCTCCTGTCCTTGAGATCATCAATCTTGGCGGCCTGAACGGAGACAAGCTCGCCCTGCCCATTATAGGCCCCAACCCAGAAGGCTAGGCTGGCGTGCAGATCGACGAAGCGGATGGAGAAGTCCTCCATCAGATAGCGGTCCTCGGTGCGGGACACAGCCTCTTCAAAGGCCTGAAAGTCCGTGCTTTCCTGCAAGGACAACCCTTGCTCCCGGATACGCCCCGTGAGGGCGGCGAGAGCGTCAGCGACGACAAGCGTCGGATCTTCTTGAAGTATCAAGGTCATGCGTTTCCCCATCATGCAGATGCCGCGAAACCGCAGCACAACCATGAAGCGATGAAGGGCGCAAAAAAGCGAGCTTTGCCTTGCGGAAACCGGCCCGTGCGGCACCTGAGCCATTTCAAGACGTGATGCGTCAGCATCGAAAGCCTTGGTATCAGGCGGGGAAACCCGGAAGCTTCAAAGAGTGCAGGCTGGGGAAAGAAAGTGGTCGGGGCAGCAAGATTCGAACTTGCGACCCTCTGCTCCCAAAGCAGATGCGCTACCAGGCTGCGCTATACCCCGACGTCCGGTATGTGTGCGGGTGTACCGCCTTCCCCTGCACAGCGTCAAGCCCGAAGGCCGGGACAATGACTGCCTCTGCGCAGTTGCGCACCGCCGGTTTCCGGCCCGGCACCCTGCGGCAAAGTTCAGGGTCTGATGCTGGGTGCCGAGACCTTCTGGCCCGGCGCAAACTGCAGGCGTGCGGAGGTGCCTGCGATCACTTCCAGAACATAACGGGCGCTGCCGTCAGAGGAGACGATCTTCTCCGACAGAGGTTCCGTGTCCCTGGCGATGGAAACGATACGGCCCGTCTCATCAATGAAGATCATGTCGAGAGAGATATAAGTGTTCTTCATCCAGAAGAACTTCTCGCCGCTGTCCGGAAAGACAAAGAGCATGCCCGCATCCGCGGCCATTTCCTTGCGGTTCATCAGGCCCATGGCGCGGTCTGCCTCTGTGGCGGCAATTTCCACGGTGAAGCTCTGCGGGCCCGCTGCGGTTTCCACCGTCAGCTGTTCGGTGGGCAGTCCGGCCGCCTTGGCAAAGGCAGCAGCTCCCAGAACGATCATGCCGACCAGAATGGCCCTGACGGCGATCCCGAAGGCTCCACGCAGACACGGCGCCGGAACACCTGTGCTCCGGACGCTCAAGGCACGCAAAGGTGCCGTGAAGTGGGCGATACGCATTACTTCCCCCTCCAGACTCATACGCAACTGGTACAATATCCAATCCTTCAAGGCCGGTACAAGGCCACCTCAGGATATCAGTCTTATCGAAAGCATCGCTTCTTCTGGCGTATGTCTTCCAGCCGGGCTTGCCAGAACCTGGCCACCCTGCCCTTTCATTTCGCCCCGCACCCTAGGTGCAAGGTGTTCCCGCCGGATTAACGGGCGGATATTTCCTTTGCAGCGCAACAGAGAGACGCTCTGCAAAGGAAATCCTCAATGGGAGGACGGAATATGGGAGCCACTGCCGAGCGGACGGATTTCGGCAGCCATGCGGCCCTTCGGGCCCTGACCGAAGCGGACCTGCACTTCCTGGCCCGGCCGCAGTTCCGTGATGCCGAAGCGGCGCAGGGTCTCCATATGGATGAAGATGTCTTCGGAGGTTTCACCCTGCGTCAGAAAGCCGAAACCCTTGACGCGGTTGAACCACTTGACGGTTGCCCGCTCGAAGCCGCTTTCCGGCACCACCTGCACATGAGTGCGCGAGGGCGGCAGCTGGGAAGGATGCACGGCGGTGGATTCGTCCATCGACAGAACGCGCAGGGCCTGAAGGCCGCGCGGCTTGTCGAGAACCTCGCAGACGACGCGGGCACCTTCATAGGCGGTCTGGAAACCGTCCCGGCGCAGGCACGTCACATGCAGCAGGATGTCCGGCAGGCCATCATTGTCCGGCACGATAAAGCCATAACCCTTGGCAATATCGAACCACTTGATCGTCCCGGCCAGCTCGATCACGTCGACGCCGGCGTCTTCCGCCATCGCCTCGATCAGCCGGGGATCCTGAGCCGTCTTAGCCCCCATGTGTCCAAGCCCCATCTCTGTGCCGCTTACGTCAGCTTCGGGTGAACCATCCGACTCACCGCTTACTGATTCCTAAGAAAAAGGATAACACTCACAGGGGGCTCGGCCAGTGCCTTTTGTTAACAAACCACAACCTCTCAGTCTTTGCCCACTGCAATTGCGGCATGCCTGTCAATTTTTACCGGATAACAGGGCATCAAAAGTCGCGGCAGCCGGTGTGCGGATGAGAAGAGAGGCAAGATCATCCAGAGGCCCGGGCTGCTGATTGACGATCATCATTTCTGCCCCGGCCTCAACTGCAATCTCCGGCAGGCGCGCTGCGGGATAAACCTGCAGCGATGAGCCAACCACAACAAAGACATCGGCCTCACGGGATGCCGCAACAGCCCGCTGCCAGGGCTCTTCCGGCATGGACTGGCCGAAGCTGATCACGGCCGCCTTGAGCAGGCCGCCGCAAACAGCACAGCGCGGGCTGCGGCCCGCACTCGCCAGCTCTTCCTGCGCCATCAGGTCTGCCCGCTGACCGCAGGAAAGACAGGAGGCATAGGTGCCATTGCCATGCAGCTCCACCAGCCTGTCCTCCGGCAGCCCTGCCCGCTGGTGCAGACCGTCGATGTTCTGCGTGATGACCAGCTGCACCCGCCCGGTCTCTGCCTCCTGCGCCAGGGCAAGATGGGCGGCATTCGGGCGGGCGCGGGTGAAATCGCCGTGAAAGATGAAGCGGCGGCGCCAGTCTTCCAGCCGCTGCGCCTTGTCTTCAATGAAATCAGCATATTGAACAGGCGCCATCCTGGACCATATGCCTCCCGGAGACCGGTAGTCAGGAATGCCTGACTCGGTTGAAATGCCGGCGCCGGTCAGGACAACAATCCGCCCGCCGCCGGAAAACACCTCCCGGAGCGCAGCCTGCGCAGCGGTCAGGTCATCAATCTGTCTTGGCATTGCGGTGTCTTGTCATTTTGCAGTCTGGCCGTCACGCTGGTTCCGTTCAACGAACAGATCCCGAGAGTGGCGCAAGGCTGCAGCCCATGGCAAGTCCTGGCCGAAAAGCGCCAAGCTGCAAGCCGGCACGGCCTGTGCCCTCCGGGACATCAGATAAGGGAATCAAGATGCGCTACCTGCACACCATGGTCCGCGTGACCGATGTCGACGCCTCTCTCGACTTCTATTGCAACAAGATGGGCATGACCGAGGTCCGCCGCATCGAGAACGAGGGCGGCCGTTTCACGCTGATCTTCCTCGCGGCCGCCGGCGACGTGGAAAGCGGCAAGGCCCATGCCGCCCCGCTGCTGGAGCTCACCTATAACTGGGATCCGGAAACCTACACGGGCGGGCGCAACTTCGGCCACCTCGCCTATGAGGTGGACGACATCTATGCCTTCTGCGCCAGCCTGATGGACAAGGGCGTCACCATCAACCGGCCGCCGCGCGACGGCCGCATGGCCTTTGTCCGTTCCCCGGATGGCATTTCCATCGAACTTCTGCAGAAGGGTGCGGCCAAGGCACCGGCAGAACCCTGGTCTTCCATGCCGAATACCGGCAGCTGGTAAGGCCTTTCAGACCCTCCTTGCGAGGGTCTGCGGCGCTGCCGGGCAGGAAATCATGGTCTGAAATCAAGGCTGTGGATATTTTGCCCGGCAAAAAGGCGCGGATTTCCGCGCCTGCCACCCTCTTCCTTCAGCGCCTCGTCCGGACCTGTGGAAAAACATGCAAATACCCTCTTGCAGCCTCCGAACAATCTGCCTATAAGCCTCCTCACACGACGCGGCCCATACGGGCCAGACAGTCAAGCGCCCATCGTCTAGCGGTCAGGACGTCGCCCTTTCACGGCGAAAACAGGGGTTCGATTCCCCTTGGGCGTACCACTCTCCTTCTGGTGAGTGACGATAGAAAAGACGCTTCGGCGTCTTTTTTCGTTTTAATCTCCCTGCTCTCTTCACTGTCCTTTGGTGGCAGTTCCAGCACCGGCTACGGCCCCGCCATGCGCTGAATCCTGTCACTTGCAGGCGGGACCGGCCACACCAAAAAGCCGGTGTTGAGCGCTTGCCGCTTGCGGGCCTGCTGCCAGCCGTGGCAAAACTTCCTCAGAAAACCTGACGAACTGCCGGTTTCGCTTCCCTGCGAAAGGTCCTGAAGATGCTTGCGCGCGCGCTCACCTGTCTTCTCCTGATTCTGGCCGGCATCAGCCCGGCTTTGGCCAAACGTGTGGCGCTGGTCATGGGCAACGGGGCCTATGTCCACACCGTCGCGCTTCCCAATCCGGCCAATGATGCACGCGCCATGTCGGCCAAGCTGAAGGACCTCGGCTTCGAGGTGGTGGCAGGCTATGACCTCGACTATCACGCCATGCGCCGGACGGTGGCAGAGTTCGCGAAGGAAGCGCGCGGCGCCGATGTGGCGCTGCTGTTCTATGCCGGACACGGCATGCAGGTGGGCGGCACCAATTATCTCGTCCCCGTGGATGCGAAATTCGACGACGAAACGGCGCTGGACTTTGAAACCATCTCCGCCGACTTCGTGCTGCGGCAGATGTCCAATGACGTGAAGGTGCGGATGGTGTTTCTCGATGCCTGCCGCGACAACCCGCTGGCACGCACGCTGGCCCGGTCCATGAATCCCTCGCGTTCGGCCGGTGTCGGTGCCGGTCTTGCGGAACTGAAACTGCAGGATCAGGGCGGCGAAGGCTCCGTCATCGCCTTTGCCACCAGCCCCGGAGACGTGGCGCTGGACGGCACCGGCAGCAATTCGCCTTTCACAACCGCGCTGCTGCGCCACATCGATGCGCCGGACACGCCGATCCAGACCGTGATGACCCGTGTGACGGGGGACGTGTTCAAGGAAACCGGGCAGAAACAGCGTCCCTGGGTCAATGCCTCGCTGATCGGCGAAGTCTATCTCAACCGCTCCGCCGCACCGGCCAATGCCACCACGGAAACGACCGTCTCGCAGGATGCTGCAGCCGTGGCCTCCGGCACGGTGCCCGCCAGTGCCACCCTTGCCTGGGAGCGGGAGAAGGCGCTGTGGGATGCAGCGGCGGCTGGCGGAACGGTGGAGGACTACAACGTCTATCTGGCCGCCTATCCGACCGGCAGCTTTGCCGATTTTGCCCGCAACCAGATCAAGCGCATCGAAGCGGCCAATGCCCCTGCGTCCGGCGAGGTTGCAGCAGAAGACGGGACGGCAGATACGGGCGGCGAGGCCGCAACCGCGGAAGGCGCCAGAACGCAGAAGGCCGTTGCGGCCAGCACCTCCTCCACATCAGCCGCGACGGATGACGAAGCGTCCTGGTCCCGGTTCAAGCGCCGTGAAATCCAGCTGCGCCTGAATCTTGCCGGTTATGATTCGGGCACACCGGACGGCGTTTTCGGCGCCCGCTCACGCGCTGCAATCAAGGAATGGCAGAGCTACAATGAATATGAGCAAACCGGCAGCCTGTCCGAAGAGGAATATGACCTGCTGAAGGAGCAGACGCAGGCGGAGTTTCTGGCCGCAACGGCGCAGCAGCCGCGGCCCGAGCGCCAGTTCCAGCGACCGCCGCAACAGGTGCAACGCGGCACCACGGCGGATGGCTCGCCCATCTATTCCGCCGAGCCGGAGCACCTGCCGCCGGGCGCTGCTCCCGAGCGGGATCCGATGCTGGATGCGGCCGGAGCAGCGCTTCTGGGCGGCGCCATTGGCGGCATTCTCAACGGCATCCGCCGCTGATCCCGGCCGGAGCGGCGCTCACGCCACTTCGGTCAGCAGCAGTTCGAAGGTCACGCAGACCGGATTGCAACCCTGCCGCAGGATGCCGGTGCTGATGGCCCCGTCCAGCCCGACAAGGGCAATGTCGAGACATGTGCCTTCACTGCGCCGCCAGGAACCGGAGCGCACCAGCACTTCCGTGGCGTAGGACGAGACGGAGGTTCCGTCTTCATAATCTGCCCCCACCAGCGATCCAATGCCGTGCACGGAGGCCGCCTCGAAACCGGCAGATTCGCAGGCCTCTGAGATCATGGTGCAGACATTCACATTGGGCCGGATGGTCAGCAGCAGGCCGCGGGCGCTCCCCGCTCTTTCCCTCTCGGCTTCGCCGGGCGCAGGCGGGACAGCCTCCGGTGCGAACAGCGGAAAGTTGGTCTCGGCATCGAGCCGCGTCACCAGTTGCGCGCCGGAAATGGCCAGCACATCCACCTCCACCGGCCCGGCAAGCTCCGCCTCGAAGGGCAGAAGATGCCCCATGGCCTCGGACCTGCCTGCGGGTGTCCAGATGCCGTGGCAATGAAAAAAAGGCACCCCATCTCTCTGCCCCAGATGCAGCCCGGCCCGGGAGATCCGGCTGCCCGGCCCGCCCTCATGCGTCGCGCTGTACCAGGCGGCGTGGCTGTCATCGGGGCTTGCGGCGGGGATCACGTAGTTCATCCGCGCCATGGCAACGTCTTCAAGACAGGCATAGCCCGCCGCATAGCCGGCATCTGCAAAGACGCGCGCGAGTGCCGCAAGGACAGTCTCTCCGGCAGCAGGTTCCAGCGTCAGCCTCAGCGGCCGCACCCGGCACGGCACGGCAGCAAGGCGCTCCCTTGCCACCGGCCCCGGATGAACGATCCGGCGCATGGGTTTTCCGGCATCCGGCCTCATGCGGACAGCCCCGCCATCACGAAGCCGCCATCCACCGCCAGCACCTGGCCATTCACATAGGATGCCTCGTCCGAGAGGAGGAAGGCGACCGCGCTGGCCACTTCCTCCGGCTGGCCATAGCGGTGCAGCGGCACGCGCTTGTGCCATTGTTCGCGCACATCCGGCGTATGCACCGCCCGGGCCAGCGGCGTATCGATCGGCCCCGGAGCCACCGCGTTGACCCGCACGCCGCAAGGGCCGAGTTCATTGGCCATCACCAGCGTCATCAGGTTGAGCCCGCCCTTGGACGCGCCATAAGCCGAGCGGCCCTTGTTGCCGCACAGGCCGGAGATGGAGGTGATGTTGACGATGGCGCCCGTTTCCTTGCGCTCCAGCCAGAGCCGCGCCGCAGAGCGGCAGACGATGAAGCTGCCGGTGAGATTGATATCGACCACCTTGCGGAAGTCCTCGACGCTGGTCTCCACGGCCGGACGGTCAAAGCCGATGCCGGCGGAGTTGACCACACCGGCAAGGCTGGTGGCGGCTGCGATCCGGCGCATGGCCGCTTCGACCGATGTTTCATCCGCAACGTTACAGACAATGCCGCGCTCTGCCGGAATGTCCAGTTCCGTGCAGGCGGCAGCCAGCGCCTCGGCCCTCAGATCCAGAAGCCAGGGCTCGTAGCCGAGGCTCTGCAGCTTGTGTGCGGTTGCCAGACCGATGCCGGATGCACCGCCGGTGATGGCCACCGCCTTCGCCTTATCCTGATCGTTCATCGCCGTTCCTCCCTTGTCCGTCCCGCTCAGGCTCCGGCATCCGGCGCGGGGATTTCACCCCGGCGCTGAAGTTCCTCCCGGATCATCTTCTTGGTGATCTTGCCATAGGCCGACTTGGGCATGGCCTCCCAGAACACGGTGATTTTCGGCAGCTTGTAGCGGGCGACCTTGCCGTCCAGCCAGCCGCGCAGATCAATGGCCGATGGGTCGGCACCCGGCCGCGCCACGCAGACCGCAACGCCCGCCTCGCCCCACACCGGATCGGGAATGCCCAGCACGGCCGTCTCGGTGATGTCCGGATGCAGGAGGATCTTCTCCTCGATCTCACGCGGATAGATGTTGGAGCCGCCGGAGATATACATGTCCGAGGAGCGGCCTGTGATGTAGACGAAGCCCTGCTCATCCATGTGGCCAAGGTCACCGGTGCGGAACCAGCCATTGCGGAAGGCCTTGGCATTGGCCTCCGGGTTGTTGAAATAGCCTGCGAAAACGGCCGGCCCGATGACGCAGATCTCTCCCGTCGCGCCCGGCGCCACCGGCTCGCCGTTCTCGTCCTGGATCTCCACCTGCATGCCGGTGCGCTCGAAACCGCAGGTGCCGATGCGCGCGTCCGGTCCATCCTCCAGCACATGCAGGGCGGGCGGCAGAACGGTGATGTTGCCGGTCACCTCACCGAGGCCGAAATATTGCACGATCACCTTGCCGAGCTTTTCCAGTGCCCGTTTCTGGTCGGCCCGGTACATGGGCGCACCGGCATAGATGACATAGCGCAGGCTGGAATGGTCGTACTGGTCCGCCGAAGGGTCTTCCGCCAGCATCTTCAGGATGGTCGGCACGGTGAAGGCATTGGTCACCTTCCAGCGCTCCACCAGCGCCCAGATGCCCGGCACGTCAAGCTTTTCGGAAGCAGGCAGGATCGTCTTGGCGCCATGGGCCACCTGCGTCAGCTGATGCACGCCCGCCCCATGCGACAGCGGCGCCACAACGATGGAGGCATCCTCCGGCCCCGTCCCCGGCATCAGGTCGCACAGGTGATTGGTGATGACGAAAGCCATCTGGCCATGGGTGAGGATCGCCGCCTTCGGCCGTCCGGTGGTGCCGGAGGTGAAGAAGAACCAGCAAGGATCGTCACGGAACACCGGCACCGGCGCCTGTTTGCGGCCCATGTTGCGCGCGGTGATGGCGTCATAATCCTCGGCGAACTCCGATGCGCCGATGGAGATGACAAAGCTGAGTGAATCTGCTTCCGCCCGGCAGGCGGCCGCATGGGCGGGAAACTGCGCGCCGCAGATCATGCCCTTCGCGCCGCTGGCCGCCGCCAGGTAGGCCACCTCCTCCGGTGACTGGCGGAAATTGGCCGGAACCCAGACGGCCCCCGCCCGGAAGCAGGCGAACATGGATTCGAACATCTGGTTGCAGTTGGCCGACTGGATCAGCACCCGGTCTCCCTTGCGGACGCCGAATTCATGCACCAGCGCATGGGCCATGGCTTCTGCGCGGGCCTCCATTTCCGCCCACGTCCAGTGCTGCTCCCCCCAGACAAAGCCGATGGCATCGGGATGGCGGCGGGCCGCCTGGGTGAGGAACTGGCTGAGGTTCATCACCCGCGTGGTGGCCGGAGCCACCCCGGCCGAAAGATCCTGTGTCTGGCTTGCCCCTGTCACTTGCGCTTGTCCTCCCAAACAACAAATTGCGTGCCCGCCTCTCCTCAAGGCTGGCGAAACAGTTCAGGCGCTTATGGCCCGCGCTGCGGTCTTCTCTTCCCGGCTGGCGAACATGGCAGCGAGTTTTTCCTCCACCCGCAGCACTTCCTCATGCAGATATCCGGCCAGTTCCTGCTGGCGCGGCTCCTGCATGCGGCTGTCGATGGCCGCAATGCTCAGTGCGCCGATCACCTGACCGTCCGGATGGCGCAGGGCAGCGCCGATGCCCCAGGAATTGGCAAAGATCAGTCCCGGATTGAGCGAAAAGCCGCGCCTGCGCGTCTCCTCCACCCGCTCAAGAATCCGCTCCGGCGGGAGGGCCGGATAGCGCTCGGCAAGGATCTGGGCATTCTCGGCCAGCACCTGCGCCACTTCTTCATCCGGCAGCCCGGCCAGCATGGCCAGCGACCCGGCCCCCACGCCCAGCGGATGCTCCTGCCCGGCGAGAAGCGCATGGGTGCGCACCGGATAGGCCCCCTCCTCCCGGTGCAGGCACACGGAAAAAAGCCCGCGCCGCAAGGACACGAAACTGGTATCTTCCGTGCGGCGGGACAAGCGCCGCAGGCTCTCCAGGCAGATCTCCACCAGACTGAACCGGCGCGCAGCCATGAGGCCCAGCACATAGGCCTCCGCACCCGGATAGTAGCGGCGTGTCACAAGGTCCTGCTCGACAAGCCCGGCACGGATCAGCGCCAGCAGCAGACGGCGCACGGTCGGCTTGTTGAGGCCGCTCTCGTCAACAAGCACGGACAGCGGCGCACCCGCTGCCGCATGCCGCCCAACCCTCGACAGAAGCGACAGGGCCCGGTCCACGCTCTGTGACCCATTCAGCATCTGCAGGTTGCCTGAGCAAGGTTCATATTGTGGACCTCAAAACCACCGCTGTTCAATCATCACAAAAGCCAGCTTATTTCTTCTTGCCCGGGAGCTGCAAGAGGCTATTGTCATAGGACTGACTGGACCTGACTTAGTTCCACATTATGGACCAAATGATAGCGCGGGAGGAAACGGCGTTGTCATGGGGGCCGGAATAAAGCTGCAGGTAGCATGACGGCACGCACAGGGGACGAACACCGCTGTGCGGCAAAAGTGGAGGAGAGACAATGAAGTTCGAGAAGCTGAACCGGCTCGCGCTGACGGCCACCGTTGCCCTTGCGGCGCTCATGGGCGCTGCCTCGGCAGAAACCCTGCGCCTGTCGCACAACACGGGCGATGCCACCACCTGGCACAAGGGCGCGGAAAAGTTCAACGAGCTGCTCAGCGCCGCGACCGATGGCGCCTATGACGTCAAGGTGTTCCCGAATGCGTCCCTCTCGGGCGGCGACCAGATGAAACAGGCGGAGATGGTCAGCCGCGGCTTTCTCGACTTCGTCGTCACCTCGGCGATCAACGTGACGCCGCTGGTGCCGGAAATGGCGGTCTTCTCGCTGCCCTATCTCTATTCGGGCTATGAAGCCGTCGATGCGACCACGGACGGCGCACCGGGTGACAAGATGAAGGAAATCATGGCAAGCCACGATATCATCGTGCTGGCCTGGGGTGAAAACGGCTTCCGCGAAGTCACCAACAATGCACGCCCCATCAAGTCGCCGGAGGACATGAAGGGCCTCAAGATGCGCGTTGCGGGCCCGATGTATATCGACGTGATGAATGCCCTGGGCGCCAACCCGCAGCAGATGCAGTGGACCGAGACCTTCACCGCGCTGCAGCAGGGCGTCGTGGACGGGCAGGAAAACCCGATCGGCGCCGTGATCATTCCCCAGCGCGTCTATGAGGTGCAGAAATACCTGTCCACCTGGCACTATTCCTATGACCCGGTCTTCCTCGGCATCAGCCGCAAGCGCTGGGAAAGCTTCGATGACGCGACCAAGGCCAAGGTCCAGCAGGCCGCCAGCGAAGCCATGGCCTATCAGAAGGACATCACCCGTCAGGCGACCGCCAGCGGCATCGAGTTGCTGAAGGAAAAGGGCATGGAAATCTACGAGCCCACGGCCGAGGAACTCCAGGCCTTCCGTGAAGCCACGAAGCCAGCCTTCGACAAGTGGTCCGAAAAAGTCGGCCCGGAGCTGGTGAAGACCTTCACGGACACCATCGCCGCCAAGCAGTAAACGAATGGCGGGGGGCCTGCTTGACGGCAGGCTCTCTGCCACGACACTGTGCCGTCTGCGCCCCGATTGTCTGCGCCCTGATTGTCTGGCCCAGTCATCCTGCCGGTCCGCGTGCCGTGGAGCCTGTCCGCATGTCCTTCCTGCTGCGTGAGGCAGAAAAACTCATCTGCGCCGTCATCTTTGCCGGCATGACATTGCTTGGCTTCGTCAATGTGGTGGTGCGCTACGCCACCAGCTATTCCCTCGCCTCGACGGAAGAGATCCTGACGAACGGCTTCCTGCTGCTGACGGTGTTCGGCGCAGCCATTGCCGCGCGCAAGGGCGACCATCTGGCCGTCACCCTGATCTACGAACGGGTGCCGCAGCCGCTGCGCAAGGCGATGCTGATCTTCGCCACGCTCATGTCCGCCGTGCTGCTGGCGCTCTCGGCCAAATACACATTCGATCTCGTCCAGAGCCAGATGAAGAGCGGTGTGCGCTCCTACGCGCTGCAGATCCCGGCCTGGTATTACAGTTTCGCCCTGCCCATAGGCTTTGCCTTCATTCTGCTGCGCCACCTCCAGTACAGCCTGGACTGCTGGCGCACGCTCTGTGCCGAAGGAAAAGCCCATGCTTGAATTCTGGTCAGATATGGGCGCGGGCACGCAGATGATCGTGATCTTCTTCCTGCTGCTGGCCCTGCGCCTGCCCGTCGCCTTCGCGCTGGGGCTCTCCGCCTTCTATGCCATGTGGTCCATCGGCTTCGGGCTGGAAATGGCGGGCGATCTCATCGCCACCGGCATCGCCAAATATTCGCTGCTGGCGATCCCCTTCTTCATTCTCGCCGGCACCCTGATGGGCAGCCTTGGCATTGCCGAACGGATGATCCGCTTCTTCCGCGTGCTCATCGGCGGCCTGCCGGGCGGCATGGGCATTGTCGGTACCACCGTCTGCCTGTTCTGGGGCGCGGTCAGCGGCTCGGGGCCTGCCTCCGTTGCCGCCATCGGCCCGCTGATCATCAAGGGCATGGAGGAGGACGGCTATCCGAAGGCCTTTGCCGCCGGGCTCGTGTGCACCGGCGCTGCGCTTTCCATCGTCATCCCGCCCTCGATCGGCCTTGTCATCTATGGCGTCATCGCCGAAGCCTCGATTTCGAGCCTCTTCATCGCCGCCATCATTCCCGGCCTGTTTCTCGGCCTGCTGATGCTCGCCGCCCTGCCCTTTGCGCGCAACGGCGATGCGGCCAAGGGAGCCGAAGCACTGAAGCGCCTGCTGCCGGCCGATCCGGATGCAGGCCTGCCCTATGGCCAGCGCCTGCGCCGCTCCTTCGTCTCCAGCTTCTGGGGGCTGCTGACGCCGGTGGTCATCCTCGGCGGCATCTATTCCGGCGCCTTCACGCCGACGGAAGCCGCGCTCGTCGCCACCGTCTATGCCCTTCTCGTGGGCGGTCTCATCTACCGGACGCTCACCTTGCGCGGGCTCTACCAGTCCCTGGCCGATGCGGCCGCCTCCTCGGCCGTGGTGATGCTCGTCGTCACCTATGCCAGCCTCTTCGGCTGGGTCGTCACCGTGGATGATGTCATCGGCAAATATTCCGCAGCCCTTCTCGGCCTGTCGGACAATCAGTGGGTGATCCTGCTGGTCATCATGGCCATTCTGCTGATTGCGGGCATGTTCATGGATGCGGTGACGATCATGTTCATCTGCCTGCCGATCTTCCTGCCGGTGGCTCAGCATCTGGGCTGGGACCCGGTGTGGTTCGGCGTCGTGGTGATGATCAACCTCGCCATTGGCCTGTTCACACCGCCTGTCGGCATCAACCTCTATGTGGCCGCCAACATTACGAAACTGCCGCTGGAGCGGGTGGCGCAGGGCGTGCTGCCCTTCCTCGTTACCAGCCTCATCGGCCTTGCCGTAGTCTGCGCCGTGCCGGGCATGTCGCTCCTGCTGGTGGAATGGCTGAGACCCTGAGACAGCTGCTGCCTTGTTGCCTTTGCCGGCAGCGGCAGTCATTGTCAGCCGGCAACGCAAATACGGGAGACCAGCATGGCCGGCAGTCAGGAAGAACGCGATTGGCTTGAATCTCTCAGGGTGAAGCCGGGCCAGAAGGTGGACCTGTCCGCACTGCCCACGGCAGACAAGCCCAACGGGCACGACAAGGACGCGGCAGAGGCGCGCACGGCGGAAGTCACGCAATCGCTCGCGCGGCTTCAGTTCCTGCTCTATGCGGACGCCCGCTCCTCCCTGCTTGTCGTGCTGCAGGGGCTGGATGCGGCGGGCAAGGACGGGACCATCCGCAAGGTCATGTCCGGCCTCAACCCGCAAGGGGTGAAGGTAACCTCCTTCAAGCAGCCGACGGCGCAGGAACTGGCGCATGACTTCCTCTGGCGCGTGCACAGGGCCGTGCCGGGCAAGGGCGAAGTCGGCATCTTCAACCGCTCCCACTATGAGGACGTGCTGGTGGTGCGGGTGCATGAGATGGTGGAGGAAAAGGTCTGGCGTGCCCGCTATGACCAGATCAACGCCTTCGAGCAGCTTCTGACGGCCAGCGGCACGCGCATTCTCAAATTCTTCCTGCACATCAGCCCGGAAGAGCAGCTGGAGCGCTTTGCCGTGCGGCTGACCGACCCCACGCGGCAGTGGAAGATCAGCGAGGCGGACTATACCGAGCGCAAGCATTGGGACGCCTACACCAAGGCCTATGAAGAGGCGCTGGAGCGCACCTCCACCAAGGACGCGCCCTGGTATGTGATCCCGGCCGACCGCAAGTGGGTGCGCAACTTTGCCGTCGCACGGATCATCGAGGAAACGCTGCTGTCGATGGACCTGAAGACGCCGAAGGTGAGTGTCGATCTGGAGGACATCCGCCGCCATTATCACGCGGCCGTTGCGGCTGCCGATGCTGAGGCCCGATGAACCTGTGCCATTGGAAACAGCTCATGCCCGCGAAAATTTAGCTGCCGCCTTCCCTAACGGCACGGCTTTTCAGCAGACAGGAAACAGCATAGCCTTCCCTTTGCGTAAAGGGCATCCAGCCTGTTTGAGGAGACAGCGGGATGCCACTGGGAGGAGACACGCAATGATGCTTTCACTTGTCCGCAACACATCAGCCCGCAGCCTGTCCGCAACGCTCGGCGGCGGCCTTATGCTGGCTGCTTCCCTGATGCTGATGCTTCCGGCCACCTCCGCTCATGCTGCGGATGCTTCAGGCGAATGGACGCGCCCCAGCGGTTCGTCGCGCATCAAGATTGGCCCCTGCGGCGGCAATCTCTGCGGCACCATCATCTGGCTGAAAGAGCCGCGCAACGACACCAAGAACCCGGACCCGGCCAGGCAGAGCAAGCCCCTGCTCGGCACACAGATCGTGCTCGGCATGAAGCCGACCGGCAAGGACGGGCAGTGGAAGGGCGAGGTCTACAATGCCGAGGACGGCAAGACCTACACCGGTTTCATCCAGATGGACGGCGCCGACAAGATGACGCTGGAAGGCTGCGTCATGGGCGGCCTGATCTGCAAGGGAGAGACCTGGTCTCGGGTGAAGTAACGCCGTAATGTCTTGAACTTATGCAGGCCGGTCTATCCACTGAGAGACCGGCCCGCTCTGTCTGAAGTATGTCTTCAGCGGGCGCGCTGGCCGAACAGAACCTTCTGCGCGTCCTTGTCATCGGCCAGCGAAGCCTGACGCTCGCGTTCCTCACGGCCAACCGCAAGCCCGCGCTGCACGGCAGGACGCTCTTCCAGCCGGGCTTTCCAGGCCTTCACATGGGGGAACTCTTCAAGGTCCATGCCCTGGTTCTTCCAGCCCTGCGCCCAGCCAATGATGGCCATGTCGGCGATGGTGTATTCATCTGCCGCAACATAGGCGCGCCCGTCCAGCCGCTTGTTGAGAACGCCGTAAAGCCGGTGCGTCTCGTTGAGATAGCGGTCCATGGCATAGGGGATCTTTTCGGGCGCATAAATGCGGAAATGGTGGTTCTGGCCGAGCATCGGACCGAAGCCGCCCATCTGCCACATCAGCCACTCGTCCACCTCGACCCGCTTGCGCTCGTCTGCCGGATAGAACTGGCCGAACTTGCGGCCGAGATATTGCAGGATGGCGCCGGATTCAAACACGGAAATGGGTGCGCCACCCGGCCCTTCCGGATCGACAATCGCCGGCATGCGGTTGTTCGGGGCAATGGCCAGAAACTCAGGACGGAACTGCTCGCCCTTGCCGATATTGACGTATTTCACCTCATAGGGAACGCCGAGCTCCTCCAGAAGGATCGAGATCTTCCAGCCGTTCGGCGTCGGCCAGTAATGCAGTTCGATGGGCGCAGTCTGGGTCACAGGCATCATGGGCTCCAGTCATGGTATCCAGCCGGGGGATCCAGTCAGGGGATCCAGTCAGGGGATCAACGCGGGCAAGCGCCCGCTCTCACCTGCCAAGCTAGGCCAGCCGCTCCCGCCCGGCAAGTCATGCGTCCGGGAGATCTGTTGCGGCTGCAAAAGTGGACATTGATGCCTCCCACTGCCATGAGCCTCAAAGCATCTTCTTGAACCCGAGATGGCTCTGCTCATAGCCTTCGCGCAGGTAGAAGCGGTGGGCATCGAGGCGGATGCGGTTGGAGGAAAGCTGGATCAGGGCAACGCCCCTCGCCCGCGCCAGAGCCTCGGCATGTTCCACCATCGCCTTGCCGATGCCTTGCCCTCGCATATCCGCCCGCGTGTGGACGCTTTCAAGGCTTGCCCGGCCGCGGCCGCGAAAGGCAAGGCCCTTCTCGAAGGTCAGCTGATAGGTGGCCAGAACCTCCTCACCGCTTGTCCCGCCCAGCACGACGTAGATGTCCGTTTCGGGCGCGGTCAGGATCTCATCGAAGGCGGCGCGATAGTCTTCCGGATCGCCGCTTTCATAGTTCTCTCTTGCGCCGACAGCACCGGCATTGATGATGGCGAGGATATCCGCCAGATGCTCAGAGCGCGCCTTTTCAATCCGGAACCCGTCCATAAACTCCACTCCACATGCAAACGCCCCGAACCATGGTCCGGGGCGTGAAAACTTCAAAAAGCAGAGAGCACCGGTTACTCGATGCCGATCTTGGCCTTGAGCAGGTCGTTCACCGCCTGCGGATTGGCCTTGCCCCTGGATTCCTTCATCACCTGACCGACGAACCAGCCGAGCAGCGTCGGCTTTTCCTTGGCCTGGGCCACCTTGTCCGGGTTGGCGGCGATGATCTGATCGACGACGGCCTCGATGGCGCCAAGATCGGTCACCTGCTTCATGCCGCGCGCTTCCACGACAGCTGCCGGCTCGCCGCCCTCGGTCCAGATGATCTCGAACAGATCCTTGGCGATCTTGCCCGAAATCGTGCCTTCCTTGATCAAATCAATGATACCGCCGAGCTGGCCGGCATTCACCGGGCTGGTCTCGATGGTCAGGCCCTCCTTGTTGAGGCGGCCGAACAGCTCGTTGATCACCCAGTTCGCCGCCATCTTGGCGTCGCGGCCCTTGGCAACGGATTCGAAGAAGTCTGCCGACACTTTTTCGGCCACCAGAACATCAGCGTCATAGGGCGTCAGGCCATAATCCGCAACGAAGCGGGCCTTCTTGTCGTCCGGCAGTTCCGGCAGGTGCTGTGCCAGCTCATCGACATAGGCCTGCGTGAACTCCAGAGGCAAAAGGTCCGGGTCCGGGAAATAGCGGTAGTCATGCGCCTCTTCCTTGGAGCGCATGGAGCGGGTCTCGCCCTTCACCGCATCATAGAGGCGGGTTTCCTGATCGATGGAGCCGCCATCCTCCAGAATGGCGATCTGGCGGCGGGCTTCATACTCGATCGCCTGCCCGACAAAGCGGATGGAGTTGACGTTTTTGATCTCGCAGCGCGTGCCGAAGCCTTCGCCCGGGCGGCGCACGGAGACGTTCACGTCGGCGCGCATGGAGCCCTGGTCCATGTTGCCGTCGCAGGTGCCCAGATACCGCAGGATGATGCGCAGCTTGGTGAGATAGGCCTTGGCCTCGTCCGCCGAGCGCAGGTCCGGCTTGGAGACGATTTCCATCAGCGCCACGCCGGAGCGGTTCAGATCGACGAAGGACATGGTCGGATGCTGGTCATGCAGCGACTTGCCCGCATCCTGTTCCAGATGCAGACGCTCGACGCCCACTTCCACGCGCTCGTCCGGCATGTCGAGGATGATGACGCCCTCGCCGACGATCGGCTGCTTGAACTGGGAAATCTGGTAGCCCTGCGGCAGATCCGGGTAGAAATAGTTCTTCCGGTCGAACACGGACTTCAGGTTGATCTGCGCCTTCAGGCCAAGGCCCGTGCGGATCGCCTGTGCCACGCATTCCTCGTTGATCACGGGCAGCATGCCGGGCATGGCCGCGTCAACGAGGCTGACATTCGCATTGGGATCATTGCCGAATTCCGTCGAGGCGCCCGAGAAGAGCTTGGCCTGGGAGGTCACTTGCGCATGGACTTCCATGCCGATCACGACTTCCCAGTCACCGGTGGCTCCCTTGATGAATTTTTTCGGATCGGGCTTGCGTGCCTCGACAATCGTCATCTGATCTCTAATCCTGTTCAAATTCCGGCGGGTTGCGCGTCTGCCGCACAGGCCTTTCCCGCCCGTTTCCGGAGGTCTGGCTGCGCCGGCGCACGCTCCTGTTGCCTAGACGGGATTTGCCCTGCCTGCAAGAGGGAGAGCCCGCCCGGCCGCTGGAAATTGCAGATGAAACCCGCCTGCCGTCAGCCGGGCGGATTGGGGGCCTTGCCCTTGCGCAGGATGAAGCCGATCAGCACCGCCACCGCCTGATAGAGCGCCTCGGGGATTTCCTCGTCCAGCTCCAGATGCGACAAGGCCTCGGCCAGCGGCGAGTTGGCCTCGACCGGCACCCCGGCCTCCCGGGCGATCTCGACAATCCGCTCGGCCACCGGCCCCATGCCCTTGGCCGAAACACGCGGGGCGCTGCGGTTGTCATAATGCAGGGCAATGGCGAGCTTGCGGGGCGGTCTTGCCAAAGTTTTTGCCGCCACTCCCTCCGGGGCGGAATCCGGCGTTTCGGGTTTCTTCATGAACTGCGGTCCAGCGGCAGAGGCGCAATGGCCGGAGCCAATTCAGGCTTTGCCCTCAGGATGCGCAGATCCTCCAGCTCCAGCCCTTCATCGGCAAAAAGCGCCGCCAAAGTCTCCCGGCGGCTGAGGAAACCGGCCAGCGTCTCGTCCTCGGCGGCACGCAGCGTGACATAGCTGCTGGTGCCGCGCAGACCCGCCGCTGCCTCCACCAGCCCGCCTTCGGGCAGATCAAGGCTGAAGCGCACGCGCCATTCTGGCCCCTTGGGATCGGACGGCACATCAGGATTTTGCGGATCGCGCGAGATCCTGAGGCTGAGGACCCGCGACTGGCCGTCGATCAGCACCGGCAGATCCAGCGACACATCCACAGGCCGCGCCGCCGGTGCACCTGAGGACGTTCCCGCAGGGGCAGCCCCTGCCGTGGCGCCCGAAACGGCACGGGCCTGCCCGGCCTGAGATTCCTGGGCGGTGCCCTTGCCTGCGGCCCGTGCCATATCCCGGATCAGATATTCCGCCGCCATGCGTGAAACGGATTGCAGCCGCACGCGCTCACCAACCTCGGCGCCGGTCTTTTGCGCCAGCGCCGTGGCCGTATCCGGATCGAGACTGGAGGGCATGCCCCCGCGGCCCGCCTGTGCCGCCCCCTTGCGGCCGGAGGGCAGCTGCGGCTGAGCGGCCAGCGCCTCATCGGCAAGGCCTGCGAGCCGCACCAGAAGCATGGTCAGGCCGTCGGTCTTTTGCGGCACATCTCCCTTGCGCTGCAGACCGGCCGCCATGGCGCCGGTGGCGGATGCTGCCAGCCCGAGAACCGCATCCACCGCAGCCTTCAGTCTTGCCGGATCGGACAGGCTGTCCGCATCCGCCTGCAAGCCCTTCAAGGCTTCCACCAGCTTCTGTCCGGCCGGCGGAAGCGCAGCCTTGTCCAGTTTGCCGGCACTGGCCATGAGCGCAGACAGCACCGTGCGCGCCTGCGCCGGTTCGGCAAGCGCCGCCTTCAGCGCCTGCGGATCCAGCGCCCGCGCGGCTTCGCCTGCCGCCGTCAAGGGCCCGGGGCCGCGCGCCAGCGCCCGAAGCTCCGCCTCCGTCTGCGCACCGGACAGAGAGGCACGAGACGGCGTGGCGGCAGAGGCGTCTGCAGAAGACGCGGGCGCTGGCATTTGCCTGTTGATGCCGGAAGCGGAGCCAGCAGCGGCAGGGGAAGCAGCAGGGCCTGCGGTCTGCGCTGGTGCACTGGTGGCGGCTGCAGTTGAGGCAGCGGTACCGGCATTTGCCGCGGCTGACTGGCCAAGACCCGGCGCCATTTGAGGTCCAGCGCCAATGCCGGAAGCGGGAGCTGTAGCGGCCTGACCGGGAGCAGCAGCCCCGGAAGGCACGGCCGCTCCGGCCGGCAGTCCGGCGGCTGGCTTTGCCGCACCAATCCCCTCCGCGCCCATGCCGGTGGGGCCAGCTGCGGCGGCGGCAGATGGTGGCGCTGACGGCCAGGAGGGAGCTGGCGGTTGACCGGATGATTGCGGGCCTGCTGCCTGAGCTGCGGCCAGACCTTTGGGCTGGCCTGGCACCGGATTTGCTCCCGGATTGGCCGCCTGATTGGTTCCGGGCTCAACCGGCTGGCCCACAGTCTGACCCAGTGTCTGGCCTGGTATCTGGCCTGGTATCTGGCCCTGCCCGGCAGAACCGGAAGGAGCGGACATTGTTCCTGCCGCTGGCACCTGTGCGGGAGATCCGGCAGCTGCAGTTCCGGCAGCCTGTCCCGGGCCCGGCGCAGACGGTGCCGTCCCCGAAGGTGCCGCACCTGCAACGGGTGCCTGAGCGGTTGGTTGACCACGCCCTGCCGCATCCGCGACAGTAGGTACTGGCGCCTGCGCGCCTGCCTGCGGAGCGGCCTGAACAGTTGCCTGCGCTCCTGCCGGAGCAGAGGCAGCAGACTGCCCGCCCGCAGGCGCGCCGGGAGCCGCTGCCGAACCGGTTGCTGCAGCACTGGATACTGGCGAACTGGAGATGAGAGAGCCGGATGCAGAGGCCGCAGGGCCCGGTCCTGACGCAGCCGCCGGAGCCTTCGTATCGGCCTTCAGCAGAACAAAGGTGGACAGATCGACATTGGCCAGCACCGGCCGGGCCTGAGCCGTTCCGGTCTGGAGGGCGGCTTGTGCGAGCGTGGCGCCGCCTGCTGCCTGAACCAGCGCGGCGGCGGATTTGAGCTGCTGGGCCTGAAGGCTTGCATCGGACGTTGCCTGACCGGGAGCAAGACCTGTGGCCGGGCTGGCACCTGCCCCTGCCCCACTGCTCTGCCCCGCATTCGCCTGCGGCTGGCCGCACCCCTGCAGCGCTGCTTCATCGGCGCTCACCTTCAGCCGCATGGCAGGGGCCGGCTGTTCCACCTCGATCAGCACCGGCGTTCCGGCGGGCAGCGGCAGATCCGCCTTCACGTCGAGCCTGGCAGAGCCGACGACAAGCCGCATCATGCCCTCAGGCGCGCCGCTCACCACCTGGCCGCGCAACTGCGCACCGGCGGGCAGCGCCTCAAGCGCTGGAGCCGCTGTCTGGGGAGCCGTCACCTGGCCGGTTGAAACCTGCGTCACCGCATGCGCCCTTCCCCGAATTTGCGCTCACTGACCCTCACATTGTTCGGCCTGGCTTGATCGGGGTCAAGGCGCAAAGCTGTTTGCCGGAGAAATATGAGCCAAATCCGGGGCTGCCCGGCAGGAGGAAGTTGCATGAGCTGGATGGACAGACTGAACGAACGTGCCGAACTGATGGGCCGCATGATGAGCGCCATCGGTGCCGTCAACAAGCCAAACACGGGTTTCAGCGGCGCAAATGACCTGCGCGTGGCAGCCACCCGCTGCCTCAGCTGCGGCCACACCAAGGAATGCCGCGAGTGGCTGGACGCGCATCCGGAAGGTGCCGCCCATGCCCCTGCGATCTGCCCGAATGCCAATCTCTTCAAGGAATGGGCCCGCTACGGCTGATCCATACCGACTGGCAGAATGCGGACCTCAGGCCTTCTGCGCCTTGCGCCGGAAGACCAGATGCACCACCAGAGCCAGAATACCGCCGCCAGCAAACCGGAAGGGAAAGGCGGCGAGCGGGCCTGCCTGCGCTGCAAACTGAGGCAGCCCGATGGAGCGCAGCAGCGCGTCAGCCATCAGCGAAAACACCGCTGCGGCAAAGGCCGCGATGATGATCTGCCGCCGCTGGGCCGCGAAATAGCCCATGACGGCGCCGATCACGAGCGCGATCGGGTTGAGAAGTCCGGCGAATTCGAAAAGATCCGCCCACATGGCTGAAACATCAATCATGCGCGCACTCTAGCCCGCGATTGTTCCGCTGGCGAGCCTTTGCAGGGCCTGCGCGGCGTTTTCACACAGGCGGGGCATTGGATGTGACCACCAGGAGTTTCCGGCATCAGGCCAGCCCCTTCCGCCTGTCTGATGCGTCCTTGTAGACTTCACTCCTGTCACGGCGGCCAACGGCCACCACAGTGACAGTTACCACAAGGTCATCGACACGGTAGACAAGCCGGTAGCCTGCGCTGCGGAGCTTGATCTTGTAATGGTCCTGCAGGCCATGCAGAGCATCGCCCGGAACACGCGGGTTCTGCAGGCGCTCGGCCAGTTTCTTGCGCAGCTGAGCCCGGATCGTTGCGCCCAGTTTGTTCCATTCCTTCAAAGCGGAAGGCAGAAACTGAAGCTCATAGCTCATCAAGTGAAACCCGGACCGGTGTCTCACCGGCACGGCTCTCGATGACCTTGACCAGCTCCAGATCATCCAGACGCTCGATCATCGTCTCGAACACGCTGGCTGGCACCATGTAAGCCATGATGCGGTTGTGATTGAGCACAGCAACCGTTTCTCCCTGCGCCTGTTCCAGCACAGCGGAAGGGCTTTTCTTCAGTTCGGAAACGCTGACGGCTACTTTCGCCTCGATACGCTGCATGAGAGCACCTCCTATCCGCACTCATTCAGGTATCATTTTTGGCGCCTTTTTTCAACCTTTGGAACGGGGAACGCCTCCAACGAAAAAAGGCGCGGGAGTTGCCCCCCGCGCCTTAATCGTCAAGAGCCGGCTGCCTGACTCAGACCGCCTGCACGGCCTTGGCCGCAAGCGGCGTCGTGGGCGCATTGGCGCCAGCTTCCAGCGTACGTTCCAGATCGGCAATCACCGGCTCCGGGGTCATCTCGAAAGGCGTGACGAACAGGCGGAGACGGCGGAAGGCCTGGCCCATCAGCACGGACGAGGTGAGAAACACGAGGATTGGTGCCAGAACCAGCGGCAGGGCAATCGGCATCAGCCACAGCAGCAGGTCCGGTGTGTAATTATGGGCAAAGACCAAGGCGGCAGCCCCGCCGATCGCCATCCACCAGGTGGCCTTGATGCTGTCCCAGAAGGACATGGAGCCATCGGCACGGTCGGCTGCAGGCCAGCCGGAATCAGCGCCAAGCAGGATCTGCAGCACCGACCGGCTCTGGAACATCATATGCACCGGCGCCAGCATCGAGGTGAAGACAAGCTCCAGAAACGCCGTCAGCGTCACGCAGAAGGCGCCGCCGAAGTTGCGGGAATCTCCGCGTACCAGCGCCCGCACCAGCAGGATGGCCTTGGGCAGGATCAGGAGCGCCACCACGCCGAACAGCAGCGCCAGTGCCGTGGTCGTCTCCGGATGCGGGAACACCGGGAAGGGTGAGGACGCATCGAAATAGACCGGCGGCGGCGCGAACAGCGGCGCGGCAAGGCTGGCGATGATGAAGATCAGCCAGATCGGCGAGGACAGATAGGCGAAGATGCCCTGCAGGATCGAGATGCGGCTCCACAGGCGGAAGCGCGGTGCGATCAGCAGCCGGGCGTGCTGCAGGTTGCCCTGGCACCAGCGCCGGTCACGCTTGGCATAGGCCACGATATTGGCCGGAGCCTCCTCATAGGAGCCTTCCAGATCCGGGTCAACGCGCACGGTCCAGCCGTCACGAGCCAGCATCGCCGCTTCCACCGTATCGTGGCTGAGAATATGCCCGCCGAAGGGCGGCTTGCCGGTCAGCGCGCCCATGCCGCAGCTTTCGGCAAAGGCCCGTACGCGGATGAGCGCATTATGGCCCCAGAATGGGCCTTCCGAGCCCTGCAGTGCCGCCACACCCCGGGTGAAGACCGGGGAATAGAAGGCGGCAGAAAATTGCAGCATGCGGCCGAAGAGCGTGCTGAGACCGATGACCTGCGGCAGGGCCTGCAGGAGCCCCAGCTTCGGCTCGGCTTCCATGCGGCGCACCATCTCGACGATGGTCTCCCCGCGCATCAGGCTGTCGGCGTCCAGCACCAGCATGTAGGAATAGGCACCGCCCGACGTGCGGATGAAATCGGCGATATTGCCGGCCTTGCGGCCGACATTCGGACTGCGGTTGCGGTAATAGAGATGCCCGCCCGCCTTGAGACTGATCAGGGCCGAACGGTAGGCCTCGTTTTCGGCAGCGACACTGGCCGCCTTGGTCGAGTCCGACAGCACATGCACATCGAAAAGATCGATGTAGCCGGCGGCTTCGATGGAGCGGTACATGGCTGCAATACGGGCGAAGACCGGCCCTGTGTCCTCGTTGTAGACCGGCACCAGAATGGCCGTGCGGCCCACGGGGCGGCCCTGCAGCACCGGCATCTGCGGCGGGGTGAAAAGCACGCCCAGCAGCGCAGTACAGGCACCCCAGGCCAGCCAGAATGCGGTGATGACGATCAGCGCGATGCGCAGAACGTCAACCCAGTCAAACCCGTCCGACTGAACCACCGTGCCAAACATGGAAGCGGCGGCAACCGTCAGGGTCGCCGCCAGCACGAAAGCTCCGATACGCCGGATTGCCACCGCGAGGCGGCTTTCCCCCGACCCGATCATGGATGTCAGCCCTCACCCACCGGAGGACGCGCGCCAAACAGGCTGCGTGCACCCGCAGCAGAGCGCAGCCACGCAGGCACCAGCCGTCCCTGCAGGTTATGCTCGGGCATCGCAAGCGCCACTTGCGGCTGCGGCAGAACAATACAGGACGCCACGAGACGCAGAGTTGCCGCATCGCTCTCCGGATGAGCCAGCAGCTCTTCCGCATCGCGCTCAAGACCCAGCAGGGCCAGCGTCTCGGCAACCGATTGCACGAGCACAGCATCCTCAACATCCGCCCGGCCCGTGTGGGCGCGGACAAACTCCAAACCAGCTGCAACCACTGACTGTTCAGCGCCTGCAGTAAAGTCTGTTTCAATCGACATAGAAGCCTCCTGGTCTCCCATGACAACTCCACTCATACCGTTTTGTTCCATTGGTACATCCAAGTCTCTGTCGCGGTCTTGCCGTCCAGGACAAGAGACAAGCTCATTTCAGACGGGCTGCTGTTGTCTTGCCTGTAAAGGTCAAAGATGAAGCGCCAGTGCCCCGGCTGCAGTTGCTGAAGCAGCGGATTGCGCACTTCGGCATTCTGCACCCAGAGTTTCGGTTCAATATTGGCGTCACGGCCAACCGGCATCAGCGGCCCGCCCCTGAACTCGACAACAAACTTGCGCAGGGCCGGATCATAATCCGAGGCCGCGCTGCCGCCGTGACCGGTGCGGGTATCGGTGATCTGCGCAAGCTCCGTGCCCGGTTCCGGCTCCCGGCCCCAATACATGCGGTAGCGGAACCGCAGCTCCGCCCCGGCCTTGGCCGGACCGGAGGGAATCCAGAAGGCTGCGATGTTGTCGTGGATCTCCTTCTGCGAAGGAATTTCCGCCAGCATCACATGGCCCTTGCCCCAATCATCCAGCGGCTCGATCCACAGGGACGGACGGCGCTCGTACTTGGCTTCCGTGTCCTGATAGTTTTCGAAATTCCGGTCCCGCTGGATCAGTCCAAAGCCCTTGATCTTTTCCGCTGAGAAGAAGGACAAGCCCAGATTGCGCGGGTTCACCAGCGGCCGCCACTGCCGTTCGCCGGAATCATGCAGGATCAGCAGCCCGTCGCTGTCGTGAACCTCGGGGCGGAAATCGTCAAAGCCGAGCCGGTCATTCTCACCAAAAAGATACATGGACGTCAGCGGCGCAATGCCCAGCCGGTCCACATCTCCGCGCAGGAAAATGCGGGCATCGACTTCGACTTCCGTGTTGATTCCCGGCGTCACCACGAAGGCATAGGCGCCCGTGACGCGCTCGCTCTCCAGTTCTGCCCAGATCTTGAGGCTGTTCTGCCCCGGCTGCGGCCGCTCGATGAAGAAACGCGTGAAGCGCGGAAACTCTTCCGGCTTGCCGGCCGCCGTATCGATGGCAAGGCCGCGGGCGGACAGGCCATAGATCGACCCCTTGCCAAGCGCCCGGAAATAGCTGGAGCCCAGGAAGGCAATCAGCTCGTCCTTGTACTCGGGCCGGTTCAGCGGATAATGCAACCGGAAACCGGCGACACCCGGCAGGTCCTGCCCCTCGAAGTCCGCCGCATTGAGCGGCTCCCGGTATTCAAAGTCTGCGCCGGTGAAATGCAGCTCGCGCAGGTTCGGCCCATCCACCTCATAGATCTGGACCGGCTTGGTGTAGAGCCCGCCGGGAGGAAAGGCCTGCATCTCGTAGCTGACACCGGCATCGCGCCAGACTGCCTTGTCCGGCCGGAAACGGATGGCACGGTACTGGTCATAGTCGAGCGCGGCGAAGCGTTCCGGCAGCTCGGCCACAGTGCCATCGAAGGACTCACCCGCCTTCTGCCGCATCTGCTCGACAAGCGCCTCAAAAGAGAACGCGGGCGCCGGGGCACCACCGCCGGCCTGCGCAAAAGCCGTGCGCGGCGCGAGGCTCAAGGCACCGGCGAGAGAGCCGAGACACAGCGAACTTGTCACAAGAAACTTGCGTCGATTGATCACGTTATTTGCCCGAGGAAAGTGGGTCACCAGCGCTGCAGGAAGGCCTTGGAGGTCGCATATAACACAAGGCGATGCGACAATAATATGAGATACTTAGGCCTCTCGTCCATAAAAATGCTGCAATGCGGCACCGTTTACCTCACGTTTTCTGAACACCTCGCAAAACAGGAATACCAAACCCTTAATCTGGTCTTCCTGCCCCTCTTTTTAGAAACGAAATGCGGCAGTAATTCGCAGAACGCCAAACAGCCCTCACATATCATTAACAATCAAGGCAACGCGGGCGCCAATCGCCAATGAAGCCGTCAATCCCGGCGATTCGATTCCGAGAAGATTCACAAGGCCGGCGATTTTGTGACCGGCCTCCGTTTCGATGAGGAAATCTGCGGAGACCTCGCCTTCACCTGTCAGCTTGGGGCGAATACCTGCATAGTCAGGCAGCAGAGCTTCATCCGGCAGACGCGGCCAATAACGGCGGATTGCGGCGTAGAATCCGGCTGCGCGCGCCGGATCGACGCTGTAATCCTCCTCGCCGGTCCATTCCACATCCGGTCCGAAGCGCCCCTGCCCTGCCAGATCGAGCGTCAGATGCACACCAAGGCCGCTCGGCTCCGGCACCGGATAGATCAGACGCGAGAACGGCGGGCGTGAAGACAGGCGGAAATAGTTGCCCTTGGCCATGTGGAACGGCCGCTGCGGATAGCCGTCCAGCGTCGACAGCAGCCGCAGGGCGGAAAGACCCGCACTGACCACGAGATGGCGGCAGGAAAGCCTGTACCCCTCTGCCCCTTCCATCAGCAGCTCGAAGCCGCCGCCGCTGCGGTGATGGATTGCGGCCACACAGCTGTGCAGCACCACCTGCCCGCCCTGCGAGGTTATGTCTCCCTCCAGCGCCTGCATGTAGCCGTGACTGTCGAGAATGCCGGTGGAAGGTGACAGGAGCGCAGCCTCGCAGGCCAGCGCCGGCTCCAGCGCCTGCGCTTCAGCCCGCGTCAGAAACGCAAGGTCATGAACGCCATTGGCGGCAGCGCGGGCGGCAATGCTCTCCAGTTCCGCCACCTGCTCTTCAGACGTTGCCACGATCAGCTTGCCGCAGCGCCGGTGGCCGATGCCGCGCGCGGCACAATAGGCATAGAGCCGCTCCTTGCCTTCCACGCAAAACTCGGCCTTGAGGCTGCCTTTCGGATAGTAGATCCCTGCGTGAATGACTTCGGAATTGCGGGAGCTCGTCTCCGAACCGATCATTCCATGGCGCTCCAGCACCATGACCTCGCGCCCGCTTTCAGCCAAAGCACGGGCGGCGGCCAGCCCAACGGCCCCTGCTCCGATGACAACGGTATCCACGTCAAACACGGCCTTCTCCAGCTACGACAGGAATGACCCCGGCAGAAAGGCTGGCAGAAGACCGTGCTCAATTCACACCGTCAAGCCGAAAGGACATTCAGCCTTCCACCGAAGGCAGAATCAATTTGGGACCAGGGGGAGAAGATGCCGTAGGTCCCGGCGCCGACGGCCGGCGTGCTGGCGGTTACATCGGTGTTGGAGCAGGAACCGACATTGATGCCGCAGAAGGTGACGTTGGTATTGGTTCCCACCTGAGTATAGACCGGCCCGCCGCTGTCGCCCTCTTCGGAGGCATAGGACGCCAGAACCTGATTGGTCAGGGTCTGCGGCTCGTCATATTCGCCCACGGCGAAGGTGACGCTGACGCCGGTGGCAACCACCTGGCCCTGCTGCGGGGCGTCGTTGTTCATGCCCAGCATCTTTACATCAAGGCCGGGCACGATCACATCATCCCCGGCAACACCCGTCACCCGCAAGTAGGGCCCGGCTGCCGTCCAGATCTCCCCCTTGGTGACGGCGGCGGCATCAGTCTTGGCAACGAAGGCAGCATCGCAGCTGCCGGTCTTCCAGTTGGCAATCACCAGAACCTTGCCGATGTTGTCCTGCGACACCTTGCTGTTCTGATAGACGGTCGTGTTCGTCTTGCTGACCACATGCCCGGAGACGAGGACCCCGTGCTTGGGCGTGATGGAGCCATCATCATAGCTGCAGCCGATGCAGATGGTGCCTGTGAACTCCTGATAGCTGCGGTTCACCACCATCTGGATCCCGCCCACGACCGGGCGGATGCGGTTCTGATTGGACATGTGCCGGCGTGCCGTGAAGGGCTGCAGGCGCAGCGGCAGGCCGCAGGTGAGGTAGCGCAGGTGCGCGAAGGTTTCCTCAGACGGACCTTCGCTGAAATCGAGCCCGGCCGTCAGGACACCGGTTTCCCAATCCACATAGGCCAGCGTCAGCGGCAGGTGGCCGCGGCCCCGGGTCTGCATGGCGGCGGTCACCGCGCCATGCGCCTGCATCAGATAGTCTTCGATCATCGCCGTCTCTCTCAAGATGCTCCCTATCCCTGAGGAGGAGACGCATCCATGGGGGCTGACGTGAAAGACGGACGGCAACACAGCCGGGACTCACCGCAAGGCTTTCGCGCAGGCCTCTACGGCTTAGACGAGCCGGACCTTGCCCGAGGCTTGCCGGGAGAGTCCCTCCCCGGGGAGACTTCGTCATGCCACGACTTGATCGTGGCATCCATGCCGTTTCAGAAAAGCACACTACACGATCAGGCTAGTCAGACTGCAGAGATCCCATCTCCTTCGTCTTCCCGGACGCAGCGAAGCGGAGATCCGGGACCGGTGAGCCAAGGCCTGCCGGCTATGAACAATGCGAACATGCAACAGGCACCCCGGCTCACCGGTCCCGGCTCGCGCTGCGCTTGGCCGGGATGACGGTGGAGAGGAAAGAGGAAAAGGGCGTTCAAAAACAAACCCGCCGGGCTGCCCCGGCGGGTCTGATATCTCAGCCAGATACGCTCAGGCTGGTGTCACCACCAGCGGGCCGGGGTGAAGCGGCCGGCGGCCTTTTCGATCACGGCACCGGCCTGGAACAGGGTTTCCTCGCCGAAGGGGCGGCCGATCAGCTGCAGGCCGAGCGGCAGGCCGGTGGAGGACAGGCCCGCAGGCACGGAGAGGCCCGGCAGGCCGGCCATGTTCACCGTCACCGTGAAGATGTCGTTGAGATACATGGCGACCGGATCGGAGAACTCGCCCGGCGCAAAGGCGGCATCCGGGGTTGCCGGGGTCAGGATGGCATCAACGCCTGCTTCAAAGGCCAGATCGAAGTCGCGCTTGATCAGGGTGCGCACCTTCTGGGCCTTGAGGTAATAGGCGTCGTAATAGCCGGCCGACAGCACATAGGTGCCGATGAGGATGCGGCGCTGAACTTCCTTGCCGAAGCCTGCGGCGCGGGTGTTCTCGTACATCTCGACAATGTCCTTGCCCGGCACGCGCAGGCCGTAGCGCACGCCGTCATAACGGGCAAGGTTCGAGGAAGCCTCTGCCGGAGCAACGATGTAATAGGCCGGAAGGGCATATTTCGTATGCGGCAGCGAGATGTCGACGATCTCGGCACCGGCTTCCTTCAGCCAGGCGATGCCCTGCTGCCAGAGAGCTTCCACTTCTGCCGGCATGCCTTCGACGCGGTATTCACGCGGAATGCCGATGCGCAGGCCCTTCACGGACTTGCCGATGGCGGCCTCATAATCGGGCACCGGCAGATCGACGGAGGTGGTGTCCTTCGGATCGACGGAGGCCATGGACTTCAGCAGGATGGCACAGTCTTCCACCGTCTTGGCGATGGGGCCTGCCTGATCCAGCGAGGAAGCATAGGCGATGATGCCCCAGCGCGAGCAGCGGCCATAGGTCGGCTTGATGCCGACAGTACCAGTGAGCGCGGCGGGCTGGCGGATGGAGCCGCCCGTGTCGGTCGCCGTCGCGCCAAGGCACAGACTGGCGGCAACGGCTGCCGCCGACCCGCCGGACGAGCCGCCCGGCACCAGCGCCTGGGTGGAACCGGTCTTGCGCCAGGGGTTGACCACGTTGCCGTAGTAGGAGGACTCGTTGGACGAGCCCATGGCGAATTCGTCCATGTTCAGCTTGCCCAGCATCACCGCGCCATCGGCCCACAGGTTGGACGTGACGGTGGATTCGTAAGTCGGCTTGAAGCCATCCAGAACATGCGAGCAGGCCTGCGTGTGATCGCCCCTGGTGGCGAACAGGTCCTTGATGCCCAGCGGCAGGCCTTCCAGCGCGCCGCCTTCACCCTTGGCCAGCTTCTCGTCGGAGGCCTTGGCCATGGCGCGGGCCTTGTCCGCCGTCACGGCGACATAGGCGTTGATGGCGCCGTTGGAGCCCTCGATGGACGAGAGGAAGGCATCCGTCAGCTCGGCGGAGGTAAAGTCCTTGTTGCGCAGGCCGCGGCGGGCTTCGGCAAGGGTCTGATTGGTCAGATCGGTCATGATGTGATGTCCTTGCCCGGCTTATTCGACGACTTTGGGAACCATGAAGAAGTTGTCTTCGGTGGCCGGCGCATTGGCCACCACGTCAGCGGCATAGCCGCCATCGGTCACGCCATCGGCGCGCTTCTTCATCGTCTGTGCCACCACGGAGGTCAGCGGCTCGACGCCCTCGATGTTCACCTCGTCCAGCTGCTCGACGAACTGGAGAATGGAATTCAGCTCGCCGGTCATGCGCTCGGCATCCGCATCGCTCACCTTCAGGCGGGCAAGACGCGCAACGCGCTTCACCGTATTGATATCGACAGACATGGCGCTTCCTCGTGCCGGATGGTCTCATGAAACAGATGCCCCCTTATTCCGCTGCGCTTGTTCAAAGGCAAGGGTGGCCGGGGGTTGAGGATGGAGGCGGGATGAATTACGGTATGGAGGAATACCGCAATAAGACACATTGAGGTGCAGCCCGGATTAATGAGCGGATTTTCAGCGCAAGGTCTCTCCGCACCCCTCCCCCTGGTGGGGAGGGGTAAGGGGTGGGGGGGCTGGGAGCCCACAACCATCTGAAAGATAGATATTTTCTTGAAGAGACATCAAGAGGAACAGCTGCCTGAAATTAATAACTTTTCTGCCAAGCGGAAACGCTGTCCCCCCCCACCCCTCACCCCTCCCCACGAGGAGGAGGGGGGCTGAAAAGCCGTGCCAAAGCCCCACCATGACCCAGCCTCAAACCAACTCACCCTCCCCGCGTGGACGCCATCAGGATGAGGCGCTGACGGTCCGCATTCTGGATGCGGCGCTGGCGGCCGTTGCGGAGCATGGGCCCGATGGCGCAAGGCTGGCGGAGATTGCGCGGGCGGCGGGGACAAGCCAGCAGGCGCTGCAGCGGCGTTGGCCGGACAAGGCCGGGCTGATGCTGGCAGCGCTTGAGCATGGGCTTGCGGGGCTATCGGACCTGCGCGCCGGGCGGGCCGGATTTCAGCGCACCACGGCGGGGGAACTGGCGGCGTTCCTGAGCCAAGCCTGCCAGCGGCTGTGCGGAACGGTTCTGGGCCGGGCACTCGCCCGCCTGCCCCGCAACGCGCAAGGCTGCCCGATGGCGCGGCTCGTGGCAGGGCTGGAAGATGAATGGCGGCTTGCCCTGCGGCAGATGCTGATTGCCACCCCCTTTGAAGCCGCCCTTGCCGCCCGCATCGAACTGGTCACCGGCTTCCTGCGCCTGCAGACGGGAGCACCACAGCCGCCGCAGCAACGGCTGATCGAGGACACGGCAGCGCTGGTGCTCGGCCTCATTGCCCCTGCACAGCCGCAAAGCCCCGGCAGCACGGAGGCTGCACTGCCGGGGCTGTGAGGTCTATCCTTGCGGATGCGGCACGAGGTCGGGCCGAAGCACCTGCGGGGCTTCCTCCACCGGCTGGCGGGTGAAGCCCTTCACACTCGAGAACGCTTCCGCATCGCGCTGGATCTCGACCGGGCTCAGCACATAGGCCGCCGCCAGTTCGGCCAGCGAGCGCAGCGCATGCATGTGGATGCGCTCATAGCCATGGCTGGCATCGACACCGAAGGTGGCCAGCGCCGTGCGCACATCCGCCCCTGCCTCCACGGCGGAGGCCGCATCGGAACGGTAGTAGCGGAACACATCCTTCTGGTAGCGGATGTCATGCTGGCGGCAGAGTTCCACCAGTTTGCGGGTCAGATGATAGTCGAACGGCCCGGTCTGATCCGCCATGGCGATAGTGACGCCGAACTCGTCCGAATTCTGCCCCGGCGCCGTGGTGCCGTTGTCGATGGCAACCAGCGAAGCGATGTCCGGCGTCAGAACGGCGCCCGCCCCGTGGCCGGTTTCCTCGGCGATGGTGAAGAGGAAATAGGTGTCCACCGTCGGCACGGAGCCCTCCTTCACCAGCGCCTTCAGCGCCGCCAGCATGACGGCGACGCCCGCCTTGTCATCCAGATGCCGCGAGACGATGAAGCCATTGGGCAGGAACTCCGGCTGCGGATCAACCGCCACCATGTCGCCGATTTCGATACCAAGACGGTGAAGATCGGTCGCCGAGCGGGACAGCGCATCGACACGGGCTTCCACATGGGTCCAGCCAGTGGGCTGGGTGTCCACTTCCGTGTTGAAGGTGTGGCCGGAGGCCTTCAGCGGCAGGATGGTGGCGCGGTAGGCGCCTGCGCCGGAAAAGATGGTCACCCGCGCGCCTTCGGCAAAGCGGGCCGACCAGTGGCCAACCGGCACAAGCTCCAGCCGCCCGTTGGGCTTCAGTGCCTTCACCTGCGCTCCCAGCGTGTCGAGATGGGAGACGATGGCCCGGGCCGGGCGCGGCGCCTCGCCCGGAAGCCGCGCACGGATTGCGCCGCGCCGGGTCATTTCATAGGAAATGCCAAGATCTTCCAGATAGGCACAGACCCAGCGCGCCACCTCATCGGTGAAGCCGGTGGGGCTTGGCACGTTCAGCAGCGCCATCAGCACCCGTTCCAGCTCCTCCACATCAATGGACGGCAGGCTCAAAGGTCACCTCCCCCGCGCCAGGCGGCCCGGACAGGCTGGGGCATGGACAGCGGAAACAGGAAATCGACGAAGCGCTCCGCTGTCGGCTGCGGCTCGTGATTGGCAAGGCCAGGGCGCTCGTTCGCCTCAATGAAATGATACTCCGGCTCGCGCGGGCTCTTCACCATCAGGTCAATGCCCGTCACCGGGATCTCGATGGCTTTCGCCGCCCGCACCGCAGCGTCGACCAGCGCGCCGTGGGTCTCGCCGGTCACGTCATGGATGGTGCCGCCGGTGTGCAGGTTCGCCGTGCGCCGCACGCGAACAGTGACGCCCGCCGCCGGAACATCATCGAGAGCGTAGCCTTCCAGCGCCAGACAGCGCTCGGTCTCTGCATCCATCGGAATACGGGACTCGCCCCCCGTTGCGGCCGCCCGGCGGCGGGACTGGGCGGCGATCAGATCGCGGATCGGCGTCGCGCCGTCGCCCGTGACTTCCGCCGGCTTGCGGATGGCGGCGGCAACCACCTTGTAGTCGATCACCACCAGCCGCAGGTCCATGCCCTCGACCCAGGCCTCCAGCAGCACATCGGCGCAAGTGTTGCGGGCAACGGCAATGGCGGCCATGGTTTCCTCAAGGCCGGTGAGGCCAATGGCGATGCCCTTGCCCTGCTCGCCGCGTGCCGGTTTCACCACCACCTTGCCATGGGCTGCAAGGAATGCCTTGACCGTTTCCTCGTCGGTGGCCAGCGCCTGCGCCGGCACACTGATGCCGGCCTGTTCCACCACACGGCGGGTGGCGGCCTTGTCATCGCAGATCGACATGGCAACGGCGCTGGTGAATTCGGACAGCGACTCCCGGCACTTCACCTGCCGCCCGCCATAGGAGAGGCGAAAGAAGCCGCCCTCCGCATCGAGAATATCGGCATGAATGCCCCGCCGCCGGGCCTCGTTGACGATGATCGCCGCATAAGGATTGAGCGCCGTATCCACCGCAGGTCCGGCATAGAGCGCCTCATTGATGGTGTTCTTCTTCTTCACCGTGAAATAGGGCACGCGGGCAAAGCCCAGCTTCTCGTAGAGCTTTATGGCCTGCTCATTGTCATGCAGCACGGAGAGGTCCATGAACGGCCGCCCGCGCCCCTTGAAATGCTCGGCCAGACGGCGCACCAGCGCCTCGCCAACGCCGGGAAACTTCGCCTTGGGCGACACGGCCAGGCACCAGAGCGAAGCCCCTGCAGCCGCGCCATCCGTTGCCCGGTCATGATCCACGCCCATGGCGGTTCCGGCAATCTCGCCGGTTTCCTCTTCCTCGGCCACCAGCACAGTCACCGTCCGCGCGTCCATCTGCGACCAGAAGAAATCGAGCGGCACGGGCACCATGCCGCGCTCGGCATAAAGCCGGTTCACGGCCTCTGCATCGGCGCGCGAAGAGGCTCGGCGGATGGTGAAGCCGGGCCGGCGGTTACGGGCCGTGCGGTAGGTGGCCAGATCCAGACGGAACATGTGCGAGGGATCGAGAAACAGATCCTGCGGGGCGGCCGCCAGCAGCACATGCGGATCGCGCACATAGATGGCGATATCCCGGCGTCCCGGCACTTCGGCGAGCAGCGCCTCCACCAGCGGCTTCGGTTCAGCGAAGGTATCGCCGAAAATCAGCCGCCCCCAGCCGCAGTCAACGCTCGCATCCGGGTCGCCGCCAGCCTCGTCCAGGCGTATGCCCGGCTTCAGCCCATGCTCACGCAGCCGCAGCAGCCGGTGGTCATAGGCCCGGCGCGGACGGTTCAGCTCAAGTTCGCTCATGGATCAGATTCCCTGTTCCTGCAGCCACATTTCCAGAAGGCCCACCTGCCACAGGGCAGAACCCCTGAGCTTCGTCAGGTGTTCCCTCGGCTCAGCCAGAAGCATGTCGGCATAGCGGGTATTGAACAGGCCGCGCTGGCGCGCCGCCGGGCTGTGCAGGGCCTCGCGCACCATCTCCAGCGTCTCGCCCTCAAGGTATTTCAGCGCAGGAACCGGGAAGTAGCCCTTGGGCCGGTCGATCACATCCGCCGGGATCACCTTGCGGGCCGCATCTTTCAAGACGCCCTTGCCGCCCTGCGCCAGCTTGTGGCGGGCGGGAATGCGGGCGGAAAGCTCCACCAGCTCATGGTCGAGGAACGGCACCCGCGCCTCCAGCCCGAAGGCCATGGTGTGGTTGTCCACGCGCTTCACCGGGTCGTCCACCAGCATGATGTTGGTGTCGAGCCTGAGCGCCTTGTCCACCGGGTCGGCAGCGCCGGGCCGGGCGAAATGCTGCTCGACGAAGGCAAGGCTCTCGTCCCGCTCCGGCAGATACTCCGGATTCACCTGCTGGCGCAGCTCCGCATCCGTGCGGTCGAAAAAGGCATACGCATAGTCGGCCACCGGCTGGTTGGAGCCGGCCAGCGGCGGATACCAATGATAGCCGCCGAAGACCTCATCCGCCCCCTGCCCCGACTGCACCACCGTGATGTGCTTCGACACCTCCCGCGACAGCAGGTAGAAGCCGATGTTGTCATAGGAAACCATCGGCTCGGACATGGCCTTCACGGCGGCGGGCAGCTCGGCGCGCATATCGGCGGAGGGCACGAAGATCTTGTGATGATTTGTGCCGTAGTGGCGGGCGATCAGATCCGAGTAATGGAACTCGTCGCCCTTCTCGCCATTGGCCTCCTCGAAGCCGATGGAGAAGGTCGCAAGATCCTTCTGCCCTTCTTCGGCCAGAAGCCCGGTGATGAGGCTGGAATCCACCCCGCCCGACAGGAGCACACCCACCGGCACGTCGGCCACCATGCGGCGCCGCACGGCGGTGCGCAGGCCGTCCAGCACCATGTCGCGCCACTCTCCGGCGGACCGGGTCTCATCCGCATTGCTGCGTTCGAACTCCGGCTTCCAGTAAAGATGATCGGAATAGCTGCCGTTCACATCATAGGTACGGATGGTGGCAGCGGGCAGCTTGCGCACACCTTTCAGCACCGTGCGCGGCGCAGGCACCACCGCATGCCAGGTCATGTAGTGGTGAATGGCGACCGGATCGAGCGTGGTGTCGATCCCCCCGCCCGCCAGCAGCGCCGGCAGCGCCGAGGCAAAGGCGAGGCGGCCCTTGCTTTCGGCCAGATACAGCGGCTTGATGCCGAAACGGTCGCGCACCAGATGCACCCGGCCCGTGTCGCGCTCATGCACCGCGATGGCGAACATGCCGTGAAACCGCTCCACGCAATCACGGCCCCACTGGGCCCAGGCCTTCAGGATCACTTCCGTATCGCTGGTGGAGGCAAAGCGCTGGCCGAGCTTGCTCAGCTCTGCCCGCAGCTCCGCGTGATTGTAGATGCAACCGTTGAAGACCAGCGACAGGCCCGCGTCCCGGTCCTGCATCGGCTGGGCGCCGCGCTCGCTGAGATCGATGATCTTCAGCCGCCGGTGGCCGAGCGCAACGCGCCCCTGCTGGGTGACCCCCATGCCATCGGGTCCGCGGGCTGCCATCGCGCGCGCCATCGCGTCCACGCGCCGCACATTCGCGTCGCCATCGCCAAAGACCACTTCTCCACACAAGCCGCACATATCCGGGCAGAGCCTCCATTTGCTATTATTCGTGTATAATATATAGGGCTCTAATCATTAGAGTTCAAATCATCAGGGCAAATCATGCCGCAGAACGCCGAAGCCACCCGTATTTTCAAGGCCTTGCGCCGCATCGTCCGCGCCATTGACCTGCGCTCGCGCGAGGTGGCACGCACGGCGGGACTGACCATTCCGCAGATTGTGGTGCTGCAGGCGATCCGCGATCTTGGGGATGTGACGACGAAGGCGCTGTCCGTTCAGGCGGATCTGAGCGCGGCCACGGTGGTGACCATTCTGGACCGGCTGGAAGAGCGCGGACTGGTGGCGCGGGAGCGCTCCGCCACGGACCGGCGCATCGTCCACGCCCGGCTGACGGAGGAAGGACGCACGCTGCTGGAACGCGCGCCTGCCCTGCTGGACGAGGAATTCGAAACCCGCTTCGCCCGCAAGGACAATGCAGCCCAGCAGTCCCTCGCCAGCGCCATCGAGGAGATCGCCGCCCTCATGGACGCGCACCGCCTCGACGCAGCGGCCATTCTGACGACGGGCGAGATGACAGCGAAAGCGCCGGAGTAAGGCCACATGCGGCTGACGACAGAGGAGAGAAGCTGGAGCCGGCCGTCTGGCACGGAAGCTCCTCTCCTCTTGATAACGAGCGCCGGGATGCGGGCGCCTCACGCCCGGATGATGTTGTGCTCCGGGCCGAAGGGGAAGCCGGTGATGTTTTCGGCGCCAGACTCAGTGACGATCAGGATGTCGTGCTCGCGGTAGCCACCAGCGCCCGGCATGCCTTCGGGGATCATGATCATCGGCTCCATGGAAACGACCATGCCCGGCTCCAGCACCGTGTCCACATCCTCGCGCAGCTCCACCGCCGCCTCGCGGCCATAATAGTGCGACAGCACGCCGAAGGAATGGCCGTAACCAAAGCTGCGGTATTGCAGGAGGTCATGCTGGCGGTAGATGTCATTCAGTTCGGTGGCAATGTCGCAGCAGCGGGCGCCCGGGCGGATCAGCTTCAACCCGGCCCGGTGAACCTCGCAGTTCACCTCCCAAAGACGCAGATGCGCATCCGAGGCATGCTCGCAGAAGAGCGTACGCTCCAGCGCCGTGTAATAGCCGAAGATCATCGGGAAGCAGTTGAGGCTGAGAATGTCGCCTGCCTCGATCTTGCGGTTGGTGACCGGATTATGCGCGCCATCGGTGTTGATGCCGGACTGGAACCAGACCCAGGTGTCCATCAGTTCCACGAAGGGGAACGAGGCGGCGATTTCCCGCACCATGGCCTGCGTGCCCGCCAGCGCCACCTCATGCTCGCCAACGCCGGCCGCAACGGCTGCCGCGATGGCTGCACCGCCGATATCGCAGATGCGTGTGCCATGGCGGATCAGCAGGTGCTCCTCGGCGCTCTTGATGGTGCGCATGCGCATCACCGCATCGCTCACGTCAACGAGTTCGATGCCGGGAAGCGCGGCTTCGAGCAGGGCCTTCAGGTCGAGCGACACATGGTCGAACTCGATGCCAAGCCGCTTCGGCTTGCGCCCGCCCCGGAAGAGGATTTCGGAGACCGCATGGAAATAGTTGTCCTTGCGCCAGTCGGTATAGGTCAGCGCCGTGCCATGCACCCGCCGCCAGGGCTGGCCGCCATCGATACCGGGCACCACCGCCGTTGCGGCCTCATCATCGACGATGAACCCGAAGCGCCGGCCGAAGGCGCAATAGAGGAAGCCGGAGAAATAGCAGATGTTGTGGTAGCTGGTGAAAAGGCAGGCATCCACACCGAGTGCTTCCATGCGGGCGCGCAGCCGGTCCTGCCGGCCTTGCATCTCTCCTGCTGAAAACGGCGACCAGCTCTTTTCGCCGTTCTCGATCACCTGCAGCCGCATCATGTCTTCCGCCATTTCCATCGCTCCATCTTGGCGAACCGGCCAGAGCCGGATCTTGAAAGTCAGCTTCTGAAACCAGAACGGGCCGGCCTCCCGAATGGGAAGCCGGCCCGCCAGGCCTGAACTCGGTGCTGGAAGAATGCCCGGAACTGGCGTACCGCCCCGGGTCTCCAAAGAGCCTCAACAGGCCTTGGAGGAAGCATCATTCCAGCGATGTCGTGCCGCTCCGCTGCGCGGAACATGCGTTTGAATTTGCTTCAGTCTGCGTGATCCGGGCGCATCTGATCAAGCGGAGCAACGCGCCAAACACTTGTCAAAATGCGCCAGCTCCTGGGTCCGCCTGCCGCATCAGGCCGGTGTCACGCCGCGCAGCCGTTCTGACCGGCGGCGCAGCAGTTCCAGCACGCTGAGGAGAATGATTGACAGCAGCACCATGATCGAGGCGACCGCCAGAATGGTGGGCGAAATCTGCTCGCGCAGGCCGGTGAACATCTGCCAGGGCAGCGTCTTCTGACCGGCAGAACCAAGGAACAGCACCACCACCACTTCGTCAAAGGAGGTGATGAAGGCAAAGAGCGCGCCCGACACCACACCCGGCAGGATCAGCGGCATCTGCACCTTGAAGAAGGTGCGGATCGGCCCTGCCCCCATGCTGGCGGAGGCACGCACCAGGCTCTGGTCAAAGCCGACCAGCGTCGCCGTCACCGTGATGATGACGAACGGGGTGCCAAGCGCCGCATGAGCCAGAACCACGCCCCAATAGGTGCCCTGAAGGCCGATGCGGGAGTAGAAGAAATACATGCCCGCGGCCGAGATGATCAGCGGCACGATCATCGGCGAGATCAGGATCGCCATGATGGTGGAGCGGAAGGGCACATGGTTCTGCGACAGGCCGATGGCCGCCAGCGTCCCGAGCACGGTTGCAATCAGCGTCGCCGCCGGTGCGATGATGAAGGAGTTCCTCAGCGCCTGCTGCCAGTCCGGATTGGTGAAGAAATCCATGTAATGCTTGGTGGAATACCCATCCGGATCCAGCGCCAGCATGGCGGGCGTGAAGGTGAAGAAGTTCTCCGCGTTGAACGAGAGCGGAATGATGGTGATGATCGGGAAGATCAGGAAGAAGAAGATCAGCGCGCAGATCGTGCGGAACGTGTAGTGCCACGCGATCTGGCCCGCCGATGCGTAAGGAGGAAGGGATGACATGGTTTCTCTCCTTACCCGAGCTTCACATTGTCGATGCCGACGATCTTGTCATAGACATAGAACAGCACCATCACGGCCAGCAGCAGCAGGGCACCGAGCGCAGCGGCCAGACCCCAGTTGAGTGACGTTGAGATGTGATAGGCGATGCGGTTGGAAATGAAGATGCCCGAAGTGCCGCCCACCAGCTCCGGCGTGATGTAGTAGCCGATGGCCAGAATGAAGACGAGCACCGCCCCTGCCCCGATACCGGGCACGGACTGGGGGAAATAGACCCGCCAGAAGGCCGTCCAGTCATTGGCGCCCAGCGAGCGTGCCGCCCGCATGTAGGACGGAGAGATGGTCTTCATCACCGAATAGAGCGGCAGGATCATGAAGGGCAGCAGGATATGCGCCATGGCGATGATCGTGCCGGTGGCATTGTTCATCATCACGAGGCGTCCGTCATTGCCGATCAATCCCACCCAGACCAGAAGATCGTTGATGACGCCCTGCTGCTGCAGCAGAACCTTCCAGGCGGAGGTGCGCACCAGAAGGCTGGTCCAGAACGGCAGAAGCACCAGGATCATCAGCAGGTTCGACGTGCGCAGCGGCAGCTGCGCCAGCAGGAAGGCCACCGGGTACCCCAGAAGGACGCAGGTCAGCGTGATGGCGATGCTCATCATCAGCGTGCGGCCGAAGAGCATGATGTAGATGCGCTCATTCTCCGGCAGCCGCTCGTAGCCGTCCGGCCCCTTCCTGGCATCGACCGCCGCCAGGAAATAACCCGGCGTATAGGATCCCGAATAGCGCTTCAGCGTGGTCCAGATATCAAGCCGGCCCCAGTCCTTTTCAGCAGCAATCATCTGACCCTTGATGTCAGATCCCTCCAGCTGCTCAACAAGACGGCCTGACCTGCGCATCAGGCTCGACATGCCCGAGGTTTCATAGTTGAGCCGGGTGCCGAGGCGGGTATGCGTCTTGGCCGCCACGGCCTCCTTCAGGTCTTCAGCGAGAGCGGCAAAGACCGGCTCGCCGGGCAATTCGCCCGAAGCCGGTTGCCAGTCCTCCAGTGCCACGACAGTGCGCGGCAGCGTGTTGGGCACGATGCTGTTGTCGACCGAGCGCAGCAGCATGTCGAAGATGGGTGCTGCGAAAGTCAGCAGAATAAAGAAAAGCAGCGGCGCGATCAGGATGAAGGCCCGCATTTTCTCGCGGCGCAGCGCCCTGGCAAGGCTCGCCTTCAGCGGGCGGCCATCCTGGGTCAGCACGGGGCCTGACGGAGCAGCCTCGCCCGTCCGTGATCCGCTTGGTCCCGCTCCGCCTGTCAAGGCTGCGGCTGGCGCATCGGCAATGGTCATGGGTTCCGGAAATCCAGCTTGAGTATCTGTTCGGGCCATAGATCCGGGGCAGAAGCACGCCCTGCTGTTCCCCGGTTCCGGCCTTGGCCTTGGCTTTGGCCTCAGCCCTTGCCGGCCTGCCGGACGGCGGCCTCAGCCGCACGGCAGACCAAGGGCGTGAAAGGTGCCGGATAGCTGCGTCTGGCGCAGCCATCCGGCACATCAAAGGGCTTGGAGCCGGGCTTACTTGGTCAGCCAGACCTGGAATGCGGCTTCCACCTCATCCTGATTGTCGGCCCACCACTCAATGTTGTTGACCAGATAGTTCTTCTGGTTGTCCGGGTTGGTCGGCATGTGCGGCGCCATCTCGATGCCGAGGTCGGCATGCTTGCCGACGAGCGGCTGCGACGAGGCACGGGCCGGGCCGTAGGAAATGTACTTCGCCTGATCCGCCAGACGCTGGGTGTCGGTGGCGAACTTGATGTATTCCTTGATGAGCGGCAGCTTGTCTTCCGGCACATCAGCGGGGATGATCCAGCCGTCGAAGTCAAACACCTGCCAGTCCCACAGCATGGCAACCGGCTGCTTCTGCTCCTCGATCACCGAGAACAGGCGGCCATTGTAGGTGGAGCCGATCACCGCTTCGCCGTCGGCAAGGCGCTGCGGCGTCTCGGCACCGGCCGACCACCAGATGACATCGCCCTTGATGGTGTCGAGCTTGGCCAGTGCCTTCTGCAGCCCTTCGGGCGTGGACAGGACCGTGTAGAGGTCGTCCTTGGCCACGCCATCACAGAGCAGCGCCCATTCGAGGTTCTTCTTCGGGCGCTTTTCCAGGCTGCGCTTGCCCGGGAAGTTTTCCGTGTCGAAGATGTCGCACAGGCTCGTGGGCACCTTGCCGTTCCAGGCGGCCACATCCGTGCGGTAGCCGAAGGTGGTGGAGAACACGATCTGCGGAATGAAGCACTTGTTGATCAGCGACGGGCCGAAGTCCGCAGTAGCAGAGGTGCCATCTGGAGCGGCGGCCAGCCATTCGTCAAAGTCGATCTCCATGGCCAGGCCTTCGTCGCACAGGCGCTGGCTGTCCGGGCCTTCCACGTCGACCACGTCCCAGGTCACGTTGCCGGCCTCGCTCATGGCGCGCAGCTTGGCGACCGCTTCGTTGGACGATTCATCATTGATGATCTTCACGTCCGGACGCAGTTCCATGAAGGGCTTGTGATAGGCGTTGTTCTGCGACGTCGAATAGGCGCCGCCCCAGGACACGATCGTCAGATCCGCGGCGCTTGCGGCGCCAGCCGACAGAACAATGGCCGAAGCCATAAGTGTGCTTGCCAGTCTCATTAGTGCTGCTCCCCTTTTTTGAGCATTGGGCCGGTTGCCGGCCAATCAGGTGCAGGCTGTTCCGCCTGCCCATATATTACGCAACGGCATCGAGTGCCTTGCAATCCTTCTTCGCCCAGCCGATCGGCACGGTGCTGCCAGCTTCAAGCTGGCGCCGGTCGGCGCGGTTGCGCACCTTGACGATGAACTCGCTGTTGCCGCAGACCGTCATGCGCACGCGGATATGGTCGCCGAGATAGATCAGCTCCTCGATCCGGCCCTGCAGCATGTTGTCCATGGGCTTTTCCGGCGCCAGTTCGACGCGTTCCGGGCGCAGCGACACGGTGGTGAAATCGCCTGTGCCGCCCACATTCACCTTGTCTGCCAGAAGCCGGGTGCCGTCAGGCAGCATCACCTCGCAAGAGCCATTGTCCACCGAGGCCACGGTGCCGTTCAGCTTGTTGTTCTCGCCGATGAACTGCGCCACGAAGGAATTCTGCGGCTCTTCGTAGAGCAGGTCCGGCGTCGACAGCTGCTGGATGATGCCGTCATTGAACACGGCCACCCGGTCCGACATGGTCAGAGCTTCGGTCTGGTCATGGGTCACATAGACCACGGTGACGCCGAGATTTTCGTGGATGTGCTTGATTTCATACTGCATCTGCTCACGCAGCTGCTTGTCGAGCGCGCCCAGCGGCTCATCCATCAGCACCAGTTCCGGATCAAAGACCAGGGCGCGGGCCACGGCCACACGCTGCTGCTGGCCGCCGGACAGCTGGGCCGGGCGGCGGGAGCCGAGCTTGCCCAGTTCCACCATCTCCAGCGCCCGCTTGACCTTGGCCTCCTGCTCCGCCTTGGCCATGCCGCGCACCTGCAGCGGAAAGGCCAGGTTTTCAGCCACGGTCATATGCGGAAAGAGGGCATAGTTCTGAAACACCATGCCGATGCCGCGCTTGTGCGGCGGCACCTTGTTGATCGGCTTGTTGTTTAGAAAGATTTCGCCGTGCGTTGCGGGCTCGAACCCGGCCAGCATCATGAGGCATGTTGTCTTTCCGGACCCGGAAGGCCCGAGCATCGTGAGAAATTCCCCGGGAGGAATATCCAGATTGAGATTTTTGACGACGAGACTTTCACCGTCATAGCTTTTCTGGACATTCTCGTAACGGACTGACGCCCCTCGATTTTTCGCCATCTGTTCCCCAATTGCGATGCGGGCGGCTTTTTATTTTATGCCGCTCACGCATTTATTGCCGGAACCATGCCCCGGCGAACCCCGTCGCGATGACCTCTTGAACCGTCATCTCGAACGCTAGGAAAGCAAAAAATCGAACATAACAAAAGGGGGCATTTGGAATTTTTTGAACGTTTTTTATTCAGGACCGAAGTCAATATTTGCGCACATCCAATTACGCAGGAAAATTTTTCCCAGAATTCGCCGTTGCAGCCCGAACCATTCCGGCGCCGCTTGTAATCTGGAGGATTTCCGCCCAAAACCGCTGCCTGACGAAAAGGCAGGCGCAGGCATCCCTCGCAACCTGCACAGGGAAGCATCAGGAACGGGCAATCACGTGCAAGCCTCAAAGCGCCATGGACCCGCCTGAATGCGACACTTCATCCGGCACCTCATCCGGCACCTTCATCCACCTTCCGGCCGGCCACTGCCTGGTTTTTCTGTCCCTGCCGTACCGCGCCAATGCTTTGCGCAGCTTGCCCGGCCCTTACAGCGCGGCTTAAATGCCGCCCGTGAGTGAAAGCTCTAAGAGGATTCGGGTTCCGGTCATGCAGCACGAACATGGCACTTCCGCGCTCCGGCAGGCGGTCATCGGCACGGCCCGGGCGCTGGTCACACGCGGCCTGACGCGCGGCACCTCGGGAAACGTGAGTGCCCGCTGCGAGGACGGCTTTCTCATCACTCCTTCCGGGCGGCCCTATGAGAGCCTGACGCTGGATGACATCGTCTTCATGGACATGGAAGGCGGCTATCATGGCAGCGTCCTGCCCTCTTCAGAATGGCGGATGCATCTCGACATCTACACCGCTCATCCAGATGCCGGCGCCGTGGTGCATTGCCACTCGCCGCGGGCAACGGCGCTCGCCTGCCTGCGCCGCCCCATTCCGCCGTTTCATTACATGATCGCCATTGCGGGCGGTGATCACATTGCCTGCTCGGCCTATGCCACATTCGGCACCCGCGCCCTGTCAGAAGCCATGCTTCAGGCGCTCGGGCCCCGCCGCGCCTGCCTTCTCGCCAATCACGGCCAGATCGCCTATGGCCGGGATCTGCCGAAGGCGCTGGCCCTGGCCGAAGGCGTGGAGGAACTGGCCGACCAGTATCTCTCGGCCCTCTCCGGCGGCGAGCCTGTGCTGCTGTCTGCCGGGGAGATCGAACGGAACATCCGGAAGTTCAAAAACTATGGCAAGCAGCCGGGGGACCTTGACCCGGATGCGGGCGATGCCTTTGAAATGCCGCTGCAACGCGCCTGAGGCGTCCTTGCAGTGCAAAAAATGACGGACGGGAGCACTCATGCGGCTTGGAATTGACTGGGGCGGCACCAAGATGGAAATCATCGCGCTGGATGACAGCGGGATGGAGCTTTACCGCGAGCGGATGCCGACACCGCGCGACGACTATGCCGCCTGCATCGAGGCCGTGGCCCTGCTGGTGGCCCATGCCGAAAAGGCAACCGGGTTGACCGGAACGCTGGGGCTCGGGATTCCCGGCTCCATCTCGCCGGGCACCGGCCTCGTCAAGAACGCCAATTCCACCTGGATGAACGGCATGCCGCTGGACAAGGATCTGGAGGCCCGTCTTGGCCGTCCGGTCCGCATCCAGAATGACGCCAATTGCCTTGCGGTCTCCGAGGCGACGGACGGCGCGGGCGCGGGCGCGCATTTCGTGCATGCCATCATCATCGGCACCGGCTGCGGCTCCGGGATCGCCATTGATGGCAAGGCCCATCGCGGGGCCAATGGCATCGGCGGCGAGTGGGGCGCCATCCCCGTGCCGTGGATGAAGGAAGAGGAATATCCCGGCCCCGAATGCTGGACCGGCCACCGCGGCACAATCGACCGCTGGTGCTCGGGCACGGGCCTTGCCCTCGACTACCGCACGGCAACAGGCCGGGACCTGAAGGGCCACGAAATCATCGCCGCCAAACGGGCCGGGGAAACTGAAGCCATCGCGTCCTACGAGCGCTATGTCAGCCGCCTCGCCCGCGCCATGGCCATGTCCGCCAATCTCATGGACCCGGACGTGTTTGTGCTCGGCGGCGGCATGTCCAACGTGGACGAGCTTTACACCGACCTGCCCCCCGCCATGGCACCCTATATCTTCTCAGACACTTACGGCGTGCCGATCCGCAAGGCCGTCCACGGCGACAGCTCCGGCGTGCGCGGCGCGGCCTGGCTGTGGAATGATTGAAGGCTGAGAACCTCCCCTGCCCGCTGTCCCGGCTGAAGTGAGACCGAAGTCCGGGACGGCGGCGTGTGGGCCTCAGGTGGAGATAGCCTGAGGCCGCGCACTGTCACGCCACGGGCACAAGCCGCACCAGACACACTGTCCCGTCACCACCGAGGATCAGCGGTGTATCTTCTTCATCTGCAATGACGAGACAATCGCGCGGCTGAAGCGTCTCTCTGCCGCTCTTGGTCAAGGCAACGGTGACGCGGCCCGATACGCAGACCAGCGCGATGGTTTCCCCTGCGCCGGAACCAGGGCATTCGAGGCCGTTGCCCTCCTCAAGCGTCAACCGCTCCACGGAGTGACGGAAAGCCCCGCGGCGGGTCATGATGTTGAAATCCAGCACCGGGCCATCGATGAGCCGGCCTGTGACGGGAACGCCGCCGTCGAAGCTGGTGAAGGCGCCGGGGGTATCAAGAACGGCCTCGCCGCCAGCGTCAAAATCGAGGCCGATGCCTGCCCCGTCCACCAGCGCCAGCGTCCGGTCGATGCCGGTGAAAGCCGAGAACGGGCCGTCGCTGGCAACCTCGGCCATGGACAGCCGCCAGCCGAAGTCTTCAAGCCCTGCCCCTTGCGGGAAGACGGCAAGTTCATGCGTGATGCCGCCGCCGTTCTTCCAGGGCATGGCCCGCGCCATGCCCCAGCGGATGAGCTGTGACGCCATCAGAACATCACCTTCGGCAGGAAGGTGCCGATCTGCGGAACAAACCAGATCAGCGCCATGGCGAGGATCTGCAGCAGGATGAAAGGCACGACACCCTGATAGATCATGCCCGTGGTGACTTCCTTGGGCGCTGCCCCGCGCAGATAGAACAGGGAGAAGCCGAAGGGCGGTGTCAGGAACGAGCTTTGCAGGTTGATGGCGATCAGCACTGCCAGCCACACCGGATCATACCCCATGAGGATCAGCGGCGGGATCAGCAGCGGCAGCAGGATGACGGCGATTTCCACGAAATCGAGGAAGAAGCCGAGCACGAAAATAAAGGCCATGGCAAAGATCAGCGCGCCCGTGGGCCCGCCCGGCATGGCCGCCAGAATGTTGGCCACCCGGTGCTCGCCGCCAAGGCCGACGAAGACCAGCGAGAAGAAGGACGCCATCAGGATGGTGGCGAAGATCATCGAGGTGACCACCATGGTCTGGGTCAGCGCCGGGATCAGCGTGCGGACACCAAAGGACTGGCGCAGCGACACCGCAACGGCGGCAAGGCCGGTCAGGGCGAGCAGCGCATAGGCACCCGCCACCGTGTATTCCAGTGCCCCGGCGTCCGAGCGCTGCAGCCGCACCGGATAATATCCAGCTGCCAGCACCAGCACGAAGAGCGCGATGGCCCCGCCGAGGATCAGCCGCTTCGGGCCGCCCTGCTTGTAACCGGCCAGCAGAATGGCGCCGATGGCCCCGACAGATGCGGCCTCATTGGGCGAGGCAACGCCGAAGAGCACGGCGCCCAGCACCGCGACGATGAGGATGACGGCCGGCAGGATCGCGCCCATCACCTCGCCGCGTGTGGCCTTGCGGTCCAGATCCTTCATGGCCGGCGCATCTGCGGGCACCAGCCAGGCGCGCAGCAGCACATAGCCCACATAAAGCGCCACCAGCAGCAGCCCCGGCAGCAGAGCGGCGGCAAAGGTCTGTCCGACGGAAATGGTCTCGATGGAGAACTTGCCCTGCTTGTACTGCGCCTGCTGGAAGGCGGAGGACATGACATCGGCGAGAATGATCAGCAGCGTCGAGGGCGGGATGATCTGGCCGAGCGTGCCGGAAGCGCAGATGAGACCGGCCGACAGGCGCGGATTGTAGCCGTTGCGCAACATGGCCGGCAGGGCAATCATGCCCATGGCCACCACCGTTGCGCCGACGATGCCGGTGGAGGCGGCCAGCAGCGCGCCGACCAGCACGACGGAGACGCCCAGCCCGCCGCGCATGGAGCCGAACAGGCGGCCCATGGTTTCCAGAAGGTCTTCGGCAATGCGGCTTTTTTCGAGGATCACCCCCATCAGCACGAAGAGCGGAATGGCCGTCAGCACCGGATTGGTGAGCACCGCGAAGAAGCGCTGGCCGAGCGCGCCCATCAGCGACAGGTTGAAGTCACCCAGCGCAAAGCCGAGCAGCGCAAAGCCCGTCGCCACACCGGCAATGGTGAAGGCAACCGGATAGCCGAGCAGGATGAAGCCGATCAGTGCGGCGAACATCAGGATATCAAGCGGGATCATGCGGCGCTCCGCAGCTTGAGGCAGTCACGCAGGAAGGCGGCAAGGCCTTGCAGGAGAAGCAGGACGCAGAACACCGGAATGAGGCTCTTCAACAGGAAGGAGGCGGGGATGCCGCCGACGGAGATCGGCCCTTCCAGAATGGCCCAGGAGCGCTGCACGCTGGGCCAGGAGTAGACGAGCAGCATGACGAGCGAGGCGCCCAGCAGCGCCACATGGCCGAAAAGGTCAATCACCGCCTGCCCGCGCGCCGTCATGCGGGCGTAGTAGATATCCACCCGCACATGGCCGTTGACCATCAGCGTATAGCCTGCGCCCAGCATGAAGACGCTGGCATGCAGATACAGCACGCCCTCGTTGAGGAAGATCGAGCTGTAGCCGAACACATAGCGCAGCAGCACGATGACGAACTGCAGCAGCACCATCGCCAGCGCGAACCAGATCGTCACCGCGCCCACTGCCCTGCTGACCCAATCCAGAGCCCTGGCAAGCCGTTCCATTCCCTCTTGTCCCCTGCTGCTGCGGGCGTTTGCCGCCCTGATCCTATTTGCTTTCGCTGCACCTTCGGCCGTCATCCCCACGCAGGCGGGGATGCAGCACCCCCGGTGTTTGGGCAATGTCTTCACCGGACGCAAGGAGAGAGGAAGGACTATCGCTTCACCGCAGCCCCCCTCTCCCCCCTTGAGGGGGAGATGTCTGCGCAGCAGACAGAGGGGGGTAGCAGCGCTCCGGCAGAGCACCATCTCTCTCACAAGCGGACAGTCCGTTACCCCCCTCTGCCCCCTGCCGGGGGCATCTCCCCCTCAAGGGGGGAGAGGAACGGGAGCCTGACTGACTGTCCGGCATAAACATCGTCCGGGGACTGCGGCACTCTCCCCGGCACCGCAAGCACCCCGGATACTGGATCACGGTCTTGCCGCCATGCGGCAAACCGTGATGACACCAAAAGCGAACTCCGGCGCGGCTTTTACACCGCGCCGGAGGGGATGGCTCAGCCGTAGTTGTAGTCGAGGCCGCGGGCGTTCATCTGGCCGGCGTCCGCATAGGGCATGTATTCGACCATCAGCTTGCGGTACTCAAGGAAGCTTTCGGTGATCTTGCGCACCAGCTCGTCATTGCTTTCGCGCAGCTCCTTGACCACCTCGCCCATGGCATTGCCCATGGCGATGACGATCTCGTCCGGCAGCTTGCGCACGGTGACGCCATGGTTGGCGGTCAGCTCGCGCAGGGCCAGGGCGTGCTTGGTGTTGTACTCGGTCAGCACCGGGTTGTAGAGGCTTTCGGCCGCATAGGCGACCGCCTGCTTCAGGTCATCCGGCAGGGCTTCCCAGGCCTTCATGTTAACCGCGCATTCTTCCGCCGAACCCGGCTCGCCGACGCCCGGCGCGTAGTAGTTCTTGGCCACCTGCTGCAGGCCGAGGGCGCTGTCGGACCAGGGGCCGATGAACTCGCCCGCATCCAGCGCGCCGGACTGCAACGCCTGGAACATGGCCGGGCCCGACATGGCTTCCACCGCCATGCCCAGCTTGGCGCAGACTTCCGAATTGAGGCCGGTGGTGCGGTACTTCAGGCCCTTGAGGTCATCGACGGAGCTGATCTCATTGCGGAACCAGCCGAACCACTGCGGGCCGGAGTTGCCGCACAGGAACGGCTTCAGGCCGAAACGGCCATACATCTCGTCATAGAGCGCCTGACCGCCGCCCTGCATCAGCCAGCCGATCTGCTCGATGGCGGTGAGGCCCAGCGGCTGGGAGCCGAACAGCAGGATGCCCTTGGACTTGGAGCCCCAATAGGCCGGAACGGCGTGGTAGATCTCCGCCGTGCCTTCGGCCACGGCATCGAACACGCCGGGACCGGGGACGATTTCGCCGGCGGCGAAAAGCTCCACTTCCAGACGCCCGCCCGACAGGGCGGTGATGCGGTCTGCCAGCATCTGGGCGGCAACGCCCGGGCCCGGCAGGTTCTTCGGCCACGCGGTGACCATGCGCCACTTGGTGATGCCCTGGGCAATGGCCGGGGTGGCAAGGGCTGCGCCCGTTGCCGTTGCCGCTGCACCGATGCCCGCTGCCTTGAGGAAGTCACGTCTCTGCATATCAGTTCTCCATCCTGCTGGTTCCACTCATGAAATGCCTGCTTCTGATTTTTTTCAATCTTTCAGGATCGCAGGCAGGTTAAGTCCGTTCTCGCGGGCGCAATCGAGGGCGATCTCGTAGCCTGCATCCGCGTGGCGCATGACGCCGGTGGCCGGGTCGTTCCACAGCACATTGGCGATCCGCCGGTCTGCCGATTCCGTGCCATCGCAGCAGATCACCATGCCGGAATGCTGCGAGAAGCCCATGCCGACGCCGCCGCCGTGATGCAGCGACACCCAGGTGGCGCCTGACGCAGTGTTGAGCAAAGCGTTCAGAAGCGGCCAGTCGGACACGGCGTCCGAACCGTCCTTCATCGCTTCGGTCTCGCGGTTGGGCGAGGCAACGGAGCCTGAATCGAGGTGATCTCGCCCGATGACGATGGGCGCCTTCAGCTCGCCGTTGCGCACCATTTCATTGAAGGCAAGGCCGAGCTTGTGGCGCAGGCCAAGCCCCACCCAGCAGATGCGGGCCGGCAGGCCCTGGAAGGCAATGCGCTCGCGCGCCATGTCCAGCCAGTTGTGCAGGTGGGCATCGTCCGGGATCAGCTCCTTGACCTTCTGGTCGGTCTTGTAGATGTCTTCCGGATCGCCCGACAGCGCGCACCAGCGGAACGGCCCGATGCCGCGGCAGAACAGCGGGCGGATGTAGGCAGGCACGAAGCCGGGGAAGGCAAAGGCATTCTCCAGCCCCTCGTCCTTCGCCACCTGACGGATGTTGTTGCCATAGTCGAGGGTCGGCACACCGGCGTTCCAGAAGTCGACCATCGCCTCCACATGCACCCGCATGGAGGCACGGGCCGCCTTTTCGACAGCCTTGGGATCACTCTCCTGCTTCGCCCGCCATTCGGCAACGCTCCAGCCGGAGGGCAGATAGCCATGGACCGGATCATGGGCCGAGGTCTGGTCGGTGACGATATCCGGGCGCGGGCCGCCTGCCTTCATGCGCTTGACCAGTTCCGGGAACACATCTGCCGCGTTGCCGATCAGCGCCACGGACTTGGCCTCACCCGCCTTCGTCCAGCCATCGATCATCGCCAGTGCCTCGTCCAGCGAATGGGTCTTTTCGTCCACGTAGCGGGTGCGGATGCGGAAGTCGGCGCGGGTCTCGTCGCACTCCACCGCAAGGCAGCACGCCCCGGCCATGACGGCGGCCAGCGGCTGCGCTCCGCCCATGCCGCCGAGGCCGCCGGTCAGGATCCACTTGCCCTTGAGATTGCCGCCATAGTGCTGGCGCCCGGCCTCCACGAAGGTTTCATAGGTGCCCTGCACGATGCCCTGCGTGCCGATGTAGATCCACGACCCGGCGGTCATCTGGCCGTACATGGCCAGGCCCTTCTTGTCGAGTTCGTTGAAATGGTCCCAGGTGGCCCAGTGCGGCACGAGATTGGAATTGGCAATCAGCACGCGCGGTGCATCCGCATGGGTGCGGAACACACCCACCGGCTTGCCGGATTGGACTAGCAGCGTCTCGTTGTCTTCCAGCGCCTTCAGCGCCGCGACGATGCGGTCAAAATCATCCCAGGTGCGCGCCGCCCGGCCAATGCCGCCATAGACCACCAGTGCATGCGGGTTCTCGGCCACATCCGGGTGCAGGTTGTTCATCAGCATGCGCAATGGCGCTTCCGTCAGCCAGCTCTTGGCATTGAGCGTGGTGCCGGTGGGCGGGAAAATATCACGCTGGTTATGGCGGGGATTGGTCATGTTTCCTCTCCGGATCATGTTATTTCATTGGACTTGCAACAAACAGGAAGGACGGCGGCCTCAGCCGCGCCAGCTGCCTGAAGCAAGGGTTTCGAGAATGGTTTTCAGGATGGGCCGCAGCCGCCCTGCCCGCGCCTCGTCATAGGCGTAAGGAGGAAGCTCGCTGGCCAGATGCGTTGACTGCGCCAGCTCCATCTGGATGGCGTGGAAGCCTTCCTCTGGGCGGCCATAGTGGCGCGTCGTCCAGCCGCCCTTGAAGCGGCCATTGACCACGCTGCGGTAGCCCTCTGCTTCCCGGCAGATTTTGGCCACGGCCTCAGCCATCGCAGGCGCGCAGGATGTGCCTTCCACCGTGCCGATGTTGAAATCCGGCAGCGTTCCCTCAAACAGGAACGGAATGTTGGAGCGGATCGAGTGGCAGTCATAGAGCACGGCAACGCCATGAATGGCGTAAACCCGGCGCAGCTCGGCCTCCAGCGCCGCATGATAGGGCGCGTGATAGGCCAACCGCCGCCGCTCGATCTCGCCCAAATCAGGGGCTTCCAGCCAGATGTTTTCGCCATAGAAATCGGTCAGGGACACAAGGCCGGTGGTGTTCTGTCCCGGATAGAGGCTTGCCCCATCCGGCGGGCGGTTGGCGTCGATGACATAGCGGTGGAAGGTGGCAGCAACGGTGGTCGCACCCGGCAGCAGCCCGGCGTAGAGCCTGTCCACGTGCCAGTCCGTATCGCTCAGCACCAGCCCGCGCGCATTCAGCTTCGCCCGGATGTCTGCCGGAACGTAAGTGCCCGAATGCGGCAGCCCCAGCACCACCGGGCTATCCCCGCGCTCCACCGTCACGGGCGATGCCGGAACGGCCTGATTATCCTGCGTCATCTGCGTTCAACCCTTCCCTGTGACCGCTTCGTTCCGTTCATCTGTCTTTCGTTTTGGCTGCTGGTCACGCCACACTCTCTGCTGTCATCCCCGCGAAGGCGGGGATCCAGTAACCCCTGTTCTCGTCATTTCTGGCGCCGGGGCTACTGGATCCCGGCTCAAGGCCGGGATGACACCGGGAGTGAAGGCCCCACTTGGCAGCACATCCCCCTACGGCCTGAAATCACCGATTTCCGCCGCAGCAACGAATGCCCCTTCCCGCACCAGAGCCGCAGCCGCTTCGATATCGGGCGCGAGGTAGCGGTCTTCCTTCAGCGCAGGCGCATGGCCGCGCAGCATGGCGATGACGGCCTGAAGCCGCGCCGAGGTCTTCAGCGGGGCACGGAATTCGATGCCCTGCGCCGCACACAGCGCCTCGACGCCGAGGATGACCGAGAGATTGCCGTTCATCCGCAGCAGCCGCCTTGCGCCATGCGCCGCCATCGACACATGGTCCTCCTGATTGGCGGAGGTCGGCGTGGAATCCGTCGAGCACGGGGTCGCCAGATGCTTGTTTTCGCTCATGAGCGCCGCCGTCGTCACTTCGGCGATCATGTAGCCCGAGTTGAGCCCCGGTTCCGGCGTCAGGAACGGCGGCAGGTCGTGGCTGAGCGTGGGGTCCACCATCAGCGCGACGCGCCGCTGGGCAATCGCGCCGATTTCGGCCACCGCCAGCGCGATCTGGTCGGCCGCGAAGGCAACCGGCTCGGCATGGAAGTTGCCGCCTGAAACAATGCGGCCCTCGCCCAGCACCAGCGGATTGTCGGTCACCGCATTGGCTTCGGTTTCCAGCGTCCCGGCAGCAAAGCGCAGGAGATCAACAGACGCACCCAGAACCTGCGGCTGGCAGCGGATGCAGTATGGGTCCTGCACGCGGGTATCGCCTTCCCGGTGGCTTTCGCGGATGGCAGAACCCTCCATCAGCGCCCGCATGCGCTCGGCCACTTCGATCTGACCGCGATGGCCGCGCAGGGTGTGGATTTCCGGCTGCAGCGGCGCGGTGGAGCCCATGATGGCGTCGGTGGACAGAGCCGAAATGACCATGGACGAGGCCGCATTGGCCCAGGCGCCGAACAGGCCGATGAGCGCCAGCGCGGTGGAGAACTGAGTGCCGTTGATCAGCGCCAGCCCTTCCTTCGGCCCAAGAACCACGGGCGTCAGCCCTGCCCGCTTCAGCGCCTCGCCGCCCGGCAGGCGCTCGCCCTCGTAAATGGCTTCCCCGGCGCCGATCATCGCCGCCGTCATGTGCGCGAGCGGCGCAAGATCACCGGAGGCGCCGACCGAGCCCTGCGAAGGCACGACGGGCGTCACACCCTTGTCCAGCATATCCTCGATGAGGGCAATCACCTCCCAGCGCACGCCCGAAGCGCCGCGCCCGAGGCTGAGCAGCTTGAGCGCCATCATCAGCCGTGTGGCAGCCCGGTCCAGCGGCTCGCCCACGCCGCAGCAATGGGAGAGGATGAGATTGCGCTGCAGCGTTGCCGTATCCTTGGCCGCGATCTTCACCGAGGCGAGCTTGCCGAAACCGGTGTTGACGCCGTAGACGCCCACATCGCCTGCGGCGGCGGCTGCAATGAAGGCACTGGCCGCTTCCACGGCGGGACGGGCCGAGGGGGCAAGACGGGCGGGCAACTCCTCCCGCCAGAGCTGTTCCAGCTGCTCCAGCGTGGTCTTGCCGGGCGTGAGCACGAGGGTCATTCCGAGCCTCCGAAGATACGGGCATGAAGGGGGTTGAAACCGAAGCGATAGGCGAGTTCCGCCGGGCTATCGGCATTCCAGATGGCAAGATCGGCTCGAAGACCGGGGGCGATGCGCCCGCAGTCCGAAAGCCCCAGCGCCCGCGCCGCGTTGACCGTGACACCGCGGAGCGCTTCTTCCACGGTGAGGCGGAAGAAGGTGCAGCCCATGTTCATGGTCAGCAGCAGGGAGGTCAGCGGCGACGTGCCGGGGTTGCAGTCGGTTGCCAGCGCCATCGGCACGCCGTGGGCGCGGAAGGCGGCGACCGGCGGCACCTGCGTTTCGCGGATGGCATAAAAGGCGCCGGGCAGCAGCACCGCCACCGTGCCGGAGCGGGCCAGCGCCGCCGCATCGGCATCGGTCGCATATTCCACGTGATCGGCAGAGAGCGCGCCATAGTCCGCTGCCAGCTTCGTGCCGCCCAGATGCGACAGCTGCTCCGCATGCAGCTTCACCGGCAGGCCGAGGCGGCGGGCCTCATCAAAGACCTTGCGCATGGAGGCGACCGAAAAGGCGATGCCCTCGCAGAAGCCATCCACCGCATCCACCAGCCCCTCCGCCGCAGCGCGGCGCAGGCCCGGAAGGCAGACCTCATCGAGATAGGCCTCCTCGCGGCCCTTGTGCTCAGGCGGCAAAGCATGGGCACCAAGATAGGTGGTGCGCACCCGCACCTTGCGTTCGCTCGCAAGGCTTCGCGCCGCGCGCAGCATCTTCAATTCGGTTTCGATGTCGAGGCCATAGCCGGACTTGATCTCCACCACGGCCACGCCTTCGGCCAGCAGCGCATCAAGGCGCGGCAGCGCGGAAGCTACAAGCTCCGCCTCGCTGGCAGCGCGGGTGGCGGAGACGGACGAGACGATGCCGCCGCCGGTGCGAGCGACTTCTTCATAGCTAGCCCCCTCCAGCCGCATCTCGAATTCCCGCGCCCGGTGGCCGCCGTGGACGAGATGGGTGTGGCAGTCGATGAAGGCCGGGGTCACCAGACGCCCCTCAAGATCATGGCGTTCATAGGCGGCAAAAACCGCCGGAAGATCCGCTTCCGGCCCCACCCATTCGATACGGCCATCGCGGATCGCAACAGCGCCGCGCTCGACAAGGCCATAGCCACCCGCCTCCGGCAGGGTGACAAGCCTTGCGTTGGAAAGAAGGGCCGGACCGTGAAGTTCCATCTTGGTTTCCCCTGAAGTTCGGTCTATTTATGTATGCACATAATAGCCCTGTCAATCAGCAAAGGCGGCGAAAGAATGAGCAGCGCAAAAAACGGAGAAACTCCGGCAAGTGGCGGAAACCCGTCTTTCGCGGCGCAGGTTCTGTGGGCGGAGCAGGCACTTTTGCCCAATGGCTGGGCAAGCGGCGTGACTGTGCATATCGCCGCGGATGGTAAGGTGAGCCATGTGGCCGCCGGAACGCAGCCCGAACAGAATGCCATGCGCCTTGGCTTGCTGCTGCCTGCCCCGGCCAACCTGCATTCCCACGCCTTCCAGCGCGCCATGGCGGGACTGACCGAGCGGCGGGGACCTGATCCGCGGGACAGTTTCTGGACCTGGCGCCAGCTGATGTTCCGCTTTCTCGACCAGCTGACGCCGGAAGACGTGGAAGCGATTGCCGCCTTCGTGCAGATGGAGATGCTGGAGGCAGGTTACGCCACCAATGTGGAATTCCACTATCTCCATCACCAGCCGGGCGGCGCGCCCTATGCTGACCTTGCCGAAATGTCCGCCCGCATCGCCGCGGCGGCTGCCACATCCGGCATCGGCCTGACGCTGCTGCCGGTGCTCTATCAATATGGCGGCTGCGACAGGCGGGCGCTGGGGGCGGGCCAGGTCCGCTTCGGCAATGACATGGACCGCTTCGCCAGGCTGGTGGAAGGTGCCGAAGCTGCCCTTGGCGCCCTGCCCGCCGATGCCCGCATCGGCATTGCCCCGCACAGCCTGCGCGCCGTGTCCGCCGAAGACCTTTCCCGCGCAGCTGCCTTGCGCCCGCATGCGCCGCTGCACATGCATCTGGCCGAACAGGTGGCCGAGGTGGAAGAAGTGAAGGCCCATCGCGGTGCAAGGCCGGTGGAATGGCTTCTGGCCAACCAGCCGGTCGACGGCCGCTGGTGCCTGATCCACTGCACCCAGATGGAAGAGACCGAAACGCTGGGCCTTGCCGCGACAGGTGCAGTTGCAGGCCTTTGCCCCATCACGGAATCGAGCCTTGGCGACGGCATCTTTGACGGCGTGCGCTTTGCCGCAGCGGGCGGGCGCTACGGCATCGGCTCGGACAGCAACATCCGCATTTCACTCACCGAAGAGCTGCGCACCCTCGACTATTCCCAGCGCCTGCGCGACCGCTCGCGTGCCGCCCTCGCAACAGCGGAACGGTCTACAGGCCGGGTGCTGATCGAGGAGACGGTCCGGGGCGGCGCACAGGCGGCCGGACGCAAGACGGGTGAGATTTCCGAGGGCTTTCTTGCAGATCTGCTTGCGCTGGACACGGAAGATGCCAACATGCTGGGCCGCAGCGGCGACACCGCCCTCGACAGCTGGATCTTTGCCGGAGACGACCGGATCGTCAGCGACGTCTGGGCTGCGGGCCGGCATATGGTCAAGGGCGGCCGTCACGTGGCGCGGGACAGTATCAGGCAAGCCTACATGCGGACCATCCGCAAGCTGAAAGACGCCTGACCGGGGAAACCGGACACGTGAAGACCGGATATGGGGAATGACCAAGGCAGACGCAAACAGGCCCGCAGCTTCCAAGGCAGCTGCGGGGAACATTACCTGGCAGTCCATTCAGGCGGAGGCGCTGCGGCGCATTCATGACCGGGAATGGGCGCCGGGCAGTCTGATCCCGCATGAGGAGGAGCTTGCGGCCGAGTTCGGCTGCGCGCGAGCCACCGTCAACCGGGCCCTGCGCGAACTGGCCATCCTCGGCATGCTGGAGCGCCGCCGCAAGGCCGGAACGCGCGTGCCGCTCAATCCCGTGCGCCGCGCCACATTCCAGATCCCGGTCATCCGGCAGGATGTGGAGGCCAAGGGCATGGATTATGCCTATCAGCGGCTGACCCTCGGCACAAAGCCCCTGCCCGCAGCCATCGCGGCAGCCCTGTCACTGGAGCCCGGCACGCCCTGCCTGCATGTCACATCCCTGCATATGGCGGACGGCAAGCCCTATTGCCAGGAAGACCGCTGGATCAACCCGGCGGTCGAAGGCGCCGGAGTGCAGGATTTCGTGACCATCAGCCCCAACGAATGGCTGGTGCAGAACATTCCCTTCTCGCGCGGCGGCATCGATTTTTCCGCCACCAGCGCCAGCCCGATCCTCGCCGACATGCTTCAGTGCAAGCCGGGCGAGGCCCTCTTCGTCATGGAGCGCACCACCTTCTCCGGCGACATGCCCGTCACCGCCGTGCGGCTGACCTATGCGCCGGGGCACAAGGTCAGCACGGCTATCTGAGGCGCGGCGCGAAGATCAGAGCGTCAGCGCTTCGCCCGCCTTCGGCGCCTTCACCGTGCCTGCCTTGGCACCCATCGCGGCGATGAAACCCTCTGCCGACTGATCCACCATCGGGAACGAAGCATAGTGGCAGGGAATGACGGTCTCGAAATCAAAGAATCGGCTGCAGGCGAGCGCGGCGGCCTTTGCGCCCATGGTGAAGCGGTCGCCAATCGGCACGAGGCCGATTTTCGGCTGATGCAGCTCGTTGATCAGCGCCATGTCGCTGAAAATATCCGTGTCGCCCATGTGATGGAGCACCTTCTCGCCGGGCGCTGCCAGGATGATGCCATGCGGATTGCCCATGTATTTGAGCCCGTCGCCATCCTGACTGGTGGCGGAGGAATGGATCGCCTGCGTCAGCCCCACCTTGAACGGCCCCACATCCACCATGCCGCCGGCATTCATCGGGTTGATGTTCGAGATCCCCTTGCCCGACAGCCACATGCAGATCTCGAAATTGGCCGTCACCTGCGCCCCGCTCGCCTTGGCAATCGCCACCGTGTCGCCAATGTGATCGTCGTGGCCATGGGTCAGCAGGATGTGGGTCACGCCGGCGCTGGCCTGTTCCACGGTCAGACCGGCGGGAAAGCCCGGGTTGCCGGTGAAGAACGGGTCGATCAGGATCACCGCATCCTTCACCTCGATGCGGAAGGCGGAATGTCCAAGCCAGGTCAGTTTCATTGCAATGCTCCAGACTGAGGGCGGCCCCGGACAGGACCCGGACCGGCGGAGCGCGCATAGGCAGACCTTCGCAAGCAAAGGCCAGGCCGCAACGCGCCATCAGCCCGGAATATAAGCCGCCCTGCCCGGACAGCAACCCACACCGCGGCGGCACAAGGGCCTGGAACTCTATCCCCGCCTCCTTCCTGCTTGCCGAAACACCTCCGCTGTGCGAGCACTTGCGCCATGTGGCGGCAGGTGTGGCCTGACTGTCTTTCCGGCACTTATCCTTGATGATGCAGCAACGGCCCCATGACCCAGATCTCCTCACAGGACACTTCACAGGACACTTCACAGGACACTGGCACCACCGCCCTGGGCGGGCAGAAGCAGCTGCACAGCGCGGTCATTGCCCGTCAACTGGAGAACGAGATCATTGCCGGTGAGTTGAAAGCAGGCAGCAGGCTGGACGAAATTGCCCTGGCCGAGCGGTTCGGCGTGTCCCGCACGCCGGTGCGTGAGGCGTTGCATATCCTCGCCTCCCGCCATCTGGCCGAGCGTGTGCCCTATCGCGGCGTGATCGTTGCCACCATCACCCGCGAGCGCATCGACCAGTTGTTCGAGGCCATGGGCGAGATCGAGGCGACCTGCGGCCGCTTTGCCGCCGAGCGCATGAGCATGAGCGAGCGGGCGGCGCTGGAGACCTTGCATCTCGAAATGGTTGAGATGGCGGAAACCTCCCTCTACGAGGCCTATGAGGACGGCAACACCCGTTTCCACACGCTCATCTTCGAAGGCACCCACAACGATGAGCTGATCCAGATCGCGCATGGCCTGCGGCTGAAGCTCGCTCCCTTCCGCCGCTCGCAGCTGCGGGCCGCCGAGCGGATGAAGAAGTCCAACGAGGAACATGCACTCATCGTCAATGCCATCATCGAACGCAACGCAAAGGAAGCCGAGCGCGCCCTGCGCCGCCATCTCGTCAGCGCGGCAAGGGCTGTTCTGGAGCATATGACCTAGCGATTTCAGATAATTCGGATGAATATCTCATTGTTTGAGTCAAGCGGACCGGCGCCCTTACTCCATGCAAATACAAATATTTACAGCTGCTTACGCCTGATATTTAAGATCTGATCTCAGGTGGGCACCCGTAGCGGCACACCAGCCCTCTACCTCTGGCTTTGGGCCACGGCACCTGATACACGCCAGTTCATGGCAAACGACCCCACGCTTCCGCTTGAAGACTTCATCGCCGCTGTTGCTCCCGGCAGCCGGCTGATCGGCCTTGACCTTGGCACCAAGACCATCGGTCTGGCGCTGTCGGACATTGGCCGTGGCATTGCCACGCCGCTGGAGACGATCCGGCGCGAGAAATTCACGCTGGATGCGCAGAAGCTGCTGGCGATCTGTGAAAAGCAGGGCGTGGGCGGGCTGGTCATGGGCCTGCCGCTCAACATGGATGGCAGCGAGGGCCCGCGCGTGCAGGCGACCCGCGCCTTCGTGCGCAATCTGGCGGAAAAGACGGCCCTTCCCATCACCTATTGGGACGAGCGCCTGTCCACCGCCGCGGTCACCCGCACGCTGATCGAGGCAGACCGCAGCCGGGCCCGGCGGGCAGAACTCGTCGACAAGATGGCCGCCGCCTACATCCTGCAGGGCTTCCTTGACCGGCTGGGCTATCTGCAGCAGGCGGAAGAAAAGCCCCGGCGCACCTTCACCATCATCGATGACGCAGACTGACGGCCGCCGCCCATGCTGATGACGCTGAGCGCCCTTCTGCCGGTCATTCTGGTCATTGCCTGCGGCTACGGCGTGGCGCGGACGGGGCTCATCACTGGTGATCAGTGGCGCGGCGTCGAGCGGCTGGCTTATTACGTCCTGTTTCCGGCCGTGCTGTTCCGCACCATTGCAACTGTCGACTTCTCGAAGCTGCCAACCTTCGGCATGGGGTTCTCGCTGATGGGGGCCATTCTGGCTCTGGCGGCGCTGCTGCTGGTGATCCGTCTGCCGCTGGAGCGGGTATTGGGCATTCCCGGCCCGCGTTTCACCTCGATCTTTCAGGGCACCCTGCGCTGGAATGCCATGATCGCACTGGCCATTGCCGGCAGCGTCGTGGGCGAAGACGGGCTGGCCATGCTGGCCATTGCCATGGTGTTCATGATCCCGCTGCTGAATGTGCTCAGCATTCTGGTGCTGTCGCATTATGCCAGCGGCAATCCGCCGGGAGCGTCCAAAATCTGCAAGGATCTGGCGCTCAATCCCTTCATCGTCTCCATTGCGGCGGGCATCCTTGTGAACCTCGCCGGACTGCCCCTGCCGGATGCGGTGGACTCCACTCTTGCCATTCTCGGCAGCGCCTCCCTGCCCATCGGCATCATCTGCGTGGGCGCGAGCCTTGATCTTTCCTCCCTGCGCCGCCCCGGCCCTGCCCTTGCGCTCGGCACCTTCCTGCGCCCGCTGCTGATGCCGCTGGCGGCCTATGGCTTCACACTGCTGTTCGGTGTCACCGGCACGCCTCAGCTGGTGGTGATCATCGCCAGCGCGGTGCCGACCGCCAGCAACGCCTACATTCTTGCGCGGCAGATGGGCGGCGACGCCAAGCTGATGGCAGAAATCATCACGCTGCAGACACTGGCCGCCGCCGTCACCATTCCGGCAGCCCTGTTGATTTTTGGCTGAACGGTCAAGAATTGCCCCCGCATGTGGACAGGCCGCCCGGGAGCACCCGCAAGGCCATTCCGCGCTTGTAGACTCGCGGAACAAGGCCTATCCAGTTCATTCGATGAGCGCACAAGAAAACCATCGAGCAGGCCTTTTCCCCCATCGTCATTTGCTGGGCATGGAAGGCCTTCAACCCCAGGACATCCTCGGCCTTCTGGACCGGGCGGATCAGGCTGTCGAAGTCTCCCGCCAGGTTGAAAAGATCCGGCCGGTGCTTCGTGGACGCACCCAGATCAACCTGTTCTTCGAGGCCTCGACGCGGACGCAATCGTCCTTCGAGATCGCGGGCAAGCGCCTTGGCGCGGATGTGATGAACATGCAGGTCTCCGCTTCTTCGGTGAAGAAGGGCGAGACACTGATCGACACCGCCGCGACACTGAACGCCATGCACCCGGATATCCTCGTCGTGCGCCACCATGCGGCAGGCGCGGTGCATCTGCTGGCGCGCAAGGTGGGTTGCTCGGTGATCAACGCCGGTGACGGCCAGCACGAGCACCCGACGCAGGCGCTGCTGGATGCGCTGACCATCCGCCGCCACAAGGGCAAGATCGCAAGGCTGACGGTCGCCATCTGCGGCGACATCCTGCATTCGCGCGTGGCCCGCTCCAATATCATCCTGCTGAATGCTCTGGGCGCCAGGGTGCGCGTGGTCGCCCCCTCCACCCTGCTGCCCAGCGGCATCGACCGGATGGGCGTGGAAGTGTTCCGCGACATGAAGGAAGGCCTCAAGGGCGCCGACATCGTCATGATGCTGCGCCTGCAGCGCGAGCGCATGAACGGCGCCTTCATTCCGTCCGTGCGCGAGTATTACCGCTACTATGGGCTCGATGCGGAAAAACTGGCCTATGCCAAGGAAGATGCACTCGTCATGCATCCCGGCCCGATGAACCGGGGCGTGGAAATCGATCCGGCGGTGGCCGACGGGCCGCAGAGCCTCATCCGCGAGCAGGTGGAAATGGGCGTGGCCGTGCGCATGGCCGTGCTGGAAGCCCTCGCCGCCCATCTGCCGAACCAGTAGGAGCCTGACCCGTGGCCCAAGACACTCCCAAGCCCCTGGTTCTCAAGAATGCCCGGGTGATCGACCCGGCGCGCGGCCTTGATGCGGATGGCAGCGTGATCATCGCGGACGGCACCATTCTGGCCGCCGGTCCCGAAGCGCAGAACCAGGGCGCGCCCTATGGTGCCGAGATCATCGACTGCGACGGCGCCATCGTTGCCCCCGGCCTCATCGACATGTGCGTGTCGGTGGGCGAGCCTGGCCACGAACACCGCGAAACGCTGGCCAGCGCCAGCGAGGCGGCAGCCGCGGGCGGCATCACCACCATCGTCACCATGCCCGAGACCGATCCGGTGATCGACGATCCGGCGCTGGTGGACTTCATCCTGCGCCGCGCCCGCGACACGGCCGTGGTCAATGTCCGGCCCATGGCCGCCCTGACCAAGGGCCTTGCCGGGCAGGACATGACCGAAATCGGCCTGTTGCAGGAAGCCGGTGCCGTCGCCTTCACCAACGGCCACAAGTCCGTCCGCAATGCGCAAATCATGCGCCGGATCATGACCTATGCGAGGGACTTCGGCGCGCTGGTCGTGCATCACACGGAAGACCCGGACATGACCGGCGGCACCATGAATGCCGGTCTCAATGCCTCGTGGAAGGGGCTGTCCGGCGTGCCGCGCGAGGCCGAAATCATCATGATCGAGCGGGACCTCAGGCTCGTCGGCATGTCGCGCGGGCGCTATCACGCCAATCTCGTCTCCACCTCCGATGGCGCCGCCGCCATCCAGACCGGCAAGGACCGGGGGCTGGACGTGACGGCCGGCGTGTCCATCAACCATCTCACGCAGAACGAAAACGACATCGGCCCCTACCGGACCTTCTTCAAGATGTCGCCGCCCTTGCGCGATGAGAATGACCGCATGGCCATGGTGCAGGCGGTGGCAGATGGCACGATCGACATCATCTGCTCCAACCATGACCCGCAGGACGTGGAAACCAAGCGGCACCCCTGGGCGGAAGCCGAGGACGGGGCGATCGGCCTCGAAACCCTGCTGGCCGCCGCCCTGCGGCTGTACCATGCTGGGGACATCGGGCTTCTGCCGCTGCTGCGGGCGATGACGCTGAACCCGGCCAACCGGCTGGGCCTTGACGCTGGCCGCCTCACGGCAGGCGCACCGGCGGACGTGATCGTCTTCGACCTTGACCGGCCCTGGGTGCTGGAAAAGAAGGCCATCCGCTCCCGCTCCAAGAACTCGCCGTTCGAAGATGCGCGTTTCTCGGGCCGGGTGCTCACAACCATTGTTGCAGGCCGCAAGGTCTACGATTACGCTTGACGCAACACCACCGGAGATAAACGCGTGGACACCGCGCCTACCTTTGATCTGGCCCCGCATCTGATTTTTGCCTCCCTCGCCCTTGGCTATCTGCTGGGCTCGATCCCCTTTGGCCTCGTCATCACCCGCATGGCGGGCCTCGGCGATATCCGCAAGATCGGCTCGGGCAACATCGGCACCACCAATGTGCTGCGTACCGGCCGCAAGTCGCTGGCGGCGGCAACGCTGCTGGGCGATGCGCTGAAGGGCACCGTGGCGGTGCTGATTGCAGGCCATTTCTTCGGCCCCTCCGCCGCGATGCTCGCCGGTCTTGCCGCGTTCATTGGCCACATCTTCCCGGTCTGGCTGGGCTTCAAGGGCGGCAAGGGCGTGGCAACCTATCTCGGCATCCTGCTCGGCCTCAGCTGGCAGGCAGGCATCGTCTTCGCGCTCAGCTGGATCCTCGCCGCCTATCTCTTCCGATTCTCCTCGCTGTCGGCCCTCATCGCCAGCCTCATCAGTCCCATCGTGCTGGTGCTGCTGGGCCAGATGCAGCTCGCTCTCGTCTTTGCGCTGCTGACTGCCTTCCTGTGGGCCAAGCATCACGAGAATATCCGCCGGCTTCTGAGCGGCACGGAATCGAAGATCGGTTCCAAGGCCAAAGCGCCGGCGGCGGAAGGGGCAGACACACCATCATGAAGACAGACACACCATCATGAAGACTGGCCCGCAGCCCGGCAGAACGATTGTCCTGAGCGACCGTCAACGTCTCGCCTGGCTGCGGCTGATCCGCTCGGAAAACGTCGGCCCGGCCACATTCCGCAGCCTCGTCAACCATTGCGGCTCGGCGGAAGCGGCCATCGAGGCCCTGCCCGATCTGTCCCGCCGGGGCGGCAAAACCGCCATCCGCATCTGCTCAATGGCCGATGCAGAAGCCGAACTCGAAGCCCATGCCCGCGCCGGGGCAAGGCTCGTCGCCATGGGCGAGGCAGACTATCCCCCGCACCTGCGCCACATCGACGGCCCGCCGCCGCTCATTTCCGTGCGTGGTGGAAGCTCTGCACTCGCCAATCCCAGAGCCCTTGCCATCGTCGGGGCGCGCAACGCCTCGCTGGCGGGCCGCAAGTTTGCAGCACAGCTTGCCGGAGAACTGGCGGAGGCCGGCTTCACCATCGTCTCCGGCCTGGCCCGCGGCATTGATGCTGCCGCGCATGAGGCCTCTCTGAGACTTGGCACCGTCGCCGTGTTTGCCGGCGGGGTGAATGTGCTCTATCCGCCCGAACACGCCAGCCTGCTGGAGCGGCTGCTGGCGTCAGGCGGCAATGCCATCAGCGAAATGCCCTTCGGCTGGAGCCCGCGCGGGCGCGACTTTCCCCGCCGCAACCGCATCATCTCCGGCCTGTCGCTGGCGGTGATCGTGGTGGAAGCGGCCAAGGGCTCCGGCTCGCTGCACACCGCCCGTTTCGCGCTGGAGCAGAACCGGGAAATCCTCGCCGTCCCCGGCTCGCCGCTCGATCCGCGCTGCGAGGGCTGCAATCACCTGATCCGTCAGGGCGCGCAGCTGATCACATCCACCGCCGACATTCTGGAAGCCATCGGCAACCGCGCCGCGCCCGACCTGCCGCCGGAGCTGGACCTTGAGGAGCCCTCCTGGGAGGGTCCGGACGGCAACCTGCCGGAAGACAGCGCCCGCGCCCGCCTCATCGAAGCCCTCGGCCCGACGCCGGTGGGCATCGACGAACTCATCCGCGACACCCGCCTCTCCGCCCGCGCCGTGCATGTGATGCTGCTGGAGCTGGAACTTGCCGGCCGGCTGGAGCGCCACTCCGGCCAGAGGGTCAGCCTGACGGGGTAACGCCAGCGCTTGAGTGATGGCAAACCCGGGTCACGCAGTGGCGGGTATGCGGGCGATGACCTTGATCTCGAAGTCAAATCCTGCGAGCCAGTTGACGCCGACCGCCGTCCAGTTCGGATAGGGAGGCTCGGGGAACACCTCGCTCTTTATCTCCAGAAAGATCCCGGCCTGCTTTTCCGGATCGGTGTGGAAGCTTGTCACGTCCACGATATCGGCAAATCCGCAACCGGCTGCAGCAAGCACAGCTTCGAGATTGGCAAAGGCCAGGCGGACCTGCTCCCGGTAGTCAGGTTCGGGGCTGCCATCGGCGCGGCTGCCGACCTGACCCGATACAAACAGAAGATCGCCGGACCGGATCGCGGCGGAATAACCATGGGCCTCATAAAGGGCATGGCGGTTCGCTGGGAAAACAGGCGTGGGAGTTGTCATGGCTTTGTCCTGACCGGCACGGACCTTCACAGGCCCGCCGAATTGAGATACGTTGCGTATGTGTAATTCACATACGATACGTATGTCAACGCATTTGCGCACCGGAAACCTGAAGCAATGACGCAAGGCCCCCGCAGAACCCGTTCCTCGATGATGGAAGAGACCCGCATCAAGCTGATTGCCGCGGGCCGCCGCGCCTTTGCCGAAAAGGGCTTCGCGGCGTCTTCGATGGATGACCTGACGGCGGCGGCGGACCTGACGCGCGGCGCCCTCTACCATCACTTTGGTGACAAGAAAGGGCTGCTCGCAGCTGTCGTGGCTGAGATCGATGGCGAATTGGCCGGGCGTGCGCGTCGCGCGGGGGCTGCGGCCGGAACCGGTTGGGCCGCCCTCGAAGCGCAAGGGGCGGCCTATATCGAGGCAGCGCTGGATCCGGAGGTTCAGCGCATCGTGCTTCTGGACGGCCCCGCATTTCTGGGTGACCCTTCGCAATGGCCGAGCCAGAGCAGTTGCCTCGAAGAAACCCGCACCGCGCTCGCCGCCTTGTCCGGGGCGGGCATCCTGAAGCCTGTCGACCTTGAGGCCGCTGCCCGGCTGCTCAACGGAGCAGCCCTGAATGCCGCGCTCTGGGTCGCTTCAAGCGATGATCCGGCCGGGACCCTGCCCAAGGCGCTTGATGCCTTCCGGCATCTCGCATCCGGATTGCTGGCAGAGTGAGCAGCGGGCACGGCTGAACGGCAGGCCCGCCCCTCCTGGCGCCTGCGCCGCAACTATGCGCCAGCAATGGCACCGCGACTGTTGCGGGAGAGAATACAACGGAGAAAAATCCCGCAGATCCCGTACCGAGGTGAATGCCCGGCCGGGAGACCGTCAGTCGCAGCGGCCCGCATCCGGCTGGCCGCGGGCCGGAAAGAGTTTGGCAACATCGGCCAGCGTCACCCCGGCAAAGCGCGACAGGAGCAATTCCTCGGCTTCGGCGAAGACATCCTTCAAGGTCTCGTTCACGGCCTGTTCGATCGGGCAGCCCGGCATGTCATAGGCGGGGCCAAGAGCAAAGACGGAAGGCTCACCAACGGCCCGGTAGATGTCGAGCAGCGTCAGTTCCTCCAGCGGCTTTGTCAGCGTCCAGCCCCCGCCATGACCCTTTTCCGAGCGGACATAGCCCTGCTCGCGCAGGCCCGCCATGGTGCGGCGGATGACCACCGGGTTGGCGTCGAGCATGCGGGCGATCATGTCCGATGTCATGGCACCGCCGTGATGGCCCATATGGATCATCACATGCAGCATTCTGGATAGCCGGCTGTCATGCCGCATCCCGGTCCCCCTGCCCCAATTCATGAACGGCCCAAGGCCTTCACATGGTGTCCGATACCACGCCAGCGGAATCATGTCACAATAAAAGTTTCATGACTATTGACCCTCCACATTCTCGTCACTTATGTTGTGTCGAGAAATCGAGGAGCAAATCATGCACGATCCAGTTTACGACGCCATTGTCATCGGTGGCAGCTATGCGGGCCTTTCCGCCGCCCTTCAGCTCGGCCGCGCCCGGCGCAATGTGCTCGTCATTGACGAGGGAAAGCGCCGTAATCGCTTTGCCAGCCATTCGCATGGCTTCCTGACACAGGATGGGATCGACCCGGCCAGGATCGCAGCGGATGCGAAGGCGCAGGTGCTGAAATACACGACGGTGAGCTGGCTTCCGGCACGGGCGGACAGCGCCAGGCGGGCCGCGATGATCGATGCCTCGGGTGCGGGCTTCGAGGTTCTCGCCCATGGCGAACGCCATCGCGCGCGCCGGCTGCTTCTGGCGACGGGCGTCCGGGACATCCTGCCGGAAATCCCCGGCCTTGCGGAGCGCTGGGGCAAGTCTGTGTTCCACTGCCCCTATTGCCACGGCTATGAACTGAACCAGGGCGAGATCGGCGTCATCGCCGGGTCCGAACTGTCCATGCACCACGCCCTGATGCTGCCCGACTGGGGGCCGGTTACATTTCTGCTCAACGGAGCCTTCGAGCCGGATGCGGAACAGCTTGAAAGCCTGATGCGGCGCGGCGTAACTATCGAGCGCAGTCCCATCGAGACAATCATCGGCCATGCCGGCGTCAAGCTGGCCAGTGGGCGTAGCCTGACATTCTCCGGCCTGTTCGCTCTCGCGCCCTTCGAGATGGCCAGCAGCATCCCGGCTGAACTCGGCCTCGATTTCGAGCAAGGCCCCATCGGACAGGTGATCAAGACGGACCCGATGAAGGAGACCAGCCTGCCCGGCGTTTTTGCCTGTGGAGATGCGGCAAGACCAATGGCTTCCGTTGCGCTTGCCGTCGGCGACGGAAACCTTGCCGGCGCCGCGCTGCACCGCTCCCTGCTCTTTGGCAGCATTTAATTCAGCCGGGCAGCCGATGACGGGCAAGCTGCAGCCTCCGCAAACAGGGCAGCGCGGAACACTCGAAGCTGACTTCCCCATCACCCTCGTGGCAATTCCGGCTCATGGCGGCGGTTCCGCCGGGCCGGTCAGTCAAACACCGTTCCAGGCTCAAACAGCCAGAATCACAAGCGTGGCTTGACCTTCTGTTCACAAACGGTCATTTGACAGGCGGCTTGCGATCCTTGATCGTTGCCGGGGGAACAAGAATTTGCAGCGGAAACGGCCGGACAATCTGGTCACGGCCCGCTCACAAGCTTCTGGATTGTGATGAACATCGTCATTGTGGAATCGCCGGCCAAGGCCAAGACGATCAACAAATACCTGGGATCGGACTATCACGTTCTGGCATCCTATGGTCACGTGCGCGACTTGCCGGCGAAGGATGGCTCCGTCCGTCCCGACGAGGACTTTGCCATGATCTGGGAGGTGGACAGCAAGTCCCAGAAGCGGCTCAACGAGATCGCCAGCGCCGTGAAGGGCGCCGACCGCCTGATCCTCGCAACTGACCCGGATCGCGAAGGCGAGGCGATTTCCTGGCACGTGCTGGATGTGCTGCAGAAGAAGAAGGTGCTCAAGGACATCCCGGTCGAGCGCGTCGTCTTCAACGCCATCACCAAGCAGTCGATCCTGGAGGCGATGAAAAACCCGCGGCCGATCGACACACCGCTGGTGGATGCCTATCTCGCCCGCCGTGCGCTCGATTATCTCGTCGGCTTCACCCTCTCCCCCGTCCTGTGGCGCAAGCTGCCGGGCGCGCGCTCTGCCGGACGTGTGCAGTCCGTGGCGCTGCGCCTCATCTGCGACCGGGAAATGGAGATCGAAACCTTCGTCAAGGAAGAGTACTGGTCGATCCTCGCCAGCCTGAAGACACCGAAGGGCGATGGCTTCACCGCCTCCGTGGTGGGCTTTGACGGCAAGAAGCTCGGCCGCCTCGACATCAAGACCGAAGAGCAGGCGCAGACCATCAAGCGCATGCTGGAAGGCGCCAGTTACCGGGTGGAGAGCGTCGTCTCCAAGCCCGCCAAGCGCCATCCGCAGCCGCCCTTCACCACCTCGACGCTGCAGCAGGAAGCCTCGCGCAAGCTCGGCTTCTCGGCCTCGCGCACCATGCAGGTGGCGCAGAAGCTCTATGAGGGCATCACCCTCGGCGGCGAGACCACCGGTCTCATCACCTATATGCGTACCGACGGCGTGCAGATCGCGGGCGAAGCCATTGCCGCCGCCCGCCGCGTCATCGGCAGCGACTTCGGCGACAAATACGTCCCTGAAAAGCCGCGCTTCTATTCCTCCAAGGCCAAGAACGCCCAGGAAGCGCACGAAGCCGTGCGCCCGACCGACCTTGGCCGCCGCCCGCGCGATGTGGCCCGTTTCCTCGATCCTGATCAGGCCCGGCTTTACGAGCTGATCTGGAAGCGCACCATGGCCAGTCAGATGGAATCGGCCGTGCTGGAGCGCACCACCATCGATATCGACGCCAGCGGCTCCGGCAAGCATGCCGCCCTGCGCGCAACCGGTTCCGTTGTCCGCTTTGATGGCTTCCTCGCGCTCTATCAGGAAGGCCGCGATGACGACGAGGACGAGGATTCCCGCCGCCTGCCGGCCGTGGATGATGGCGCGCCGCTGAGCCTTGCCGCTGTTGACGGCAAGCCGGGCATTGATGCCAGCCAGCATTTCACCACGCCGCCGCCGCGCTACACCGAAGCCAGCCTCGTCAAGAAGATGGAAGAGCTGGGCATCGGCCGTCCTTCCACCTATGCCTCGACGCTGCAGACCCTGCGCGACCGCGAATATGTGGATCTCGACAAGAAGCAGCTGGTGCCGCAGGACAAGGGCCGCATCGTCACGGCCTTCCTCGAAAGCTTCTTCTCCCGCTATGTGGAGTTTGACTTCACCGCGAGCCTTGAAGAGCAACTTGACCGGATTTCCGCTGGCGAACTGTCCTGGCGCGAAGTGCTGGCCGCCTTCTGGCGCGATTTCTCCGCCGCCGTGGACGAGACGAAGGACCTGCGCGTTGCCCAGGTGATCGACGCGCTGAACGAGCTGCTGGCGGCCCATATCTTCCCCGTGAAGGAAGAGGGCAAGGACCCGCGTGCCTGCCCGTCCTGCGCCACCGGCCAGCTGTCGCTGAAGGTCAGCCGCTTCGGCGCCTTCATCGGCTGCAACAACTATCCCGAATGCAGCTACACCCGCCAGCTGGCACGTGGTGCCGAGGGCGAGGATGGGGAAGCGGCTGCCGATGGTCCGAAGGTGCTGGGCACAGATCCGGCCACCGGGCTGGATGTCTCCCTGCGCACGGGCCGCTTTGGCCCTTACGTGCAGCTGGGCGAGGAAGCCAAGCCCAAGCGCGCCTCCCTGCCTCGCGGCTGGTCTGCGGCGGATATCACGCTGGACAAGGCCTTGCAGCTTCTGTCCCTGCCCCGCGAAATCGGCCCGCATCCGGAAGACGGCAAGATGATCTCGGCAGGCATCGGGCGCTTCGGCCCCTTCGTGCTGCATGATGGCACCTATGCGAACCTTTCGTCCGCCGATGAGGTGTTCTCGGCCGGCATCAACCGCGCCGTAGATCTTCTGGCGGAAAAGCGCGCCAAGGGTGCCCGTGGCCGGGCGGCCCCCGCAGCGCTGAAGGAGCTGGGCGAGCATCCCGATGGCGGGCCCATCACCGTGCGCGATGGCCGTTACGGGCCTTACGTCAACTGGGCCAAGGTCAACGCCACCCTGCCCAAGGGCAGTGATCCGCAGGCGGTGACGCTGGAACAGGCGCTGGAGCTGATTGCGGCCAAGGGCGGCGGCAAGAAGGCTGCAGCGAAGAAACCCGCCGCAAAGAAGGCCGCCACCACCAAGAAGGCTGCCCCGAAGAAAGCTGAAAAGGCTGAGGACGGCGAAGCCGCACCGAAGAAGGCGGCAGCCAAGAAGACCACGGCAACCAAGGCAAAGACCGCAACCGCCAAGACAGCGGCAGCGAAAGCGCCTGCCAAGAGCAGATCCAAAGCCGGCAGCACTGCCGCAGACGAGGCCAATTGACCACGAAACGCACCCATGGCGGCGGCGGCGCATCCGATCAGCGCCCCGTCCGAGCCCGCAAAAGCGCAGCAAAACCCGGCGGCAGGGCCGCAAAACCGGCCAAGACGCCGGGCGCCTTTCCCTCGCGCGAAGACATCCTTGCCTTTGTCGCAGAAAATCCGGGCAAGGCAGGCAAGCGTGAAGTGGCGCGCCATTTCGGCATCGTCGGCGCCGCCCGCATCCAGCTGAAGCGCATCCTCAAGGATCTGGCCGAGGAAGGCGTCGTAGAAAAGCGGCAGAAGCGCCTGATCCGCCCCGGCGACCTGCCGCCTGTTTTCGTGGTCTATCTCAACGCCCGCGATGCCCATGGCGAATTGCTGGGCGAGCCCGTGAACTGGGACGAAGAGGCGGGCACCCCGCCGAAGGTACTGGTGCTGACGGGCCGCGATACGCCGCGCGGCGCAACGCCGGGCATTGGCGACCGGGCGCTGGTGCGCCTTGCCGACCTTGATCCCGGCCCGGAAGCCGCCCACGCTGCACGGGTGCTGAAGCTGCTGGAACGCCAGCAGGGCGCCATTTTAGGCATCCTGCGCGAGCGCGCCGGGCACATGCCACCCTATCTGGAACCGATCGACCGCAAGCAGCGCGAACTCGACATCGACACCTCCGACCTGAAGGAGGCGGTGGATGGCGATCTCGTCAGCGTCGAAATCACCCGCATTGGCCGCTATGGCGCGCCCAAGGCCCGGATCGTGCGCCGCTTCGGCTCGCTGAAGTCGGAAATGGCCGTTTCCGAAATCGCGCTGCAGAGCCATGGCATTCCCCATGTCTTCCCCGCCGCCGTCGAGCTGGAAGCCGAGCGCGCCCAGCCGGTGACGCTGGGCAAGCGCGAGGACTGGCGCAAGATCCCCTTCATCACCATCGACCCGGCAGACGCCAAGGACCACGACGACGCGGTCTATGCGGCAGCCGACGAGGACCCGGCCAACGAAGGCGGTCATGTGGTCTTCGTCGCCATTGCCGATGTCGCCCATTATGTGCGGCCCGGCACAGCGCTGGACCGGGAAGCGCATCTGCGCGGCAACTCGGTCTATTTCCCGGACCGGGTGATCCCGATGCTGCCGGAGCGCATTTCCAACGATCTGTGCTCGCTGAAGGAAGGCGTTGACCGCCCGTCCATGGCCGTGCGCATGGTCTTCGACAAGACCGGCCGCAAGATCGCGCACACCTTCCACCGGGTGCTGATCCGCTCTGCTGCGAAGCTTTCCTACAGCCAAGCGCAGGCGGCCATCGACGGCCAGACGGATGACAAGACCGGCCCGCTGCTGGAGCCCATCCTCAAGCCCCTGTGGGCGGCCTATGAGTGCCTGACCCGTGGCCGCGATGCCCGCGAGCCGCTGGATCTCGATCTGCCGGAGCGCAAGATCAAGCTGAAAGCAGACGGCACGGTCGATTACGTCTTCATCCCCGACAGGCTTGATGCGCACAAGCTGATCGAGGAGTGCATGATCCAGGCCAACGTTTCGGCAGCCGAAACGCTGGAAAAGCGCAAAGTGCCCCTGCTCTACCGCATCCATGATGCGTCGAGCCCGGAGAAGCTGGAATCGCTGAAGGACTTCCTGTCCACGCTCGGCATGAAGCTGCCCTCCTCCGGCGGACTGCGCCCCGCCACCTTCAACGGCATTCTGGCCAAGGTGAAGGACACGCCGCAGGCCCATCTCGTCAACGAGGTGATCCTGCGCTCGCAGGCCCAGGCCGAATATGCGCCGGAGAACATCGGCCACTTCGGCCTTAACCTGCGCCGCTATGCGCATTTCACCTCGCCGATCCGCCGCTATGCCGACCTTATCGTGCACCGCGGGCTGATCCGGGCGCTGGGGTTCGGCTCCGATGGCCTGCCGGAGGAAATCGACGGCAAGCTTGCGGCCATCGGCGCGGAAGTCTCCGCCGCCGAGCGCCGGGCCATGCTGGCCGAGCGCGATACCATCGACCGGCTGATTGCGCTCTGGATGAGCGAGCGCGTCGGCGCCCGCTTCACGGGCCGCATTGCGGGCGTCGTCAAGTCGGGCATGTTCATCAAGCTGGATGACACGGGCGCGGATGGCTTCATCCCGGCCTCGACCATCGGCCACGACTATTACCGCTATGACGAAGCGTCGCATGCTTTGATCGGCGAGAGGACTGGCGAAACCCATCAGCTTGGTGACAAGGTAGAGGTTGAGCTGGTGGAAGCTGCCCCCTTTGCCGGAGCCTTGCGCTTTGCATTGCTGAGCGAGGGGCGCATCACCGCCAAGGGCGCACGCCGGAAGGGCGGCACATCAGGGCCGGGCGGGCGCAGTTCACCCGCCCGCAAAGGCGGCTTCACCCCGGGACGGAGGGGGAAAAGGTAATCATGGGCTTGCAGTATCTGACGGGGGGAGGCCCTGAGGAACCTGTTGTCGAGAAGCCGAAACGCAACGTGGGCCAGTCGATCCTGCGCGGCTTTTCCTGCCGCTGTCCAGCCTGCGGAGAGGGGAAGATCTTCACCGGCTATCTGACGGTGAACCCGGCCTGCACTGTGTGCGGCGAGGAGCTGCATCACCAGCGCGCAGATGACGCCCCGCCCTATTTCACCATCACCATCGTTGGCCACATCATCGTGCCGGCCATGATGGCGGTGGAATTTGCATGGCGTCCGGCCGTGTGGATCCACATGGCGCTGTGGCTGCCGCTGACCCTCATCCTTTCACTGGGCTTCCTGCGGCCGGTCAAAGGTGCTCTGATTGGGCTGCAATGGGCGCTCTACATGCATGGCTTCGACCCCGAATCCATCGAGGACCTGCCCGAACCGGACCCCGCTGCCAGCCACCGCAGCCCCTGAGAAGCCGAGCCTGACATGAGCGACGAAGGCCTTGCCGCCCTCCACAAGGAAGCCCAGACGCACACGGGCCACGCCTATATCCGCCCCAAGGATGCCTCGACGCTGCTGATCCTCGACCGCAGCGGCAGCGCCTTGCGCGTGCTCATGGGCAAGCGCCACCAGCGCCACACCTTCATGCCGGGCAAGTTCGTCTTCCCCGGCGGCCGGGTCGATCCGGGCGATTCCCGTGTGGCTGTCTCTTCCAGCTATCATCCGGAAGTGGAGCGCAAGCTCGCCGTGCTGCCGAAGGGCGGCAAGCTGACGCCCTCGCGCCTCAAGGCGCTTGCGGTGGCCGCCGTGCGCGAAACCTATGAGGAGGCTGGCCTCTTCATCGGCCGCCAGACCGGGCGCCAGTGGCCCGCAAAAGGCGATTTTCAGGCCTTCTCCGACCGGGGCATCGAGCTGGACCTTTCGCCCGTGCGCATGGTCGCCCGCGCCATCACGCCGCCGGGCCGCTCCCGCCGCTTCGACACCCGTTTTCTCGCCGTCTTTGCTGATGGAATCGCCGACCGCCTGCCGCAGGGAACGGGCCCCTCGGGCGAACTGGAAGACATCGCCTGGCTGACGCTGGACGAAACGCGCGATGCGGACCTTCCGATCATCACGCAGAAGATTCTCAGCGATCTTGCCGAAAGGCTTGCCCATGACCCGGATCTGGCGCCGCAAACGCCGGTTCCGCTCTACTTTGCCCGCGGAAACGGCTTTGCCCGGGAGCTGATCTGAGCCATTGCCGGGGAATTTTGCGGCAGGCCCGCGCCAGAGCTTGACTTTGGCTGGCTTATGAGTAGTTTGCGCCCTGATTTCGTGACACCGCAGCGAACTCAAAGGGCGCCAGAGACTGGCCGCATTGAGCGTTTGCCGGACTAACCAGAACAGGATCGAAGGCTATGGCCAAGGCGACCACCATCAAGATCAAGCTGCTTTCCACCGCTGACACCGGTTTCTTCTACGTGACCAAGAAGAACTCCCGCACCATGACCGAGAAGATGTCCATGCGGAAGTACGACCCGGTTGCCAAGAAGCACGTCGAGTTCAAGGAAACCAAGATCAAGTAATCCGCGCCGCGCCGCCTTTGCGGAGCCCCTGCCCGCGCCATTCGGTGGCCGCACTAGGCAGAGCGCAGGACCTGATCTTCCTTCCAGAAACCCGCCAGGCACCGCCTCGCGGGTTTCTTGCTGTTTGTACGCTCTCTCCGTCATGCCATGCCATAGGGATGGCTGGGTGCATGGGGTTTAGGCTGCAAAGTGAGGCCCGGGCGCTATTGCATGCTGGACCTTTGAAGGCCTGCCCTCTCCGACCTGCCGGAACTTTCAAGGTCCATTTCCCCCGCTCGCACGCTCTGCGGCTAGGCTGCCTTCATCACCTGAAGACAAGGATCGCCAGCCATGAGCGTAAAACCGGTCACCAGCCGCATCGAACTTGAAGCCGCAGTCCAGAGCAAGGCGGCAGAGGACGCAGGCTTCCGCGCCGCCCTGAGGGCCAATCCTGCCGCCGCGCTGGAAGCTGCCTTCGGGCTTGCCGCGCAGCCGGGCGTCACGATCCGGGTGATCGAGGAAAAGCCGGGCGAAGTGGCACTGGTGCTGCCGGCGGGCGCGGGCGAGCTTTCCGGCAAGGACCTGGAAGGTGTCTCCGGCGGCTACGCTGTGAATGCGCAGGTGACCGATGCCGTCACCCAGACCAACGTCAAGCACCCTGGCAGCAGCACCAATCCCATGGGCTGGGATGGCAGCCTTTTATGCAGGCTGGTTCCCTTTCCGGTCACGTTGATCTCCATCTCGAAAGGCAAACATCATGACCATGTCCATTCTTGAAACCCGCTTCGCCTGCGAGGCGGCCCTGCGTGGCAGGGCCACGGCCGATGCCGCGTTCCGCGCCAGTCTTATCAGCGATCCGGCGGCGGCCCTTGGCGGCGCGCTGCCCGAGGGCTTGACCATCCGCGTGCTCGAAGAAGCTCCGGGTGAAGTGCTGCTCGTTCTGCCTGCTGTCAGTGATCAGCTGTCAGACATGCAGCTGGATGCGGTTTCGGGCGGTGCCGACGGTGCTCCGCGCGCAGGCTCGTTCTGGGACACCCTGCTGAACCAGATCCGCACCCCTGGCATGCCCGCGCTCGTTGGCAGTCTGAAGTGATCCAATCCAGTTGCAACCCTATTCGTTTCTGCGCCCCCAAGGAGAGCCTGCATGCTTGAAGACACACTTCCCGCCCGCCTTGCCTGTGAAGCCCTGCTGCGTGAGAAGGCAGCCGGAGACGCGGAGTTTCGTGCAAGGCTCATCAGCAACCCGGCTGAAGCCGTAGGTGAAGCCTTCGGACAGGCGCCCAAGGACGATCTGACCTTCCGCGTTATCGAGGAAGAGCCCGGAGAGGTGGTGCTCGTGCTGCCTCCTTTGCCCGGTGAACTGTCCGACGCACAGCTGGCAGCCGCATCCGGCGGCTACACGGTCACCATCAACAACACGGGTAGCGGCAATTCCGGCTTCTTCATCTTCCAGAAGGGCCCGCAGACCGGCGGCTCCGCGCCCATTGCATGGTCCACATTGCCGGTCGGCTCAGGCGCCGGCACAAGCTTTACCTGGAACATCAATTACGGCACATCCTGGTGGTGAACCAGCCGGTGCGCGGCTGCCGTGATGCGCCGCGCACAGGCCACATACCGCTCAGGGAGCAGTGACCGCCTTCGCCAGCATGGCCATGGGCGCCTCCCCGCGGCTGGCGGCAAGGCTGGAGAGCGTATCAGAACCGGAAGCTCCTGCGATACCAGCCGCCTCAAGCCTTGCGATCAGCGCGGCTTCCTCAAGGCCCAGAACCGGCGCGACAGCCGACAGCGGTGCGCTCTGGACCGCCTTAACCATCGCCATGGCCGGACTGCCGCTGCGGCCCGGCCCGCTCAGCGCTTCTGCTGCAAAGAACCCGCCTGCGGCAAGACTGCCCGCCAGCGCCAACGGCATGGCGGCACGGCGGAAATAGCCCAGCATCGGCTTCCAGTTGCGCCACAGGTGAACGGCCACAGGCGCCAGCAGCACCATGGACAGAACTTCATGCATTTCGTGGAAGAGGCCGGACTGCCAGCCGAAGAAGAGAGCCACACCTGAAATGGTGGAAACGAGGAACAGCCCGGCCGTCAGCGGGGTTGCCCATCGGAAAAGAAGATCGCGCATGACTGGAAACCTTTGGCTATCGGGCAGCGCCTGATCGCGGCTGCCCTTGGCTCCGGATTCCATAGCACCGGCACCTGTCCGTGCGCGTATCCAATTGTAACGATACGTAATCAAAGGGATGCCGCCGCGAAGATCTCAACATCCGCGCGGCGGATCCTGTCAGGTTCAAGCCGTACGGCGCACCACGGAGACGAAGAAGCCATCCGTCGAGGTCGAGGCCGGGGTGAGCACCAGATGCCCCTCAGCCGTGGCGTGGGCCGGCAGGGCCTTGCCCGGTAGCGCGGCCTCGAAGGAGGCCACGGCAGAGCCGCGCGTAAAGCGGCTGTCGCGCGTCAGAAAGGCCTCGATCTGGCCGCCGTTTTCCTGCGGCAGCAGCGAACAAGTGGCATAGACCAGCCGCCCGCCCGGCTTGACGAAGCGCGCCGCCGTATCCAGCACGCGGGCCTGATCTTCCATGCGCTCGCCAAGGGCCTTCTCGGTCAGGCGCCACTTGGAATCAGGCCGCCGCCGCCACACGCCCGTGCCGGTGCAAGGTGCATCGACGAAGACCAGATCCATCTGCCCTTCCAGATCCTCCAGCGAGGAGAACTTGGGATCACGCACCTGCACATTGCGCGCGCCCGCACGGGCGAGACGCTCGTGAATGGGGGCAAGGCGCAGCCGGTCGGAATCGTAAGCGTAGATCTGGCCCCGGTTCTCCATGAGCGCCGCGAGCGCCAGCGTCTTGCCGCCGCCACCGGCGCAAAGATCCAGCACCTGTTCGCCGGGCTTCGGCGCTGCGATGAGCGCGGCCAGCTGGCTGGCCTCGTCCTGCAGTTCGAACCAGCCCTTGCGGTAGCCTTCTTCCGCCTGCACGTGCGGCATGCGGGCAGCGCCGGGGCGCGGGGCGATGCGCAGGCCCTGCGGCGACAGGCCGGTTTCCACCGCGCCCTCTTCGCCAAGGCGCTTGAGCACCTTTTCGCGCGTGGCCTTCAGCGTGTTGACGCGCAGATCGATCGGCGCACGGGCGGCCAGCGCCTGCCCTTCGGCAACAGCTGCAGCGCCAAAGGCATCCGTGAACATCGGCCACAGCCATTCCGGCACATCTGCGGTCACATGGTCCGGCGCGGGCTCGTCCCGGTCTGTGGAGAGGAAGGCAATTTCCTCTTCGCTCAAGGCTTCGGGGGCATGGCGGTCATCGGCCAGCACCTCGGTGAGGCGCGGCACACCCTGGCCCCAGAGCCGGGCATAGGTTGCCAGCGCCAGCGCGCGCGGGCTGCCAGAGCGCATCTGCCAGCCGAGGCTGAGCTGATGGCGCAGGGCATCAAACACCAGATTGCCAATGATGGTGCGGTCGCCCGACCCGGCAAAGCGGTGGGCATTGCCCCAGTCCTTCAGGGCCTCCTGCACCGGGCGGCGGCGGCTTTCCACCTCACCCAGCACCTCGATCGCCGCTGCAAGGCGTCCGCCGTCCTTCATCATGCAACTCCGGTTCCGTTGTCCTGCGCGGGGCTTCATGCTCCTGCGCAGGACAGTGTCAGTCAAATGCTCAGATATTCGTCGGGTAGTTCGGGCTTTCGCGCGTGATCGTCACGTCATGGGCGTGGCTTTCGCGCAGGCCGGCACCGGTGATGCGCACGAAGCGGGCCTTTTCCTGCAGTTCCGGGATCGTCTTGGCGCCAACATAGCCCATGGCAGCGCGCAGACCGCCGGCAAGCTGATGCAGCACGCTGGAGAGCGGCCCCTTGTACGGCACCTGGCCCTCGATGCCTTCCGGCACCAGCTTCAGCGTGTCGCGCACTTCCGCCTGGAAGTAGCGGTCGGCCGAGCCGCGCGCCATGGCACCAACCGAGCCCATGCCGCGGTAAGCCTTGTAGGAGCGGCCCTGATGCAGATAGACCTCGCCCGGGCTTTCCTCGGTACCCGCCAGCAGCGAACCGATCATGGCCGCCGAAGCGCCGGCGGCCAGTGCCTTGGCCAGATCGCCCGAATACTTGATGCCGCCGTCGGCGATGACCGGAACGCCCTGCTTGGTGGCTTCGTCGCAGGCTTCCAGAATGGCGGTCAGCTGCGGCATGCCGACACCGGCAACGATACGGGTGGTGCAGATGGAGCCCGGCCCGATGCCGACCTTCACCGCATCCGCACCGGCATCGATCAGCGCCTTGGTGCCGTCGCGGGTGGCGACGTTACCGGCCAGAACCTGCACACCGTTGGACAGGGCCTTGACCATGCTGACCATTTCCAGCACGCGGGCCGAATGGCCGTGGGCGGTGTCCACCACCACAAGGTCGACGCCCGCATCGATCAAACGCTCGGCCCGCTGCATGCCTTCTTCGCCCACGCTGGTGGCGGCGGCAACGCGCAGGCGGCCCTGCTCGTCCTTGGTGGCGTTGGGGTTGAGGTGGGCCTTCTCGATGTCCTTCACGGTGACAAGGCCGATGCAGTTATAGGCATCGTCCACCACAAGCAGCTTTTCGATGCGGTGCTGGTGCAGAAGGCGCTTGGCTTCTTCCTGGCTGACGGTATCGCGCACGGTGACGAGGTTTTCCCGCGTCATCAGCTCATAGACCTTCTGGCCCGGATTGGTGGCAAAACGCACATCGCGGTTGGTGAGCACGCCCACCAGACGGCCGGTGACCAGACCGCCGCTGCCGCCATTTTCCACCACCGGAATGCCGGAAATGCCATAGGCCTTCATCAGGTCCAGCGCATCCTTGAGGGTGGCGTCCGGGCCGATGACGACCGGGTTCACCACCATGCCGGATTCGAACTTCTTCACCTGGCGCACCTGCTCGGCCTGCTGGTCGAGGGTGAGATTGCGGTGCACCACGCCGATGCCGCCGGCCTGGGCCATGGCGATGGCAAGGCGGGCTTCCGTCACCGTATCCATGGCGGAGGACAGGATCGGCAGGTTCAGTTCAATCCCACGGGTGATGCGGGTGCGCACATCGGTCTGGCCCGGCATGACTTCCGAATGGCCCGGCATCAGCAGGACGTCATCAAAGGTCAGCGCATCAACGCCGGTGGTCGGAACGAAAAATGAAGCCATGGCCAATTCCCCTTGAGTTGAAATGCCGGAACCCGCCAGCCCTTGGGAAGGCGGCGGCGGCAGGATGCGCTTCGGCAATGCCGGAGAAGTTGGCGCGGGTGAATAACACGCAGGTGACAGGTTGGGAAGGGCAAACAAACAAGCTGTGACAAATGGATGATTGAAGCCGTCTTCCATTCGGCCACACCGCCGCCCTGCCCGGACCTCAGTCCTCCCCGTCTCCTTCGCCCTCAATCAGGCGCGGATCGCGGGAGGCGGCGCGATTGCCCCGGAACCCCTTGGCGACCACGTAAAGCTCCGGACTTTCCTTGCGGCTGGCCGGCGGCTTGATGTGGGCGACGGAATCAAAGGACTTCTTCAGGTCGGTCAGCAGCTGATTCTCCGTGCCGCCCCGGAACACCTTCGCAAGAAAAGCCCCGCCCGGTGCCAGATTCGTCAGCGCGAAATCAATCGCCACCTCGAACAGATGCGTGGTGCGCAGATGGTCGGTCTTGCGGTGGCCCGTGGTGGGCGCCGCCATGTCCGACAGCACCAGATCCGGCTTGTGCCCGCCAAGAGCGGCAATCAGCGCGTCCGGCGCGTCCTCATCAAGAAAATCCTTCTTGAGCAGCACGACGCCCGGCAGATGGTCCATGTCGAGATAATCGATGCCGACGACCAGCGGCTCTTCCGGCGTGGACTTGACCACATCGGCCAGCACCTGACACCAGCCGCCGGGTGCCGCGCCCAGATCCACCACGCGCAGGCCCGGCCGCAGCAGGTTCAGCTTCTCGTCGATCTCCAGCAGCTTGTAGGCCGCCCGCGACCGGTAGCCGTCGATCTTGGACCGGCGGACATAGGGGTCATTGAGGTGGCGCTCCAGCCAGCGCGTGGAGGATTCCTTGCGCTTGGCCGCTGTCTTCACCCGCACATGCAGGCCGCGATCACCCGCTCCGCGCTTGCCGCCTGTCATGATCTTCCTTTCTGGCCCTTGTGGCCGCGTCCGCCGCGGGACCATACGCCATCCGCAGCCATCAGTTCGGTCAGAATACCCTCGCGCAGACCCCGGTCGGCGACGCGCAGGCGCGCACAGGTCCAGCGGCGGCGGATGGCTTCCAGAATGGCGCAGCCCGCCAGCACCAGATCGGCCCTGTCCGCACCGATGCAAGGATTTTCCACCCGCTCCCGGTAGGACATGTCGCGCAGCTTGGCAACCATGGCCGACACATCCTCATCCGCCAGCCAGGCTCCGTCCACACGGCGCCGGTCATAGCGGCGCAGGCCGAAATGCACGCCCGCCAGCGTCGTCACCGTGCCGGAGGTGCCCAGCATGTGCATGTTGCTGGAGGCCATCGCCTCGCTGAGCCCGGCGCCAAGCGCCGAGCCATCGAGGTGGCTGCTGACGTCATCAATCATCGCCTCGAAGACTTCATGGCTGACATCCATGCCACCGTGGCGCTCCGCCAGATTGACAACCCCCACCGGCAGCGACACCCAGGCGCGGATGAAGCGCGTCAGCGCATAGCCGCGCGCTCCGCCCCGGTTGCGCAGATCCAGCCAGACGATTTCCGACGAGCCGCCGCCGATATCGAACAGCAGCACGCCGTCCGCATCCCGGTCCACCAGCGAAGCACAGCCCGCAACCGCAAGCCGGGCTTCCGTTTCCCGGTTGACGATCTCCAGCGCCAGCCCCGTCTCCCGCTGCACGCGGGCGATGAACTCCTCGCCATTTTCCGCCGCGCGGCAGGCCTCCGTCGCAATCAGGCGCGAGCGGCGCACGCCGCGCTCGGCCAGCTTGCGGTGGCAGCTGTCCAGCGCCTCGATGGCGCGCTCCATGGCCGCCTCGCTGAGGCGGCGGCTGGCGCCCACCCCCTCGCCCAGGCGCACGATGCGCGAATAGGCATCGACGACGCGAAAGCCGCGTTCGTCCGGTTTGGCAATCAGCAGGCGGCAGTTGTTGGTGCCAAGGTCAAGCGCCGCATAAAGGTCGCCGTCCGCGTCGCCGGAACGCCCTGCCTCATGACCGGAGCGGCGCACCTGCGGCAGGTCATGGCCGGACTGCGGGCGCGGCTGTTGGCCCGGCTGGGGGCGCGTGTCCACAGCCTGCCGGGCGGCATTCAAAGCAGCCGGGTGAGCAGCCTGCTCCCCGCCAGCCTGATCAGGCCCCGAAGCCCCGCGCGCAGCCGGATGGGCGGATGCAGAATGCGCGCCGCGCGCCGCA